>Ga0131853_10001567_pt1 | contig 40847 bp, 28 predicted proteins | sample TergutLab28metaG_FD_92764 | JGI IMG/M metagenome (GOLD analysis project Ga0131853, IMG submission 92764) | Labiotermes labralis P1 segment gut microbial communities from Petit-Saut dam, French Guiana - Lab288 P1 (version 2) (version 2) | ecosystem: Host-associated > Arthropoda: Insects >...
CGCAATCACTGGCGGCAACAACTGCTCGACGTTTACGGGTTCTTCGTCAGTATCTTCCGGCACGTTCGGACGCTCGTAGTCGCCGGGTTCTCCATTGTCGCCGGGCACATACACAGGCGGGCCATAGACGGAACCGAGGTTCGTCACTGTACCAGTTTGCAGTACTTCTGCATCAAACGTCACAACTGCGCCGTTCGCCGGGATGTTTACTACCAACTCTAAACGGCCATCCACGATTGCAGGAGTGCCAACCAGTGCGGTCGTTGGGGTTACTGTCACTGTCGCCAAATCTGCAGCTAGTGCGCCATTTGCCAAGTTATCTACAATCAGACGGTTGTTCAACGCCACTGCGTTCGGATTCGTCAATGTCAGTGTGTACGTCACGTCATCGCCCACACGTAGCGGGGCAGTGTACTCGGATGTCTTCGCAATCACTGGCGGTAATTCATAAAGACTAATCGTGCCCCGCATGGTGCCGATATTTGTCACCGGGCCATTGCTGTTTATGGTTGTTGGCACATGTATCATCCAAAAGTCGCCCACATCTCCTGCGGGATGACCTGCGGGAATGTTAAAGGTTAGGGTGATTGACCCCGTCGCTCCCATTGCATTTGCTGCGTTAGGATCCCATTGCAAGAACGCTCTGTTTGCCGCCGGACGAACATCGTCAGATGGCTCAGACCCAGCAGTGACACCTACAAACTCTAGCGGTGACTCCCACTCAAAGCCCAGTGCCACAAAGGTGGCGCGAGGCGTTGCGTTGGTGAAGGGAACCACAACATCTACTGTTGTCGTGCCGACAGGCTCATTTAGGCTTGGGGCATTCCAAGTCAAATTTCCACCTGCACCCAAAGGCTCTATGCCCAAAGGTTCTACGCCGATGTCCGCTTGTGCATCGTCTTGCACAGGCATTGCCATTGCCGCTACAGGGAAGCTGCCGAGTAGCATCAGCATTGCGATTAACAATGCCAAGCATCGGATTGTAAGTGGTTTAACCGCTTTCTTTTTCGTGTTCATGAAATATGCTCCTTTTTATTTTAATCGTACTATCGTTCCATTCCGGGCGGGGTTGAGGCCCCGCCCCTAAGAGCCACTAAGGTGTTCGCGTACCCAACCGTGTCGGGTTCGGAACCGGCCAATCAATCAAGTACATGCCCAAATCAATTAGGAAATCGTTTAAGCGTACTGCGCCATCACTAAATGCATACCCTTGCAAAACCATATCGGCTGCGCCATGGTGTAGCGTGGACATATCGGCTGTCCAGCCGATCAGGTTCATTCCAAGCTCAATCAAATAGTCGTTCAGCAAAACTGCATCTGTACTAAACGTAATCTTATCATCGTCTAGGTCGCCCCAGCGAATCCAAATACCGAAGAAGTCTATGGTGTCCTCTTCTTTATCAAAGCCCACCGGAAGCACGATTCCCAATTCTAACAACTCGTCCAAATCAAGTCCTTTTGCCTCGCCATAGGCGTATATGGGGCCGCCACTGTCTGCATTCCCCGGATGAACCTGTTGCCATGTGCAACCGAGGCCGGGACGCAGGCGGGTCGGGTCACCATTGTTGTCTAGTGGTATGAAAGAGGCACTGGTGGGATCAGCGTTTCTGCCGTTTGTCCGCGGGTCAAGGTCTTCCGCCTCAAACCAACCCCAGAAAGCCGCCGCCCAGTTGCGGTTCGGGCCAGCATAGCCGACCTCGGTGCGGGGTGTGTACCAGCCCTTCATCTCATTCCGCTCGTCATAGCCGTAAACGTGACCAATCTCCAACACTTCCAGCCACTCCGGCGACTCGTAGTCAATCCATACACGGCCTGCGTTGTATACCGCCGGTACAGCGATGTAGTATTCGTCTATTTGACCGCTGCCGTCTAAATGGAATCGAACGTAGAGGGCGACTTCTATAGGCTCTTCGTCCGTATCTTCCGGCTCGTCCGGACGCTCATAGTCACCGGGCTCACCGTTATCTCCGGGCACGTATACAGGCGGGCCGTACACGGAACCAAGGTTCGTCACAGTCCCGGATTGCAGTACTTCCGCTTCAAACGTCACAGTGACACCGTTCGCCGGAATGTTCACTACCAGCTCCAGCCGACCATCTACCAACTGCGGAGGATCAACCAACGCTGTTGCAGGGGTCACTACCACTGTCGCTAAATTTGCGGCTAATGCGCCATTTGCCAAGTTGTCTACAATTAGACGGTTATTCAGTGCAACCGTGTTGGGATTCGTTAGTGCCAGCGTGTATACAATCGTGTCGCCCACGCGAACAATGTCGCCCGCTTCCACACCCGATGTCTTCGCCATCACAGGCGGCAACAACTGTTCAACATCTACAGGCTCTTCGTCTGTATCTTCTGGCTCATCCGGACGCTCGTAGTCACCGGGTTCACCGTTGTCTCCGGGCACGTATACAGGCGGGCCGTAGACGGAGCCGAGGTTCGTCACGGTACCGGGTTGCAGCACTTCCGCATCAAACGTCACGGTTACGCCAGTCGCTGGAATGTTCACTACCAACTCCAACCGACCATCCACAATTGTGGGAGTGCCGACCAACGCTGTCGCAGGGGTCACTACCACTGTCGCCAAATCTGCGGCTAATGCGCCGTTGGCGAGGTTGTCTACAATCAGGCGGTTATTCAACGCAACTGCGTTCGGGTTTGTCAATGTCAACGTGTATGTCACGTCATCGCCCACACGTAGCGGGGCAGTGTACTCGGATGTCTTCGCCATCACAGGCGGTAACAACTGCTCAACATCTACAGGCTCTTCGTCCGTATCTTCCGGCTCGTCCGGACGCTCGTAGCCACCGGGCTCACCGTTGTCTCCGGGCACGTACACAGGCGGGCCGTAGACAGAACCGAGATTCGTCACGGTACCCGTTTGCAGTACCTCCGCTTCAAATGCCACGGTTACGCCAGTCGCTGGAATGTTCACTACCAACTCCAAACGGCCATCCACAATTGCGGGAGTGCCGACCAACGCTGTCGCAGGGGTCACTACCACTGTCGCCAAATCCGCAGCTAGTGCGCCGTTCGCCAAGTTGTCTACAATCAGGCGGTTGTTCAGTGCCACTGCGTTCGGGTTTGTCAATGTCAACGTGTATGTCACGTCATCGCCCACACGCAGCGGGGCGGTGTAGCTTGATGTCTTCGCCATCACAGGCGGTAACAACTGCTCAACATCTACAGGCTCTTCGTCTGTATCTTCCGGCTCGTCCGGACGCTCGTAGCCACCGGGCTCACCGTTGTCTCCGGGCACGTATACAGGCGGGCCGTAGACGGAACCGAGATTCGTCACGGTACCCGTTTGCAGTACCTCCGCTTCAAATGTCACAGTCACGCCGTTCGCCGGGATGTTCACTACCAGCTCTAACCGACCGTCTACCAACTGCGGCGTGCCGACCAACGCTGTTGCAGGGGTCACTACCACTGTCGCCAAATCTGCAGCTAATGCGCCGTTGGCGAGGTTATCTACAATCAGACGGTTGTTCAACGCAACTGCGTTCGGGTTTGTCAATGTCAGCGTGTACGTCACGTCATCGCCCACACGTAGCGGGGTGGTGTAGCTTGATGTCTTCGCCATCACTGGCGGTAATAACTGTCCAACCTCTACAGGCTCTTCATCTGTATCTATCGGCTCGTCCGGACGCTCGTAGTCGCCGGGCTCGCCATTGTCTCCGGGCACGTACACAGGCGGGCCGTAAACAGAACCGAGGTTCGTCACGGTGCCGGATTGCAGCACTTGCGCATCAAACGTTACCGTCACGCCATCTGCTGGAATGTTCACAACCAACTCCAACCGACCATCTACCAACTGCGACGTACCCACCAATGCTGTGGCCGGGCTCACCACCACTGTCGCCAAATCTGCGGCTAGTGCGCCATTCGCTAGGTTATCTACAACCAAGAAGTTGTCCAACGCAACTGGGTTCGGATTCGTCACTGCCAAGGTGTACCTCACCGTATCACCAATGCGCAATGGCGCGGTGTACACAGATGTCTTGTCTATCACTGGCGGTAATTCATAAAGACTAATCGTGCCCCGCAGGGTGCCGATATTTGTCACCGGGCCGTCGTCGTTTATGGTTGTTGGCACATGTATCATCCAAAAGTCGCCCACATCTCCTGCGGGATGACCTGCGGGAATGTTAAACGTTAGGGTAATGGAACCGGCCGCTCCCATTCCATTTGCCGCCGCAGGATCCCATTGTAAAAACGCTCTGTTCGCCGCCGGACGAACATCGTCAGATGGCTCAGGCCCAGCGGTGACACCCACGAACTCTAGTGGTGACTCCCACTCAAAGCCCAACGCCACAAAAGTGGCATGAGGGGTTGCGTTGGTGAAGGGAACCACAACATTTACTGTTGTCGTGCCGACAGGATGGCTTGGGCTTGGAGCATTCCAAGTCAAATTTCCACCCACACCCAAAGGCTCTATACCCAAGGGCCCTGCACGGAACGACCCTGCGCCCAAAGATTCTACACCCATGTCCGTTTGTGCAATGTCGTCTTGCACAGGCATTGGCATTGCCGCCGCAGGGAAGCTACCGAGTAGCATCAGCATTGCGACTAACAGTGCCAAGCACCGGACAGCAAGCGGTTTGACTGCTTTCTTTTTTGTGCTCATGGTATTTGCTCCTTTTTAATCGTACTATTTATCGTTTTATCGTGGGCGGGGTTGAGGCCCCGCCCCTAACAAGTCAATTATGGTGTTCGTGTGCCCAACCGTGTCGGGTTCGGAACCGGCCAACCAATCAAGTACATGCCCAAATCAATCAAGAAATCGTTTAAGCGTACTGCGCCATCACTAAAGGTGTATCCATGTAACACCATATCGGCTGCACCATGGTGCAGTGTGGGCATATCGGCTGGCCAGCCGATCAGCTCCATCCCAAGTGCAATCAAGTACCGATTCAACAAAACTGCATCTGTACTAAATGTAATCTTGTCATCGTCTAGGTCGCCCCAGCGAATCCAGATGCCGAAGAAGTCTATGGTGTCCTCGTCTCTATCAAAGTCCGCCGGCAACAAGATGCCCAATTCTAACAACTCGTCCAAATCAAGTCCTTTTGCTTCGCCATAGGCGTATATGGGGCCGCCGCTGTCTGCATTCCCCGGATGAACCTGCTGCCATGTGCAACCAAGTCCGGGGCGGAAGCGGGTCGGCTGACCGTTGCTGCCTAGCGGTATGAAAGAGGCGCTAGTGGGATCAGCGTTTCTGCCGTTTGTCTGCGGGTCAAGGTCCTCCGCCTCAAACCAACCCCAGAAGGCCGCCGCCCAGTTGCGGTTCGGGCCAGCATAGCCGACCTCGGTGCGGGGCGCATCCCAACCCTTCATTTCGTTCTGCTCGTCATAGCCGTAAATGTTGCCAATTTCCAGCACTTCCAGCCACTCCGGTGACTCGTAGTCCAGCCATACACGGCCCGCCTCGTATGTCCCCGGTACAGCAATGTAGTATTCGTCTATTTGACCACTACCGTCTAAATGGAATCGAACATAGATGATGTCCCGCTCCCACCGTGCATACACATACAGAAGCGCTTGATCCATAATCCTAGTCGGGACGAACGGTGTGCCGTTCTCTAATTCCCAGCCGAGGAATCTATACCCCTCACGAACCGGGTTGACCGGCATATTCCCGGCACCGAACTGGTTTCTGTAGCGTGATGTACGATGCACATCGTTTGTATTGCCGCCAATGTGTCCGCCCATTAGGTCAAAGATAACATTGCCGCCCCATTGGGCAAATAGGCTAATGTTGTGTGGAATCAGCGTTTCCAGTTCTATATAGTCGTCACCGCTGCCGTTTGCCGCTGTGTTCCAGTTGAGGAACGTCCAGTCCCCATGGGTCAAATTACGGTTGTCCATGGTTCCCATAGAGCCCAGTACCATACCCACTCGCTGGGTCACATACGGCATTGGTTGATTGATGACATTGGTCAGCGTGCCGCCATTTGCATGGAGATCCACCCGGGCAATCCAAGTTGCATACATGGTGCGGTTATGTCCAAGGGGGATTCCGCCGTAGAAGGTCGAGCCAACAGAGCCGTAACGGTCACTCCACGCATGGAAGCTTGCCATTTCAACCCCATTTTCTCTCCAAACTGGGTTGGACGGCCAATTGGCAACCGTAACCCCAACGCCCCCGCCCGGCAATAGTCCCGCCGTACGGCGCTGGTTTGCCGCTGTAATCACAGACGCAGGTGCCATCCCGCTGTGGTATACCACGTCCGTTACCCATATGGCAAACACATCCATGTTTCTATTCACGACTGTGGTTTGGTTAAACCATGTTCCTGTGCCGTTTGCCGCTGTGTTCCAGCCTAAGAATCCACTCTGGGGCCGGGGGAACGATGTCCAGCGATAGCCTTGGTCGTTTTGAGACGCAGGCCAATGCGGACTGTTTGCGTTGGTAATGTTCGTGTGATCTAAGCCCAGCAACGTGACAGAATCTTGGAAATTTCGTGGATACGCAAAATTACGTGAAATGCTGGCCAAGTTTCCGCCGGTTTGCGGTGTGCCGTTTAAGTAATTGTGGTTGTTATGGAAGGTCACTGTAACACCCCACACACGATATACCCGCATCCCCGCCATGTCAGCGGTGACAACACTGTTCGCACAAAACCGCTCGCCGGCGTTGCGCTCTGTGCTGAACACACCTGTACGAGGAGTATGACCGCTCACACCATCTCGGAACGGTATAACGAAAGTCGGTCCATAGCGATCCGGGTGACGTGGGTTCGGTGGTATTGGGAAATTGGGCCAACGACTGGAAGGATAATGGAACGTGCGGAACCAGTTGACCGGGTAATTTCTTGCTTCTGTCCAAAGTTCATGCAACTCTGTGGCAGATATGCCCTCTGCAAACAGGCGCGTCTCTTCTGATGCAGAAGCATTTACCTCTCCCCAGCCGGGTCTTATTACACGCGTTGCGCCGTTGTAGTCAAAAATAATAGGGATTGCCCGAACCCACCGGGCGTATACCGTCCTGTTTTCATAGACAAGGCTTGTTGCGGTAAAGCGCTCACCCTGACCGCCCGGCAGTGTATACCAACCAGCGAAGAAATATCCATTCCGCACAGGAATACTCGGCATCCCGTCACTCAGTCCCGTGCCGTACCCTGTGCCGTGTGCATGGTACACACCCGCTCCCCGCGGCATTGCGCGGCGTTGATAGGTAATGCCTGCCGCATTCAGCGCATCACCAGCACCGCCTGGCTCCGTCCACTGTCCGCCCTCGACTTCAAGGCGGAGGATAATCGTCCCTGATCCGGGTACCCAGCGGGCAAATACCGTGGTATTCCCGTGAATGGGTGTCGCTGTCGTAATCCGCTGGCCCCAATTGCCTGTGGTTGTTCCGTCTAACGGATACCAACCGGCAAAGTGAAACCCTGGCCGTGCCCGTGGGATGGGTAGCAATTCCTCCGGAGGCGGTACGGGAATATTCGTATAATTCAAGGTAGAACCGGCATTTACCGGCATTCTTCCCTCTTGTAGCGTACGCGGACCGGTTTGCGTTGCCCCATGCCCCGCATGGAGGGGAATGTCCCGCTCATGGATAAGACGATTGGTTGCGCCCATGGTGTTCTCATCAAACCGCACCACATAGGCCCAGCGTGGATACATATGTTGCGTTGTGCCACCCATAACCATGGTGACACCGCCCCGAATGCCGCCGCCCGATCCCCTTCTAACCGAACCCTCGGTCCAGTTTGGGTGATTCCACCAATCCAGAAGCGTCATCTCATTGCCCGCCGGGGATCTGGGCGGATCCGGCGTCAATCTTGGAAATTGGCTACTTGAAAGTACGCTATCCGTCGTTACAAGGGTGCCGGAAGAACCCGGTGCAATTGCCGCTGGGAAGGGGTGGAACGTAATCACCCGCTCAGTTGGCGTAGTCGCCCTCCACTGGGCAAACAGTGTTTGGTTGTGATTAATTGCGGTTGTAGACGTAACGGTTTGTCCGCTGCCATTTGCCGCTGTATTCCAGCCGTCAAACGCCCAGTTGCCGCTGCGCCCCGGGTTCGACGGCCATACAGCCCCCGGTGTATCGTCTACACTACGCCCATGGGGCAAAAAGATCGGCTCGGGTTGTGACGATGTTCCGCCGTTTAGGTTAAAGGTCACCGTCATGTTCCCCCAAAGGGCAAATACGGTCATATTGCCTGACACAGCCGATTGGCCCGTAAAGTGAACGCCGCTGTTTCGCACTGTTGTCCAGGCGATAAATTCATAGCCGCCCCGTGTCGGCTCCATGGGCATACTTGCCTCACCGATACTGGTGCTACCTGCAAGCACAGTCCGTGTGTTGTGTCCGCCTGACGGTGTTACGCCGCCGTTGGGGTCAAATGTGACCGTAAACGGATGCGCCATCGCCGTCATGGGGAACAACCCCATCAGCATGACAATTGCCAATATTAGACTGAGCCCTCTCTTCCATTTTCCATTGTCTCGTTGTATTCGTCGCATGATTCTCAATACCCCTTACTTTTATAGGATTTTGTTGTTGTGCGCGTCGAAAATGGAAGAATATCGTCATCAATTTCCGTAACGCAATTTGAGCATAATTTATTTCTTACTAAAAAACAATAGGTTGTACCCTAAGATATTTAATTTGTACCCCAACGTTTAAATTTTGTGCAAAAAAACATTCCCGAATCGGCCAAAAGGCAGTGATAATGAGACTTGACGGAATCCCGTTATGCTGATATGCTATATTGTATTAAAGTAGGCCACCATTCGCCCCGGAAAATGTGCCTTTTGGGACAGGTAAAGAAATCTACTATGTTAGGGCGTGCCACTATGCAATTATTGAACTTCACGCTGGCTGGCTGGCTCTTCTATTGGGGCTGGGCCATTCTTTACTTTATCCTTGCAAAAATACTGTCCCACAACTGGAAACTCCGTGGGAAAGAGTGTGTTTGTATTCTTCTGTTCAGCTTGCTCTTCACTGTTGCCGCCCAAGCCTTGCGTTGGCTGGAAGTGCCGTTGGGAGGTACGATCCTCAATTTCGTCTTCCTATTTTCTATCTTTTTCTACCTCTATAGCATACAAGCTGAATCGTTTCAGATGTCTTTCACGTTAGCAGTCTTTTCGCTTATTGTTGCACTGCCGACTGAACGAGTCGTGCTCTATACCATAAGGCATTTTGTCCCTGCGTTCCCCGATGTGCGTGAGTTCTTGCCCTCTGCAATCTTTTTCCTGTCGATTTATACGAGTTCGATTCTGATTACGTTCCTGCTAACCAAAACCTTTTGGAACTCATTTGTCAGCATCACGCAAAATAAACGCTTGCAATCGACATTGACACTGATTGTCGCATTTCTGTTTTTCTCGTTCCAAACCATAGTGGCCTTACAGGAATATCTCGGGGTTCCCCTCACACTGCTCTCTTGGAGTTCTGCTTTTATTTTTACCTATGTCATGGCGTCCCTTGTGAGCTTTTTGTTATACACAAGGGTTCAAAAAGTTCAATCTACCTTACGGGAAAAAGAAATCGAGCACAGTGCGTTGCTCTACTACATGGATGAGAGTGAGCACCAGCAGATCGCCATGCGGAAATTTAAGCACGATTATCAAAACATCCTCATTTCTATGGACAGCTTTCTGGAAGAAGACGATTTGCCGGGACTGAAACAGTATTACGCAACAAGAATCAAAATCGCATCAGAAATCATCACACAAAGTGATTTCGCACTAGAGGGTTTGAATAAAATCAAGGTGCGGGAAATCAAAGGCATCCTCGCCGCAAAGCTAACCATGGCGCAACACTTAGGATTGGATGCCAAGTTTGAGGCCGTGGAAGAGATTGACCATATCCCTGTCAATTCCGTTGCGCTGGTGCGTATACTCGGTATTATTCTGGACAATGCGATTGAAGAATTGGAATCACTAGGTGAGGGACAGCTTATCGTCGCCTGTTATAAAGACGGCACCGGGGTTACCTTTGTTGTATTAAACACCTGCCGCTCGGATATGCAACCGTTACATGAACTTGAACAAGTTCGGTTTTCTACCAAAGGCGAAGATCGTGGTTGGGGGTTGCATAATCTGGCCGAACTCGTTGCGGCCCACTCGGACACCCTCACATTACAAACAAGTATCGCAGATGGAAATTTCATTCAAAAATTGTGGATAGGAGGCTCGGAATAATGCTACACATACTGATTTGCGAGGACGACCCCACCCACCGGGCGAGGATGGAATCTATCATCAGCAAATACATCGCCAAAGAAAACCTGAAGACGGAGATTTCGCTCATTGCATCCGCAAGCGGCCCAGACGAGATACTGGACTATTTGAACCAACACCCGAATAAGCGCGGGCTTTACTTCCTTGATGTCGATTTGCAGCACGAAATGAATGGAATCGAACTGGGCACAAAAATCCGGGCAATTGACCCACTGGCTAAAATCGTATTCATCACCACCCATGATGAGCTGGCCCATTTGACCTTTATGCATAAAATCCAAGCGATGGATTATATCGTCAAAAGTCTGCCGAATAACATGGAACCACGGGTGAAAGAATGTATTGCAACGGCGCATCAACACTATTTGCAAGAAAAGTCAGAGCAGATGCGATATTTCAATGTGAACGCCAACGGCACGCTCTTTAACATCCCCTATGACGATATTTTATACTTTGAAACCCATCCATCCGTAAGAAAGCGGATGTTCTTACATACAGTAACTGGTAAACTAGATTTTCGTGGAATCATCAGTGAAGTCGCAAAACTCGTCCCGGAATTTTACTGTTGCCATAAGTCTTTCATCGTAAATCCCGACAAGATTACATCTGTTAACAAGATTGAAAAAGAAGCCGTTATGGCGAATGGAAGCCGTGTCCCCGTTGCCGTGAGAAAAGTATCTGAGCTGGTGAAAATGATCGAGTAAACAGCGCCGTTCACTCACATTATCAGACAGTTCCGTTTGCCGTTTGGGGCAAAGCATACCCACGCCCCACTACAAAAAACAGAAAGGGCTCTTCCATGGCATTCACCCACCTCCACATCCATACCGAATACTCTCTCCTAGACGGTGCCTGCCGTATCTCCGACCTTCCGGAGCGGGCCCGGGAGTTGGGGCAGACCGCCCTTGCTATTACCGACCACGGTAGCATGTATGGGGCCATCTCTTTTTATAAATCCTGCGTCAAGGCGGGCATCAAACCCATTATCGGGTGCGAAGTCTATGTGGCACCCGGCAGCCGGTTCGACCGAGAGCCGGGGGGCAGCGGACGGGCGTACCACCTTGTTTTGCTTTGCAAAGATGCGGTTGGGTACAAAAACCTCTGCTTTTTGGTCAGTGCCGGGTATACGGAAGGGTTTTATAGCCGTCCCCGAATTGACTGGGAGCTGTTACAGGAACATAGCGAGGGGCTAATCTGCCTCTCTGCCTGTCTGGGCGGTGAGGTGTCCCGCCGACTGTTAGAACGGGACTACGAAGCCGCAAAAGCTGTGGCACTCCGATATCAAGCTCTGTTTGGTGAGGGGAATTATTATCTGGAACTGCAAGACCACAATCTGCCGGAACAGCCGGGAGTCAATGAGGCCATCATCCGCCTGTCCAAGGAAACGGACATCCCGTTAGTGGCCACCAATGACGCCCACTACTTAGACCGGGAGGATGCCGCCCTCCATGACGTGCTCCTCTGCATCCAAACCGGCAAAACCGTGGAGGATCCGGATCGGATGCGGTTTGGGTCGGAAGAGTTCTACCTGAAAAGCGAGCTGGAAATGCGGGAACTGTTCCCTCAGTGCCCGGAGGCCATTACAAACACCATGGTCATCGCCGACCAGTGTAATTTAGAGTTCCAGTTTGGGGAGTACCACTTGCCGGAGTTCCAGTTGCCAGAGGGGTGGACAGATTCTGTGGCCTACCTCAAGCATCTCTGCGAGATAGGGTTTGCAGAGCGGTACGAAGCTGGCAACGAGAACGTCCGTGCCCAGTTGGAACGAGAGCTTGACATGATTGCCAAAATGGGCTTTGAGGACTATTTCTTAATCGTGGCGGATTTTATCGCCTATGCCAAAAGCCAGAATATCTCCGTTGGCCCCGGCCGCGGCAGTGCGGCGGGGAGCGTGGTGTCCTATTGTCTCGGCATCACGGATGTAGACCCCATCCGCTACGGTCTGTTCTTTGAGCGGTTTCTCAACCCCGAGCGAATTAGTATGCCGGATATTGATATTGACTTCTGCGTAGACCGCCGAGGCGAAGTCATAGAGTATGTGAACCAGAAATACGGCCACGACCATGTGGCCCAGATTGTAACCTTCGGCACCATGGCGGCACGGGGTGCGATTCGGGATGTGGCCCGTGCCCTCGGTATCAGCTATGCCGAAGCGGATGCGGTGGCCAAGGCTGTACCGCAGACGCTTAATATTAAGTTGGATGAGGCGTTGAAGGTCTCGAAACCATTAAAAGACCTCTATCAAAGCAGTCCACAGATGCAAAAACTAATTGATACCGCTAGGGCCTTAGAGGGCCTGCCTCGTCACGCCTCTACCCACGCCGCAGGGGTGGTCATCACCAAACGGCCCTTGTATGAGTATGTGCCGCTTGCGAAAAATGACGAGTCCATCGTCTGCCAGTACCCCATGACCACCTTGGAAGAGTTGGGCTTGCTGAAGATGGACTTTTTGGGATTACGAAACCTCACCGTTATCCGGGACGCAGTAGAGCTGATTCAAAAACGAGAGCCCGATTTTGACTTAGCCAACATTGACGACACCGATGAGGCTACCTTTGCCATGCTGTCTGCCGGGGAAACTGCCGGGGTGTTCCAGATGGAATCTACTGGCATCACCGGGGTCTGTACCGGGCTACAACCCCATAGTATTGAAGACGTGACCGCCATCATCGCCCTCTACCGACCGGGGCCGATGGAATCTATCCCACGGTTTATTGCCTCAAAGCATGACCCGAAGAAAATCAGCTACAAGCATGACTCTCTTCGGGACATTTTAGATGTGACCTATGGCTGTATCGTCTATCAAGAGCAGGTCATTGAAATTTTTCGCCGTTTAGCGGGCTTTACTCTGGGCCAAGCGGACATGATTCGCCGGGCCATGAGCAAGAAAAAGGCGGACGAGATTGAGCGGGAGCGGCAAGCCTTTGTCCACGGCGACCCCCAGCGGGACATCAAAGGGGCCGTGGCAAACGGTGTCCCTGCCCATATTGCCGGAGAGATTTACGATGATATTTTCGCCTTTGCCAACTATGCGTTTAATAAGGCCCATGCGGTGGCGTATGCGGTGATTAGCTTCCAAACGGCTTATCTGAAATGCCATTACCCGAAAGAATATATGGCGGCCTTACTCACCAGCGTGTTAGGCTACACCGCCAAGGTAGCGGAATATACCGCCGAATGCCGGGAGATGGGGATTGCCCTTTTGCCGCCGGATATCAATGAATCTGATGCGGATTTCACCGTATGTGATGCGGGGATTCGGTTTGGCTTGGTGGCGGTAAAAAATATCGGCTGGGGTTTTATCCGTGCTTTAGTGGCAGAGCGGGCGACGAATGGGAAGTTTACCAGTCTATTCGATTTCGTGTCCCGGCTCCACGGGCAAGAGCTGAACCGCCGGGCGTTAGAAAACCTCATCCGCTGCGGTGCCTTTGACAGCACCGGGGCCAACCGGGCGCAACTCATCGCCGCCCACGAGCAAGTACTAGACCAAGTGGCAAACGACCACCGAAAAAACCTAGAAGGCCAGGTGGGTTTCTTCGGCACCGGGGAAGATACGGATGCGCCCTCAACCCATATCCAACTGCCCAACGTGCCGGAGTTTTCCCCGAAAGAGCGGATGCGGATGGAGCGGGAGACCACGGGGCTATACCTCTCCGGTCATCCCATGGACGAGTACCGAGAACAGGCCCGGCGGGCGGGGGCTGTGAAGATTGGCGCTGTGGTGTCCAGTTTTTCCGGCGGGGACGAGGCCAGCCGGTTCAAAGACGAGCAGATTGTGCTGTTAGCTGGCATTATCACCAGCTATAAAACCAAAACCACCCGCAACAATACCCTAATGGCCTATATCACCCTAGAAGACGACACCGGCGACATCGAACTACTCACCTTCGCCCGCACCCTAGACCGGGACGGGGCATATATTGCAGAAGATAACCTCGTGCTGGTTCGGGGCAGAATCAGTGCAAGAGACGACAAGGACCCGCAAATTCTAGTCGACCAAATCCGCCCCGTCAGTGACTTAGAGCTAGGCGGTAGTCCGCCTGTCGAAGCGATCGCCGATGAGCGACCCCGGCCACAGAAGCTCTACGTACGCCTGCCCAGTCAAGAAAGTTCGGCGTATGACAAATTGCGCCTGATTCTCACCATGTTCCCCGGAGACAGCCAGATTGTGTTATTTCTAGCCGACACGGAAAAGCGGCTGGCAGCCAAATGTCTGATTCATCCAGCACTGGTGGATGAGTTGCGTGAGATGGTGGGGGAGACACATGTTGTGTTGAAGTAGGGGTGGCTGCAAAGTCAGGTACAGCCCTAACACTGGTGGTCAGTGTTAGGGCTGTTTGTTTTAAAAATGCTTGATTCGTTTCGGCACTCTTACGGCTTTAGCTCAACAATCTCGTTCTCCGTCATAGCAAGCTTCTGCTCTGCAAACACCCGCTTTTCCCGTGGGACAAACCCCCGCACACCGGTCATGGGGAAAATCCATGTGTTCGGCCCAATGTGGGTGCCCGGCTGGGTAACGCTGTTGGCGCCTAGACGGCTGCTGTCGCCGACAATACAGCCGAAAAAGTCTGTGCCCAAGTCATGCGCCGCCCCATTCAGCTTGATGGTGGCGTTGGACTGGTCAAACTTCCGATTGGCGGTAACCACGCCGGAGCCGATACGGGCACTTTTGCCCAGCACCGAGTCGCCCACAAATGCGAGACTGGCCACTTTGGCACCGTTGAACAGTACGCTGTTTTTCACCTCGCTACTCTGTCCCACATTACAGTTATCGCCGATAATCGTGCCGGGACGAATCACGGCACCGGGCATAATCTCCACGTTTTTGCCGATGTACACCGGACCAATGATGGTCACGTTGTTATAAATCGTGGTGCCCTCGCCAATATAATAGTTGCCATATAAGGCCGGGGGCGCACCTTTGCAGGTGGCGTGGTTTTCTTTGATGTCTGGCTCTACCAGCAACGTTTGGAGAAAGGGCTTTGCCTTCGCCAGCGGTTCGGCGGCTCTGGTCATGCCCTCAAACCAGCCGGGGAAGGGGAATGCATCTAGGTTAGAAAAATAATAGTCAAATGCGATACTCATGGTTATAACCTCTCAATCATGGCTGTAGTCTTTGGTAAATATGCGCTGCCGAGGGATTCTAGCTTGCCCTCGTCAGCGGCATCTGTGAGAATGGGATCGAAGGGGAGACGGTCAAGCAGAGGAATCTGGTAACGGCTTGCCAACGCTTCCGTTGCGTCACCGCCGAAGTGCCCATTGAAATTTTCAATCAGGCCCAGCACCGGCACCTGATGTTCTGTAGACAGGCGTATCGTCCGCTCTGCCGCTTGGTTGACGATGGTCTGGGGGGTGCTCACAACAATAACACCGTCTAGGGGCAGTTTTTCCAGCACTGTAAGGGTCACATCTCCTGTACCGGGGGGCAGGTCGATAAAGAGATAGTCCAGCTTGTCCCAGACCACATTTGTCCAAAGCTGTTGCAAAATTCCGGCCATAACGGCGCTGTGCCATGTGACGGTGTCGGTTTCTTGTTCTAACAGGTGGCTAATGCTCATCACCTTAATGCCATGCTCTGAGATGGCAGGGTAGAGCCCTTCTTCGCCTTTGGTGACCCCTTGCGGCAGATAAAACATACAGGGAATCGCAGGGGAGAGGATGTCCCCGTCCAGAATGGCGATTTTATGGCCTTTTTTGGCAAGTTCCACCGCCAACAGTCCTGTAACTAGGCTTTTCCCGGTGCCTCCTTTGCCGCCGCCGATGCCAATGACGGTTTTGATTTGGCTCAATGGGTGGGACGCCAAAATCGGATCCGGCGGGGGCGCTTGCTGACTTTTCGAGCCGCAGCCGCCACAGCCACCGCAGTTGTGATGTTCTGACATTTGATGGGTTCTCCTTTTGGGATGATTTGTTCGCTACTTAATTTGCCCTATCGTACCATACTCATACGTGAATGACAAGGGCAATTTGGCGTGGTCAAGATGTATCTTTATCCTCGAAATTCAATGGTCTTTTCAACAATTTGTTTCTGATAATTCTGTTGGATTGCTGCTAATATGCTGTCTTTGTATCTCATCCGAATGATTGCGCCCTTACTTAACGGCACGAAATATTCAAAAAGATTTTCTCCATTTTCGCCTCTCCCGTCATCCACAAATATCCATTTCGTAGGTATTTTCTTTGGAACAAGCACAATTGTCCCTCCAATATTATAGTTGCCGTGCTGTCTGTATGTTCGGGCTCCGTTTTTACCTGCTTTGTATGGGATTCTTATTTTTTCGATTCCGGTAAATTGATAGATATAAATGCCCTTTACTTCGCACCAAGGAATGCTTGCTATCTCTGCAACCGCATTTTTCGCTGTGATTCCGTTTCCATTAATCCTAAGTATATGGACCCCATATAGCAATGCGCCACGGGCGAGGAAAATGATACAGATGATAGAGGTGATAGAAAACACCCCCGCAATAGCAAGGCTAATGCCACCCCCACTTATAAACATGTAGATTGTTACCGGTGCCATTACGAAAAGGAAGCATATTATTAAACAAACACGCCAGAATATACTTTGAATTATTAGAAACTTATATTTCATGTTATCACCCAAACGCCCTAAGGGGCGTTTAGCTGCCCCCTAGTGCCTCTAATACTTATAACTAGCACCGCCAATAAATTCCCGCATGAGGGAATCGGCTGGTACCATGTCTTCCGACACACCTGTAAACCGCTGGAAGGCGGGTAGGATATGCGCCAACTCCTCCACCCGGTCCGCATCCGGCGGCAGACTTTCAAACAGGGGGACAGCGAACTGTTTCATCAGTCCCACCTCATAGGGCAAGGACGAATCAAACTTGTAGTCGGCCCGGTCTTTGAAGGGGGAGATATACAGCTTTTCGCCCCGGCGCACATTGCCCCAAACCCCAAGGGTAAACGTGGGGTCAGAGCCACGGAAATTGTTGTCCCGCACCACCCGGCGCACCAAACGCATCCAGGTGCCTTTGAACACGGTCTCTTCTCCGTTTGTAATACTGGAGCGGGCGGACACATAGAGCTTAAACGCCTCCGGGTGCCGCCCCGCAATGTCGTCGTTGAGGGCGTGGATCCCCTCGAAAATCGCCACTTCGTCTTTTTTGAGATGCAGGGGCGTAAACTTGGCGGAACTACGAACCTGCATGGAGAAATTAAAGTGGGGGATGATGATTTCTTTGTGTTCGTTGAGCAGATTGAAATGCTCATCTAACAGCTTCATGTCCAAGCACTGGGGCGACTCATAATCAATACCGCCGTCCGGTGTCCGAGGGGCGGTTTTGCGGTCTACGGTGCGGAAATAGCGGTCTAAGCTCACCGCATAGGTGCCAATGCCCCGGCGTTTGAGTTCCCGCTCCAGCTTTAGGGCTGTTGTGGTCTTGCCGGAACCAGACGGGCCAGAGAGAAGCACAATGGGGGAGGTGGCGATATTTTGCTCAATCCGATCCGCCGCCTCTTCGATTTTTTTCCAGTATCTGGCATCACAATCCGCTACAAACCCTTTGGGGTCACGGGTCAGGTTCTCGTTGATGGTGGTGAGGTCATAAGTCAACGACATGGGTGAATACCTCCTGCTCATAAAATAGTCTGATTGTTTCTTTGGATGCTAGTATTCTATCAATCCCCTCAACATATTCCAAAGGGAATTTGGGGTTATACATGCGGGGGATACGCCCCGTGTGAGGATTCACTAATTTGGTAGAGGCCCCGCCGCCCATGGAGAGGATGGTACAAAGCTCTTCCATAATGGCAATGTTATACAGACTCTCTGTCCCCGGTCTGCACCAGCCCACATTTTCATAGCCCCCGGCGGTGAACTTTTGGCGGTAGAGGTAATAGGGGATATACCCGGCATCCGTTAGGGCCGCCTGCGCAGTGTCGAGCATCTGTGCCACTGCGTCTGCCTCTGGGGCTACGGTGTCGTCTACGCTAATCTTCGCCCCTCGCTTGCGGGACAGGGTGTGGACGGTGATGTTCTCCGGCGTGAGGGCCAGCACTTGCCTTAATGTCTCTGCAAACCCTTGAGCTGTGTCACCGGGTAGACCGGCGATGACATCCATATTCAGACTGGGGAACCCCACTGACCGGGCCAGTGCCACCGCATCGCACACTTCTGCCGCTGTGTGACCCCGGCCGATGGCCTCTAGTACCGCATCGTCCATGGACTGGGGGTTCACGCTAATCCGAGTGACTCCGGCATCTTGGAGGAGTTGCAGTTTTTCTCTGTCCAACGTGTCCGGCCGCCCGGCCTCTACGGTGTACTCTCGCAAATGGGCAAGGTCAAAGTGGGCAGCAAGAGTGTCTAGCAATCCCCGAAGCTCTTCTACCGACAGTGTAGTGGGTGTTCCGCCGCCGATGTAGAGGGACACGGGGCGAAGCCCCAAGTCTTGCACTGCCGCCGCTGTTGCCTCAATTTCTCGGGCCAAGGCCGCTAAAAAGGGTGCAATCAATGGCTTCGAGCGGGCCACGTCAATGGCGACAAAGCTGCAATAAGCACAGCGGGTGGGGCAAAAGGGGATACCCACATAAAGACAGATATCCTTTGGGCCAAGGGACGCTTTGGCTTGCAAGCTGGCCTCAGCGGTTTGGATGCAAAGTTCTGCCCGCCGGGGGCTGACCTCGTATTCCCGGACAAAGGTGAGCTTGACTTTCTGGGGGGTGTTTCCTGCTTCTAGCAGGGCCGTAGCCCGTTTGCCGGGACGAATGCCGGTCAAGGCACCCCAAGGCGGCGTTTGCCCTGTTGCGGCGATGCCCGCCCGGTAGAAAGAGAGCTTGATCATCTTTTGCAGTTCCCTGTCCCACAGGATGTTGTCGGCAGAATCCGGAGTCGTTGCTTTTGCCATCCCGCGATAACGCTTGCCCTTATAGGTAAGCACTGTCACCGCCGTGCTGTATCGGCTTCCATGGGTCAGGCGTATCTCCGCTGCGGGGTCGCCCGCTTCCATCTCGGCATATACAGGCCGTTCGGTGGGGAAGAGGGTGAGCATAACTTGCTCCACGGCATATTTATAGTCATGACCGACGAGAGACAGAACCATCTACATCCCCGCTCCACGGCGCAGGTAGACGTTAAACCGCCGCTCTCGCTCTAGGGTGGTGGCATCTAGGTGGCCGGGGAACACGTCTTCAATCCCGGTGAGTTTGTCGATTTTCGCCATAGATTCGAGCAGGGTATTCCCATTGCCGCCGGGCAAGTCCGTCCTGCCGCAGTCGTCCCGGAACAGGGTATCCCCGGTGAACAGGCAGTCTCCCACCCGCAGGCACACACTGCCGGGACTGTGGCCCGGTGTGCCGATAACTTGAAACAAGAGACCTCCTACGGGAATTTCATCCCCGTCTTCGTAAAAATTCGTCTCGCCGCACGCCAGATAGCGATACGGGTTCGGCCGGGTGTCATCCGTGGTGTCGGCCCGGTTGATATAGACAGGCGGGTCAAATTTCCGCACCAAATCATCCGCCGCCATGGTGTGGTCGTAGTGGCCGTGGGTAAAGAATACGGCGCGGGGGGTGAGGTCGTTTTCCTCCAGATAATCAACAATCAAATGGCTCTCGTCGCCGGGGTCAATGATGGCACAGACCTTTGTGTCTGTGTCCGTGACCACGTAACAATTGGTCTGCAACTGCCCAACGGGGATGGTTTTGATGTGCATGTTTCAATCAACCCTTTCGTTTGTGCCACTTGTGCCGATTGCACTATAGCACTTCTGTATCTAATATGAGTGTCACCGGCCCATCGTTCACCGAGTGTACTTGCATGTTAGCCCCGAACTCGCCGGTCTCCGGTGCAAAGCCCCGCTCCCGGCACTCGGCTAAAAATCGCTCATAAAGCGGGATCGCCGTCTCAGGTCGGGCGGCGGCGAGAAAGTCCGGACGGCGACCTTTTTTGCAGTTGCCGTAGAGGGTGAATTGTGAAATCACTAACAATTTTCCGCCAATGTCCGCCAACGCACGATTCATCTGTCCGTTTTCGTCACTAAATACACGCAGACCGCAGATTTTATCCGCCAGTTTCACTGCTTGCTCCGGCTGGTCGTCTGCGTGGATACCCAAGAGGACTAAAAACCCTTGGCCGATTGCACCGGTCACGGCCCCTTCGATTGTCACAGAGGCTTCTCGCACTCTGGTTACGACTGCTCTCATCTGTTGTCCCCCTAAACCGAATTACGATTCACATCAATCACGCCGGATATCCCGGACAGCTTATTGATGGCGTTTTGCAGTTCTTTGATATCCGAGACCTCCAACGAGATAAAGGCCACAGCTTTCCCGTTTATTTCTCTGGCGTTGAGGCTCCGCACACGGACTTTCATGGTGGTGAGGGCCGTTGCAATATCTAGCACCAGCCCTTCTCTGTCCTTGGCGGTGATGGTCAGGTTGGTCTGGTATGTCTCTTTGCCCGTGTCCGCCCAAGCCACATCAATCCATCGGCCTAACTCTTCCGGCTTGGCGGTGGCATTCAGATAGTTCACACAGTCTCGGCGGTGGACAGAGACACCGTGGCCACGGGTGATAAATCCCACCACATTGTCTCCCGGTACCGGGGAGCAACAGCGGCTGAACTTAATCAAACAGTTGTCCACGCCCTCTACAATAATCCCGCGAACAGCCTTTGTGGTGGGCCGTTGCTGGGTCTGATTGATGCGGTCTACCAAAGATTTCCCTGGCTTTGCCAAGTGGATCAGCTCATCCCGCACTTTCCCCGCTGCTTTTTGTGCGGAGAGTCCGCCGTAACCAATGGCGGCATAGGCATCGTCTAACGAACCAAAGCTAAGGCGCTTTAAAATCTGCGTTTGTACCTCGCTTCTCGTAATGGCGTCCATAGACAGACCGAGGCGTTTCATCTCGCTCTCAAAGGCACTCTTGCCGTGTTGGATGTTCTCGTCCCGCTTTTCTTTTTTGAACCACTGGCGAATTTTATTCCGGGCTTCACTACTACGAACAATTTTTAACCAGTCACGGCTGGGGCCGTGGGTGGCACCGGTGGTAATGACTTCTACAATATCCCCATTTTGCAGGGCATGGTCAAAGGGGACTATCCGGCCATTGACCCGCGCCCCGGTCATCCGGTTCCCGACGGCCGAGTGGATGGAATAGGCAAAGTCAATGGGCGTAGATTTTGCGGGCAGGTTGATGACATCCCCACGGGGGGTGAATACGAATACCTCATCGGCAAACATATCAATCCGCAGATCATGGAAAAACTCTTGCGCATCCCCCGCCTCTTGCTGGCTCTCCAACAGCCGCCGTACCCAGGCGAACCGCTCTTCGTCCCCTTTGTCTTCTGTCTTGCCGTCTGTTCCGGGAGTCTTGTATTTCCAGTGGGCGGCGATGCCGTACTCCGCCGTGTGGTGCATCTCCCAAGTGCGGATCTGCACCTCGAAGGGAATCCCCTCTTCTCCTAGGACGGTAGTGTGGAGACTTTGGTACATGTTGGGTTTCGGGGTAGAGATATAGTCCTTAAACCGGCCCGGCACGGGGGTGTACATATCATGAATATGCCCCAGCACGTTATAACAGTCGGCAATGTTGCCTACAATCACCCGAAAAGCGCAGAGGTCAAACACCTCTTCAAAGGTTCGCTTTTGGGTGTACATCTTGCGGTAAATGCTGTAAATATGCTTAATCCGCCCATAGACGGTGCTGTCAATGTCATGTTCTGAGAGCCGGGTGGTCATCTTCCATTGCATATCCGACATGAAGGTGTCCAATGACTCTCGCTTTTTGTCCAAGTCCCGCACAATGGCATCATATGCGGCCCGGTCGAGATAGTAAAAAGCTAGGTCTTCCAGTTCCCATTTTATCCGTTGCATCCCCAATCGGTGGGCGATGGGGGCATAGATTTGCATGGTCTCAGAGGCTTTTTCCTGCTGCTTTTTGCCCACTTGATAGTTCATGGTACGCATGTTGTGAAGCCGGTCGGCCAGCTTAATCAGGATGACCCGGATATCTCGGGCCATGGCCATGAGCATTTTCCGCAGATTTTCCATCTGCTCTTCTTCTTTGCTGGTGTATTGGACACGGGTCAACTTGGTAACGCCCTCTACAATCACCGCCACCGAGGTGCCGAATTCTTTGACAATCTCGTCATAGGTGAGGGCAGTGTCCTCTAACGAATCATGGAGCAGGGCGGCGATGATACTGTCCTCGTCTAAGCCCATCTCCACCGTAATCATTGCCGCCGCCACGGGGTGGGTGACAAAGGGAGTGCCGTCTTTTCGTAGTTGGGTACCATGAGCGGTAGCCGCTAACGTGAAGGCATGACGAATCCGCGCCACGTCAGCGGTGGGGTTTGCGGCCTGTACTTTTTCTAACAGTGCCTCAAACTGTTCCAACGCTAGGTGCATTCCCGGTGCGTCCCATAGATTTTCGTTTGTTTGTTCTACATGCTTTTTCTCACTCATGCCGCTACCCCGTTATGGCCCCCTGTAGTGCTTGCAGCACTCGTGAGGCATTCAAGTCCACTTTTTCCGCCCCTTGGGCGACTTGGATGCGCAGTGTTTCTGCTTGTTCGCTGACTTCGGCCAGCCCCAATTCATCTAATACTTGCAAACAAAGGTATGCCTTGGCGGGGCTGACCCCACGGCCTTGCACCAGCGTGTCTAATACTTGGTGCAGTTGCCCTTTTAGCTCGGCCTTTTCTTGGCAAAGTCGCCGCCAGAGCCGGACAAAATCCTCTCTGGTGGGCGTAAGTCGCGCCGCCGTGTGGGCGGCGGGGGACTTGCCCTCTGATAAGTCCTGGCAAAGCCTTCTAGCATACCCTGTCTGCCTTCGATTGGTACAAGCGATATCTCGGATCAATAACTGTACCGTGGTTTTGCCCCGAAAATGGTTGAGTTGCGGGATAAAGACAATATCTACCGTGTCCCCGGCATCCACACCCAGTGATACCGCTTCCGTACCGAAAAGAACGCCATCGTAGACTTTGCCCCATTTTCCAATCTGCAACTTGACATGCTTTCCGCCGCCAATGGGCACGACTTTTTGCAAAACGGCATCCTCTATCACCAGCAGGGGACTGGGGTTGCCTTTCCCACAGGGCTCTAAGTGTTCCAGACTTTTTACTTGCTCTAGGGTAATTAAGTCCGGGATGGTGACGGTCAAGTCCGCTTGTAGGGTCCGTGCCTCTGACCGGGGCGGATGCGCTGCGTAGTATGCCCCGAAGGCCGCTTCAAACGCCGCCAGTTGTTCTGTGCGCACGGTGAGACCCGCCGCTTGTTGGTGTCCACCGAAGGTCTCTAGCAAGGACTGGCATTCTGTGAGTGCGTCAAAGAGCGAAAAACCCTCTACGCTACGGCATGAGCCTTTGACCAGCCCATTTTCGATTTGCAGCATGATGACAGGTTCACAATATTGCTCCATCAACCGTGCCGCCACAATGCCCAGCACACCCTTGTGCCATGTTTCTGACGCTAATATAATCGGCCCGCCGGTGTAGTTGTTTTGTTTGAGCATATCAAAGGCTTCTGCGATAATCTCACGCTCAATGGCTTGCCGCTGTTGGTTTAAACTGCAAAGTTCCGCCGCTAGGTGCACCGATTCTGTCTCGTCTTGGGCGATGAGGAGAGAAAAGGCAAGCTCTGCCTTCTCCATCCGTCCGGCGGCGTTTAAGCGGGGGGCTAGGCTAAAACCGATACCGGTGGCGCTCATGGTCAACCGGTCTGACCCGGTCTCTTTTATTAAAGAACGGAGGCCCGGTCGCGTACCGCGACGGAGCTGAAGAAGCCCTTCCGCCACCAGCACCCGATTTTCCCCGGTCAAATCCATCACATCCGCCACAGTGCCCACGGCCACTAAGTCACTATAGCGGGTTAACATTTCAGGCACCTTGTCCGGTCCTTCAATGGCACAGACAAGCTTGAACGCAACCCCCACGCCGGAGAGTTCTTTCTCGGGATAGTTGCAGTCCGGCCGCTTGGGGTCGATGACCGCAACTGCTGTGGGCAACGCCCCTTGGCATTCGTGGTGGTCGGTAATAATCAGGTCTAGGCCCATCTCTCTTGCAATGGTTGCTTCCTTTACCGTGGCGATACCGCAGTCTACGGTAATCACTAAGGTGACCCCGTCTGCTTGCAGGGCCTCTAAGGCCGCAATGTTTAGTCCATACCCCTCTTCGTGTCGATCCGGGATATAGGCCTTACACTCTAACCCCTTTGTCCGCAGATAGTCTGCCAATAAGGCACTGGCCGTCACTCCGTCTGCATCATAATCGCCGTAGACGGCTACGGTCTCGTTCTCTGCGATGGCCTGTTGTATCCGTGCCACACCCTCGGCCATGTCCGCCATGCTCATAGGGTCATGGAGACATGCGGTGTCAACGGCCAGAAACCGCCGAATGTCGGCCTCTGACACAATATCCCTAGCCCAAAGCACAGCCGCCACTAAAGCCGAGCCCGCCCAATGGGCCTGCTCTTCCACTGCCTGAGGGTCATATTCAATGCTGTTCCAAATGTCCCATTTCATATTGGGTTCTCCGGTCTGCTGTGTGTATTCAAATAGTATATCAGAAATTGGTCTTGGGCACAAGTGAAAATAGTTGCGGGGGTGGTTGTCTTTTGTTGGCTGTTGGGGTTGTTTTGTTTTGTGGGGTGGGTTTTGTGTTTGCCCGACCTTTGACCTTTTCTTTCGGCGTTGCCGCCGAGGGTTTTCTTGGCGGGTGCCGCCAGCGTGTATGTCCTGCCGGACGGGCCTTCTTTTTGTCGTTGAACAAAAAGAAGCAAAAAGTCAACACAGGGGCTGCGCCCCTATGTACCCGCTAAGGGCAAGGGCAGAGTGACGACGGTTTTGCACCCTATACTCCGTACTGGTGCTAAAACCCTCACGCCAGATGTAATAGTGCTCGAAGCCCCAATGGTCAAGGGCGGTGGGGCCGCCGGTGGGATGTGCTATTGAAATGTACTCAAAATGATATGCAGAAGACTGCTCCTTTTCGAGTGCTAGGCTCTCCGTCACTTAGGAGAGCCGATCGGAAAGGTCTCTTGACCTTGACCCAGACCTAACTCTCTTGACCCTATGCGTTCCATTCATGAGCGCATTTCAATAGTACATCAATCTGGCGGCGGAAAAAGCCCTTCTAGGTTCCGAGGCAACCGGACTTCTGGTAGATGACTCCTGTCGCCAGCACAGACTACCACCCCTTTAAAACGGTCTCTACCTTTGCCCTTGACCTTGGCGGGTACATAGGGGCGCAGCCCCTGTGTTGACTTTTTGTTTCTTTTTGTTCAACGACAAAAAGAAAGCCCGTTCGGCAGGACAAAAGCCCTCGGCATCCACCGAGATAGAATCGGCGAAACGCCGAACCAAAAAAACCGAATAGCCAGAAAGATTTCTGCCCATCCTAACCTTACCCACACAAAAGAAGGAGGCCACCACCATGCAATCCATCCACCAACTCCGCCGCACAGACCTAGCGGTGGAAGCCAAAGAAATCTGGGCCGAGTCCACCGCAGACACCACGGAATTAACAGGTGTCAAAGCAGAAGACAAAACATCCCACGGCTATGACGTAACCGTCGTGCAAATCCTAGACCACGCCGGAGAACAGGCACTGGGAAAACCCCAAGGCACCTACGTCACTGTAGAGCTGGGCGCACTGGCCCGCAGGGAAGCGAACGCCTTTGATCGGGGTGTTGCCTCCATTCGAGAGCAGTTGCTGCCGCTCTTAAACTTAGGCCCTCATGACAGCGTGTTGGTGGTGGGCCTCGGCAACCGAGCCATTACGCCGGATGCCGTGGGGCCTGTTGCGGCGAAATACACCTTGGCCACTCGTCACCTAGTGGAACAAGCGCCGGAGCATTTCGGCAACTTTCGCCAAGTGTCTGTCGTGCAGCCCGGTGTCTTGGGCACCACAGGGTTAGAAAGTGCAGAGATGGTCAAAGCTTTGGCCGGAAAGTTCCGCCCTGACCGAATCGTTGCGGTGGACGCCCTCGCTTCCCGCAAATTAAGTCGAGTCTGCCGCACGGTGCAACTCAGCGACACGGGCATCGCCCCCGGTTCTGGGGTGGGGAACAGTCGGGCCAAGCTGGACAAAGACACCTTGGGCGTTCCTGTAGTAGCGATTGGGGTGCCTACTGTGGTGGACGCCGGCACCTTGGCAGCGGACTTGCTGGAAGAATCCGGGCAACCCGGTGCGGCACCAGAACAATTTTCCGCCTTCGGTGGGGGCATGATTGTAACACCCAAAGAAATCGATACCCAAGTGGCGGACATCTCTAAGTTGGTGGGCTATGCCTTGAACTGTGCGTTGCACGAAGGGTTGACGGTGGCAGATGTGGACATGCTCACAGGTTGACCCTTTTGGCACACAGGACATTGTTTCACGTGAAACAATGTTTTTTGGAGAAGCCTCCAAAGTCGAATGTTTCACGTGAAACATTCGACTTTGGACTTGCCCCACCTGAAAAACAATGCTATAATCAGAAAGCGACTTATAGTCGATGAACTGCGAAGACATTCCGCTTCCCAGTTCATCGACTATATTAGACCTAAGATTCGACAGGAGAGAACCTTTCATGGGCAAAATTATTGCAATCACCAACCAAAAAGGCGGCGTAGGCAAGACCACCACTTGCATCAATTTGGTCTGCGCCTTAACCCAGCTAGGCAAAAAAGTGCTTCTCTGTGACACAGACCCCCAAGGCAATGCCACCACCGGCATGGGCGTGGACAAGAACACCGTATCGCCCAGTGTGTATGATGTGCTAATCAATGGCACAAACGCAAAGGATGCCATTGTGCGCACCAAGTTCGGAGACCTGCTTCCCTCTAACCGTGTGCTGGCCGGGGCAGGGGTAGAGCTAGTCACCATGGAACATCGGGAATATCGCTTGCGGCAAGCACTGTCGCCTCTGCGGGAGCAGTACGACTTTATTTTTCTTGATTGCCCACCGTCACTAGAGATGCTGACCATCAACGCCCTTTGCGCTGCCGAGGGGATTATTGTTCCCATCCAGTGTGAGTACTTTGCCCTGCAAGGGCTGGGCGACTTGGTCAGTAGTCTTCGGGCCATCAAGCGGGGCCTGAACCCGGACTTAGACATTGAAGGGGTGCTTCTTACCATGTACAACGGGCGCACCAACCTGTCGCTTCAAGTGGCGGCTGAGGTGAAAAAGTTCTTTGTGGGCAAGGTGTACAAAGTGGTCATCCCGCGCACCGTGCGGCTCAGTGAAGCCCCCAGTCACGGCAAGCCGGTGCTGGTCTACGACCCTAGCAACAAAGGTTCCTTGGCCTATCGAGAACTCGCCAAAGAAATTGCGGCGCAAAATACATAACACATTATTCTATACATAAGGAGGAGCAGACATGGCCCCCAAAGGCGGACTAGGAACAGGGCTCGGCGCTATCTTCGGCGATGCCGCCCTGTCAAACGACGAACAAACGGATTTTATCCATATTCCCATCAGCAAAGTAGAAGCCAACCAAAACCAACCCCGGAAACATTTTGATGAGGTGGCGTTGCAAGAGTTAGTGGAATCCATCAAAGAACACGGCATCATCTCGCCTTTAGCTGTACGGCGGCTGGACTCTGGCTATTACCAAATTATCGCTGGAGAGCGGCGGTGGCGGGCGGCCCGGCAAGCGGGCTTGCATGAGGTTCCTTGCCGCATTTTAGAAGCGGATGACCAAACAGTAGCCGAGCTTGCCCTCATTGAGAACCTGCAACGGGAAGACTTAAATCCCCTAGAGGAAGCCGAAGGCTACAAGGTGCTGTTAGACGACTTTGGCCTCACCCAAGAAGAAGCAGCCCAGCGGGTGGGGAAGGCCCGGCCCACGGTGGCCAATGCTCTGCGGTTGCTCTCCCTTGGCAAAGAAATCAAAGAGTTTTTAGAGCAAGGCGTTCTCTCTGCGGGCCACGCCCGGGCGTTGATGAAACTCAAAAGCCAAGACCAGCAACTGGCCCTCGCCCAAAAAGTAGTGGAAGAAGGGTTGTCCGTCCGGCAGGTAGAGCGGTTGGCAGAACGGGAAAGCCAAGAGGAAAAGCCCCCCAAGCCAAAACCCTTCGTAGACTACACCAAAGAAGTAGAAGACCGCCTGTCTCGGAGTTTGGGCCGCAAGGTGAAAATTATAGCGGGCCGCAAGCGGGGCCGACTGGAAATTGATTATTACGACCCCGATGACCTAGAAGTGGTCATTGATGCATTAGAATCACTCAAGCTCGCCAAAGGAGGACAAGCGTAGTCATGTTAGATATTCGACTAATCCGAGAAGATGCCGCCGGTGTAAAAGCGGCCTTATTGAAAAAAGAGGTGGATGCCTCTGCTGCCATTGACGATATCCTAGAACTGGACACCCGGCGGCGGGAGCTGATTCAGGCGACTGAAGAGCAAAAATCCGAGCAGAACAAAGTATCCAAACAAATCCCCGCCATGAAAAAAGCGGGGGAGGACACGACAGAAATCATGGCCCAAATGAAGACCTTGTCTGAGTCTATCAAGGCCCAAGACAGCGCATTGCGGGACGTGGACGGCGCACTCAAAGGTCTCATGCTGGGTCTGCCCAACATGCCAGACCCAGACTTGCCCGGCGGCGGAAAAGAAAACAACGAAGAACTCCGTACCTTCGGCGTACCGAAAGTGTTTGATTTTGAGCCGCAAAATCATGTAGACCTCTGCACCAATCTGGGTCTCATCGACTATGAGCGGGGTGCCAAAATCGCCGGGAGTGGCTTTTGGGTCTATCGTGGCATGGGTGCCCGGTTAGAGTGGGCGTTGCTCAACTACTTTATTGATACGCACTTAGGCGATGGGTACGAGCTTGTTTTGGTGCCCCATCTGCTCAACTACGATGCAGGCGTTACAGCGGGACAGTTCCCAAAGTTTGAAAATGACGTGTTCTTGCTCCAACATGACGAGGGTGAGCAAAAGCGGTTCCTGTTGCCCACCTCAGAAACTGCGCTGGTAAGCTTGCACCAGAATGAGATTCTCACGGAGGCAGAGCTTCCTAAAAAATATATCTCCTACACCCCTTGCTACCGCAGAGAGGCCGGAAGTTACCGCGCCGATGAGCGGGGCATGATTCGCGGCCATCAGTTTAACAAGGTCGAGATGGTACAATACACTCGCCCAGAGGACTCTGACGCCGCTTTTGATGAGCTGGTGGACAAAGCGGAGACACTGGTGAGAAACCTAGGCTTCCACTTCCGCACCGTGCGCCTAGCGGCAGGGGATTGCAGTGCCTCTATGGCGAGAACCTATGACATTGAGATTCACATCCCGTCTATGGAGGGGTATAAAGAGGTGTCCAGCGTCTCTAACGCTCGGGACTATCAAGCCCGCCGCGGCATGGTGCGCTTCCGCCGGGAAGAGACCGGCAAGCCGGAATTGCTCCATACGCTGAACGGCTCCGGCCTCGCCACCAGCCGGATTTTGCCTGCGATTGTAGAGCAGAATCAGCAAGCAGACGGTAGCGTTGTTGTGCCGGAAGTGCTGCGGCCTTATTTGGGTGGGGTAGAGGTGTTGGTGAAGCCTTAGCCCACACACTGGAAACAGTTGTAAAAAATAGAGGGCCGTCCTTATACAAGGACGGCCCTTGATCTATAGAAGGGAATAGGACAAGCACAAGGTTCGCCCCCGCTTACCCTGTATACCCGCTCATAAAATCCCAATGGATACCAAACTTATCCACCAAAGAAGCATAGGCGGAGCAATATGTGGTGTCGTTGCCTAGGGGTGTCACAATGGTTGCACCATTGGCCATGCTCTCATAAGCGGCACATAGCTCTTCTACAGATTCAAATTCAACCAAAAGGGACACCGGGGACGCTTTGCCTTGTGTGTTTTCTTTTAATATGCCCTCTGCATCGTCACCTAACGAAATCAGGCGGTTCCCAATCACCATTTCGGCATAAAAAACGAAATCTTTTTCGCTTTCTTCATATTGTAAATCCTTCGGGTCTGCGTCTGAATAATGCAGTTTTGTGATAAGCTCTGCACCAAAGGCTTTTTTGTAGAGTTCTATGGCTTGATTACATTGTCCGCGAAAGGCAAGGCCGGGTGTAAGGGTCAGCATGGGTTTTTTCTCTGCCTCTTTCAATATGCCCACCGCCTCTGACTCGTCGTCGGCAAAGAACAGGTTATACCGCTCCGTATGAAAACGCAACAGGCAAAATGCAGGGTCGTCCGGGCCGCTCCACATGTGTGTCATCAGCTCAAACCATGAGTCTTGTTTGGCTGTAATATCGGTCACGATTTCAACGGTGCCTACGAGGGTGATGTTGTATTCGCTGGTGGCAATACACACACTGGCACGATTACACACCGCAATCCGCTGTGCTTTGTTGCTGTCCGGCGAAGTAGCAAACGTCATCCAATTGATCCCATCCGCTTTTGCAATGGTTAACGCCGAAGCCGTGGGATAGCCGTTTTCATCCAGCAGGGAAAGAACAGCATACCCTTCCATGCCGCCACCGACATAATTTGCCTTTGAAGCAACAACCTCTCCTGCTCTTTTAATAATATTTTGGTTCATAATACGCACAACCTTTCTGTTTTCGATACGACTATATCACAGCAAACACGACAACGGTATGTCTTGTTTGAAAGATGCTACAGGGTTTGTCCCCTATAGTATGCGGTCTGGCTGTTCGAGTATAAGGGCACTTGTTTTTTACGCAACTCCACATCCGGCAAAGTTATTTCCGAAAACTTCTTTGAGAAAGCCAATTATGCGGCTATCCTCTCCAGCATATCTCACTGATAACATAATCTTGTTTGAACCAATAGGGATGGTATTCCCATGAAATCTCAACCGCCTGCCCTGTTGTTCGATTGTCGATGGAAAATCCACTTTTGCTTATGTAGGTAGAGTCTTGCAACATTGCTTCAGTGGAATCGTATTCATAGATGGAAATCACTTCATCTTCGATACGAATATGCCTTGCATTTACGGACAGCCAACTGGCGGCGTCTGTACCACTTTCTTCAAAGGAAAAACCATTTGTTTCCAGCAACTCTAAAAACGCAGTATAATGCAACGCATTATGAAAACGCTCTGGCTGGTTGTCTCCACTACAAGCGACAAATATTAGGCCAAACAGAAGCACCGCAAACAAAAGGGCTATTATTTTTTTCACATGCTCATCCTCCTTATATCAATACAGACGAACGAAAATAAAAACTGTTCCTACGATTTCAATACCATTCGCAAATAATTATATCACACAATTGGCGCAGGAAAAAGCCCGGTTCCGGGAACATTCCTCCCGAAACCGGACCAAATTATATATCGAGGGACTAATACATCCCCATGCCACCCATGTCGGGGGCCGCTGGGGCCGCTGCCGGTGGCTCTGGAATATCCGTCACTAGACTTTCCGTCGTCAGCACCATCCCCGCCACAGAGGCGGCGTTTTCCAAGGCACTACGGCAAACCTTAGTGGGGTCGATGATGCCAGTTTTGACCATGTCTACATAGGTCTCCTTGGCGGCATCAAATCCGTAGTTCTTCGTGCTGTTATTCTTCACGTTTTCTAAAATTACGGCGCCTTCTAGCCCTGCGTTTTCCGCAATCTGCTGAATGGGTGCCATCAGAGCTTTGTACACGGTGGCGATGCCGGTTTTCTCATCACCTTCGGCTTTGGCCAGTAGTTTTTCCACTGCCGCCGCCGCCGCTACAAAACTGACACCGCCGCCGGCTACAATGCCTTCTTCCACAGCAGCACGAGTGGCATTGAGGGCATCTTCAATCCGCAGTTTTTTCTCTTTCATCTCGGTTTCTGTGGCAGCACCGACTTTGATGACCGCAACACCGCCGGACAACTTGGCAAGCCGCTCTTGCAACTTCTCTTTGTCATACTCAGAGGTGGTGGTCTCAATCTCGTTTTTAATCTGGTGTACGCGGTCTTTGAGGTCTTTGGCATCCCCCGCACCGTCTACGATGATGCTGTTCTCTTTTGAGATTTTCACTTGACGGGCACTGCCCAACATGTCAATGGTGGTCTCTTTGAGTTCCATACCCAAATCTGTAGAAATCACCTGACCGCCGGTGAGCACCGCCATGTCTTGCAGCATCTCTTTGCGCCGGTCACCAAAGCCGGGGGCCTTGACACAGACACAGGTAAACGTGCCACGCAGTTTGTTGAGGATGATGGTGGCCAATGCCTCTCCTTCCACATCTTCTGCGATGATGAGCATTTTCTTGCCGCTCTGAACAACACCTTCTAATACAGGCAGGATGTCTTGGATGTTGGAGATTTTTTTATCCGTGAGCAGAATATACGGCTCGTCTAGCACCGCTTCCATCTTCTCGTTGTCCGTGACCATGTAAGGGGTCACATAGCCCCGGTCAAACTGCATCCCTTCGACAACCTCGTTATAGGTCTCAGCTGTCTTAGACTCTTCTACGGTGATGACACCGCTCTGGCCCACTTTGTCCATGGCCTCGGCAATCAGGCTACCGATGATCGCATCGCCGGAAGAGATGGTGCCGACCACAGCAATATCCTTGTTGCCGCTGACGGGCTTCGAGTTCTTTTTGATCTCTTCTCTGGCTGCGTCCACTGCCGCTTGAATCCCGCGGCGCATGACCATGGGGTTGGCACCGGCGGCCACGTTCTTTAGACCCTCTCGCACCATGGCTTGGGCCAATACGGTGGCAGAGGTGGTACCGTCACCGGCCACGTCGTTTGTTTTGGTGGAGACCTCTTTCACCAGTTGTGCGCCCATGTTTTCAAAGGGGTCGTCTAAGTCCACTTCTTTTGCAATGGTCACACCGTCATTGGTGATAAGGGGTGCGCCGAATTTCTTATCCAGTACTACGTTGCGGCCTTTTGGGCCTAATGTGATTTTTACTGTGTCTGCCAGTTGGTTGATGCCCCGCTCTAGGGCACGACGGGCCTCTTCCCCGAAAATAATTTGCTTTGCCATCGATTCAAATTCCTCCTTGAAATGTTGTTATTGTACGACTGCTAAAATGTCACTTTGGCGGACGATGGTCCACTCTTCTCCGTCTACCTTCACTTCGGTGCCGGAGTATTTGCCGGTGAGAACCCGGTCGCCTACTTTGACGATCATCTCTACCTCGCTGCCATCCACAACCCCACCGGGGCCTACGGCTACAACTTCGTACACTTGCGGCTTCTCTTGGGCCGCACTGGTGAGGATGATACCGCCTTTGGTGGTCTCTTCCGCTTCGATTTGCTTGATGATGACTCTGTCAGCTAATGGTTTGAGTGTCATGTTATTACCTCCACAGACTGTTATTTGATATAGTGTTTGACTTGTTAGCACTCACTGACACCGAGTGCTAACGCTTCTATAATCATAAAGGATGTAACCGTCAAACGCAACTATAAATTTCCCCAAATATTGGAAAATTTATGCCTTGATTTTTGTTCTGCCGGAATAATCCGGGTTTACGAAGCTAAATTGGCTATTTCCTCTCATTTATGCCGATTTGCTCTCCTTCGACAAAAGCGTTCGTTTTGCTCACCGTTGTGGGCTCAATATCCGATGCCTTTTTCAGCCTGCGGGCACCGATAACAGCCGTATCATATCCTATCACTATAGGGCAACGACTTTATATAGCTTTCCATATAACCCCAATCGGGCACGCCCTGTGGTGTAACCGGGAGACGCACCTTTATTTTTTCAATGCGTTTTGAGCCTAGCTTGCGACCATACCCATACTTAAATTTTTCTTGTCTAATAATTGTTTTTAAAAACAGACCTACATACTGATCCATATGAAATCGTGGTGTTAGTATCCTAACATCATCAGGGGATGCACAGTATGCTTTTGCCTGATAAAAAGTTGCACCAACGGAACCGTTTCTGGCAATTGTTAATGTATTTGGTTGCTGCGAAGGGGTTGCATCAATATAGGCCGTAATGCCATTATGTTCAGATGACGACGCAACATATGGTGTAGTGCCAGTATCGCTATTTAATAAATTTCGATCAGCGGATGTCGTTATAAAGAAGAGTTCGTTTAGAGAGAACTCTTCCCACTTATCAGTCTCCAATGATGGACTTCTAGAGTTCGACCGCATCGTGGTAATGGGTTTAATCCGTGCATCTACTACCCATTGCGGGAGATTATCCGGCAGATCAATATCCTTTAGCGTTTTATTTGCTTGTCTGCCGTAACTATACCTATAGGCGTTGGCTTTTATGCACATGCAATAATATAGCTTTTCCGCAAGTGTCATTTCTGTCTTTGGTGTAAGTACATATAAATCTCGCCCACTATAATATGGCTTTGCCTGTACAAATGTTTCGAGTACACTACCGCCACCAGCACAGCTTAATGTTCCTGCGGATTGCGGCTCAACGCCATCAATTTTTTTAACGATAGCTACAACACCATTGTTATTTGATGTTCGAGCAACAAAATTAACGCCGTCTACATCGTTAGCGGATGTTGTTTCACATGTCATTAACTCAAGATTGACACCGTATTGCACATCAAATAAATCTTTAACTTTCATTGACTTCACCCGCCTTTACGAGATAAGCTAAATAGTCATTTACCGTTTTTTGAAAATCGTCTTGTGTCAACCGGCTATAATCCGTTTTCATGTATGCTTCACACAGCCATTCATCACTATGCGTAACAGATTGCCGTGCGGAAAATCCGTCCACAATGTCTCGGTTGCGGTAAAGCTTGAGCCACTCTTCCTCAATACCTTTCCATGTACCATAATAATCAATGCGCCCTAATTTTTTGCGCTTTACAAATCCATCATTTTTGCAATAACCGAAGAATGTTTCAAAACTGCTATCGTGGGGCTTATGTGCTTCCCACACCATAACACAGGGGTTTGTTCCTGTTGGGTAAAAAATATCATCAGGCATAGAAAATACAGCGTTCAAGGTGTGTTTTTTGAACAGTCTTTCTCGAACGTCCTTAAATTTCGTTCCAATAGCACAACTCATAGGCACGACAACAACACCCTTGCCGCCGATTGTTAGCATTTCAAGTAACTGTTCTACAAACTCTAATTCAGACTTATCCGTTTGTGAGTAAGGGGGATTCATAAGTCCGATATTTACATTCTTTGATTTGACTTCTTTTGCGATATCGACATTGAAACAATCGCCTTTGTAAATATTCGATTTTCCATCTTGACGAATTATCATATTAGCAATGGCAAGTGTATAAAGTCCGTCATCAAATTCTATACCATATAGCTGTTCTTTGCGTATTCTCTCTACCTCTTCGGGATTGGCATTTTTGAACATTTGGCTCATAGCCGTTACAAGGAAAGAACCCGAGCCGCAACAAATATCAATAACACGACTATTTGTGTTCACACCCGCTAAATTACACATAAATTCAGTCAAATGCTGAGGGGTAAGGACGATACCCAGACCACTACCATCACCACCTGAGTATTTTATGAACTCATGATAAAATACACCAAGTGCATCAACTGTACTGTCGGCATAATCCATCATAGGCTTAATTTTCAATTCAAGTTGCTCAATATACCAATTGATAGACTTTTTTTGAATAAGTGGTATGCTTGCAAATTTTGTATTGTCTTGCAGAGTCTTGAAAACCTGCTTTATATAAGTGGCTCTATCGCTTTTGATGCCGCTATTTTTTAATACGCCTTCAATGGCGGTCTGTATACTGGACATAACTGCTTTGAAAGAAGGCAAGTTAGCATACATCTTACAAAAATCATCATCAGAAAGTGCAATTAGAATCCCGGCGATAAAGATCGGCTTATGGGCTTCTACTACCTTAATCTCTCTCAAACAATCGTGCATTTCAATCGCTGTTTCTCGAATTTCATCAAGCGAATAGTCCTTTTGCAATTTTTCGCCTTTGATAAGCTTGATATAGTTTTTAGGCTCTAAAATAATGTCGGTTGCTTTTTTTAACGGCAGATAAGTATCTTGCCCTTTTAACCAATGGAAGGCATCTACCTTCATGTTTGCAAGTGTCGTTCCGCTTATGGCTACGGCGATCACGTTATATTCTTCTTTGAGAAATTTTGCATAGTAAAGCACACCGTCAACGGCGAAACCACGAGGGCTACTTAAATCATCGCTTCTGTGTTTTTTAACGATGCTTTTACACTCAACAACGATGATTGTATTTGCGTCATCATTCATTGTAATAATGTATTCGGGTTTCGCCTTGCCGCTGCCACCCTGTGAAAAATCATCTAGGGTACAATGGATAGGTTTCCCGCCAGCCTTCTTCAAAAGCTTCTCAACTTTATCAACAGAGGGCACATCACCCTGTGGGAAAACATATCCCCAACCATTATCGCCCAACTCGCATTTCATTTCTCGTAGTGTAAGGCTTTCGGTGTATTGTTCTATCGCCATAGCAAGCACCCTCCCTTTACATCTTAATAATGCCTGATGATTTTATTAATTCTATCATACCTAAGGTGAATTTTCTACACTTTTGCCCAAAATCTATCATTCTATCCCTTGACAGCTCACCCCGCAACATGCTTGATTGCTTTATCTCAAGCCTCGCTTTTTCTAAAGTCGGCCCCGCGGGGTGCAAAAAAGTTCACTGCTTGCGGCAACAAGCGAAAGGAAACCTCCCGCCGCCGCAGGATTTCTCCGTCTACATTCACTACAAATTCATGGTCGGCACGGATGGTGGCTTGTTTGCCTTGCAGATGTGTAATAACCCGGGGCACATCTCGAAACTTTCCTTTGGCATACTTTCCCACCACATAGGCGACCCCAAGTCGAGACACTTGTTTGGCCATGAGGATATCCAACAACCCATCATCCGGCATGGCATCCGGCACCGGGGTGAACGCTCCGCCGTAACTGCGGCCGTTACAAAGGCAAATCAGGGTAATTTTCTGCCGATAGACCTTGTCCTCCACCTCAATCTCATACGGTTCGGCCACCCGCTTGATGACATTTGCCAGCAAGCTTACCACATAGGCACCCTTGCCCCCCACCAACGGCCAGTTACTATATTGATGCACATCCGCCCCGATTCTGGCATCTATGCCCACAGAACAGATATTGATGCCATATCGTCCGCCTGCATCAATAACATCTAGGGCCATGACCTCGGCATCCAGCAGTCTGTTTAGGTCAAAAAATAGTTCTCGACCCGTATCAAAGGTCTTAATAAAGTCATTCCCCGTCCCTGTCGGGAAATGGGTCACTGCCACATTGGTATATCCCACGGCACCATTTACGCACTCGTTGAGAGTACCGTCCCCGCCGCAGGCGTAGACCCGGACAGATTGTCCCTGTTTCGCCGCTTCTGTTACCTTGCGGATGGCGTCCTTCGGGCCGGTGGTTTCATATAGTTCCCACGGCTCCGGTTGGGCAGACATGACGGTTTGGATTGTTTGCCGGGCTTCCTCTGTTCGCCGTCCGCCGCCGGCGATGGGGTTTAGGATGAATAGGTGTCTCATATGTGCTCCTGTGGGGGCTTTGAGTGTTTCGTATAGGGCTATGATAGTATACCATGATTTTCTTTGTGAAGCAAAGGCGTAGCCACAAATGTTTTTTTCCGTCTTGTAGATGTGGGCATTGCACCCTACAGAGGGACACAGGCTGATTGATAATCAACCCCTACAGTTAAAGATATGGGGACTGGCACATCTGCCCAAAACCTGATATAATCATCTTCTAATCAACCTCTAATGAAAACCCCATTCCATTCCAATCATGTCCTGCTATTCTATAGTCACAAACAACATACAACACAGGAGGCGAACAACATGATGGATCGGATTGAGTTAGTTGAAAAGCTCCGCGAGCGGGCGGGGGTCACGTACGAGGAGGCCAAGGCGGCCTTAGAAGAGTCCAAGTGGGATTTACTGGATGCCGTGGTGCTCTTGGAAAAACAGGGTAAAGTAGGCGGTGTGGGTTATTCCACCAAACATGACCGCACCGAAGAGAGCAAAGACCCCGGCGGCGAAAAAGCGAAGAAGCCCAAAGGGGACGGATTTGAAAAGTTTATAACCTTCTTAGGCAAGATTATTCACAAAGGCAACACCAACAGCTTGGTTGTCCTGCGGCATAGTGAAGAGAAATTTTCCTTACCGGTTACGGCGTTCGTTCTCTTGCTTGCTATTGGTTTTTGGGTTGTCCCCTTTGTGATGATCGGCAGTCTGTTCTGTGGATTCCACTACAAGTTTAGAGGGCCGGATTTAGGCAAAGACAGTATCAACAGCGCCATGGACAAAGCCGCAAAAGCGGCCGAGGCGGCGAAAGAGCACTTCCACGACAACGAAGATGTGCAGGCCGCAAAAGAAGAAATCAAAGAAGAGCTAGAAGAACTCAAAAAAGAAATGGAAGAAGCCATTGAAGAAGCAAAAAAAGAGATCGAGGAACTAGACAAATAGGGAGGCTACTATGGCCACAAAGATTCTAGTCGTAGAAGACGAGGAAAAAATTGCCCGGTTTATTGAGCTTGAGCTGGAATACGAAGGATACCAAGTAGAAAAAGTCGCCGATGGGAGACAGGGCCTAGACATGGCCCTGTCCGGCGGCTTTGACTTGGTATTGCTCGATATCATGCTGCCAGGGCTAAACGGAGTCGAGATATTGCGGCGGATTAGGAAGGGTTCCGATGTCCCCGTCATCATGCTCACCGCCCGGGACGCGGTGATGGACAAGGTGTCGGGCCTCGACATGGGCGCGGACGATTATATCACCAAACCCTTTGCCATTGAAGAGTTATTGGCCCGGATTCGGCTCTGCTTACGCAAGCGGGCGGCGGGCGCAGCCGAGCCGGAAGAGACGGGCAATGCCCTCACCTGCGGTGCCCTCGTCCTGCATCCGGAACGGCACGAGGTGGCCTATGACGGTACTCCGGTGGAGTTGACCAGCCGAGAGTTTGCGCTGTTGCAGACGTTGTTGGAGAATAAAAATATTGTCCTAGGCCGAGATACGCTACTAGAGCGGGTCTGGGGTTATGACTACATGGGCGAGACCAATGTGGTGGATGTGTATATCCGCTATTTGCGTAGCAAGATTGACGATAAATTTGATGTGAAACTCATCAAAACCGTCCGCGGCGTAGGCTACGTGGTGCGGGAAGAATAGGAGACATCTATGGCACAGATGCAGAAAATGGGCTCTACCGCCGGGCGGATTAATCGGCTCTGGGTGTGGAAACTGTTTGGGATTTTCTTTTGGCTCAACGTCATTCTCATCGGCATTGTGGCCTATCATCTCGATTTATTTGAGTTGGTGCGCGGGGACGGGCTGGGGCTTCAGTGGGACGAGTTTGCAGAGATACAAGCCCGGCTCCAACCTATATTCGTGCCTATTTTTATTATGCAGGGGGCCATTTTGCTCTGGCAGCTACTCTTTGGTGCCCGGCGGGTGCGGCGGCGGCTTCGGCCCCTATACGAGATGGCGGAGCTGGCGGATAAACTGAGTGCCGAGGTGCAGACCGGGGCTGCGAGGTTTCACAACCTAGAGGCCGCCATCAGCCAAATCAGCCCCACCCAAACCGACCGCTTAGACACAGGGGACGCAGACTTGCAAGGGTTGGAACACGCCCTCAACAACCTCTTAGAGCGGATGCGGGACAACTACCGCCAACAGGCCCGGTTCGTATCGGATGCCTCTCATGAGCTTCGCACCCCTATCGCCGTGATTCAGGGCTATGTCAATATGCTAGACCGCTGGGGGAAAGAGGACGAGAAGGTGTTGGCTGAGTCCATTGCCGCCATCCAGAGCGAATCTGTCCACATGCAGCGGCTGGTGGAACAGTTATTATTCCTTGCCAGAGGTGATATCGGCAAAATCCAGATGAGCAAAGAGCCAGTAGAACTCACCGCCATGCTCAAAGAGGTCTATGACGAGTCCAAGATGATTGACAGTGACCACGAATACGCCATCGAACTCCCGGATGGGCCCGTGGAAACCGTGGGTGACCCCGGCTTGGTCAAACAGGTGGCCCGGATCCTCACGGACAACGCCGCCAAGTACAGCCCGTCCGGCTCCACCATCCGGCTCAAAGCGGGGCAAGGCCCCGATGGCGGTGTGTTCTTCCAAGTCCAAGACGAGGGTCAAGGCATGGCCGGGGACGATGTCCCCCATATTTTCGAGCGGTTCTACCGCTCGGACAGCTCCCGGACGAAGAGTACCGGCGGCACAGGGCTTGGGCTTTCTATTGCGAAATGGATTGTGGACAAGCATGGTGGGTACTTTGATGTGTTGACCTGGGAGGGGCTGGGGACGAGGATTGTGGTGCATTTACCTAGTGTGGTATAGTAGATAAAGAAGGTCGAGCGTAGGTTGCGCTTGGTCTTCTTTTTGTTTGGGTAGGTGGGTCTTATTCCCCCCTTTGTAGGGGCGCCGTCCCTGGTCGCCCGGCCTTTGACCTTTTCGTTCGGCGTTTCGCCGATTTTATCTCGGCGGATGCCGAGGGCTGGTATTGTCCTGCCGGACGGGCTTTCTTTTTGTCGTTGAACAAAAAGAAACAAAAAGTCAACACAGGGGCTACGCCCCTATGTACCCGCTAGGGTCAAGGGCAAAGGTAGAGACCGTTTTAAAGGGGTAGTCCGTGCTGGCGACATGGGCCACCTACCAGAAGTTTGAGTGCCTCGGAACCTAGAGGGACGGTTTCCGTCGCCAGATTGATGTTCTATTGAAATGTGCTCATGAATGGAACGCATAGGGTCAAGAGAGTTAGGTCTGGGTCAAGGTCAAGAGACCTTTCCGATCGGCTCTCCTAAGTGA
>Ga0131853_10001568_pt1 | contig 40846 bp, 24 predicted proteins | sample TergutLab28metaG_FD_92764 | JGI IMG/M metagenome (GOLD analysis project Ga0131853, IMG submission 92764) | Labiotermes labralis P1 segment gut microbial communities from Petit-Saut dam, French Guiana - Lab288 P1 (version 2) (version 2) | ecosystem: Host-associated > Arthropoda: Insects >...
ATTGTTGAGAGTAAATTACTATTAGGTTTCATGATATAAAAACAAAAAATGTAACAGACCACTAAATTTGTTGCAGTAAAGAATGTGTTGATAAACATGATTACACTCTCCAGATGTGTCCTTGCATTACGCACAAATGATTCTGGTGGCTACTACATGCAAGAGTATATAAAACTTTAATAAAACCAGTATTGTGTTGTTTGGACCCTAAGACAAATGACAGAACAAATGCAATGCATGTTTGAAAGTAAATTATTAAGAAGAATTTATGGCCCATTACAAGATAATAACACTCGTGTCCTAGATGGAATAGTGAAATCTATAACTTATAGATATCTAAATATCAAGGATGATATTAAAATTAGAAGACCAGGATGGGTGGGTCATATTATAAGAATGGAAGATGAAAGGATCCCAAAATAATGTTTTTAAAGGGAAATTACATAAAACAAGACTAGTGGGAAAACCAAGAACAAGACAGAAGGATGTCTTCCAGAGTGACACATCACAGATCCTAAGAATAAGAGGATAGAGGAGATGACCCGAAGAAAAGAAGAATGGAGTTATCTTCTGAGGGAGGCAAGGGCCCAAAATGGGTTGTAGCACCACACATGGAATGGAATGGGTAGTACATATACAACCTAGCAGCTGTGGAATCTACTTTAAACAATTTTAAATGACTTATAGTACCATGTTTTTGGTAAGTAATATTTAAATAAACACCATCAAAACACGCTTATAAAATATACAACACTTGTTTCTTCACAACTATGCCATGTTCCGTTTAATTATTTAACCATCATCGCGGAGGCATACAAGTTCATACACAGAATTATTAAGGCTCATGCAGACTGCACATGGCGTACACTCCTTAAAAGATAAAATCTTCAGTACTCACGTCCTGATGGCAGTATTCAAGAAAATGTTTCACCATGGCCCATCAGATAACGACAGTCGTGTTGAGAATTTCAATAACAAACACTTATTAAGAGATGATTTTGGTACAAGTGTGAATGGATTACATACGGTGGAATCTCATATTTCCTTAGTTATGTCAAAAGACAATGGTTTCAGAAACGACTGCACCATAATATCTCAGGTTAGATCAAAACTATAAATTAAGAATACCTACTGAAGCTGAAATGGAACCAGCCAAATTTAATATGCACTCACAAGTAAAACATCATAAATTACATACAAAATACAAGAAACTTCAAGCACACGACTCACAGGCTGCACTGCATACTTTGAAAACATTAGTAAATTCGGTTTCAAAGAGAATACTTTGACTCACCACACAGATTACTACTACTTGTACCACAGATTATATATAACTAGTACCAACCCCTTCAACGCCGTTACAGTGCAGCCAACAAGACAATTTAAGTCAACAAAATCCTCTACACTCGGTATTTTTAACGAGTCATAAAATTGCAAGGCTGACACCTGAAACTGTCGGTAACCTCTGGAAGAAGCGTAAATTTCAAGGGTGGTGCATGAGGAATAACTGATCAAGCCGAAATATTTTAGCATCTGTTTTAATGACATCTGTCAAACGCATTTGCCTATCCAGCCTCCTACTAGATGGGAACCGTGCTTATGTCCAGGATACAAGGCGGCCGGAGTGTGAAGCTGATTGCTTACCTCCAACTAGAAGCCGGGTTAAGAAAGAGTGGTTCTGTACAACTGTTCTTCCCAAGGCCTTCATGGCGTGACCAGACACAAATTTATCTTTTATATTCGTATTTCTATGGTTTTATATGCAGTTACGTTGGTACGACTGCCACATCAGACACACACACGACAGCATAACGCCCAGTACAAATGTATTTCACAAAACAGCTTACAGATTAGGCCTCCAGTTTGATATTCAGAACAGTGAAATTGCTTATCGGCTACAGAATTCATCTGCTAGATGCGGAAGGTAAATTAGTAACGAAGCAAGTTGGTACAGCTGCCTCAAAATCTTCAGAGCTCAGCGGTGTTGAACCCTGCCAGACGTTGAACGTTGTACGTTTCGGGAGTTGAATCTGCTGCCTTACTACTTACGTACTTCATGGAGCAGTCCTACTTGAGAAGCTAACCGGTTTTCAGCTAGTCAAATTCCCCGCATTGTATGGAAGCCGAAGGTCCTTTATCGCATTCATAAGTGACCGCCACCTGTCCCAATGCTGAGCCAGCTCGATCCAGTCCATATCCACACATCCTACTTCCTGAAGATCCTTCTTAATATTATCCTTCCATCCATGCCTGGATCTCCCAACTAGTCTATAGGCACTAGGATGCATACTTTGTAAGATGGCTGCATTGGATGATGAGTATCTGGCGGGAAGTATGAAGAATTTTCTGTGAAGATTATTCCAGGCTCCAGCCCTCAGAATACATTGTGCCATAGCACTTATTTTTGTAATCTGGTTCAGCAGTTCTGCAGACGAAATCCACAGGAGTGTCCATTCATTAATAACATTTTAACAGAACATTCACATCAAAGAGAATCTATAGGTTTCTAGCAAATCACAAGCTCAAGAACTTGGTTTTATTAGCCCACATTTTCATCAACCTGCAGAACCCAAGCCTCAAACACTTGCCAAACAGCCAAACACAGCTGCTACTGATCCTGCTTCACAGTATGGATGTTCTTTGGCTGTCAAGAAGATGAGGACAAAAACATCTGCATCTGGAATTTCACAGTTGTCTAAACACAAAATAGAATCTAAGAGAAAAGTATGCTGTGAAACCAGTGTCACTGGAAAGCTGGACGGAACTGCATCATAGGAAGTTCTCCTTCTAGTTCATACACACATATTTTAATATCTTAGGGTATCTGGCTACAGTGAATCAGAAGTGGTCTAGATAAAATGGATATCATTCAAGTCATCAACTGGTCATGTCTATATCTGATTCTGAAAAGTGAGGTATCTTGGAAAAAAGCAAAAATGTAACAGCAGAAGATGTGCTATGATGAGTATAATTAATTTCTCATACTACATATTAACATATAAATTGATCTCATTTCCATTCAACTGTACACAAAATTAATACAAAGAATTTGAGGTGGGCAAAGTGGGTCTATACCAAGATCTGGTTCATTGTGTATGGGTCCTGTTCATGACCAGTTCATTTAACCTGTTCATGTTATCTAACCATTATATAATTAGATGCTCCACTTGGGTTTTCATATAATGAACTACTGAAATATTAAAATTGTTCTTGTTGTTGTTGTTACTGTTGTATATTCCATGCAAATGCACAATTCATTGAGATCTTGGGAGGTAAGAAATAGCATGTTCTGTTTTATTATTATTTTATTTTATAGTAATGTCCATCAGTTCAGGATGGTTTTAAGGTTGCTGATACATAATCAGCACTGGCTGTGTGTCTTGTACCACTCATGGCACACACACATCTCACAGGGACTGGTCTGGGTTCACACCTGGTCCTCCACAGTGACATACTGCTGATTAAACACCTGATGCAAGCCATGGCCCTACTGTTCTGTCAACAGTATCAATCATGCTGCTACATTTCTTCATGACCTGTCTTCAAGACTAGCATTCACCACAGCAGTGAATGCTGTTCTGTACATTCACTGCACAATTTTGTCAACACTTTGACACAAAATCATAACCAGAAGCTTGAAGCTCAGCTATACACACAGTCTGCCAAGCAAGTGTTCAACCTTGCACAGTGGTTTTTTTTTAAATCAGGTGATGTCCCAAGACAGTATTATGAAGGTCTGGTTTGCAAACACTCTGGAGAAATTGGCATTCTCCATACAGTAACAGACTGAGTCATTACAGGGAATGTAGCAGGGAATTCTGTGTTTGATGTGTAAATCACTGGTAACACATTTCATAGTTTGTCCTACATATAAAAGGCTGATGCCATTGGAAATCTGTGACTACAAGCAAGAGCTACTTTGAAGCTCCTGTGAAAGGTTATGCCCCTTCACAAAGCACTCTCTACATCATGTCAACAAGTTGTCAGTACATGGATCAAGGTTCCCACAACGATAATAAATTGACCTTTTCTATGTTACAATACCATGTACACAGGTACCAGCCTCCATCTTCAGGATGAAGAGTGAAAGATTAACCTTCTACCCTGAAAATGGAGGCAACATGTTAATCAGAAAAGTTGCTAAGTTTCTACCAGTCATGCTGTCACACATCCTACAGGACAGTACCTTCAGTCACTGGTGTGAGGTCAATGCTTATGTCACATTTATGCCAGTACTTCACACATACGAACAGACAGAAGCAGTTCAGTGTTTTTCCACATCAGCAGTTAATTTCTTATTTTTAAATTCTTACTCAAATTAATCTGTAGCTGGCATAATAGTGAGCTGAAAATACAAAGGATAGGAAAGGATACAGGATGCATGCCATTCTGTCCAATTTTCTGTCACCACACATCCAATGTCTGAGACTTGGGCATGGTTCATGTTTTCAGAAAGAAAACAAGTCAGATTTATCTTGGAATTCAAAAAGAGCACAGTTTCAGAAATAAAAAACTAAACCAACCTACTGGATCTGTACAACACAGGGTTCCTTTTTAACGGTATAAAATGCAGTTGCATGTACATCAGACTGTGTGTTTTCTTATCCACAGCCTGATGGTGGCTCACTGATTGCCGAAATCATGTACAGTCAGCTGGGTGTTACACCACTAGAAGTACATGCTGTTTTTGATGGATACTGAAGTTGCTTTGTTGTTTTACTGTTTATAACACAACAGTATGAATCACCTTAAGATTAGAGCATGAGTAACTGAATACATACATTTTCCAATCAATCCATCATATAACAAACGCCAGCACAGATTGCTCTGCTGGTGTTTCCACTTCATAGCATGAGTGACATGAGTGCCAACAAACAGGTGGTAATATCATTGATTTAAACAAATTATGAGGTGTTCACTGTGGTGTAACTGGAGATTATAGTCTCGTGGGGGCAAGATGGTGCATTGCTGGGTAAAGGTTCCCAACATTTCAAACGTCATGTCGCCTTCATACCCTCTAAGACCACAATCCTTGATCACTGACTGCTGGTAAGTAAATGTCTGGAACTGACAGAACCTAAAGTAAGTTGCCACCAGCATTGCTCTGGATGCCAAGAACACACACAGGGAAGAGTAGACCAGAAGCCTACCCATACCTAATTTCAAGTAGGACATCTTGTGTTAATGGAACATTCAAAAGTAAATCATTACACTCCGTTGAACACAACTACTTTTCTTTATTGTGATGCAGTATAGCAAAATAAAGAAAAGTAGTCATGTTCGACAGATAGTGAACAATTTGCTTGTCAGATACCCATATCTGCTAATAATGATATGCAGTGTACAAATGTATAATTATAGTGCGCATGGCTTCCTTTACATTGGTTGCAAGGATAGTTGGTTCTTATTACAATTCACTTCTCACTTACCTCATATGAAAGAGACTTCTACACTCTTCACCAAACCGCCTCACACAGGGAAGCAATTCTCAAGCATCTTCTTCAATAAGCCTTTGGCAACAGACGTTGCACACACGGACAGCGTACATTCTGCAATAATTCATATCACTTCAAAAATGCTTGTCAACTGACCTTCAATGCATTCAGCTCTAATAACAGGGGGGAAATTTAAGACTTGGTACAGAAAACATCTAAAATGACATTGCCAATCCATGAAAATCCCACTATTACAGACAAATGGTCACTCTTCAAATGACAATTTCTTTTCAGTTTGTACACCATGTAGTAAAGATATGTTCTGATGTTTTGAGAAATATGACAGACAACCAAATCTAGTTCAGGTGAAGGCTTAAGTAACTGGGAAGAAGGAATGTGTCAGTTATATAGGAAACCTGGAGTGGATTTTGGCCAAGCATCCCCTCTTCCTCTTCTGCAGCTCTGACTGGTTCTGGTCCAATACATCCATTAACTAGGCAGTTTTCTTCCATTTAAATCTCCTATTGTTAAAATGTGATCATTCTTGTTTCTTTTATTGACGATTTTTTGCGGTTTGTCATGAAATTTTAGTGTTACTGGTGTATACATTCCACTTCCTGTCATTACAGTAATTATTTCTGCCATCAACTTAAAAAGCAAAATCCATTTTTACTCTAATGTTTATTTGTATAACATTTATAGATTGTCTCAAAAAGACGACGTGAAGATCACAAATTCATTTTCTGAATAAACTCATAAACACACTGAAGGAGAAATTTAAAGCATTCACCAACACAAAATAGATGGCATGAACACGAGACCAACTGGAAGAAACTGACAGATGAAGTGAGAGTGTCCAGAAAGAGAATAAATTTGTATGATCACCAGAACAGTATATGGCACAAAGGAGATGATATAAGGTATTAAGAAATGACAGATTTATGTTAATGATTAGAAAGAGATTAGTCAAGTGTCTTAATTACTATTAAACATTTGATTAATCTGCTACTAATCATTAAGATACACATAACAATATAAGCAATTACTGAAGACAGCAGAGGATATTGTAGAAGATGTATCAATAGGTCTGACAAACCCAAAATTAAACCCAGTACAGAAGTCTGTGACCAGTTTAAATTTTTAACACTTTAAAAATGGACAGCATCATTTACACAAAACTACATAACACCTTAAATTAACTGTGTCACACTCACATGCTACTCAAAAGATTTTGAAATGGGATTATTGCAATGTGATACCAACCAAATGCACACCTGCTATTTGTAATAAATGTGTCACAATGCACAGAATGAACAATGTAAAATCCTGAAATGGGATTGGTGTTAATAAAAACAAGTTCAGATATGAACGCACAATGTAACAATTACAGCTCATTTGCTCTTCTACAATTCCTAGCAGAAGCAGAACACAATCAGTTCACATTTATGTTTGATTTTAGAGCTCGTGCTGGAATTCAGTGACAACACAAAGTAACTGGAACATCAGATTTACATTTTTGGCATACATACACACTCAGTTTAAACCATACATAGTTTAATTTTATCTTCTGACTTACATGTGGGTCTTACAAATCACAACTGAGCCACATAACGTGATCATTAAATTACCTGATCAAAAACAACACTGAAGTGGCTTGATAGCTTTTCATAAAAATATCCACCAGTTTCATGATAATGTGTTCAGCAGTTCTCAATTTTTATGTACATACAGGCAGAAAAACTAGCATAGTAACACAAACAGGTACTGAGCAAGAAGGCAGATAAACCTAAAAAATAGGATCAAGAACTGGATGTGGTGTTTACGAAGGGAACATTGCACTTTGGACCGCATCAAAATTGCAAAGGTCAACAAGGTTATAGCAACATTAATGAAAAATTACTTTTAAAGTTGGTCCTGGCATGAAAATCTGATTCCAGATCTGGGTGAAAAATTTTGTATTTGTATTTGAATCTTTGTCTGTCTGTCCAGTCCAGTCCACATACAATTTTTTACAAGTACTGCATCTAATTTCATAAATGCCACAGCTTTTACAGTTATCTTGTTTTTATTACTTGGGTCTTAGCAAACAACATTAGGTACCTGAAGACCGAGATGCTATACTGAAGTTAGTATCTATGAACAAATTGATAACTTTACTGATCAGGGCACTATGGAGTGTGGAAGGAATCCAAAGGTCAGGAGAACAAGATTCTAAAAGGTTTGGACATGCAGCTTTAAGTTCTATCTTCCCGTTCAACTGTGTACAGAAAAACCATATTCTGCTATCTGTGTTATTTCATGTTGTCTTTTTATGGGTGTTAGGGGGATCTGATGCATATGATTAACGAGACATCACTATGCTGCTAACTTTTGTTCCATGCACTGCAGTTGAAATGGATGGTGTTACCAGCAGATATCCATTTTCTGTACATATAACTTTCTAATGTGCTGTTCTTTCTCATAATTAATAAATTAAAATAGCCCATGCTATTATTTTCCTGATATGTTAATTCGATTTCTCAATTAGGATGCATTTTGTTCATAGTGTTGATTATTTCATCTTCTGTGCTATTTGTAGCATCAAAAATTAGCAATGTATTGCAGCAGCGTCTAGTATCGTGGTGACACGCGAAGCCTCTGACATCAGACCACCGGCTTGCTGCCATATATGATCTGCGCTTCCTGCTATGCCAGCGCCTTCAAGAACGAAAGAGAAAGAGAGTGGGCCGGACGATTGCAGACGGACTGGGAGAGAGGAGTAGATTTGGGAAGCGCGTAAGTAGCATGCAAGGCCAGCGGACAGCAGGAGCGAGACTGTCATGTCGCAGCGCGAGTTGTGTGCATATAGAATAGCGAGAGTAGACGATGCAGTGAAGAGGACGTAACTGAACTCTCGAGAAAACCCCTCTGTTACCAGTTGTTTGGGTACTACATTGTACGTAGTTTTATAGCATCGTGTGTGTTGCAATTTTAAAACGAATTTAATAACACTGTGCATTTATGGACGACACCAGTATGAATAAAAATGTTGCAGTTTATATTAGACATTGCATAGCACGCTGTACATGCCTTCAACATCTGTAGCTCCCTGCAGATGACTGCGGTTTACAGTCGAAACATGTAGCAGCAATAAAACCAATCGTGTAGTCAGTTGGCCAGTAACTTATGTAAGGTACATATCATATGTGCACAAAGGGCTTCATATACAGTGCCTGATACTGTGCATACAAACGAAGTGTTACAGTCCAACACAACACTTCAGTATTTGTCAGTCTGTGCAACATGTCTCGGAACAATGACCCATCATCAGGCATTAATTTACATAAATATTAAAAACAAAAGTACATTTACAATATGCACTGTCGGTTGGTGAGATCTCACTGATGTACATATGTTTGTTACAGTAACAAATACATCGCGTGTGTTCGTTCACTGCTGCCTTGACCTGACGGGTGTTAACAACATCGCACAAGGACAGCACTGAACATAAATCGGCAGTATTTACATAAGCACATCGCAATAAATGAACAGCACACACAATCTAATATACATGTAACAGTTCTATAACGTGTACTTATTTTTCAGCCGAACCCAGCGACCGCGCGGTCTAAGGCGTGGGTCTGCGGCCTCTCGCCTGCTGAAATTGTGGGTTCGAAGGAGGAGGCCCTGGCCCACTGGGGGCTGTTACGCCAAAAAAACAAACTAATGTCTTTAGAATTTGTGTAAATTAATGCCTCACAATGGTTCCTTGTACCGAAACATGTAGCAAAGCAGGACAAATATTGCAGTATTCTGTTTGACTGTAATAACACAAAGGGATCAGTCAGAATAAAATTATCAGTTACACTTGTCAGATTTCAATAAAATCTAATTTTCTCTGCGTATTTTCGAAAAATACTGAAATGCCAATCTAGTGGGAGCCGAATTGATCCATACGGATGGACAGGCACGCATGACGTTGCTAACATGCCTTGTTAACTGCCTCGGTGTAACAGCTTACTTACTTACTCCATGGAGCAGAGCCCTTCTTGAGAAGCTAACGGTTTTCAGCTAGTGAAATTCCCCGCATTTTATGGAACCCGAAGGTTCGTTACTGCAGTCACAAGTGCGCGCCACCTGTCACTATCTTGAGCCAGAACAATCCAGTACATACCCCCACATCCCACTTCCTGAGGATCCATCTTAATATAATCATCCCATCTGTGTCTGGGTCTCCCATGTTTTCCTTCCATCAGATTTGCCAACCAAAACCCTGTACACGCCTCTCCTCTCCCCCATACGTGCTACATGCCCCGCCCATCCCTATAAGTAACCACGGCATACACACAGACCACTTTACTTCTACATTGACAGTTTTGCCAAATCTAATGCACTAATATACACTTCAGATATTTCTTGTAGTATCTCTCAGCTGCCATAGGGACTACAGTGAATCAAGTTTATTCACACAACACACTTGCTGTCTCCATTGTTAGTGTGTCTTGAATACAGGGGCAGTAGATTTATGAAAAATGATGGAACATGACTACCCTCAATCTACAAATCAGCAGGGTATCCTGAAAAAGGAGACATGAGTATCCTTCTACACATTGGTATCTACCATTCCAAACGACATGGTGTCGCTTACCCAAGACCATGATCTTAACAGCCAACCACTGGAAGCGAATTGCAACTGCACACTGAATTTACTAGTGTAGTATCTCACTTTGTGTAATGTCTCATATGTACTTGGAAAGTCAATAGGACTACACAAAATTCTCTTTACCACACAAGGTTCTCTCTGTCACTCCACCAAAGTGTCATGATCAATGATCCTAAAAAACTCGTTTAAAGTATACCCTTTTGGTGATGGTAACTACCAATTTCTGCACACTGAGCCTCACTGGTAAAGGTAAAGTCCACCTAGAACAGGCCAGGATGGGGGTACGTGGTTAACGCCATGCTCTGGCCACTTTGCCCTCCAAAGAAGAGACCCCAGTATCCATTGTATAGGAGGCTGGGTGGACCCCAGGGTCAGTCTGGATGGGTGTGGAAAATCTCGCCCCTACCGGGATTCAATCCTGGACCATCCAGCCAGCAGTGAGTCACTATACTGTGATGCTCACTAGCTCATGACACTACTCCTCCATTAGGGGATAAATGCTGCAAGATCTGAGATTCTAACTGCAGTGCTGAAGAAATTCAGGTCTACAGCAGTGTCACAACACATTGAGTTTAAACAGTTACCAATTCTGAAGCAGCATGCTGCCTCCATCTTCAGAGTTTGGTAGTCCCAGAAAAGAAGACATGCCAGAAACTATGTACCATTCAACAAGGTATAATATCCCAGACAACTTGAATTTTTTTAGATGAAGTGTAAGTTTCAAAGGATAAATGTGAAAGGCTTGAAGAGGCAGTTATGGCAGATTTAATATTATTCATTCTGTGCATTGTGTTTTTATGTAATGATTTACATACAAGCACAAAGCACAATAAAATTAGAAGTTACACATTAACTTGAACCATCCCACATGTTCTGGTGATAAATCGCCATCCTCAGGGAAATAGAATTACAAAGGAATATGTGTGCAATATGAGACAGTCTAGCTACAACTAAAGGCACTCTATACAATAACAATTTAATTCATTTCTGAAACTGTGTTAACCAAGAGTGATCTTTGGTACATATAGCAATTCCTTAACAAATTAGTGGTGAATTGTATCCAATTAAACTTTAGGTAATCTTTAGGTAATCCAACTTTCCCCCAACCCAAAATGTTTAAGATCTCATGTTTTTTTAATTCCAGCTGTTGACTATCATTGGAAGCTAAAGGTTGTTCACTGACTTGTGAGCTGGAGGTCGGAGTGCCTAGGTGCGTGCCTGCCCCACAATCCACATCACACAATGGGTACTAGTAGGTGACAGGGAGAGGAAACACTTTGAGCTGGTTTTGCCAAAAGCCTGCACATCAATAATTGACATATGTTCTGTACCAGACACAGGAAAGTACTTTATTATTTGGTCACTGAACAAGACCATACTCACACAAGGAACTGTTCAAGCCGAAACTTAGACCAACCCTCCAGGGTCTGTTTCTGGTTCAAAAAATCAATTCTTCACATTTTTCCAAAAGAATTTGAGTTACATGTGGAAGTTATTTAAAATATCCAAAGAACACATATTTGGTCTTCAATGCAAGATAGAGAATTCATTAATAACATAAATATTTCAAATGTATGTGGTATTCAGAACATTAAGTAAATGAGTCTGGATTTAAACATGGTTCACACCCAGGCCACTTGAAACTGAAATAGTGGTGAATTCATTTTTACCTCATTTTTCATATGTATATGCAGTGACACTACTTTCAAGACATTTATAAACAATATTGCTTATATTAACTCACCAGCAACAGCTGGAAAATAGAGAAGGACTTCATCACTACTTCACCAACACTTTCTATCATGCTGCATAAACTTCATGGAACAGTAGTTGAAGGCTGAAAGACTAATGGATTGAAAATCTTCAACTTCATACAGGCAAATGGTACTTAGGGCAATGTCGAACTGTTTCAGAATACGATAAACCCAGCTTGTGAATACACATAATCTTAAAGCTAATCTGGAATAAGTTATCACGTGCAGGTTACAAAATATGCACACATCATGTAACTACTACTCTCCACGATCCCATTCTACTACTCTATGCAGCATTAACTGATTAAATTAAATTTGTTCTGGTTAAAGAAATGTGGTCATTCATAACACAGCTGCCTTTGATAACAGTTCATAACAATTCTATCACACACTGTGTGAAATACACCACAGCACTGCACCAGTAAGTTCCTTGCAGACTGACACAATACAGGGATATTATTTTATGTGACAGCTACTGGTAATCACAAATAAAACTTTGCTGTACAAGGAACAATATGTTTGTTAGAAGACACGCATATCTGCAATCATAAGGGAAGTACTTCCAGCACCTTCTTTACACATTGAAAGATAAAATCTAGTCCCACCTGCAATGGATTGAATTGATGCACATGGACCTGGACTCACTGCAAATTGGAATAATTGTGTGCTCTGTGCTGTCTGCTGTCATGTGCAACAGGCTAAGTGTAGAAGTGATGCCAACTGTTAAATGAAATAATGACCCTGTATTTTTGTTCACTGAAATAGGAACTACATATTCATGTAGGTATAGAGAGGCACAATAGAAGCATTACAGTTCCGCTTGTTTTGGATTGTGATGCTGTCAGTGCATAAATGGTATCATGACTGGTTGGAGAACATGTGAAGGATATAAACTGTGTAGTGGTGGGCACCAGTTTGAATAGTTTTTAATATAGTATAAATTAATATGGATATATGCTTGTAGGTCCAGTGCTACTTTTTGCAGCCCTGTACACAACAACAAGCACATACTATATATAGGTGATGAGTCTGTATTCAGTTATTACATACACTCATGTTCACAAGACGGGGATGGTGTTAATTACAGAATTAACACAGCCTTGCATCATTATCTTTGTCTTAAGGATTACACATATTTGGCACGGTGTGTCATAATATTTACCTACTTCCTTTACACTCAGAGCTAAAGTAACTGTAGAAGGAATCTGGATTCGTATAGTAAGAGGCATTCATATAGCATTATTAGCAGTGGAAAGTACAAACTAATTATTACAGTATAGATGAACATTCAAGTCTTCCGAGGTGACACTCGAGTGTGTCATTTCCTGCATTTCTTATGATCAAAGTGCTTCATCTCCAGGACTATCTGACCCTGAAGATGAGGGCATTATGATACTTCAACACATCAGCTGACATCAAATCCCAAAAGATTTGCATTTTCAGAAACATCATTGTGACTGCATCAAATCTTGCCACAGTATGAATGTTGGCATATCTGCTACAGTACAAGGATGCACATATTACTAGCTAATAATACCTGTTTCATACATTTCCTGCAGACTTAATTCTTGGTACAAGGCTTTCCCAGTCCATAGTGTTATTCATATGTTATATTACCACTTAAATTGTTACTATTTCAGCTCTACAAAAACAACAGAAAAACTATGTTAGCAACAAAATTTTAAAAATAATGCTGAGGCCAAGATTAAAAATAGAAAGTCAGATACCTTTGTATAATTTACATTTACAAAAGCAGTTCTACTTTCATATACAACCTCAAGATACATAACATTATTTGATAATTGGTAGATGTAATGCTTAAAAAAAGATTTAATACAGTGACAGTCTCAGAGTTCAGGATTGCAACCATGCACTGTCACCCATATTAGTACCATTATTTCAGCCATTCATAACTTGTTCCAAAAAATCAGAGTAAGACCACATGGGTAGCACGTTGACTTCCCCCATTCTTCTGCTATTGCACAGATTACTATCAGCTGAGCTAAGCCTTGTCTACCATTGAAAGACATTGATTGATCTTGTCCTTTATGCTATAAGACTCTACTTCAATCATTTAACATACATCACACTTTCAGAACTGTTGATATGTATTATAAATAAACATTAATGCTTTTTATGCTTTTTTATGTTTTTATTACTGGCATTTCATAAGTTCTTGAAGACAAAATGGGTATTTAACATTAAAAATGGGTTTTAGTGTTCATGATGGCTTTGTCTTGCAGTTAATCTGAACACTGAGGCTCTACTGTACATTTTAATATACTGCTAATGCCAATACTCCAGTAAAACCCTCACATTCTCACATTTCTGCAAGGCTGTAATATATTTACATGAGTGACATTCGTCATAACAGAATGTGCTCACACACAAACAGCCAAAGATAAAATTCTGAACTCATTTACCAACAACCAAGCTAGACAAAACTTTAGAACAATTAGTTACATCATTATGCACAGTTTTTGGTTTCTAATACAGGGTCACTATTTTGTTTGCAAACTATCAGTTTGCATGTCCTGTTGGTTTCTTTAGCAAATTAATGTTGCTCACTTAGCTGCTGACCACACATACGGCAGAGTGGCAGTGTGAAGTGACAACCTATAGCTGTCAGACAAAATAAGGACCCTGTATTTTACCAGTGGGTTGCATGTAAAAATGGGAGCTTCATACACTACGAGTATCGCTTGTCCACCCAACTGCAATGTGTCTAGTGAGCATGGAAGACGTGTTAACATTCAATGAAACACCACAAGACTTTTATGTTCTAAGGTTCCAGGAATGAAAAGAAGTGCTTCTTTCATTGCAGTTGTAACTGGTATAAAGTATGAACTTACTAATTCCTTCATGATTAACATAAAATTGTATTTCAAAATATTCCAAACAAGCTCCATGAAAAAAAAAACTTAATTAATAAAAATTACATTAATAGGATTTATATATTCTCTGTTCATTGAAAAATATTTTTATTTAAGATACTTCAAGGCTCAATTTATGTATCCTTAATGTCAACATAAAATTCTTGGGTTATTAAATCTTGATAGCTGATCTTACAAATATCAAGTATCACACACATATTCATTCAGACTCTTCACATGAAAATATTGTAAGGTCAGTGCTAAAAAAATAAATTATGGAAATGGAATCACAACAAGAGCCGCTCAGGTGATAGAATCAGCTCTCAGATCTACACAAGTGCTGCACAAAATATTTTAATTCTAATTATTGTCTTTGACTGACAAGAACAGCTTTGACCTTGACAGCATGGGTGGGTTCCCACATTGCCAGGCTAACCTGGTGGAGAAAGCAAACAGGTTTTGTCAAGCACACATATCTCCCTTCCTGTTTGTCACTTTTCACTGATCACCAATTGTTAGATGTACCATTTATGACCAAGTCTACAATCAAACGTATGCACACCTGTAACCAGACAGAACACAACAGAAGACAGACGCATTAACTCATATGCACAAGACACAACTGCTTGTCAACTTGAGTACATCTGCTAATGGTCACAGGCATCTAATGGTCTGACTTACATGCGCCACCACTACCAAGGTAAAAGATGTACTTGCAAGACAATGGCAGCAGTTTCCTAGTTCACAGGTATGTCAACACAACATCACTACACTGGAAAACTATCTACAGTAAAAAAACATAACTGCACTAGCACATCACAGAGACAGAGAGAGAGAGAGAGAGAGAGAGAGAGAGACAGTGCTGTAACAGACTGCTTTTATGTAAGTTTTCAGCTTTTCCCTGCAGTTATAGATAAACTACTGGTTTTCTATCAGGATTCTGTAACATGCAGTGGTTGAATGTTCAGAAGTTTTGGAGGAAATTACTCCCTCTATCTTTAGGGTGACAGTCTGGTTCACATGGATACTGAAATCCAGAACATGCAACCACTGCATGGTGCAGAAACCCAAAGGAAGACCAGCATCTGCATTTGTGATTTTAAATTAGGTACAATCTCTTCCTGGTGAAAATACCGTACTTGCCATATTTACATTATGAGTAGCAATGAACTCACACGTCAGCCATAATCTCCAACTGTCATAATTTTAGTGTATTACTGTGTGCTGTGCATTCACCAAATAGTTACAAACTGTCTTCAGTAGATACTAGGAATGGTTCACGAAAACTGTGTTGGGTTACCCTCACATTAATTCTCATCTGAATCTATACAGGTGTATATTAACCTTCATTCTATTGCGCTAACAGTATTTGCAAATGTGTCAAAAATGTGACATGTAAAAAGATCTTGGCAGTTACACAGGCAAGTCACAAGAAAACACTTTTTACTGGCGAATTTAGTGCAAATACGTTTGGAACAGCTGCCTCATTTTTCAACAGTGTCAGAAACACCATGCTAAAGACTTGCTGCTGTGCCTGTAGCTGCACACAGTATGATCTCAATTTTTTTTCGCATTTTCAAAGGTTTTCATTTGACTCATCCACATACATAATGTTTCGTTAACATTTTAAACCAGGTGAAGTCAAATATACATATATTTGCTTATGTCATATATTAAGCTTCCCAATTTGACATATCAGATACACTTCTACTACCTGCAAGTAATTATAACCTTCCAGGGGTACACCCAAGGGTGGGAGGGGAGCTGCCAGGAAGCAGCTCCCCCCCCCCTCCCCAAAAAATCAAAATTTTAAAAACACAGATCTTGTAGACACAATGACATGTAACATTTTTTGTAGTTTACCCTTCAGCTGAAATCATCCACTGAAATTGGCTGATGACTGGTACATTAGAATTTTGAAAAATAAAATAAATTTAAAATCTTAGGAGGTCTTGCATGAAATTAAATAAACCACAGATATCAGACGTGTGATTTAAATTAGGCGAGTGAGTCAAGGCACATGTAGTTATATTTGTATATATGTATACAAATGCAGTTGCCAACATGTTACGCTACAGTTATAAATATGACATGATTTTTATACCACAGTTTTTAAAATTAAACATAAATTATATACAGCCTCAGGGTCAGTCCTCCACAGAAATTCAAGGAGTGTACCTGTACCCTTCAACACAATTTTGAGAAAACAGTCAAGGGAGATCTGATGTCAATGTACAGCTTCAAAGTATGATGACAATAAAGTGTGTATGATATGTGTGTCAAAATAAAATGAGAAATCACTAACGGAAACATAAATTGATATGAAAATCCTAAGTTTAAAAGTAAATTAAATTATTGCATTATTTGAATTTGCTGTCGGTCTGGGGTGGAAGGCCTAGCAAAACATGTACATGTACATAACACACAAGGTCTAATCCAAAAAGAGAAGTGTGTACATTGTTTTGATGTGGAAATCTTACAAAAAAAAGACCACTCAGAAATAGTCACTCTTGATGGGAGGATGAAATTAACCTTCAACAGCCAGGTTGGTAAGTTGTAAACTGGACTCATCTGGCTCACGATTGGGACAACTTGTGGACTGTTTTAAGCAAAGAAATGAACCTTCAAGTTTCATAAAATGCAGGGTACTTCTAAGACTACCTTAGGAACAATAAGCAGCTCATGAAGTACTCTATTCCGTGCAGTTTGTAAGTTATTCAGTTAGTTCATCTACCTTTTTATCAAGCTCTAAGGACATAAAGAGTTATTTTTTAGTTATATCTCCATACTGACTGTGGGGAACACATAGCTTCTTATTTAATAGCCTTCTTTAGGAAGAAGCAAGGCAGAGCAGAACATCATTAGCCTTCTTCAAGTTGAGAATAACTCTGTTCCATGCAGTTATGATTCACACGTATCAGTCCTGTCAAAGAAACATTATCTCCTCTTAAGACACACCAGGCACATGTAAATATCACTCCACTGACTGCAGCAGCATGTTGTCAGAACCACATAATGACAACTTGTGCTTACAGAACGACACATATGAAGCTGGAAGCAATTTGTTTCAGATTTCTGTAATTGAAAATAAAAAAACAATATTCTTTAATGGTAACTGCAGAGTAATACACATCAAATGATAAAAGTAACATCAACATGGCAGATGACGCAAGAGATTAACTGTAGTAAAAGCTCACTTCTTTTACAAAAGTATGACAAGCCTTGTATTCAGTAGATTTCTGCAACATTAACAACAGCATGACGACGATGATGATGGCGAAAACTGCTAACAGTAACTGTGTAAAAAGATACACCATCATTAAATGTGACACATGCAAAGGAGCTGATCTGCAAGTACAAAGTAGCAGTTCTTAAGTATAAAATCTGTAAGTTATAAAACTCAGACATTATTTTTAAATGAAAGTCATACATGCCTTCAAGAGCACAATTAAGGTCGATAAGACAAATTCTGTTACAACGTCCTGTCACGACTAAACTTTACAAAAATAGAGCATGATGTGAACTGATCAGATTACTTTAAAACTGCCTACCCAAAATGCTGTGGACTGGCTTGATGCATACCTTATATCTAATATGAAGGAACTTTACTTTCCAGGTACCTTCATTTGATGTGGCTTTTCTTGCAGAGGGTTGTAGGCCTTGTTGTGTTCAACACAGCAGTGGCTCCAGAGAGTTATCCATATATGATAGGCAATGCAATGTAGCCTGAACTGCTATGAACACCAGTGGAGATAATCTGCACTCTTGCCGGTGACATGATGATGTCTGTGTTTCATGTCACTGACTGGCTTCATGAACACTTGCGACACTGCTAGGGACAGACTACAGTTCTGTGGAACTGAATGAACTAAACACTCACATCTTTCACTGAAAGTGGATTTTTATAAGAATGCATGTATAACTGGGTATGCACAAAAAGATGTACTGATAAACATCAACACATACCTCATGTGAGTTCTACGTTCAGTGCAAAGGTAGCCAATTGGAACGTTTTAATACGTAACATGTACGTAGAGTTACTCACTGACACCAACAACATAAACATAAACTTACAACACTATAAAAAATTAAGTATGAATAGTATAATAATACTACTTTTGGGCATACCCACGTAAGCTGAATAGTATGTATAGAAATAAGTATTTGTACAGCACAGCCTATGTGTCTGTTGAGCAAATTTCTATAATTCAATGCTTAAATACACACTAATTCAAATAATGCATAATTTAATATCTAAATATACACAAAGTATAGATAAACTTTCACATAATTTAAAAGTGCAATAATTTTATCTGGAATTCTTCAAACAGGTTTGCAAGAGCAACATTAGATGCTAAACAATACAATAAATTTATATGTTTATTAGTATGTGGTACTGCTGTTCATTTTATCTTCAGGGATTAAGAATGATGTTCAGGAAATAAAGTCACTTAAAATTAAACTGAAAAAGACAGTTAATTCTTTCTTTCATTTGATCAACCAGCATTTAAAAAGTACTTACAGAAGAGATTTTCTCTCTTATATGAAAACACAAAAAAAAGTACAGTTCTATTAATGACATGAAACTGATTAGAGAGTTCCCTGTTGAGAAGAAATTACACTGTATCATGTAAATATGTTGGTATTGTGACACACATAAACTTTAAGTTAAAATGTATCTACAATTTTTTGAGATCATTTAATTATAGGTAAATAAAACGTCATATTCCATATGAAAATTCGAATTGGTCCTATGGTGTATGACATGAATTGGGACTATCACAATGCAGATACATATACTGAATGTTTCTGTTACACAATAAGGTATGGAAAATAAAAATACTAGAACATTAACTACATTTACATTATTCTTCAAGAATGAAAGTCCCTGTGTAAAGATACAAAGGCAAAATTGGGAACCTTCCTCAGAAGTTGCATAGTTTTGTATCACTGCAAGCCACAAACATGTTATAAACCAAATAATGAACCAATATGTTTTCTGAAATGTCTTTCAATACTCAATCCTGAATGCTATTTTTTCATGAAACTACTGAACATTTATACAGCACACAATCCTCACCACGCCCAGCTCAGGTACAATTCTAAGTGTAGGTCTCATGCTATACATGCAAGTATCAACTGCTGTAACTAACTACCCATTCTGCCTTATGTTCCTTGGACAATTAATGTAAACTGAGATGCACGGACTGCAAGGTTTAGCTCTGACAATATGTAACACACAGAACTGCAGGTAGACTGTCTTGAGTCAAGACTGCGTTCTATTGCATTTCTAAACTTCTGAAGCAGGCACATTTTGAACTGTGTGGATGTTGTGGGTGCAGCCGAAGGAGGAGAGGGACTGAAATATGAACAGTAAAACAACATCCGCTCTATTTAAAATAAAATAAAAAAAAAAAACAAGAGAACAATCAACTGCATGTGTAAACAGTGCAGGATACACCTGAAAAAAAAAATCATTCCAACATTGAAATTTGATAATATTACATTGTTTTCATCACCAAACTGTATACGGTTGCTAGAAGTTCTCTTTTAATATTTGTACACTTAGATTTCTTACTACATAAGAAGGATAAAACAAATGATGACAGTGCTACAAAACAGGGTACTGTAACTTCTGCCTCCTATGACAGACTATTCTAGGCGACTTCAGTGACAATGTGTTAATAGAATTTCTCAAACATATGATGAGATTTGTTTTTCAAACACATTTTTTAACGCTTCTTTTGAAATAAAACTGAGGTAAACGGGATATGTACAGCACTGAAATCAATGTGGGGATTGTGTGACATAAAATGAAACCTGCGTACTTGTCATACCCAGTCAGTCTCCGTAATTTACCCCATCACCAACGCCATTAAACTTGGCCCCTTAGCCACTTTGCAACTTGTCCACATTTTGAAGTTCCTATCATGCTTCTGTGCATTTTTTTAAATTTTCTGTGAGAATTTCACAGGTGACTAATTTTTCATACCATCCTCCACAAATGAAAATCTGTCCACCAAATTGTCCTATATCTACCTTTGTACCTGTTAAATACCATTTTGTTGACAACTCACTAGCAACATATGGCAACTAAAATCCATGGGTCCTGTTTCGTAATCTACGCTTCTTAGTCAGCTACCAAAGTAATCTAAGGGATCTTCTAATTTTCCAACCCAGCAAAGTCACATTCCTTCCCTCAAGTGCTGCCAAATCATGCCATTCATTCTCCAACGGTCTGCACACAGCACCAGACAACAAACATTTTGGTACAAGAAAATTACTGGATGGGCTCAAAACAAACAAAAAGTTAAATGAGGTAAATACTGAAGATGTAAAACAAGTTTTGTACTTGACATACAAAAACCACTTGCCAGACACTACAGTGTGCAAATTCAGTTGTTGGAATTATCAACAGCAGTAGGCACGATTCTGAAAGCTCAGAAGCAGAAATGCAGCAACAACAGACAATGACTTTGTTCATGTCCTTGTTCAGCACTATGTTCAATGCATTGAACACATCAGCCACATTTGCATGTATGCATGTATGCAGGTATGTACAGTAGTGACCACATAACTTACCAGCTAAGCCCCCAAAATCTGTACACAGCTGTGGTCAGCATGACATGGTCACTGCAGCTAGGCTCACCTCAGAATGGTCAGGCGGTGTTATACCTCTTTTGAAGACATTCACAGTTCCAGTCACTGTGGTTGCTTTTGAAACAGAAAAAGTTTGGTGGCACATGTGCAGTGAATCCCCTCTCACCAGCTTGTCATGTAAACCCCACACTTATAACTAACATATACAGTAAAATCTGTGATATCTAGCACCTCCAGAACCTAATGGTTGCTGGATATCATAATATTACAGACATTGGAACAATGTACGTTATGTACATCTTCATGTACCTAGAAACTTCATGGACTGATCTAAACCATTCAATCTGTCCTATTTTCCGTGCTACAGTTTATATTCCCTTTTCATCACTACTTATATAACAATATGTATACATGATAAAAAAAACTACCCAACTAACCAATGAGACACCAATATTTAATGGCTGAACCTTCGAAATCGGTGCTGGGTGCTGCAGGCTGATGGTATAGTGAAAAATAATGGGCCTCTTTGTCTTTCCAGGGCTTTCTATACCATATGGTGTTTACTATCACAGCTTTTACTGTATATGTAGGTAAATACACTTGGTTTATTTGAAACATTGCATAAAACTTACAAGGACTGTGTCCAATGCTGTGGGCTGTACACTGAAACAAGCATCAATATATGAAATGCCACCTTATGCTTATCACTGACAGCACTGACACTGTATTTCAGCACTAACGACTAGCTGGTACTGCCCAGGCACCAATGGACCCAGACAATACTGGAAGAGAGTGACAGTAACATGTTGCTGCTGATTAATTTGAATTTGTAGGATAGAAACCATTTGACAGTTTAATTTGCTGATGATATCGGTCAAATGCAACAAAGAAGTATTCAGACAAAATTGGCAAAGTAATAAACTGCCATTCATTTGACACCTTTGATAAATGAGATCATAAAGGTTCAACTACTGCTGGTCACTTCCTGTGCGCTCACTTATCACATAAATTGTAGGACAACTCAGCAGCTGCCCACAGATGCAGGAAGTGACCAACAGTACAGACAAGATAAAAAGAAGTCACCCTGTATTTAGCAACAGTAACAGCCTGTCAGCAAAAGATTCAGTCAAAATTACACTCAGTTGATGACTGTCCAATCACAAAGCATGATGTTATTATAGAAGAGGATATGCACACTGAAGACTTAAAATCTTCTGGGAATGATGCTGTGTAGTTCCTTAGTTGCTAAGGATCACAGTGCCTTTATCTTAGGGTGAAGGATTCCAAGCAGTTCATGCTGCTTCAACTGCCTGATCGAGAAAATGAGGGCACTGTGATACTTTCAAATGTCAGAAACTGCATACCTGATGACACAGCAACATATCCCAGAAGAATTTAATCTTCAGCAACACCACTATGAGAACCTCAAATCTCAAAAATGCACTTTGGGTTTACTTAGAAAGCCACTTTTTTTAGTCTGCATTGGATGGAGGAGTGCAGCGCAGTCTTGTTTAGTCTGATCAGCAAGAGACTGACTCACTGCATGTGAGTGTCAGTTAACCTCAATACTTGTGTCATGACAAGAAATGTTTCATTTGTTTTGAAGGCAAATCCTTTTATGAAGAAAATCTACACCTTGACAAAAAGAAAAAAACTCTCTCTCCTAAAACAATTCAAACCTAGAAAATTAAGAAACATACAACAACAACAACAACAACAACAATAACAACAACAGACAAATTCATTACAAGTAAGTCATTGGCATAACACCATAATATTAGTACTAATAATTAAACAACAGCCATGGCTACTTTCTTCATCCCATGGTTCCCTGATTCAAAACTTTTTGCCCTCTCAGGCAGTTCAAGGATTGTGGAACACTCAACAGTCTGATTGTGGTAGTTCCGTTCTTTGTCAGGGAGTTACAAAACAACTTCAGTCATCCATTGTACAAAGAAACTGCGGCTTCTGTTTCTGTATTTTCATTTCCCACCATTCTGTGAGTACCTTTTATCACAATCTGATCACTTCCTGATGACCACACAACGATCAGTCAATTTTTGCATCCCCACGATGATGCCTTGGTGTTTGATACTTGTCTGAAGGCCTAGCATGAGATAGCGAATTAGAGACAGTTGTACACCCGCGTTACAATGTGGAGATGCGAATCTCTGGCTGCTGATCAGGTGATGTGGCAGGCGATGCCCCAGGAGAAATGGGAGATGCAGGTTCCACCTCAGATCCGGGATAAGAAGCTGGAAGGTTTACCACCACAGATGCAGTCATTGTGGAAGAAGTGGTAGAGTTGGGCTTGCTGATAGAGACCAGAGATGCACCAGTCCCTCCTGTTGCACTCACTGCCACACCTCCTGCTGAATTGCTCTGATTCAGGCTGGCTCGTGAAAGACGGTCTGGTGTGGGTTCACTAGGAGGTGAGCGGTTACAAGTCATCCGGATTTGAATGTCGTTGAGTTCCTCCTCATGGGCAGCAGACTCGGGTGTTACTCCTCGTTGCTGCTTCTGGGGAACAGACAAACTATGTGAATGACAGGGCTACCACACAGTATAGGATAGAAACAGGTAATGGTGAGAAATCATAACATTCTGCATTCCAAAGAGCAGTGTATAAAATACTGAAACATACTGACCTCAAAGGCAGAAAGATCCTCAGCATGAGAACAATTTTCATACATTGTATACATATTTTTGTTTTTGGTCAAAATAACTGAAACTGGACTCTTGCAGATGGCCCCATCACCTAGTCTCAGCAACTGTCCTATCTGTTGTCAGTTCCTCTTCTTTATAGACACAACAGCCTTATGTCATTATTTTACTTGTTTGGTACTTCTGAAATGCATAGTTCTTACCTGTACCTCACTTACCTCACACAAATTATCAGATTATTGATTCCTTCCAATTTGTCATACTGACTAAACTTTGCTAAACACGTTTCAAACTGAACTTAGTTCTTGTTAAAGTAACTATGCCAGCCATTCTCAAAGGTGAGAATATGACAGAATCTTTTGTCTGTAATCTGAACTTGAAAAATAAAGAAAGATGCATCTCCCACATGTGCTATGTAAGGTGTGAATAGGTAATCATTGAATTATATAGAATAAAACAATCAATTTTGGCAATGACATTAAGAACTAATGACACTGGAGTTGTAGTAAGTACTGGCAAAGAACAACACAAACCTGTATAATGCAAAGAGTGAAGGATAATACTTACTTATGTTTCTATTTTTCTATAAAAAATGCTCCATTCTGGGTAAGGTAAATGTACTGTCTGTCTCCAGTACATGTTGAATATGGCAAATGAAGGTTATGTCAGTATGCTGTCAAAATAAGCACATTTTCCATAGTTTGGTAAATATTTTTATCAAAATCAGATGTCATGTTGTGGTACCTTACCTGGAGGCTCGCTTCAACCCATCAAGCAATCAGTCAATCAGATTTAACTTCCACAGTACATTCTATCTCTGTCCGGTAATATGACTTCCCATGAAATGAATAATCACATGTCACTTCAATTTCACATTATCTTAACCTTTCAGTACAACACACACAGTCGTGCCAACTCTTACATAACCACAGTTTCAAGGAGGCGTAGGTGTGATCAACGACATTTGTTCCACTTTCTTTTTACTTGTTTACTTCTGAAACCAATGCCTTGAGAAATAACTGGCTCCTCTCCTAACGGTTCTTTCAGTAAAACAACGCTTTTCATTACTACGCAAGGACCGCTTTGTTTGAGCGCTAGGCACTGCACTATGCATGCAAACGAAGCGGTCGTTTAGAACCAATTTTTCGACAGAGTTGTGCTACTGTGCACCAAACTACAACGTTCCATACCACAGGCAACCCTTCTATTCTACTATCCAGGCATTCCTGTTTCCAGGACTAAGATACTCGAATCCCCTACATGCTCAACCTTCGGACGACAGATGAAGAAGAAATGGATAAACAGAATGAAGAAACGAAAGAATATGACGTGTGAAACAGACAGCGAAAGAAGTATGTGTGTTAGATACCATAATCTGGTGGGTAAATTGACATTACACCTACTGCATGCTAAGACAACCGACATCTGTGGATCGCTATGTTGACTCAATTCCCACACAGGATGCGTTCAGATAGAATATAAGTCATGCAGAAGGAAAGCCATGCACCTCGAAACTGCATCCACGTGACACATAAAATTCGGTTCCGTAGGAACCGTGTTTACAAATTGTAGAAATGATAAATAGTTACAAAATTACCTTAGTTCGAACTTCAATCTTGTCGCTATAGACAAGGACTACGCGGTCCTTGCCTGGACTCGTGGCCAGAAAGGGGATGCTCTTCGCGGCGCCGTCATGCACAGGAGTGGGCGGGCAGGCCATGCAGTGTCGGGCATGCGGGCAGGCGGGCGATCAGTGGCGTACGGTTCAGCATTATAACAGGAAGGAAGACGAGAAGAGAAGAAGAAGTGGGGCAAATCAGAACGAGGCCTCAACAAGACAAGTGCCGTCCATTCCCACTCCAGCCTGCAGGTCGCCATGTTCGGCCGAGGAAGCAGGCACAAAGTGGTTTCTGGCCCGCTGAAATACAGGTACGGGCTGTGAAACAGATGGGCCCGCCCACGTCTCATGATGATGCTGAAAGAGGGACGCACTCACACTGGCAGGATCGAGGAGGGGGCAAAGGAAGTACGTGAATAGAGTGAATCATGGAATGTTTCCTCGAGATTTTGGCGATTTGCTTATTTTGTACGCAATAAAATGCGTTTATATTCGGCAGTATGAACTGTTCTCATGTTCTTAATCCAACGATAAGTGATGAAAATCGAAATTTCATACTATATAGGTTTACACATAGCAACTAAATTTATTAGCACCTTTCGTTGACCAACAGTTAGGCAGGCACCACCCTACGTATACTAGATCACATACTGCTGATAGCTCCATCGCGCTGCTTGTAATCGTTTGATGTGTTTCGGAGAACTTAAAGTTGAACAGGGCTCCGTGAAGATGGCGTCGGGAAACACTGATACGTGTTGGAGCTATAAATACTATGTGGGTAGCACACACAGGGTGGTGCATAAATATTGGTCAATAAAAGTGATACGGTATGTACAGTGTTAAGATATTAAATTTTTATTTCTGAAATTAATGTTTAAATTACATTATTTACAATTAAATGTGAATAATGGCCGCTTTTTAGCGCTGCGGTTACTTCATGTACCAACAGGCTTAAGATTAAAATAATACACGTTCAGCCCACACAGTGTATTTTAAGTTTTGTACGGATCTGCGAAAAAAAAACAGTGATTATTTATCTAAGCAACATTAACTGGTTGGTTTTTATAACCGATACGGAGTGTGTTTACTGCGCGGTACGGACTGGGTCTTTAAATAACAGTAAAACTGATTGATTCTCGTCTTTAAACTTTAAGTAATATTATGAACGTCCTGTATTCATGTTAAATCTTGTGACAATACTGCGAATGGTGCACTCCGTAGCGCAGCACATAGCGTTACCAAGACGTCTGTTACTTTCAAAATGCCATACTGTCTCACAGTATGCATGTAAATGTAATTTTATTGACATTCAGAAAATTACGACCTTCCCTTCCCCCATTTTCACGAAAATCAGACTCGACAGCACTAGGCGCACAGTTCCTGCACCGAGTTTCACTAAAATCGCACAATAAACGCTGAAGGTGCGAACAGATATTCATTTACGCTTACACCCTTACATGAAATATGACTTTGGCTGTGCTGTGTTGCACGAAACTGACATTCGGTACATTTCGTCGAAATCTGTGCAGAACGTTACCAAATCGGAAGAAACATGCAGAAAATATCATGAAACTAAATTTACGCCTGCGTCCTTACATAAAGAATGCCTTTCAAAGCGCCGCTTTTCACAAATTTTACAATCGTTCTACAACGTTTCGAGGAACGCACCGCAGTCGATCCCAAAACATGAACAGCACGAGCACAACGTCCAGTAAAGTACGCTCGTCACCGAACCGGCTTAGAAGAGACTCCGACACCCTTTGTAAAGAAACCCTATTGAAGGTCATAAAAATGCGACACTCCACAAATCACAGGCAGACGGAAGAACTGTAGTCTCAACACAAGGCGCTGTTCACCGAACAGAACGGCCAAATTTATACAGTTTCGTCACGTTCCATTACGATGGATATCACAGTTTCTAACTAAAAATGGCGTACGTAATTTACAATGCAACTCGTGAAATTCCGCAGATGTGGTTACTTAGGGAAAGTTTTGTTAAGGGTGGATAGTTAAAGAAAATAGTGTTTGGCGTGGGTAATGGGAGGAATGTTGTGTTCAGTGTGCTTAGTTAAGGAATATGGTCCTCAGTGTGGTAGGTAAGGTAGGTTGTGTTCACTTCTGTTAGTTAAGGAATGTGGTGCCCGGCGTGGGTAGTTAAGGAGTGTAGTTTTAAGTGAAACGTCCGATACCGGACATGTATTGACGGAATTTGGAAAACAAATTTTCGGACAGGAACGCAATAAGATTGAGGCCCCACGCTGGTACTAGGAAATGGCAAATGATGGCGGCGGGTTTTGTTCACATTTGAAATGAAGTGAATAAGCAAGTACTTGCAAGTGATGAGAAAGAAATTAGAAATGAATGTTAAGTGCTGCTGAAGGTGAAATATTGGTAAGATGCAGAGAGAAGAGGAAAGGATGAGCTTCAAATACCTGCATGAAAAATGGCGTCTATAAAGACAAGACTGTAGACCGTAAGCCACATGACAACATTTGGCAGTGTTCTGCTCCGTACACACAACAGCTCCAAGTAATGTGGGGTGTTACGGTGTGGCTTAGCAAGTAAACAGTTGTGACATATGGCAAGCCAGTCGTGCAAAGCGGTACGTCTCTAGATAGATTGCTGTGTGTAATGATTAATCGCCATGTTATCAGTTCGGTTAAATATTTCGGTTTAAATGGTCGTCATTTTAATTGACTACTTTGTTAGTGTTTTTATTTTCTACGTGCTGGTGTAAGAGTTTAACATTTCTGTTTCCTTCAGACATGTTTAAATGTTTTATAGCAAGCAGAGGACGAAGCAGGTTTGCCCAGCAGGTGTTCATAAAACTGTGTGTATATATATAGCAAAGTTTATGGGGATTGTTCGACGGGTCGAGGTATGTGAGCCTGGAACACTCATGCAGGCGAGTTACAATGTGACCGCCAAACGTGCATTGAATGCAATGCACAATGAACGAACAATACGCGGACACAACAATACCGTTACGGTGTCCACAGTCGTGCGAATTGTTAGGTTCGAGATAAAGTTTGTTAAATGATACAGGCTGTTGTTTTGCACGGGTGTATAACTCGGTCCCTCACAATGAGGGAAAAACAAAGACTGAGGGTTACGTCTTTAACACACCGTCGTGTTATGTTGGCCACCGTAACACGACGCGCTCCGACACGCCCACGCACCACCACAATAGGACAGTGTCTGTGCAGTGTCTGTCTGTACAAAACTGGAACGAGGCAAGGAACATACACTGCTTGCCACAACACCTGCAAATGAATAGCAGCAGCAGCAGCAGTACAAACAAAATCATTTTAAAACAATTTTAAATTGTTTTACCAAAGGACTTCAGCACCTTAAGTTCCACGATGTTGTTTAAGTAATTGTATAAAATTTGCAAATTTGTGTAATCACAAATGTAATAATGGTTTTGAGCATACAACAAAGTTCTCTCCGAAGATGGCGCAATAAGCGCCGAAACTTGTAGGAGAAAAAGGTGATAATTATTACATGTATTTTATTGTATATGTGCGGTTTGTTGGTGTGTTAAAGACATCATTTATGAAGAAATGCATGGAATGGAGAGCTTCCGAGGTAAAAGGCTGAAGGTGTTGTTGAACAGCACGGGTGTAAGGGGGAGGAAATAATAGAAGCCTGGAGAAAATTGCATAATGAGGAGCTTCGTGGCTCATACTCGTCATCCAAAATTATTAGGGTGATAAAATAGAAGAGAATGAGGTGGGCGAGGTGAGTGGCACGTAGGGGGGAGAAGAGAAAAGAAATACAAGCAGTGACACTTTGCGGAGCTGCACGCTTTGTGACTGACGGCAACAGCTGCAGGAAGCAGCGCCAAACCTACCGTCTCGGGTGAAGGAACGGACGGCTTGTCGACGAGCTTACGTGACACACACTTTTGTATCTGTACAGCATTCAGAAAACACTGTATTTTGGTATAAGTGTGTCATCAGCCAGCCTGTATCATTACTTTTATTATTACTGAAATATAAACTGTGTCAGCGTATTCCGCTGCGTTCTGTACTGGCTGAGATCTGTCACTGGTCGTGCATTCACTTTGCAGCAGTCACATCATCAGTACAGTCTGTCCGAATGACTGTAGCATGTGTTTGTGCTGTACTCACCTGCATGACGGACTTTGGAAACAAGTGTGAGCGCAAGGATAAGAGGCATACATTTGCACGGAGGATACCGACACAAGTCCCACTGTTCTGCGATAAAATGCACACGTGCGACCGCTCGGCCCAGTTACCGTAGGACACAGTGGACTGGAAGGACTCACAACAGCACCCCACACCGCCGCCAGTCTCCTTCTTCTCTCTGCAGACAGCCTTAAAGTCAATACTGCACTTACAGACGCCATCAAACACAATGTGCACTTGCATCACGACTGCAACACTTCACGGACGTAACCCAAACGCTCCGGAGCACAGCAAATAGTCTGAACATAACAATAAATGGAATATCATTCACCACTAAAATGTTTTCCTTATCTAATAAAAATACAATTTACAAAACCGTAGTCGGTTTTGTAAATTTCATTTGCAACAATTTGTGTTACTGAAAATGGGTACAGAGTTGCGCGTGTATCTCGAGGGTAGGAAAATAAAATACGACATACGTAAAGGCTGGAAGATACGACTGTCACATTAGTTCAGAAAGTTCTTAATTTTTATCAGTGACCTAATTAGTAATATGTAATTACTGTACAGCTGATCGCGGCGCGTGGTCAAGTTCTGATTGCAGTGGTCAATGGTTGAAGGAAATTTTTAGAAATAACAAGTTACGTTTTCGTTTCAATACACACGGCGGTAACACTGTCAAGCCTAGTGGTAACTTAACGCACCGCCAGGTTTAACATTCAGCACGTTGGGAAGGCGTAGACTTTATCTGGCTCAGGATTAAGACAAGTGGTCGGCACTTGCAGACGACGCATTGAACGTTCGGGATGCATAAAATGTGGGAAATTTCCTGACCGACTGTGGAACTGTTAGCTTCTCAACACGGACTCCACTCAACGGAGTTTGTTAGAAGAATCGTAAACACTCGACATCATCAACATGCACACACGCTGTACAAGAAGTGTTGTGGAAGGTTATGTATGAACTGTAAGCCAGCAAAAGATCCGTCATGGAAGTAAAATATAAAAATAATAAGAGCAAGAAAAGGAGGAGGAGGATAAGCTCTTCCTCTTTTCCAAAACGTCCAGACTGACCCTCGGGTCAGCCCGGCTTCCAATTCAAGAGGTAACGGTCACTCTTTGTTGGGGTGTCAAGTGGCGAGGGATTTAGACCCGCCACTGACCTCGAACTAGTGCCAAAACTAAGAATCAGAGGAGCTATATCTCCATTCCCCCTGTATGCCTTCGTTTAATGTTTACCTCCACTGGCAATTCCATGTACAATGAATAATAAACACAATCTTAAACAACACAACTACCTTCTTATGTAAAATGTTACGTGTTTCGACCCATAGGGATCATCATAGGGCATGAATAAGTAAACAGAAAAGTGGTGCAATACTTTTTGTTGACATTGTGATGAAGCAGACCGCTTTGTTACAACGTTACCCACTTCAGTTTCACTATTATATAACAATCAACCAAACACACCTTAATTGTGAAACAAAACTTGAGTGTGCCTGCATTATTATGTGACAGCGTATGTTATAATATTAAAAGTACATTTTCAGAAATCATGTTTAAGGTTATTATAAAATAAATAAAATTTCTTGTAGTTTTTAATTTACTGTAATAAGAATTCACCAGCCTCCTTCGCTTTAGGTTATTTGTTTCTGTTTCCCATACCCAATAGTCTAATAGTCCCTTTTGCTTGGCGTGTACAATAGGTGAGCCAGTCTTGCACTGATACTGTGAATTTGATTGTTTACTGACGACTGTACTGGGAAATATTTTAATATTTTTGTATAAAATTTTATGTAGCCTTCTTATTTGCCTTCTTTATGAATGGTTTAATTGGCTTTGTTGACACTTGATTTTACTTCTTATTCGCAGACGTTTTTAGAAATTGTGTTGCAAGGGTTTGTGCTCTAATGTGCGATGCTCTTTGTGCGTGCTGTGTGTGCTTGCGCGGGGGGGGGGGGGGGAAGAAGGGCACAAGCAAAATCCCGTGGGGTTAATCTAACGTATCTGTATACAATGAAACAATTTGTATAAACCTAAACAGTAATAAAATTTTCATGTATTATGGCTCTGACGTTGCCAATGAGCTACCCAAACGACATCAGCTACTTAAATACCGACATTTTACTGCTACAGATGAATCTGCAAGCCTGTAGGTACAAACGGATTTCTTGGCCAGAATTTGAATGCATGTCTAATTCAACTCGGTGATTACGTCACGGGACTGAGAGCTCGAGCAGCCAACATGCAGGTGGCCGTTTTAATCTGCAGCTAATTTGATAACGTTTTACTATTTCGATCAAAATACAAGAAATATAAACTCATTTTAACTTATTATGGCAATGAAATTTGTATAAAGTTGAGCTCACACTTCGTTTTATTTTAATTTTTACATTTTATATGTCACCTGACGTTGGTTGAAATGTATGAGCGGACCATTTACTGACTTTTCTTAGACAACGTCTGCATCAGTTGTGCTCGACTGATATTGTTATTGCTCGCTGTCAGTGCAGCTAAAGTAAAGACTAAACTTTCTTTGTTAATGTGCGATATTTCAGTTTTAATTTAAGAAAACTGGAATTACAAAATTAAGAAAAGTACGTTACATAACATTACAATAACAATACGTGTGCTACAGTCTAATGTGTCACTCCCTTAGACAGTTTCAAAAACTCAAGGCAAATGAATCACTCTGTGCGAAATATTAAAAAAGAAGAACTTTTTCAGTTAGATTATTTTAACTCCTGTGTTACAAACCCACCAAACTGTACGACACGTTCCGCCTTGTATACATTCTGCCATCTTCAGGTCTACGTGTATTCACAAGCCTTTCGAATTTCCAGAAATTCATATTCGATATATATTACGTGTGAAATAAATTTCTTATATATTCTTGTGGGCCACAACTGTCTAATTGTGTACCTCCGTACTACATCAGTAAAAAGCTGTGTCAAACTAAAAATCCTTTCCGTGCTTAATACAGTTTACGTTCTACCAACTTTACAAATACAGCTCCAGACTCGTGGTGAGATTTGTGTAGCTGTTTACAGTAACTATGTGGCTAACATTCTGAGATGCTGCGTGCAGACGACGCTAAGTGCAATATTGACTTTAGCTGTTCAAATATAAACAGCATTTATTAAAAGGAAGCACTGAGGATGTTACCTGAAAGAGGTTAATTCATAATCAATTAGTTGGGATTAAATATTACACGTGTGGACACTGATGGCACAAAGCACATGTGGATTTACATGGACACGTTTGTACAGAGCGGACATGACGTCATGTGATATGACATAACAATGACCTACACTTGTGCTACCAGCAACAGACAACGAAAAGCGTATCGCCTGAAACATGAGTAATATATGGCAGTTTCGATTGTCGTAGCCAATTGGGACCGATAAAAGCATCACGATTAATGGCATCACAAAAGCCGTAATCGATTCTGCAATGTCGCAGGTCTGCTTTGTTCCAAGAACTTATGAAACAGGGGTAACAAAAATATTAAATAACCCGAAAGCACAAAAACGCGAAAATTTGTGTTAATACAATACAAACACTGCTGAACGCACAATATAGTAACGTCAAATCATTGAACGAGCGTCTCACTCCATAAAACACGAAAGCAATTAACATCAATTACGGAAATACAGAGCTTCACTGTGCTGAGACTGACCTGCGCAATAGCAGAAGAGTGGGGAAGGCCGACTCACTGGCCGCGTGATCTCATACCGGTTCGTAGGAACCAGTCACGAAAGGTCGAAGCATTGGTATAAAAAAAAAAGCGATCACAAACGTCGAAAACCCGAACATCGAAGTTAACGAACTTCGAGATTCTACAGAATGGCGCCAATAAAACGAACAATCGGGTACAGCAGCAACAGTGGTCGGTAGCACCAGCGTACACACGTGAGTGCGTTTAACTGAAACATAAGACCCAGTAAAAATAATAAGAGCAGACACGTGTGGCCAGCTCAGCGGTCATCTCGAAACGTCACTGGCGTAAAAAAATCGTAAGGCTTGTAGGCTTCTACCAAGCCATTTTCATTTTGTTGACAAAAAAATTACATCTACGACTGTTATAAATGGAAACAAAGATCAGTCTCAAGTTTTTGTATGCAAAGACAACACGAAGGTGCGTGAAGACTCAGATTTTCTGGGACGTGATGGAGTGTCGCTGGACGATTAGCGCCCAACGTTTCGTAGCATCGTATGACCTTCGTTTTCAGCACAAGCAGTCAAAAAAAATTCTTGACCCTGAAGATGAAAGCGTTATGATCCGACGAAACGCCGTGAACCATTCGCCCATTGACACGGCATCACATCCCAGAAGACTCAAATGTTCATGAACACTGATGTGAAAAGCTGAAATGTCATAACAAACGTGCAAGTTCACCCACATTTGCTTGAGTTTCAAACATCATCAATAGCTTCACCAAAACCAACAACAATAACAAAATTAACACTGCTGAAAAAGGAGGTTATTAACAATATGTCTAATAGAGAAAACGAGGCAGTAGATTGTGCAACCTGATGAGCATAGCAGGGGAAAGGCGAGATAAACATTGCAGCAGTGGCCAGATCATTCGCTAGCTGAGCTCTCTTAACATTCTACACAGCTGCAGTCGGCATGGCGTGGTCGCTGTTAGGCTCACATTCACTTTGGATGGTGCGAGCGTAGTGCTTCCCCCTCTCACCTGTTTGCCTCTATACCTTCCACAGTCAACAACTAGCAAAGTAGTCTGCTCACTGCTGCAGAAGAATGTGACGACCGAGGATGTCTACTGGAAATGCATTTTTGTTGGTTCCTGTTAGTTCCTCTTACCTGGTTAGTAAATCAAACGTTTCTAATTAGTCATTCATTTAAGTGTCTTACTTATGGCAATGATGGCAGCTGTAAACAGACAACGGTTTTTCAACACATTTGAGTAACGGTGCGTTTTACGAAATTTAGCATTAGTCATTACAAAGTATTAGATGATCAAAGCACGTAACGTCATCAGGCACTGAAACAAAGTGAAATATTATTTACAGGGTTCAATTATAATTCACACATTTAAAAAAAAATACTTGAAAAGTCCAGCAAGTTTAAAAACTGTTTATAAGACACAGCAAGAATTGTGGTCTTGACAATAAGGAGTTACAATTTCAAATAGGAAAGACAACCAACAGCAAAGCAAATAACACGAATATTAGTTGACACATTACAAGGTAACACAGTGCAAAATGTCAGGACAGTAGTAGATGGAAGGCTGAAAGAGTGATCATAATTAAGAGAAGTTACACATGTGGAAAAGAGAGAACAAAGCACATTTATGATCATCAGGGTGACTGAAAGAGCTTCATAAATTTGGTACATTGTCATAACGGGTTAAAATCTAATCGACTGGCACTGCAGCCCACAGCGAGCACTGAGGTCTCGTTGTGAAGGTGTACTCCGTCTTTCTTAAAATTTCGCATTACCTTGACGCCCCGGCAGCTTTAACTCCGGGAAGAGATTTCCCGGTGTGCACTGGACAATGTACTGAATAAGTCCCACAGCCGGTCTGGACGCTTTGGGCGAGACAAATTTGCAATCACAGCAGGGAATTGAACCCAGACCGTACTGTACTGTACTCCGGCCTGCAGCACCGACACTGTACCAACTAAGCCACTCAGAATTCAGTTGTGACTAAAGGAACAGCTGTCCCTGTCCATGCCGTGATAGTATATGAGGGAATTTGTCTAGAGCTCCACTCATCCGTAACCTTAGCCTCACGTTCCGGACGCTTTACCGCCGGAGAAAAAAGCCCTGGTACCTACTGAGTAGGCCCTCACGCGGTCTGGACGTACTGGAGGAAGAAAAATTTTCCTGCACCTGCCGGCATTCGAATCCGGGCCATTCAGACACTAAACCAACTTAGGTGTTCAAAATTTCACACAATAGTGCAGAATCAGCCGCGTCCATTAGCCAAGTGTCGGAACAACACTCAAAATGGTATAAAACCTGCCGCGAACGAGTAATTACGTAACAGTATATGACAGAAACAGGAGACTGTTCCGTTAGCTCTTTGGGTAGGAATGCTAGTGCCTTGAATTCTACAGAAATGCACTAACGGGTCACGTGACTCATGGGCTAGACCTAAATGTACATGTAAGAGAAGAATTGTGTTTGTTAGTGAGCATGTCCCATAGCGTGTATGAAGAGCGACAGACACAGTGATAAAGCAAGACAGAAGACAGAAGGCAAGATTAGAGAAGTGGAAGAGAAAGTGAGAGACGACAGTTACAAGAAGAATCTGATGAAACTTAAAAAAGGAGACACTATTGCACAGAAAAAAAAACAGGAAGCTAGCAATAATGAATCACGTACAGTTTAAAGGAGTAAATTATAAAACTAAAGTCAACAGCACATGTAATGTTGAAAATCCTGTGCCAGGAGCTTCCTCTCTCATTGACGTATCCTTACAGCGAACCTGCAGACGAAGTTCCAGGCATCTTCAGGGCCGTTATGGACGGCCTGATAGGCAGGAGAATTCTCAACTCTCCAGACAGGAAGTGAAACCCAGTCCTTTGGTTCGTACAGTTACTGTAACGTTTTATTTACGCTGCACGTAACAAATCACGAACATGGTGGCTGACTGCACAACCAGCACAAAGTCTGCGATCGTGCGTACAGCAGGTACAGTGCCTGTCGATCAGTGACACTGCACAGCGCTACAGTCGGTTACAGGAACGCTATTACGTTTCCGACTATGAGTCACAAGTATCAGTTATTTCCCCAAATGAATAACGATATTTCCAGATTTCACCAGGCACGCACATACACGTAGCTAGGAGCTGGTTGAATTTACTGCCCAGCCACAGTTGGTTACAGCCGAAAAATGTAAAATGCATTTTTAAAAAATGTCTTTTTTTAGGTCTACAATAAATATATAACATAGACATAAGGAAATAATCGCCATTTTGTATATTACAGTTCATTTTTTAAATTTATTCACAGGATTTTCAGATATAAAGAGACGTACGTTGCACTTAAAAACAAAAACCTCTATACTGTTTAACATAATTAATCATACAAAATGGTCTATAAATATAAAGACAGATAGAAACAGAAGGAAAAGAGAATTCAGTTAAAGTGTGTATAGATAAAGAACAGGAAGAAAGACAGCACAGCTTGGCCCCCAAAATCTGCAGTGTGTACAACAGACTCTAATTATTAAGTTCTAAATCAGCTTTCTCGAGCGTCAGTACATTGCAGAGGTATGGAAAACGTTAAAACTCTGAAGGAGAACCTGAGACTAGCGCCGAAATACTCGATGTCTCTCAATTGAAACGCACACATGGACTGCATATTCTGCACTGCAACATAATGCTGTTTGTGTGCTTGATTGATTGACAGACAGACTGCTGTGCTGGTGTACGCACTTGTCGTTGCGTTTATGGAAAGTCGCAATGACAAACAACAAACAGTGGAAAGGAGACAAGCACGATTTGCACCAATTGCACAACAGCTTGCGCAATGCAGACAATTTTATGCCAACTGGTGCGCACAGCTACTGTATAAACACAAAGGCAGGACATTCCGCAGCACAAGAAAAACAGTCTGTATATTTATTACAAGCATTTCAAACAAGCGACTGCAACACGTCCTTCAACAATCTGTGAGCTCTAGGGGTGAGGGGGGCACATTGTTAGACAAGACTGTTCACGACCTACACATCAGAGAGCTGCAATTTTCAACGTAATTTGGGTGCCATGCAGTAAATTGTGGGGTTTCTTAAATCCACGAACAAGACAAAACGACACGACGGCAGTCGCACACGCTGACGGTGACGCTACTTAAAGTCACCTTCAGTCATTGTTTCAGAGAATTAGTGAATCAATGAAAAAATGAATAAATGGACAACGCAGTCCAGTAGCGATTCTACAGTTTTTAATTCCATGAAAGACAGTGAAGGAGGAGCAACGCGACTAAAATATCTTTGTCGTTCAGATTAGTCACGTTTTACATAAAAAGACTTAGCTCGCTGACGAGGCGATTTAAATTGTGTCGTGGATTGTTTTGATACTTACTTTAGAAATGTCTGTGATCTTATAAATTGACATTACATTTGTTTCACAGAATCCTAGAAGCCGAGCATGATGATCTACAAGAAACAGTCCTGTGATTCATGACAAAGGCCTGTGCAACTTCAGTTACCTTCCACATCTGAACTCTTTAGATTATTGTCAATTGTTCCAATTCATGACATTCTGACCATCTTCAGCAATCTACACTTAACTACAGCAATTAAAATACGTTTTGTTTAACAGACAAGCCTTGGCACATCTCAATGCGGCAGCGCCGCACGGCGGCCAGTCGGTTACAGCACTGACCAGACAACTCGCTTAACACTGCAGCACTGCTGCCAAATACATTTATTCTCGTAAGAGTGGGCCTGTATTCATAGCTTCGGTCACATTGGACGTTTTAAAATGGATAGAAAGCACTTGGTGGTGCTTGGACAGTGCTTCTGTTTTGCCAATTCTCATCTTCACCCCCACAACAACCAGCCAGTACTCTGACCACAACTGACACTAAGGTACTGCAGCACATACTGTTACGACTTCAACCTCCGGAATGAAATAACACGAGCTGTATCATTAAGTACGATAAGATTTTAGTAACACAAATAAAAACATCTACAAGTCATTCATCTAACTGTGAGTTCTGAGAAGGCGCGGCTAAACGTGTGCCCCCTCATCCACCAGGCCACATTGTACAGTACGATTGGGAGGAGGGGGAGGAGGAGGAGGGGGAGGAGGAGGAGGAGGAGGAGGTGGCACGCGGTTTGCAACACCTGTCAGTGGATGAGCACCCTCCATAACACAGGCCCATTCTACGCCACTGCGCACTATTTCACTACATAAACAACGACACAAGAAAACACCCAGATTATGTTGGTCATTTGAGCGGGACGTACGTTTATTCTTTATCAGAAACAATTATGAACTTTCCGCCATTACAGTATTCTGTGGGCAACTTAAATGCTACTGACTGCTAAGGATTCGGGTTTTCTGGCATGTGACGCCGTGTCACTAGGTTACGGCTTTCCGACGTTTCGAAGCAACACAGTGCCTTCATCCTCAAGGGTCGAGGGGTCCAAGACGAATTCCAAACGCGGCAGACAAGTGCATATATCTGTGTGTCTGTTGGCCTGGCAGTTGAAAGGTTAGGAAACAATGGCGAGTCAATAGGTGAAGGTGCGGTCCGTGTGGAGGGAAGGAAACCATAGCGAGCCAATGAGGAAATTTCTGGGCGGAACCTGATGTGCGTGTGTGGGCCCGATTGGTTCGAAATTCCTAGATCTCACCAACCGGACCAACATACCCATGTCTGTCCGCACGTCTCCACAGTTTGGCATTCTTTTTGGATTCCTCAACCGTGGTAGTGGAAACAATATGTTCCTTCGAAACGTCGGAAAACACTAACCTCGCTGCACATCGTCACACCCCAAAAGACCCCCCTCCGCAACAACACTGCTGCGGAAACTGCTAATCTCATACGACTCAAATATGCCCGCCCCCTGTGCCTCGTACCGGCTCTATGCTTAACTGCACGTGTGTGCACGCGGGGTGCCAGACATCACGTCAAGTTCAGAGGCAATCATCTATTACCAAGTCAACGTCAATGATAGGATTACGTTATCGCGATTATCAATAGTTCCACCACCCTTCTTTTTCCCTGCCTGTCACACCTATGCTGACCATGACACCGTTATCAGAGTCAATGAAGTCATGGATTATACCTACTGGAGGTCTACCGGTTACTGTCCGTACCGCCGTTTGAACATTTAAAAAAATTCTGCGTTCTGCCCACACATTGTATTTTTGTGTTTTGTGTGGATCTGAGAACAAACAGCGATTATTTCCCTATACAGCATGAACTTGGTTTTTGTAACCGAGAAGGAGTGTGTTTAATGCGCGGTGCAGACGGGGTCTTTAATACAGGTTACATTCTGCCGTCAGTGTTAACTGAAGGTACTAAATAGGACGAATGAATCAGCTCCTGTCTTCACTTTCGCCATGCCTCACCCATCGCTTTGAGCGTAGTATTGAAGGTACAGACAGACTGGCTGGTACAGCAAGGTGGCACCGAAGACACCAAGGTCTGACTCGCCCGCACTTTTGGACAACTGTAGAACAGCTTACTTACTTACTTACTCCATGGGGCAGAGTCCTTTTTGAGAAGCTAACTGGTTTGCAGCTAGTCAAGAAATTCCCTGCATTTTATGGAACCCGAAGGTTCCTTAACGCATTCACAAGTACCTGCCAACTCTCCCTATCCTGATCCAGCTCAATCCAGCCCAGACCCACATATCTCGCTTCCTTGAGATCCATCTTAATATTATCCTCCCATCTACGCTCGAGTCTCTCCAGCGGTCTCCTTCCTTCACGTTTCCCCACCCGTTCCCTGTACACGCCCCTTCCCCATATGCTCTACATGCCCCACCCGTCCCATTCTTCTCGATTAAATCATCCGAACAATATTTGGTGAGTAGTACAGATCATTAAGCTCCTCATTATGCAGTTTTCTCCACTCCCCTGTTACCTTGTCACTCTTAGGCCCAAATATTCTCCTCAACACCATATTCTCAAACACCCTCAAACTACGTTCCTCCCTCATTCTCACCGACCAAGATTCAAACCCATACAAAACAACAGACAAAATTATTGTTCTATATATCTTAATCTTTAAATTTTTGGATAGCAAACTGGAAAACAAAAGATTCTGCACCGAATGATAGCAAGCATTCCCTTATTACAATCTGCTCTTAATTTCTTCCTGAATAGAATTTTGATTTGTTAAAGTTGTTCCCAAATATTTGAACCGTTCCACCCTTTCAAAGGAACTATTATCAGTCTTCATACTGCCAATCTTTCCCTAACTTTTGCAACCACCAGATATTGACCAGTATCACAATCAGCTCCCCTGAAATTTGTACATCTAGTATGCTCGAATGCCATCTCCTACCTATCAACACGTTATTAATCTGGTTGTGAATCTTCCCTTCAAGAGGTGTGCTTAACGAATGTTTCGGTGCGGGAACATCGTGCTCTTAGTAAATAGACTCTTGATGTGGCA
>Ga0131853_10001573_pt1 | contig 40754 bp, 35 predicted proteins | sample TergutLab28metaG_FD_92764 | JGI IMG/M metagenome (GOLD analysis project Ga0131853, IMG submission 92764) | Labiotermes labralis P1 segment gut microbial communities from Petit-Saut dam, French Guiana - Lab288 P1 (version 2) (version 2) | ecosystem: Host-associated > Arthropoda: Insects >...
ATAACCCTGTGGTATCTAACATTTTTTACTCCTTAAATGTAAATAATTGATAACTGAAAGGTGAAAACTGAAAGTGGATAGCTTTTTAATTCTTAATTTTCATCTTTCACCTTTCACCTTTCACCTTTCATCTTTCAGTTACCACTACTCAATTATGGGTTACTGTTTTTTCACTTGAGGAGAAAGTTTAATTTTTTTGATATTTTTTAAGGTTGGTTTGATAGGATAAAATTGCTAGACTAGCTAGCCATCTATAAATACTGTTGAGACTATAAAGGGATAGTTACCCTACTTATCACCTATCTTTACTTTTGTGGCTAAATAGCTTATATTAAAGATGTTTTAACAAACAAAACCAAAGACGCTTAAATAAGTTATTACCTAATTAATAGGCTAAGGTCGCTATAAATAGCTCTTTAAGCCGATTTATTAAAGTAGTTGTAGGAGTAATTATGGACGAAAACTCGTTTGATAACCTAGTTAAAGATATATCAGTTGAAGAACGCAAAGACCTTTCGGAGAAAATCGGCGAAAGCCTTAGTTTAAGCGAGCCGGTTATCCCTAAGGCTTTTTATTGCGATAAAGCTATCGTAAGTAACACCAGCCAAGCCGCCGAAATAAACCGGTTTTTACGGCAAGAATATGCTAAGTTTCGCTTCTTTAAACGTTTAGCCATTGGTTTTCAGGTTACTTTTTTAAAAAAAGATAAACAATTAATGATTATGCAGGCCGTTTTAGATAATTTACGCCGGCATATAGAAGAAGGCGGTTATTTTGTCGATTTTGATAGTAATAACTTTACCGCTAAATTTGCCAAAGAACTTTATCAGCTATCTAACCTTTGTCGGCCGCTTAGGGCCGCCTTTATTAAAATTTGGCGCGATAACGCCACCCTTAATTTAGTGCTAAGCAATTTTTTACAAAGCAGCAAAGAAGAAAGCCTTAACCGTTTTACCGTTTACACCTTTGCCACCAACGAACAGCTATTAGAGGCTTATTCTAAAAGCAACGATATTAACGATGTACGCAAAGTTATTTTACGCGGTATTAAAAATTATACCGATAGTATACCCGAATCGCATTTTAAAACTATCCGTAAAAATATTCTGCCTTTTTATTATGTTCAAAGGTTAATTACCTTTAATTACAACGATATTTTTGCTTTATTCGGCACAAAAGTTAGCGGCATAAACGAAAACGAACACCCGCATTTTAACCCCGCCCCTATCAGTATGGCTTTTAATAATGTCATCAAATTTAACTACTATTTAGTTATGGCTACCAACTTACAATTTACTAAAGAGATAGCCTCTACCCTTTTTAGGGCTTATTTCGTAAGCGAAGGTTATCCCGAAGACGAACTGCACACTTTAATAGAAGAAAAAATAAAGCAATTGGATACGCTTAGTAAAGGTATCGCTAAATTTAACGGCCGGGTTTACCTTAACGATATAATTGCTTACTACCAAAGTAATCCTCTTTATAAAACCGTGATTGAACCCGTACGGCTCGATTTAAAACAGTTTTATAATAATTCGCTAAAGTTAATGGTGTTTGATAATTTTAACGATATAATACAGGAACTAAGGCTAGCTTTTATCGACCAAGAGGTGGTAACCATCTTTAAAAACAAACCGTTGACGACCCTTAATTACTATGTATCTTTAAATGACGAAAATTGGCCTAAAGATAAATACCCTCAATTTAAACATGGCAAAAGTTTAATGCTTATGTACAATTTTTTAAAAGATTGGTACAAAAGTAACTTATTAATTGTAACCAACTTAATTAGCGCCACAGTTTTAGCTAAAGCCCCAGCTTTACAAGGTAAAATAAACGAATTTAAAATTAAATTTAGTGCGGTAGAGGATAAAATTAAACGGTTTGATAACAGCTTAGCCCCCGAAACCGAAGCCGGCCAAAGCTTAACTACCTTTAAAAGAGATATAAACGAAGGAACGGCCTCGCCCAAATTATTTAGAGCCTTTATTAACCAGCGCGATACCGAAGCCTACGAACTATTTCTAGAGGCCTTAGCTATTTTTGATGAATTTAGTAGGTTTACCGTTGCTAAGGTAACTAAATCGCCCACAGAATCGGTGCGTATGGCCTTAACCGGCTTTTATGCCGGCTTGTCGCGCGAGTTTCCGTTAGGCGAGGTTATTAACAACAACTTAACTACCATAAATAATTTTACGCAAATGTGTAAAGAGCTTATTGCCTACGAAAGTATCGATGAAAAAGCTTCTTAGTTTATTTTTATTAATCTTATCGTCTTTTGCTTATGGCCTTACAGCAGATGAGTGGCAAAGTTTAAGGGCGCACGAAAACCGTGCCGAAGGCTCTCCCGGCGAAGTTTACACGCTGGCCGTCATTAGGGCGGTGGCTAACCGCCTTAACCTGCATGTAAATGAACGCCGTTTTACCGAGCTGGATAACTTTTTTTCTTACTCGGCTAACCTCGAAATTTATATTACCGGTCTATCGGCCGACGAAGTTATTTATGCCGTACCGCTCAACAATCCTACGGCCTCGCTGGCGCCGGCGCTTATTTTATTGCAAGAGATGGCCGGCGGCGAAACACCTGTGGTAGGGGCACGCTTTTTATTTTTAGGGGCTGAAAAAGGCGATCAAGCAGCTTACCCCATAGGCAGCCGGCAATTTTTACAAAGTTATGCCCCCTTTGGTACAAGTGCCGTCATCTATCTCGATTTATTAAGCCCCAGCTTGCCTATTAATTTAGCCGCTCAAGGCAACTATATTACCCCTTTATGGGCTTTATATTTAGCCCGCCAAGCCTTAAGTAATGCCGGCCTAAATTTTACCTTACCCAATAACCGGTTAGCTGCTATCCGCAGCAATTTTTTTACCGATAACCATATAATTGATAACTACCATAATTTAAATTATAGTGCGGTACTCTTAAGCACCGCCCTTAATGCAAATATAACCGAAGCAGCCCATGAAGAAGAATGGGCCGCCAATTTAGCTTTAGCTTTATACCGGCAGCATTTAAGCCTAAACGAAGTAAACACCCGGCGCGATATTAACTACCTATTAGCCGCTAACTTTTTTATTAGTGAAACCGTTTATATCTTTATTTATTTAGCCATTATTTTTATTATGCTTACTTTATTAAAACCTAGCCATTTTAAGGTAGGTTCGTACCTCAAAGCTACCATTAAGTATGGCGGCGAGTTTTTATTACTGTTTTTGCTTTTATTTATCTTTTTATTTTTGGCCACTTTTTTCATTAAAAATTTATTATTACTTAAACAAAGCGACGAGTTTTGGCGGCATCAGCCTTTATTGTTTATGGTGGTTAAGCTTGGGTTTGCCGTTTTCTTTACCAACACCAGCTTTAGGGTGGTACGTTTTTTAGGCTTAGCCAACTCGCCACGTCTTTATAATTCGGCGGCTTCGTTATTGGTTATCATTAATTTAATTATCTTTACCTTATGGAACATTACTTTCGGCCTTGTTTGGTTATGGATGGTGGTAACTTTGGCCATTTTTAACCGTGTAAAACACTCTAATTTAGCCGAACTGCTAATAGTTGTTTCTTATTTACCTTTAACTTATGTTTTTATCGTTTTTTTTATTACCCCGTTTTTTAATATCGCCGAGCCGCTGTTGTTTTCGCCTATTTGGGGTAATTTATTTATATCTTTAGTTATTTTTCCTAATTTACTTATGGCTTTAAGTATTTATCATAAGCAGCGCAGTTTGCAGAAGCGGCAGGCTTACCAAAACTTTTTTTCTTTTGTTTTTTTACCATTAGTAGTTATAGTAACTTTTTTGTTAATTTATAATTATGTTCCTTACTCCCGCGGCGAGCCGCAGCCTATCTTAGTTATTTTAGAAGAAGAGGTAAATATTAACCGCGCTACCCTGCGTTTATTAAGCCCCGAACCGCTGGGCAACATCGATATAACCATAGAAGACACCCACCTTCCACTGGTAAATTTAGGCCGCAGCGCCTTAATTAACTTAACTCCCAGCACCAACTTTAGCTTACAGGCCAGTAGCGCCCCTATACTTGGCCGTAACCAAACGCAAATTAATTTATATAGCAACCGTACACCCACACGTATCGAGCTGGAGTTAATTGCCGACCGGGCTTTAGGCTCTATCGATGCCAACTACCCCATTGCTATCGGCAGCTTAGCCGAAACCCCCAATATGGCCACCATCTTTATTGGTAAAAACCCGCCTATGCCTTTGCAGCTAAATTTAATCCACGAGCGCGGCCTTAACTTTACTTTACAAATTACCGCCTTTTTTGCCGATACTTTTGTAGAGGCCCCGCCGCGTTTTAATTTAACTAAAGAGCATCAAGTTAGCCAAACTTTGCCGGTTGTTATCAGCCATTAGCGGGCTAAAAAGACAGTTGCCCTTTAACCTTTATTTACTTATCTTTAAAAGATAAAGGAGAACCTAATGAACGAGCACCTAAAAAAAGCTAAAGAAGAAATTACCGTAGCCTATAAAGAAGGGTTAGACCAATTAAAAGCTTGTGTTAGCAAAAATAAAGCCGATATAGAGCAAAAAACAGACGAAATTTTACAAAAACTTGATGCGTTTAACCAAAAACAACTGGCCGAGCTTAAAGATGTAAGCGGCGAAGAGCTAACCAAACTTAAACATTTTAGCGCCGAAAAAACCGGACAGCTTAAAAAAGCCGGCCACGATTTATTACAAAAATTGGCGGATAAAACGCAATAGTTTTATATTAAAAAACAACTCCACCGGTAAGGGGAGTTTATTTGTTCTTTTTCAGTTTATTTGCTCTTAGTGGTAAAACGTTTAGCAAATAGTTCGCTATGGTCGCCCATGTATTTTAACTCGTCTAAATATTGCTCAAGAAGCTGGCTTTCGCCAGCTTCTAACTTCAGACTACCTGCTAAATTACAACTTTTAAGGCTAAGCAAAGCTTTTCCCAGCAATTTTTTAGCCATTAAAAAGCCGTTATCCTGTTTATTAATTAATTTACAATAGTTATATAACATTGTGCGCGACATTAAAAAGCTGGCAGGGTTTAAAAATTTATCACTATTGGTAAGTAAATCGCTTAAAATTTTGTTGGTTAAATAACTTTCGTTTAAAGTGTTGTTAAGCAGTAACAAATGAGGTAAGTTAGCTTCTAATTGCTGTAAATTATGGCAGCTTAAAAAATCGGTTATAGCTAACTGGCTGTTAAGGTTACTCAATGGGCCGGCAGCGGCCGGCAAACCGGTTAAGGCCTTAATTAAAAGCCCTTCGCCTAGCCCGCCGCTTAAAGGGGCTTCGCAGCCCATTACATAACCGCCAAAGCTGGTATAACTAATTAACAAAATAACTAAGGCATTAAAAATGCTGTTATCTTTGTAATTATTGGGCAATAGGTAGTTGGTACCGGCCAGCATATCGGCTAATTTACTATAATTTAACAAAACATTGTAACGGTAAATGTTCTCGGCATAACCAACTACCACACAGGCATAAAAAAGTTTGCTTAAACTATGTTCGTTTTGAGACTCGGCAATAAGTTTATTTAAAGCATAGCTGTTTATAGAAACAAAACTTATCCCCGCTTGGTTGCATAAAAAAAGCTGCTCGGTAAATAAATAATACAACTCTTCGTGCCAGCTGCTTTGGGTAATATCGTGATTATCTGTAAAAGTTAATCTAAATTTTAGCTTATAAGTGGCTTTAAAGTTATTTAAATAATCTAAAAAGTAAACCAGCCCATCGCTGTTTATTATAATATCTTTAAATATAAAATTAAAGATAACGCCGTCATCATAATTTTGTAAGTGGGCTAAAACCTTAAGCATTTCGTCTTTGACAAAAATTAAATAATTTTTGTTGCCGTCTTCAAAATTATCCAAAGTTATGTTATACTCAAAGTGTATTTTGCCATAACCTAAAGTTAATCCATTTAAATTAATGGGTTTGAGTGCTTTACCAAAGGTAAAATCGTTAATATTATTATACATGGCTAAATTATAAGATAAAATAAAAATGATGTCTACAAATGTGTTAATTTTTACAGGGGGCGAGCGGGTTTTACCGCAGCATTACCGGCCGTTATTAACTATAAATAGTTTGTTAATAGCAGCCGATAGCGGTTACCTTTACTACGAAGACGGTTTAACCTTTGATTACGCCATTGGCGATTTTGACAGTGCGCCGGCCGCTAAAGCTAAACAAATAATTAGCTACCCGCCTAATAAAGATTATACCGATACCGAACTGGCGGTGCAGCTGGCCGTTAGTAAAGGTTTTAGCCAAATATATTTAATTGGCGGTAGCGGCGGCAGGCTAGACCATTTAATGGCTAACTACCGGCTGCTTTACAGCTACCCTATTACCCAGTGGCTAACGGCGCACGAGCATATAAATGTGGTAAGCGATGAACTTACTTGGCAAAGCCAAGAGGTTGTCTCTTTGATAGGGAATGAGGAGAGCCAAATTGCCGAATGTACAGGTTTAAAGTGGCCTCTTAACGGGCTTAATTTTGCTAAACAAAGCAGTATTAGCAACCAAACTACCGGGCGTTTTAGCCTAAAAATGGCTAAAGGTAAATTAATTGTAATACGCCCTTACAATATACCGTTAATTTTATAACTAAAAAAGTCGAAAAGTAAAGTAATTTGTATTAAAAAGCTAGCCGGAGTAACAAGTATGGCCAAAAGAATATCTACCAAAATGTCTTTCTTACTAACTACAGGGATTGGCTCTATTGCCATCATCACCTGTATTGTCCTTATTATGACAGGCCGTTTAATTAGCCTTTCGCAAGAAAATATGCAAAAAAGTTTGGCTTCTACGGCAGCGACAACCCATGCTATTTTACAAAATTTTACCACCACTTACACCAACGTTATGTTACAGCTAAGCCGCAGCGCCGAGCTGCGCGGCTTTATGGAAAATCCCGGCAGCCCCGCCGCCGCCGCTAACTTAACGGCTTTATTAAGCGCCACCAAAGGTATTTATACCGATATAGATATTATCCACTATGTAAACTCTAGCGGTACGGTAGTTCTTTCCTCCAGCGGTATGGGGCTTAATAATAATGTTTCTTCTGCCGCTTGGTTTCAAAGCGCTATGGGTTTTAATATGTATATGAGCGATGTACCGTTTACTTCGGCCTTTACAGGCCGAGTTGTTACGGCGTTTGCCATTCCGGTACGCACCGGGCAGGGTCAAGGCGCTACCGGCAGCGGAGTACTCTATATAGAAGTAAATTGGCATAACTTTTTACGGCAAAACTTTGAAAATATCAGTATTGGCCAAACTGGCTACATAATGGTAGAAAATGCCCGTACCAATATTGTAGTTGTCAACCGCGATTTTGATTTAATCGGCAACCCTAACCATAGCTTTTTACTGCCTTATTTAACCGAAATGACCGGCAGCGGCGTGGTTACCAATGCCTTTGATGGCAATGGTATTTTATTTAGTTACTATACCGCCAACATCAACCCCATGACTAGCTCGGCTAACTTTGGTATTAACCTACCTTTATGGCGCACCATTGTAATACAAGACCGCAACGAAATTTTAGAGCCCGCTATGGCTGGTATTTTTGATGTGATAAGGGTTGGTATTGTTATGGTTTTAGTCCTGCTGGCCTTACTCTTTGTGGGTTATTTTTTAAACATAGACAGAGTACTGGGCGGCGAACCAACTTTTATTTTAGGAGCTATCGATGAAATAATCGATAAGAATTTAGTTATTACCTCCGAACAAGAAGAATCTTTTCCTAAAAACCCTAAAGGTATTTTACGCTCTTTAATAAAGATGAACAACGATTTAGCCGGCACAATTAAACACCTTAAGGAAGTGTCGGACCACTTAACCTCCGGCAGTAACGTGATGGAAGATGGTTTTAATAGTATGCTTGATAGTAAAAACAACATTAATGACAGCATTAATGAAGAAAAACGCATTATGGTAGATGCCCAAAAGGGAATTGAAACCGTAGAAATCAGTATTACCGAGCTAAACGGTTTAAGCGATAAACTTACCGAGCAAATAGAAAGCCAAGTAACCAGCCTTACCCAAAGTTCGGCCGCCGTTAAAGAAATGATTGCCAACATTGGCTCGATAACCGGTAATATTAAAAAACTTAACGATGGCTTTAACCATCTAAAAGAGGCCAGCAGCTTAGGCCGTGACCTGCTACTAGCAATGAGTGAGCAAATTCACGAAGTATCTACCCAATCGGAATCGTTGCAAGAAGCCAACGAGGCTATCCAAAGTATTGCCAGCCAAACCAACTTGCTGGCCATGAACGCCGCTATCGAAGCTGCCCATGCCGGCGAGGCTGGTAAAGGTTTTGCCGTAGTTGCCGAAGAAATTCGCCGCTTAGCCGAAGAAAGTGCCGAGCGTGCCATCGATACCGGCACAAATTTATTACGCATTAAAGAAAGTGTAGATAGGGTAACCAACGGTAATGAAGAAGCCCAAAACTCTTTTAGTATTGTTTTAGGCCGCATTAACAACCTTAACGATATACAGCTGCAAATTGGAGCGGCGATGACCGAACAAAACGAAGGCAGTAAAGAAGTGTTGGTAGCCATAGAAGAAATGAATAAATTATCTATCGATGTAAAAGAAACTTCGGGCGATATTAGCGGCAATCAAGATATAATTAAAGACAGTATGGCTTCTTTAAAAGAAACTGCCGTAGCTATTAATGCCGCTATTAATACGGTAGCCGACGAAACGGTTACCTTAAGCAGCCTCTTTAGCGAAAACCACGCCCAAGTGCAGCAAAACAGAAATTTGATTAAACAAATTAACGAAGAACTTAATGGATTTAAGGTTTAACCCTTATAAGTTAGCGATTGCGCGGCCTTAAAAAGCGGCGGCAATTTAAAAAGGTAATGGTAAGTAAGGTAAAAAATGAGCGATTATTTTGATAGTGATGAGCTTTTAAAAGATTTTTATCTTGAAGCAGAGCAACAAGTTGAAATTTTAGAACATAATATTTTAGCTATTGAAAATGATAAAAGCGACAGCGATGCTATCGACGAAATATTTAGGGCTGCCCATACGCTAAAGGGCGGAGCAGCTACGGTACAAATGACCGAACTGGCCGAGTTTACCCATATAGTAGAAGATTTACTCGATGCCATAAGGGCCAACAAAGTTACCATTATTACCGCTACTATCGATGCGTTGCTCGAGGCCCTCGATGTTATTAAGGCAATGCTGGAAGAGCGTAAAAACGGCAGCATTTATAACCAAGATGTTAGCGACCTTAAAACTATCTTAAAAGGCCTTACCGCCGGCAGCACCGTGCCTTCCGCGCCGCCGGCAGCAGCCCCCGTTGCTCCTGCTCAAACCGCCGCCGCCGTTCCGCAACCCGCCGATGAAAGTCAAATTGACGGCAGTTTAGTGGCCAACAACGGCCCTTCGGCCGAGCTTACCCAAGATGATATAGAAGAAATGCAGGCGGCCCTTCCCTCCGGCGCTACTTTATATCGTGTGCGTGTAGAATTTGACGAAGCTAACCCCATGAACTCGGTAGGCGGTATCCAAGTATTTGCCAGTCTTAAAACGATAAGCCAAGTGCTGCGGACCTTCCCCGATTTTGATAAACTTTACGAAGATAACTTTTTTCCTTTTGTCGATTATTATATCGCCAGCAGCAACCCGCTTAACGAGATTGAGGCTAAAGGCTCTATCTCCGATGCTACCCTATCAATAGCGGTAAGTAATGTCAGCCAACTTCAAATAGTAGGCTCGGCTGTTCCCGCTCAACCCGCTGTAGCTGCTCCGCCGGCCATCAGTGAACCACCGGCAGCAACACCGCCGCCGCAACCGATAGCTGCCGCTCCGGCCGTAACGAACGAAGTAAACGACTCTGGTATAGCCAACCTGCCGCTTAACGAAGAAGAGCAGTTGGCCCGGCGGGCTCCGGCCGCCGGCTCTACTAAAGTAGAAACCACGCAAATGCTTAATGTGGATTCTAAACGTATCGATGTGCTTTTAAATTTGGTCTCCGAAATTGTTATTACCAAAGGAGCGTTTAACCAAGTTTTAGGGCAATTAAACAATAATGTAGCCAGCTTTCAATATGTAAAAAGCACCTATAATATGGCTTTAAAGAAATTTATCGATAATTTGCCCGATTTAATTACCAATATGAACAGCGGCGAATTTACCATTAAAGATGTGCGTAAATCGGTAACCAACTCTTTTCAGGATATTTTCTTTGCCCTGTTAGGGTTTGAAGCCGAATTGCGCGGCGTAGAGGGTAAAATTAAAGGAGTGGCCACCGATTTAGGCCGCACCACCAACGAACTGCACGAAAGTGTGCTTAAAGTGCGCATGGTGCCGGTAGATAAAACCTTTAAACGTTTTCCTAAATTGGTGCGCGACCTTTCGCGTAGCCTCAATAAAGAGGTGCACCTCGAAATTATTGGCGGTGAAACCGAAATGGACAAAACCGTAGCCGAAAAATTAACCGACCCTTTAATGCACTGCGTACGCAACAGTATGGACCACGGTATCGAGCTGCCCGATGTGCGCGAGCGGCGCGGCAAAAGCCGCGAAGGCAATTTAATTTTAAAGGCCAGTAATCAGGGTAATACCGTTATCATCGAAATTACCGATGATGGTAATGGCATCGATGTTAATGCCATTAAAGCCAAAGCCATTGAGCGCGGCATTATTAAAGAAGATAAAGTTTTAAGTAACCAAGAGGCCTTTAACTTAATGATGGAGCCCGGTTTTAGCACCGCCAAACAAATTACCAATGTTTCGGGGCGCGGTGTGGGGCTTGATGTAGTAAAGCGCTCGATAGAGGGCTTAAACGGCGAGATTAGTATTTGGAGCGAGCTGGGGCACGGCACCACTTTTACTATTAAACTGCCTTTAACTTTAGCTATTATTCAGGGCTTAATGGTGCGGGTAGCCAAAAACATTTTTGCTATCCCTATTGTCAACGTGCTGGAGAGTTTTAGGATTAAACCCAGCGAGATTAACCAGCTGGATAACTTTGAGGTATTTAATGTGCGCGAAGATGTGGTATCTATCTTGCGTTTAAGTAAAATTTTTGGTATTACGGCCGACCCCGACCAAGAACATAATTTTATTGTAGTAGTAGGCACAGAAGATAAAAAAGTTGGCTTAATGGTAGATTCGCTTATTGGCGAAGAAGATGTGGTTATTAAACCCTTAAAAGACCAGTATGCCGCCAGTAAAGGCATAGCCGGCGCTACCATCTTAGGTGATGGTACGGTAAGCCTAATCATCGATGTGGCCGAGCTGTTGACTTTAGGCTATCAAAAAGAGCTAGAAATGCGTACTGATAACCGCCAAAGTTTAGCTTTAAATGAGGTATAATATGAGCGGTATAATGGCAAATAACAAAGAAAACTTAATAAACCTTGATTATAAAATGGTAACTTTTTCGCTGGGCGACAGAGATTACGGCATTAATATTTTAAGTATTAAAGAAATTCAAAAAGGAAACCGCTTTACTTATATCCCTAATGCCCCCGATTATGTACGCGGCGTTTACAACTTGCGCGGCGAAATTATTAGCGTGGTAGATTTACGCACTTTTTTTGGTATTGCCGTTAAAAGTAAGGCCGAAAAACCGGCCGAAGAATTAATTTGCCGGAATTGCCCCGTCGAAGAAAAACAATGCGAAACCTGCCCGGTAGCTTTTGCCCAAAGCGAATTAGAAAAAGAAAAGGCCCTCAATGAATTAGCCAAAAATGAAAAAATTAATAACGCCGGCTGGCGGCGCAAAGAAAATGCGGGCAATGCCCAGCTGGAAAATATTTTAATCGCGCGTATCGGCGAAACTACTTTAGGTATTATTGTGGATAGTATTAGTAAAGTAATCAATGTCGATTCGGGCACTATTCAACAGGCTCACCCGCTTTTTGCCGATGTTAATATTCAATATATTTATGGGATTGTCGAAAAAGAAGAAAAACTTTACATTATTTTAGATATTGATAAAATCTTTGGTAAATACGATAGCGAAAAAACCGCCGAAGGCACACCGGCCGCCGCCGTAGCCCCGCAAACCACAGCCGCTGTCCAGCGTCAGCAGGTAATTAGCGCACCGCCGGTTTACGAGGAGATAGTGCCCTATCAGCCGCCGGCCGCCGCCGAAGTTATAGAAGAAGAAGTACCTACCCCGCTCTCTAAAGATGAGCTGGCCGAACTGTTAGAGCCATTGCCTAACCAAGATTTACCCGATGAGGCCGATAAAAGCCGCCTTTTAGCTTTAAACACAGAAGGCATAGACCCGATGGCGGCGGCGGCGCAGCTTAATACTGAGCAATTAAAAGAGCAGCTTCATAATCTAAGCGGAATTTATATTAATGATGTTAATGAAAACTGGTTTACCGAACGTGTGGCCGAGTACAACCATCAGCTGGGAGCGGCAGCTTTAAATATGAGCAGCAGCGAAGAGGCTGCCGATTTTTTAAATACTTTTTATTCGCGCTGTAGCGAAAGTTTATGGGACGACCTTTTGCTTAACGAATTAATTAGCCTGCTGCCCGATGAAGCGGCCGATGTTTTTGATATATCTTCCGTCAACCCTAACAATAAAGGTAATATCTTTTATATTTGGAATATCGGCTGTGCCGGTGGTTACGAAAGTTATTCGGTGGCGGTAGCGGCTTTGCAAAAAAACGATAAAATAAAAGTGGTAGCCCAAGATAAAGATTTACTCAAAGTGGCCTCGGCTACCAGCTTAACGGTACCAGAACCCACCGATATATCACCTCTTTACCGGCCTTATTTAAGCGAAGCCGGCGGCAGCTGGCAATTTAGTAACGAACTCAAAAATATGATTATTTTTGAGTACCACGATATTAACCATGCTCACAAACCACCCGGTCTTAACTTAGTAGTGGTGCGTGATGTGCTCTCGTTCTTAGAGGCTGAGCAGCAACAAAAATTATTGGACGAAATAACCCGGCTGGCAGCTAAAGGTGTTATTTTAATTGTTGGCGATAACGAAGTTATAAATAGCGATAGCTGGCAGCGGTTAGACAGCAGCCTATCGGCTTACCAAAAAATATAACCTAACACAATTTAACAGGAGAAATTATGCGAATTGACTATATCAACCCTTTTGTAGAATCGGCCTTTTCGGTAATGCACGAAATATTAGGTTGCGAAATAAAGCGAGGTGATTTATACTTAAAAGGTAAAACGCAAAGCATTTTAGGGGTAGCTACCATCGTCGGCTTAGCCGGCAGCGTAGAGGGGCGGGTTATTTTAGATATGAAAACGAGTACAGCCTTAGCTATTGCCAGCGCCATGAACTTTGAAGAGCTAACGGTAGTGGACGATTTAGTACAAGCCACCATTACCGAGCTGGCTAATATTATTACCGGCCGAGCTGTATCACGCCTGCACGAAATGGGCTTTAAATTTGATATTACACCGCCTGCTATTATTACAGGCGAAGGTACTAAAATTCATGATGCCGGGATAGAAGCTTTAATTGTACCGCTGGAAATGCCGCTGGGTAAAGTTGAAGTTAATGTGGCCATAAAGGAAAGGGGGTAATTTAAATGAATGAAATACCGGGAATAGCAACAAAAGAGCCGCAAGGGCTTAAATCTGATGGTTCATCTTATCGGGTAATGATAGTTGACGACTCTATGTTTGTAGCCAAACAAATTGGCCAAATTTTAAGCAGTGAAGGTTTTGAGGTAGTGGCCACCGTAGGTGATGGCGAAGCTGCCGTAGAGCAATATAAAATACTGCAATCTAAAATAGATTTAGTAACGATGGACATTACCATGCCTAAAATGGACGGCGTTACCGCCCTAGAAAAAATTATCGAGTTTGACCCTAACGCTAAAATTGTTATGATAAGCGCTTTAGGGCGGCAAGATTTGGTAAAAAAATCGTTAATGTTAGGGGCCAAAAACTATATTGTTAAACCGCTAGACCGTAAAAAGGTATTGGAGCGCGTGGTAAGCGTAGTACGTAACTAAAAAATAAAGCTAATGCCTTAGCATAAAGCACCGATAATTTAAAAACGGGAGAACTATTTTTAACAATGTACAATAAACTGAATGCAGGGGCCTTTAATGCCTATAAAGAAACTAGGGTTAAAACAGCTAGTCAGGCTCGTTTAATTGTAATGCTTTACGATGAAATGCTTAAGCAAATCGATTTAGTAATTGAGTGCTGCGAGCAAGGCGTTAATGTAAAAGATTACGAAGTTATTAACACGGCTATTAACAAAGCTCAGAGCATTATCGGCGAACTTATGTCGAGCCTAGATTTTGAAAAAGGCGGCGATATTGCCCCAAACCTCTTTCATATCTATCAATATTTTAATGTAGAGCTTACCGAAGCTAACTTGGCTAAAAAAGTTGGCAATTTAGTAGATGTACGCCAAATGGTAAACGATTTGCGTGAAGCTTGGAACGCTATAGACAGCAACAAGAGCGACCCTAAACAAGAGGCCATTAATATTGCCGGTTAGCACCGCTACCTTAGTTAAATATCGCCTTAAACTTAATAAGCAATTAATTAATTTTAAGGCTATCAATGAAGAGCTTAACCGGCTTATCATTAACGGCCAGTTAAGCGAGGAACTGCTGGATAACCACAGCGTGTTGTTAGATGATGTACTAAACCTTAAAAAACTTATCGACACTGCCGAAGGGCAATTTAACGGCCCTTTTAGCCCCCATTACCAAAATTTAATTAAAGAAAGCGATAGCCTTTACCGGCTTAATCTTAAATTATGCGAAGAGCTTGCGGCTCTTTTTAAAGGGCGGGCAGCCGAAGTAAAAGCCTTACTTAATAACAGCAAAACGCAAGGCAATAAGGCTTATAAAAAAAATTTAAAACATAACACCCCCTTTATACTAGACATTGAAGGCTAAATTAATTATTATTAATAATAGCCATGAAAAAGCTAATAATAGTTATATCTCTTCTATTTTTATTGCCGCTTAATATTTTAGCGCAAGATAGGCCGCGTATTGGCCTAGCTTTGGGTGGCGGGGCGGCTTTGGGTTTAAGCCATATTGGTGTACTTAAAGTGCTGGAAGCTTACAATATCCCCATCGATATTGTAACCGGTACCAGTATTGGCTCGTTAATTGGGGCTTTGTATGCTTTAGGCTATACCGCCGCCGAAATAGAACACATTGTGGTAAACGAAATAGATTTTACCCGTATTTTAGATGACACTTTGCACCGCCGTTTTCAGGATATGGCCACCAAACTTTACAACTTTAACTCGCCGCTGTCTCTCTCTTTTGGCTATAATCGAGCCGGCCAAAGATTCAGCGGCCTTTCGGAAGCTATCGAGCTGGAGAGTCTCTTCGATTATTACAGTTGGCCCAGCGGCCGTTTTAATAGTTTTACCGAATTTCCACGCGCTTTTGCCGCCATCACCACCAATTTACAAACCGGCGAGGCGGTGCGCTTAACCGACGGCCCGTTAAGCGTGGCTTTGCGTGCCAGTATGGCCTTCCCTACCATCTTTACACCGGTTAGGCACAACGGTATAATTTTAAGCGATGGCGGCCTTACCCGTAACTTACCGGTAGAAGACGCCTTTGCTTTAGGGGCCGATATTGTAATTGCCATCGATTTAAACCCGCGCTTTCCCGATACCGGCAACCCCAGCATTTTTACCAGTTTAGCCGAGTTGCTGTTAAGCCAAGCTAACGAAATAAATTTAGCCCAGCGTGCCTTAGCTAATGTGGTTATTATGCCCGATTTAAGCGATTTTGAGTTATACAGTTTTGGCCGGGCACGCGAACTTATCTTTGAGGGCGAACGCGCCGCTTTGCTGGCCATCGAGCAACTGCTACCGTTGGCGCAGCCGGATAATCAATTTGTCCTTGCGCCGCGCATATACAATGAACCGGTTTTAATAGAAAACATCGAGATAGACGGCACAACGGCTACCGCCTTAGTTTTAAGCTACTTAAATATTAGCGCCCCAGCTTATATAGAGTTAGATACCTTATGGCCGGCTATGCGCCGCCTTAGCTTTAACGGCCACTTTAAACGCGCTCGCTTTAACTATAGCGGTACCACCTTAATTATTACTTTAGAAGAAAATTTACCTTATCGTGTAGGCATAAATTTACGTTACGATTCCGATTTTAGTTTAAGCGCCGGCTTTTCGCTTGGTTGGTTATCTGCCGGCAGCTGGCTAATGAACGGCCAAACCAGCTTGCTTTATCAAAACGGTTTTAAAAATGTGGGCTACTTCGGCCTTGTGTATGGCCAGCTGCATTGGCTGGAGCTTTTTAGCACGTGGTATATAAACGATAGTCTTAGGCCGCTGCCGGTTAGGCCGGCCAACGATATTGTCCCCTTAAGAAGCGAACTTAATGATTACCATATTAATTTAGGGCTAGCCGTTAATATTTCTTCTATCAGCCGTTTAGAGGCCGCCTATCGTTTAGGACATTTTTCTACCGGCCACGTACAAACACCGTTTATCGAAAAAAATTTTTTTGATGTACAAGGTAATCTTTCGGCCCTTATCTTTAGTTTTCATATCGATACCGAAAACAATGCTCACTACCCGCGCTCGGGCTTAAAGTTTAGCGCTCATAGTTACATCGGGTTAGCTCCCTTTAACGAAAGCGGCGAGTTTATCCGGCTAGATTATTTAATGCGTTATAACATTCCTTTTGCAGCCCTTAACCGCCGTTTACCGCTGCACGGCGAGCTTTCGTTTACTTTGGGCAGCAGCGGCGGTATGCTGTTTGGCGATGAGGCAGCCGCTTTGCCTTTAATTTTTGTACTGGGCGGTATGACCGGCCGTAATAACCTGCTAACTATGCCGGGTTTTGAGATAGGCACCGCTTACGGGCTATCGGCTTTAAGTTTTAACGCCGGCTTAATGTATACTATGCTCTCGCGCCTGCATATTATAGCTAAATGGAATGCCGCTTTTATCAGTTTAAACAGCCCCGATTATAATTTGTTTAACGAGCAAAATTTGTACCAAACCGCCGGCCTAAAAATAGCTATAGATTTTACCATAGTTCGCCTTGAGCAAGGGCTTTACTGGAACATTAACCGTAACCGCCCCTATATAACTATCGTTATCGGCAGCTCTTTTTAAATTATTGGCTAAATTAAGCTATAAAAAAATTAATGCACCTCTTGCTAAAGTTAGTTTTTTTATGTTATACTAAAGTTATTTAAGTAAGGTGTCAATTTAAATGAACAAAACAGTTATTACCGGCATAAAACCTACCGGCGAAGTGCACATTGGCAACTACTTAGGGGCCATTAAACCAGCCATAGAGCTGGCCAAAAAGTACAAGGCCAGCTATTTTGTGGCCGATTATCACGCCCTTAATACAGAACACAACGCAGAGAATTTGCGCCGGCAATCGCTTAACGTGGCCGCCACTTGGCTGGCCTGCGGCCTTAACCCCGATGAGGTTATTTTTTACCGCCAAAGTGATGTGCCGGAAACCTTTGAGCTTAACACCATCTTAACTAACTTTACGGCCAAAGGCCTGTTAAACCGTGCGCATGCTTATAAAGCCGCCGTTGATAACAACCGGGCCAACCACGAAGCCGATGACCACCACATTAATATGGGGCTGTATAGTTATCCGGTTTTAATGGCCGCCGATATTTTACTTTTTGACAGCAACTTGGTACCGGTTGGCCACGACCAACAGCAGCATGTAGAAATTGCTGCCGATATTGCGCAAAGTATTAATCACCTTTATGGTAAAGAGTTATTTACCGTCCCAGAACCTTACTTAACGCCGGAAGGGCAAACTATTGTAGGGTTAGACGGCCGCAAAATGAGCAAAAGTTATAATAATGTAATCCCGTTATTTGCCGAAAGTAAACGTCTTAAAAAAATTATTAACAGTATTAAAACCAACAGTCAAGAGGTGCACGAACCTAAAGAACCGGAAGGCTGTACCATCTTTACTTTGTACCGTCTATTTGCCGGTGAAAGTGAGGTAGCCGGCTTGGCTAGCCGTTACCGGGCCGGCGGTATGGGTTGGGGCGAGGCTAAAGCGGCTTTATACGAAGTTATAGAGCGCGAATTTGCCGCTAAGCGCGAGCTTTTTAATAATTATATACAAAACCCTCACTTAGTAGAAACACACTTACAGCAAGGGGCCGTTAAAGCGCGCTCTTTAGCTACAAATAAACTAAAACAGCTACGCAAAGCCATTGGCATAGATTAAAAAGGAGGCAACAACGATGAATAAATGGATAAAAGACCTTGAAAATCGCATTGAGTACGACTACTTTAAAACTTTAGGTAAAGCTACTAACGAACAGCTACAATTTGCTATAAGCCGCAAAGCTTTAAGCGAATTATGGCGTAAATGGTTAGCTACTAAAAACTTGCTTTACCGTAATAAAGTAAAGATGGCCTACTATTTTTCTGCCGAATTTTTAATGGGCCGCTGGTTAGGTAACACCCTCATTAACTTGGGCGAAGAAAAGGTTTTAAGTGAATCCTTAAAGACTATTAACATCGATTATAACACCCTAGAAGAAGTAGAGGCCGATGCCGGGTTAGGTAACGGCGGGCTTGGCCGTTTGGCTGCCTGTTTTTTAGATAGTATGGCCACCCACAACTTACCGGTAATGGGTTACGGTATACGTTACCGTTTTGGTATGTTTGAGCAAAAAATTGTTAATAACGAGCAGATAGAATTGCCCGATAATTGGCTAAGAAACGGCGACCCCGTTGGTGTTAAACGCGATGACAAAGCCGTTAAAGTTAAATTTGGCGGCCATGTAAAAGTTAGTCAAAATAAAAACGGCGACAATATATACAGTATTGAAGGGGCCGAAGAAGTGGTAGCCACTCCCTACGATATACCTGTAATTGGCTACAAAACCGATACCGTGCTCACCTTAAGGTTATGGCAAGCCAGCAGCCCCGATGGCTTCGATTTAAATTTGTTTCAGAACGAACATTACACCAAGGCTGTAGAAAAAGAAAACCGAGCCGAAGATATTAGTCGCGTGCTTTATCCCGGCGATAGCGGCCCCAGCGGCAAAACTTTGCGCTTAAGACAGCAATACTTTTTTGTTTCGGCCTCGCTTCAAGATATAATTGTACGTTACAAAGAAATATGGGGTAACGATATTAAAAAACTACCCGAAGCCGTTAGCGTACAAATGAACGATACGCACCCCGCCATCGCCGTAGCCGAGCTTATGCGTTTGCTCGTAGATGAAGAAGGCTTAGGCTGGGACGAAGCGTGGCAAATAACCATTAAATGCTGCGCCTACACCAACCACACCGTGTTGGCCGAAGCCTTAGAGATGTGGCCTATCGATATTTTTGCCGCTTTAATGCCGCACCACTATCAAATTATCGAAGAAATTAACCGCCGCTTTTTAGGTTATTTGCGCAGCGAATACCCTAATAATTGGCACAAGCAAGGCAGTATGTCCATCATTGGTGATGGTAAAGTTAAAATGGCTTTTTTAGCCATTGTGGGCAGCCATAGCGTTAATGGCGTAGCGGCTTTGCACACTCAAATTTTAAAAGATAAAGTTTTGCGCGATTGGTATCAGCTTTTCCCCGATAAATTTAATAACAAAACCAATGGCGTTACCCAACGCCGCTGGCTGCTTAAAGCCAACCCCGAGCTGGCAAGTTTTATTAGCAGTAAAATAGGTGAAGGCTGGATAACCAACCTTGACGAATTAACCAAATTAAAACCTTTAGCCGCTAAAGATGATGTGCTAAGCGAATTTATGCAAATAAAACGCCGTAACAAACAAAAATTAGCTAATTATATTTTAGCTAATAACGGTGTAAGTGTTAGACTAGATTCTATCTTTGATGTACAAGTTAAACGTATACACGAATATAAACGTCAATTATTAGCGGCTTTGTATGTTATTTATCTGTACCGCGAGCTAAAGGCTAACCCTAACCTAGATATAGTGCCGCGCACCTTTATTTTTAGCGGGAAGGCAGCCAGTACCTACAAACAAGCTAAACTTATTATTAAATTAATTAACACTTTAGGTGCGGTTATTAATAATGATACCAGCTTGAATGATAAACTTAAAGTTGTCTTTTTGGCTAATTACCGAGTGAGTTTGGCCGAAAAAATCTTCCCCGCCAGCGATATTAGCGAGCAAATCTCCACCGCTGGCTATGAGGCCAGCGGTACCGGTAACATGAAGTTTATGCTAAACGGCGCCATTACTTTAGGCACAATGGACGGCGCTAATGTAGAAATTGTGGAAGAAGCCGGCGCCGAAAATGCCTTTATCTTTGGCCTTTCGTCCGATGAAGTAACGGCGGTACGAGCCAGCTACTCGGTAGGCGAGCTGCTGGCTAAAGATGCCGAGCTGGCGCAAATCCTTGATATGCTGGTGAGCGGCCCTTTAACCGTTAATGGCGATTTTAGGGAGCTTTACAACAGCTTAGTGCATGGCGTTAATGGCAGCCCGGCCGACTATTATATGATATTAAAAGATTTTAGAAGCTATGTTAGCGCCCAAAAAACGGTGGATAGCCTGTTCCGTAACCAAGACGAATGGGCGCGCCGGGCCTTTTTAAATGTGGCTAGCGCCGGTAAATTTAGTAGCGACCGTACAGTTAAGGAATATGCCAGCGAAATTTGGAATATAAAACCATTTAAGTAAGTGTTTATAGGCAGCCTCTGTGTTTTAGCAGAGGCTTTTTTAAAACGATTTATTAATTGAACCAGCCTTTTATAAGCATCGAGCGGTACTTTAAGCTTAACAATTAACCAAAAGTTAATTATTTATACATATCACTCTCAATCCTCTTCGCCGGCGAAAAGGATTGAGTAGATTATTTTTTGGCCAGTTCTTCCCTAAGTTTTGCTATCTCTTCCGCTTGCTTGGTAAGCAGCTGGTCTTGATTTTGAGCTATGGTTGCTAACCGGCCCATCTTTTCGGCTTGTTTCTTTAACTCTTCTTCACGTTTAGCAATAATTTCGTCTTTTAGCCTAATAACTTCGGCAACTTCTTCGGCCTCTAGGTCGGCCCATATGGCATCTTTTTCTAAGGCTTCAAATATACCTTCATCTAACATACTAATGGTTTTTAATTGCGGGTCTATCACCATGTGGTCATACACTATAATATCCAGCATGTTACCGGCACGTATCAGTTTAGTGGTGGTATCTTTATCGGTTTTACTAAAGGGTAGCGGTTCACCGGCCGGGTGATTGTGCACAAATACGGCATAGTAGGCTTTGTAATAAACAAAACCTCTAAAAGCTTTTAAGATGGGGAACTTTACCGAAAGTTTATCACCGGTGGCAATTAAATCTAAAAAACATAATTCAAAGTTTTCGTTAAAGCCGATGGTCCATAGGTGTTCGCTGGCGGCGTTAAAACCTTCTTCGCCTATCCGCAAAATGGCAGCCCGTTCATCGTCGGGCGGAATATGAATTTGAGAGTGAATACTGGTTTTAATGGGCCGAGCGTTATCCAGCGGTACCACTTTAAGCTCGCGGCTTAAAACGGCTTGCATTATTTTTATAATATCTTGCAAGCTGTTAAGCGGCCATTCTTGTTCTATATTAGATGGTTCTTGAGCGCTCTGCATTAGTTAATTTACCTTTATATTTTTAATGGCTAACCGGATAATATTTTGACATTCTTCGGCGTTGGTTTTAAAAAGGGCTATCTGCAAAAGGCTGGTTTGCCCGATGGTAAATAAAAAGTTAAGCTGCTTGCTGGCGTTTTTAACAAATTCGCCTTGCTTTTCACCGTTAATTAAAACAGAGTAAATTAAGCGTTTAAATTTAATGGTACGGCGTTTGGCGTAATATTTAAATTTTTTTTCGTTACCGCTGCTACATAGCTCAAAATAATAATGTACAATAGCCCCCAGCAGCGATTTTTCGTTAAGCATCGTGGTAAACAAGCTATCTAAAATGGTAAGCAGCTGCTCTTCTTTAGCGGCAGGGCCGGCGACAATTTGTTTATAATCTTCGTACATTTTATCGGTTACATTTTTAACGGCATAATGAAAAATATCACCTTTATCGGTAAAATATTGGTACAAAATAGGACGATTAATGCCCGAACGTTCGGCAATAAGGGCTAAGGTGGTGTCTTTTACACCTAATTCGTTAAAGATATTAAGAGCCTCTTTTAAGATAAGCTCTCTTCTTTCGCTGTGGTCAATAATTCGCGGCATTTTTAGTATTGTTACATTTTTTTTCTAAAAATGTCAACTAAGCGCGAGGGGCTAAATGCGGGTCGATAAAAACCCCGTTGTTAAAGACCGAAAAAAATATATCTCTGCTACGCGAGGTATTACCAAGTATGGTGCCGCTTTGTACGTTATCGCCTATGCTAACAAGTACGGTATCAAAACCGCTGTAAACATAAAAATAATTGGTGTCATGGTGTAAAATAAGCACTACATGGCCTAGTTCGCGGTAAATGCCGGTGTACATAACCGTACCCGCCACCAAAGACAGGATAGGGCTTTGGCCGTTAACGGCAATGCGCACCCCGCCTTGCACGCCGTTATTGGGCGAAACCGGCCCGCTGGCCGGCCAAGTTAAGCCATTAACTACCGGCAAAGTGGCATTGGGCCTAGTAGTAGCCGGAGTATTATTATTATTATTATTATTATTAGGCGGTGGCGTTACCGTAATGGGCGGCGGCACGGCGGTGGTAACCGGTGGTACGGCCGGTTGTTGGTTAGGGGTAACCGGCGGAGTTATCGGCGGTGATAAAGCGGCGGTATTATGAGGTTGGTTATTTTGCCGGTTAAAATGTAATACCTCACCGGCACGTAAAGGAGTACTGGCCGTACGGCCAAGTAAAGCCAGTAGCTCGGTTACTGTAATGTTAAAGTTACGGGCTATGCTAAAGTAGGTATCGCCCCTATTAACTAAGTAAGTAGCCGGCAAGGTAGAGTTACCGGGTACAGTCTGATTGTTATTATTTTGATTTTGTGGAATAGTTAATAATAAACCCACAGGTAAATTATCTACCCTAGTAAGATTATTGCTTTGCATTATATCGGCTACAGAGACATTAAAACGGCGGGATAAGCTAAATAAAGTTTCTCCCCTCTCTAAACGGTGCTGTAATTGAGCCTGTGCATTAAAACTAGCCATACAAATAAGGGCAAAAAGTAATAGCAATTTCATAATTAATTTTTCGTCTGTAAAAACCATAAAATTTAACCTTTATCGTCATCTTAAGTAAAAAGTTTAGTATTTTTTTTACTTTTTTTTAAAGCGGCAAGTTTTGATTATTGGCTTTAGCTTAAAAAAGTCTTTAATTAAACATTATGCTTTATAAAATTATTAAATTTGTGTAATAATTGCAGCTTGTTATTTACATAGCAATTTAAATTATGGTATAATATGGCTTACAGCAAGGAATAGTTTAACTTATGGAAACATTAATTTTAGCTTCGGCATCGCCGCGCAGGCAAGAGCTCTTAAAAACGGTAGGTATCCCGTTTAGGGCTGCACCCAGTAATATTGATGAAACTATTAATGAAGGCGAAGGCCCCAAAGAGGCCGCTCTTAGGTTAGCCGGCGGTAAAATTAACGCTTTTTTACAAAACGAACGCAGTATTGGCTGCCATTGGGTAATAGCGGCCGATACTTTTATTTATTTAGACGGCGCCATTTATGGTAAAGCTAATAGCCGTGATGATGCCGAGCAGCTTTTAAAAAAACTATCTATGCGCCGGCATCAGGTTTATACCGGTCTTGCCGTTTATAATCGCGGCGAAGGCCGTACGGTAACGACGGTAGAGGTTACCGAAGTAGAGTTTTTGCGTTTAACCCCAGAAGATATAGATTGGTATTTAGATAGCGGCGAGTGGCAAGATGCTGCTGGCAGCTACAAAATACAAGGCAAAGCGCAAGTTTTTATTAAAGCCGTGCATGGCAGCGTAAGTAACGTTATGGGCTTGCCTTTGCATAGATTATACGCTATTTTAAAAGAATTAAACTATAAATTTTAAGCTAAAATAAAGCGGCTTTTGCTTTTAAAGTAGTTAAGCCGCTCTTGCAACATTTACCTTAGTAAGCTATACTTAGTTATGGATATTTCGTTAAATACCTTAAAAAATTATGTAAAAATCCCCGTTAGCGCCCAACAATTAGCGGCACAACTTACCGAAGCCGTTTGTGAGTGCGAAGTAGAACATGTAAGTTACCGGCACTTAAATAAAATTATTGCCGTTAAAATTACCGCCATTCAGGCGCACCCGCAGGCCGATAACCTAAAACTGGTAAGTTTTAGCGCCGGTCAAAACGAACAGCAAGTAGTTTGCGGCGCGCCCAATGCGGCCATTGGCCTAATTGTGCCTTATGCCCCAGTAGGGGCTACTTTAGCCAATGGTATAACTTTGCAAGCTAAAGAGATTAGGGGCATTGTTAGCAGCGGTATGCTATGCAGCGAAGCCGAGCTGGGTTTAAGCGATAACCACGAAGGCCTGATGGTACTGCCGTCCGCTGCGGTAATTGGCCAAAGCTTAAGCCAGTTATTACCCGAAGATGACATTTTAATTATCGATAATAAATCAATCACTCATCGCTGCGATTTATGGAGCCTTGAGGGACTGGCCCGCGAGATAGCGGCTTTGTTAAATATTCCTTATCAAAATAATTTTAATCAAGACTGGACGGAGCAACAGCGGCAGCTTTTTACTAAGCAAAACTCGTTTGATATTAAAGTAAACGAAAGCGCCGCCTTAACTTATGCCGGCTTTAATGTAAGCGGGGTGGCAGCTGTACCTAGCCCCGCATGGCTGGCCGATAATTTAATGGCCGCCGGTATTAGGCCCATTAATGCTTTGGTAGATATATCTAACTTTGTGATGCTGGAACTGGGTATCCCCACTCACTTTTTTGATGAAACCGCTATTAAAGGCAGCCTTAAGGTTTACCAGTTGGATAAAGACAAACTCTTTACCACGCTAGACGGCAAAGAGCGTAAACTTACCGCCGGTGATACCGTTATTGCCGATGAGGAAAAACCGCTGGTTATTGCCGGTATTATGGGCGGCCAAAACAGTATGGTTAATAACGCTACCACCAACCTTTTTGTAGAGGTAGCGGTGTGGAAAGGGGAAGCCATTCGTAAGACCAGCTTGCGGCTGGGGCTGCGCACCGATGCCTCGATTAGGTACGAAAAAGCCCTTGATGTAACAAGGGTAGAGCGCAGCTTGTTGCGCTGTGCGCAGTTAATTAAACAAATCTTTCCGCAGGCTAACTTTAATGCTATAAGTTATGGCCTAAAAGGTAACTTTGAACCGTACTCGGTTAAAGTTAATTTAAGCAGATTTAATAAACTTTTAGGTTTTAACGTAGCGGCTAACGAAGCGACGGCTATTTTAGAGCGGTTAGCTTTTAAAGTTGATTTAAACGCTGATAATACTTTGCAAGTGTATCCACCTAGTTTTAGAAGCGCCAAACACCGGCTGCTGGAGGCCGATATTTACGAAGAATTAGGCCGTATGCTGGGGTACCACAACATAAAACCCGAACCGGCTTTGTGGCCGCTGCAAATAGAAGATACCCCGTTAACTTTTACTTTTGAACGAAATTTAAAGGATTTTTTTAGTAGTAAAAATTTGTACGAAGTTTATACCAACCCGCTTATCGGCAGCGCTTTACTTAACGAGGCGCAGTGGCCCAGCGAAGGTGAGCCGCTTAAGCTAGCTAACTCTATCTCGCCGGAGCACGGCTTAATGCGGCCGGCCTTAACGCCCTCTATATTAAAGATAACTAAATACAACCAAAGTAATTACGAAAGTTTTGCCTTATACGAATACGGCCGTGCCTTTGCCGCTAACGAAACTAACTTTGCCGAAGACCATTACAAATTGGCTTTAGCTTTGTTTAGCCGTAAAGACAACAGGTTTATAGAAGCCGTTAATTTATTAAAAACCTTTTATAAAACTTTTAATCTTAATTTTACTTTGGTTAATTTACCTTACTTAAATTGGAATGGGCTGCACCCCTACGAAAACTTTACAATCCAAGCCGGGGGGCAAAATTTAGGCTTTGTCAGCACCGTTCACCCATCATTATTAAATAGCTATAAAATTAAGGGCAACTTAGCGCTGGCCGAGTTAAATTTAACTAATTACCGCCAGCAAGCTAAACCTAAAGTGCAATTTAAACCGCTGAGCAAATTTCCGCACAGCACTTTCGATTGTACAGTTATTGTCAGCGGGCACGAAGCCAACTTGGTATTAGCCGTACTTAATCAAGAAACGGTACCTTATTGGCAGCAAAGTTTAATAGAAAGTGTTTTTAATTTGGCCGATGGTAACCGGGCCGTTACCATTCGCACTACTTTAGCTAGCGACAATAAAACTTTAAATAGCGATGAAATTAAAAAAAGCGAAGATTTAATTGTCAACTTACTTGACAAAGCAGGATATAAGCTTAAAATTTAGAGGTATGAAAATGAAAAAAATTATTTTATTATTAGCGGCCGCCTTGTTTATTGTAAGTTGCGGTAACGATAATACCGTAGAGGTTTATGTGCCGCCGGCCGCCGATGAAAGTTTTGTTACGCCGGTTACCCCTATCGCCGAGATACCGGCTGCGGTGGTTATTCAGCAAGATACTCTTTTGTTTAGAGGGGTAAACGCCAACGGCGGCCTGATTAACGGCCTTGCTTTGCCTATCGGCAGTACCGTCATTTTAGACGAAGAAACCCCGCCGCATAGTAACGGCCACGTGCGCGCCAGCGATTTAGCCAGCGGCGAATCGGGATTTATCAGCCCGCACGCCATTTTAAGACATGGCGTACTAGCAGTAGTCAATATCCCTAATGTTGCCTTAAGGCAAAATCCCGATAATATCCGTATCGCCGATGCAACCATACCGGCTATGGCCATTGTGGGTATTGTACCAAACAGCGAACGTAACGGGTTTGTCGAGGTTAAATATATGTCGCACTTTTGGCTGCGGGTGCAAAATCACTTCATCAATTTAAACGATGTTAGTTTAAACCCTACCGACATTACTTTAGCTACTCTTTATTATTTGGCTTTAAACGAACGTAACCCAACTTTAAGAGACCGTTATATGAACGAGGCTTTGGCGCTGGCTAACGAAAATCTTTTTAGTGCGGCGTATATTTTTGCCTTCCACGAGTTTTTACAAAGGCCTGTCTTTAACCCTATTGCCGCCAATACCGCCAGCTTACGCGAAAGAAGCGCTACCACTTTTTTTGCCGAGCCTAACCCGTACAGCTTGCAGCTGGCCACCATCTTTACCCCCATTTTGCCTACCAGTTTAGCCAATCTTAATTTGGTAGAAGAGCTGGCCGATTTTCAGGGCAATATCTGGGTGCGCGATGCCAATTTTGGTTTTGTGCCGGCCAGTAATATTAATCTTACCTTTACGGCTCCTCCGCCTGCTCCGGCACCGGTTGCGGCTCCGCAGCCGGAAGTAACGGCGGCCGATGATGACGCACCCATAAGAGAGGAATAAAATGAAGGGGATAATTGTTGCCGCCGGCTATGGCACGCGCTTTTTACCGGCCACCAAAACGTTGGCCAAAGAAATGCTGCCGTTAATTGACAAGCCGGCCATTGCTTTTATTGTCGAAGAGTTTATTAACAGCGGTATTAACGATATTATTATTGTAACCAGCCGCCGTAAAAAAGTAATGGACGATTACTTTGACAGCGAGGCCGAGCTGGAGGCTATTTTTAGCCGTGAAGGGGCCGGCAAAAAGCTGGATAAAATAAAACCTTACAAGGCTAATATTTGTTTTGTGCGCCAGCAACAAAGTATTGGCAGCGGCGATGCGTTGCTAACGGCTATGCCGTGGCTGGGCGGCGATAGCGCCGTAGTGGCTTACCCCGATGATTTACATTTTGGCGAAGTGCCGCTGGCTAAACAACTTATCCAGCAGCACAATAAAACCGGCCGCAGCGTATGCGCCGCTATGCATGTGCCCGGTGATGTGAGCCGCTATGGGGTGCTAGGCATCGATGTTACTAAAGATAATTTAGTAACAGCTTTAGTAGAAAAACCGGCGGTAGGTACAGAGCCCAGCCATGAGGTATCGATAGGACGGTATTTATTTACCGCCGAATATTTTAAAGAATTAGAGGCCGCTTTTAAAAATTACAAACCAAGTGATGGCGAGTTTTACCATGTGTACGGCCTTACCCCTTTAATTAAAGCCGGTAAAGTTGATGCCGTGAGTTTTACCGGTAAACGCTTAGACACCGGCGAGCCGGAAGGTTACCTAGAGGCCGTGCTGTATTATGCTATACAGCAACCTAATTATAAAGCTGTTATTGATAAAGTAATAAATAAAAATTAAGGACGGTTCTTAATTTTTATTTATTTAATTCTTAACTTTTCTAATACCTCTTTTAGTACCGCCAGCATAACTTTTACTTCCTCTTTGCCGGTAGCTGGGCTGTACGAAAAACGCACGGCTTGTTTAGCCAGCTGTTCGCTTACTCCGGCGGTAGTTAAGGCACGCAAATCGGTTTTTTTGTTGCTGCTGCAAGCGCTGCCGGTGGAGATATAAAGGCCGTGCTCGCTCGCCATGCGTACCACTACTTCGCCGGGAAGCGGGCTAAAAGCGCAGCTAACAATATAAGGACAAAAATTTTCAGGTTTAATTAAACGCAAGTTAGGTAGGACGGTAGCCCCTAAATCTTGCAGCCCGTTTATGAGTAAATTTTCGTTATGGCGGCTTTCTTTTACATTATAGTATTTTTCTAAAGTTAAAACCATACCGGCGATGGCTAGTAAATTTTCGGTGCCGCTGCGATTGCCTAACTCTTGGCCGCCGCCGCCTAAAAAAGGTTCACGCCATTTTTTTTGATAAAGCAGGCCGCTGCCGCGCGGGCCACCGGCTTTATGAGCGGCCAGCACTAAACTATCGGTATCTAATTTGGTTATGTCAAAGTTAATTTTACCTAACGCTTGTGTAGCATCTACATGCAGGTGGATACGGCAGCCTTCGGCGGCTTCGTAATCCCTAATGGTGGCGGCCAGCTGGGTTATATTATTAATTAACCCGGTTTCGTTATTAAGCAGCATAATAGCTACCAGTTTAGTTTGTTTAGTCAATTTTTTTTGTAAAAGCTCGGGAGTAATTAAACCGCCGGCGGCAACTAATTCTTTAACGGTGTAACCAAAGTTTTTTAATAATTTAAAGTTTTCGTAGACGGCGGCATGCTCGCCGGCATTAAGCAGTATTTCACCTTTACTTAAATTATTAATAAAAGATAACATTACGGCCCCATTCCCTTCGGTAGCGCCGCTGTTAAAGGTGATGGTGTGGCCGGCCACACCTAGCGCCATTGCTGCACGATTACGCAGCTCTTCAATAAGAATTTTGGCTTGCCGCCCCAGCTGGTGGCTGCTGGAAGGATTAGCAAAGTGGCTTAAAGCTAACCGGCCGGCCTCTTTAAAGATAGCTTCATCGGGTTTAGCAGTGGCAGCGTAATCAAAATAATGCATAATTTTTTAACCTATGTTAAGTTGTTAAAAGCTCTTTTAAGCTTTGGGCTCCCGGTAGCTTCTCTAGGGCTAAAGCTCGCTCGCAATCGGCTAAAGCATTTAAATGGTCGTTTAATTGGTAATAAGCACGAGCACGGCCTAAATAACTATGAGCGCTAATCTTTAAATTAATACTATGGTTAAAATTATCAACGGCTTTTTGATAGTTTTGCTTTAATAGCAAACAAATGGCTAAATAGTAAAAATTTTCGGCGCCGGCTTCAATGTTTACAGCTGCTTGATAATCGGCACAGGCTTCCTCTATTTTATTACAGCTAAGATAAGCTGCTGCTCGATGACTTAACACTAAACCGCTTGTTTTAGCCGAAATATTTTTATCGTTAAGTAACTTACTGTAAAAATTAATGGCCGCTTGATAGTGGCCCGCGTTATGAGCTTTTAGCCCCAGCAGTAAATAATTACCGGCAGATAAATTATTTGGTAAAACTTCAAAATTTACCGTGAACAGCTCTTCGATATGAGCATCAAGGCGGCTTTGGCGCAAATTACTTTGGTTTTTTACCTCTTTTTGCTCGTTGCGTGTCTCCTGAAAAATAATATCGGCCAAAGTTAAGCTGGCATTAATAGCAGCCATTTTACGGCGCAAGTTTTGGTCTTGCGGCGCATAGCTATCGCTGTAAACAAGTTGGTGCTCTACCTCGGCCCAAGCATCTTGCAGGATAGTACGTATTTGTATTTCTATGCATAAATCGGTAAAATCAATTATTTGATATTCTTCCGGTAATTTAATAAGTAAATGAGTACTGTCATAACCAAATTCTTTAAAAGTTAAATTCATAGCTTTTCGCTCTACTTCAAGGGTTTGATAACGTTTTTCGATAAATTCTTCCAGCAGTAAAGCTTCTCCCGAAAAGGGAACAATAAGACGCACCGCTAATAAATCGCTGCTAACCGGCATAATAGCTTTATTATTATAATTTCCTTTTTGACACAATTTACTATAAAGACTATTTAGTTCTTTAACGCGTCCTTTATAGGTAATGGGGCTGGCAAAAAGTGATAACTGCCCTTTTAAATGCTCGATAAAGGCCTGCAAAGTTATCTCTAACTCTAAATAATATTTGCTGTAAAGGTCTTCTAGTTGTTCAAAACTAAGCATACATAGCTCCTAACTGGCCGCAAGCAGCGCCAATGTCGGCCCCGCGTTCGTCACGCCAGCGGCAAACTTGTCCATCGGTAGTTAAATTTTTAACAAAATCAATTTGTTCATCTCGGCTTGCCGGCCGATAGGGCGAGTTAGCTAAAGGGTTATAATTAATTAAGTTAACTACGCTGGGTAAATCGCTAAGGTAAGCGGCCAGCTCGCGGGCATTGTCAGTACTAGCGGTAAGACCGGCGATTAAAATGTATTCTATAAATAAATTATGCGATTTACGTTTTAAAGGCAATTCTTGTAACGCCCCTTTAAGCGCCTGCAAATTCCACTTATGATTAACCGGCATTAATTTACTACGAATATCATTATTGCTGGCAGTTAAACTAACGGCAAAACGAATAGCCCGGTAAGCTGTAGGGCTTACTACATCTTTTGGGGGAGTTTTGGCGCGCTCTATATCCATTTTAATTAAATTAGCAAATTTATTAATGTTATCAACACTGCCCACACTGCTGATGGTAATGTTGCTGGCGGCTATGTTTGGCCCATAAGGGTGAGTAAATATATCTATAGCTTTAATCACATTATCAAAGTTATCAAGCGGCTCGCCCATACCCATAAACACAATATTTTTAATATCTTTTTTTAAAATAAATTTAGCAACCATCAGTTGTGTTACAATTTGAGCAGTAGTTAAATTAGCTTTAAAGCCTAACTGGCCGGTAGCGCAAAAGGTTCAGCCCCATTTACAGCCGCTTTGGCTGGATAGACACAACGTATAGTAACCGTGCATAGCGATAATCACACTTTCGCTAAATACATTATCTTCAAATAATAAGCTAAACTTAATATGTGTTTTATCACCAAAAATTTTATCGGGCTTGGGCAAGGCAAAAGGCAAATCGCCCTCCAGCTGCCGGGCAAAACTTTGGTTGGCCTCAAAGCCGGGATAAGCGCTCACTTTAGAGTGCGCTAAGCTATAAAGTCCTTTAAAAAAGGCTTTACTATGGTAAGCCCCTTTTTGGTAACGTTTTTCAAACAGGCTTAGCAGCTCTTGGTAGCTAAAATTTAAATTATCTATCAGCATAGCAGGCATAACTACTAGTATGGCCTAATAATAATTTTTTGACAAGGCCGGCGGAAATTTTTATTTAATAAGTTACTTAATAGTTTTTATAGTACCATCAGTAAAGTGCCGACGGTAATGAGTAAAGCCCCCAGCACCACTTTTAAGCTAACGGTTTCGCCAAAAATAACTAAAGCCAGCACAATGGTGATAACGACGCTTAGTTTATCGATAGGCACAACACGGCTTACCGGGCCAAGCTGCAAAGCCCTAAAATAAAAAAGCCATGACAGCCCGGTAGCTAGCCCCGATAGGCCCAAAAATAACCACGAACGGCTGGATATATCGTTAATGCCCTTAACGCTGCCGGTAATAAAGACCATACCCCATGCCATCACGAGTACGACGGCGGTACGAATAGCGGTAGCTAAATTACTATTGACACCTTCAAGGCCGATTTTAGCCAAGATAGAGGTTAAAGCTGCAAAAAGAGCAGCCAGCAGAGCGAAAGGTAACCACATAATAAATAGATAATACAATGTTAAGTTAAGCAGTGTCAAGAGGAAAATTTATAAGGTAACTATCCCTTGATAGACACCAAAAATAAAAACAATTTACTAACTCCCCTTCGTGAGCATTACGGGCAAAATCTATAATAACTAAATTTAAAAATATTAAATGCCGTACGCGCTTGCCCTAACGCTCGGTGCCCAAGTTGGTAACCTCGTAGTCGTAAATAAGCCAAATACCATTATCGCCGCGCCTTAAAAACCATCTAAACTCGCGTACTTCGTTAAATTGCCGCTGGCGGTAAACTTGGCGCGTGGTAACTACGGCATTAGTCGGGGTAAAAAAGGTAGATAAAATAGTAAATTCGTAAGGAATGGTCGATAAATCCATTTCGGTAGTAACGGCCATAAGCTCGGCCCTAAAATCGGCTAACATTTGCGCCCTTACCTCGACGGCGGCAAATTGGTAACGGCGTGCTCTATCGATATTACGTAAAAATAGCTGCTCTAAATCAATGTATAAAAAGAACCTGTCCCATTGTTCCAGCTGCCTTGCCTGTAAAGTAAAGTTCATAATTTCATCGGGCGGTAAGTTTTGCTGCTGGAGTATTTCGGGTATTTCGCTATCTAAACTATCAATAAATGTACGCCCCGGCATAAACGGGCGGATGGTTAAAGATAAACTATTAGCCTGTAAAGCATCGGCCTGCAAGGTATAATTAACTATAGGGTTAGCTACTGCGGCCGCAGCTAAGCCGGCTTGCGGCCTAAAACTAACCCTGATAATATAATTACCGGGCTGGCTAATATCAACAAAATCGCGCAAGCTAACCTCAAAGCTATGTTCCTCGCCGCTGCGCAAGCTCTTTAGGCGGTACAGCACCGGCCGCGTTTCGTTAGAGCGGGTGCGCCTCATAAAAATTTCGGAGGGCCTAAGCTGCTGATTGGTAAGGGTAAGTACCATAATATCGACATTAAAAAATGGTTCATCGGCCAGCTGGAAGAGAAAATCTTCGGCCGACAAATTACGGATAGCTAACCTAAGTTTAATATCGGAATGCGGGTAATAAACTTGTTTATCCTGAAAACGTACGCTAAATTCAATATTATTAGCGCTTTGCGCCGCCACAGTAAAGCAGCTAAAGATAAATATAAAGAGAGCAATTTTTGGCATTATGGTTCTCGCTTGTTAATTAACTACTATAGTAATCGGTTTTTAGCGGCTTTTTATTTAGGGTTGCCAATGTTTTTACGTAGCTGGGTAATTTAGCGGCATTAATAAAATATCCCGCTTTAATGTGCCGGTACAAAAATTTACCATATAATTATTGACAAAGTAGATACTATGGTATACACTTAGTGTATGGTAATTGAGTGGAGCGAAGAAAAAGAAGCCGTTTTAATGGAGTTACGAGGCATTTCTTTAACGTTAATTTCTAAAGAAATTAACGCCGGCAGGTACGATATAGAACCTAATCCTAGCAGAGATGGTCAAGTTTTATTTATTGTTACGTTACCTAACATAAAAAACTTAATAGGCGCCCCTGCTGTGCCAACCGCTAACGGCTATTTTTTAAAAACAGCTTATGAGTCACGTAAATTAAGTAAAGCTAGAGGAAAAAGATGACAGCAGAAAGAAGAGCCGAGTTAATTAAAGAACTTGAAGAAGAAGAAAAAGAGTTACAAGAGCTTGAAGATAACGGCCATTTTGATGAAGCTTTTAAAAGGTTTAACAAACGATTAAAAGCTGAACGCAAAGCCATTAACATTAAATTGCCTAACGATGTGGTAGACGGTTATAAAAAAGTTGCCGCCCAAAACAATATGCCCTACCAAACTTTAATAGGCGTGGTGTTAAAACGTTACTTAGATGGCCGTATCACCCTTAACGAGCCGTTACTTTAGCCAAGTACCTAAAAACCGCTAAATTTGCCGTTTATTTAATAGCCAATTTAAAAAAGCTGTGCTATAATTTAACAAGCTTAGCCTTACCGGCCATTTAGCCGGTTTGGGTTAATATTATATTACCGCAAAGAGGTGGTTTTTATGACCGTTCCTAACCGTTTAGCTTTATTAAGAGAAGTTATGGCTAACCATAATTTGGCCGGCTATCTTATCCCTACAGACGATAGCCACCAAAGCGAATACACCGCCGAGCACTTTCAGGCGCGCGCTTATTTTTCGGGCTTTACCGGCAGCGCCGGCACTTTAGTGGTGCTAAAAGACAGCGCCGCCCTTTGGGCCGATGGCCGTTATTATTTGCAGGCCGAAGCCCAAATTGCCGGCAGCGGCATCACTTTAATGAAAGATGGGTTACCCGATACCCCTACCATTGCCCACTATTTATTGGCTAACCTCCCGGCCGCCGGCCGTTTAGGGTTAGATAGTAAAGTGCATAGTTACACCGGTTTTAATCAGCTTAAGACGGCATTAGAGCTAAAGAAAATTGAACTAATCGATGCCGATTTAACGGCCGCTTGGCCTACCCGCCCCGCTTTAGTTAATAATCAAATTTATTTACATAATTTAAATTATGTAGGCTTTAGCGCCGGCCAAAAACTCGGTCAAGTACGTGCCGCTATGGTTAAAGCCAACGCCGACGCTTATTTTATTAGCAGCCTAGACGATATAGCATGGCTTACCAACTTGCGTGGCAGCGATATTACCTATAACCCTTTCTTTTATAGTTATGCCCTCATTACTCAAGAAAGCGCTGCCCTTTTTACCAATAACCCACTGACGGCGGAGGCCGCTAACTATTTACAAGATAACGGCTTTAAGTTAAATAGCTACGAGCAGGCAGAAGAAGCGGCCGGCCGGCTTTACGGCGCGGTTTTTATTGACGGCAGCCGCACTTCGGCGTATTTTGCCCACAAACTTTTAGAGCAAAATATTTTGGTGCAAGGCGATGAAATTATTGCCGAACTTAAAGTATGGAAAAACGAAGCCGAGCTGGAAGGCTTTAAAGAGGCGCATTTAGATGATGGGCTGGCTATGGTTAATTTTTTATATTGGCTTAACCACACCGATATAACCGGCCTGACCGAATACGACTTAGTGCTTAAATTAGAACAATTTAGAGCCCAAAGTGATTGCTTTATCGGTATGAGTTTTGCCAGCATTACCGGTATGGGGGCCAACGGAGCGATAGTTCATTATAGCGCCGGCAAAGACAACGGCGCTCCTTTAACTGCCGGCTTAATCGTGGTAGATAGCGGCGGCCAATATAGCAGCGGCACGACCGATATTACCCGTACTTTACATTTGGGCGAACCTACCGCCGCCGAAATTTACGATTACACCTTAGTATTAAAAAGTTTAATTATGTTAAACAGCGCCGCTTTTTTTGAAGGCGCAACCGGCGCCCAGCTAGATGGTATTGCCCGTTACAGTATGTGGCAAGCTAGCCAAAATTACAATCACGGTACCGGGCACGGTTTAGGCAGCGCTTTAGCGGTGCACGAAGGGCCGGTAGGTATTAATGGTAAAAAAAGTTACGCCGTTAAAGCCGGCGCCGTTATGAGTATCGAGCCCGGTATTTATAAAGCTAACCAATATGGTATACGGCTGGAAAATGTGGTTTACAGCGCTAAATTTAAAGAGAGCGCCGCCGGCAATTTTTTACAATTTATTAATTTAACTCTTTGCCCCTTCGAGGAAAAGCTAATTAACAAAGATATGTTAAGCAAAGCCGAGCTGGAGTGGCTGGCTAGTTACCACCAAAATGTTTACGCTAAGTTGGCTAACTTTGTGGAGCCTAAAGTACAAGAGTGGCTAAAAGAGCTTTGCCGGCCATCTTTATGATTATAAACAAAGCTAAGCCTTTTTTTTCGGTTATTATCCCTGCTTATAACCGCCGGGTTTTGCTTACGCAGGCGGTAGAGTCGGCGCTGGCGCAATCTTTTAACGATTACGAAATAATTATTATTGATGACGGCAGTACAGAGGAGCAGCCAAGCTTTGATGGACTGCCCGTCAGCTATCAAAAAAGAGAGCACTGTGGGTTAGCCGGCGTTGTCCGTAATGCTGGGGCTAACTTAGCCGGCGGCAGCTACCTTGCCTTTTTAGACAGCGACGACCTGTGGCTGCCCAATAAACTAGAGAAACAATATAAACAAATACAACAAAGTGATGACAATACGGCCATCTTTCATTGCCGCGAAGAATGGCGGCGGAGCGATAAAGTGATAAGCCAAGCCAGCCAAAAACATCGGCATGCGGGTGATATTTTTGCCGATGCCTTAATAAAATGTATCGTTGGCCCTTCCACAATGGTAGTTAAGACCGAGCTATTTCGGAGGGCCGGCGGCTTTAGTCAGCTGGAGGTAGCCGAAGATTACGAGCTATGTTTAAAGCTGTTAAGTTACGGCCCGGCGGCTTATATCGATGAACCGCTGGTTATTAAGCGGGCCGGCTTTGGCGACCACTTAAGCGAAAAATATAACGAGATAGAAAGTTTTAGAATAGAGGCTTTATCTCGCCTTTATTATCACTTTGATTTTAATTACTTACACAAAACATTGTTATATAATGAATTATGCCGAAAATTAGCCATCTACATAGCCGGCTGTTTTAAACGTGGTTTATATGATAAAGCTAAACAAAATTTAGCTAAACTTAATGAATTAGCATTAAATATACAATAAGATACTTTGCAATCGAAAGATTTATAATAATTAAAAATAGCTCGTTGCTCTTGATTGTTTACCTTGTTTCTACTATAGTGTAGGCAAGGTAGAGAGTATGTTTAAACAAATTGTTTTGGTGTTATTTTTGCTTAATATGAGTTGGCTTTACGGCCAGCAACAACAATATATTGTTAGTCAGATTAATTTTGTTATCGAAGGCGGTTTAATGGGCGGTAACACCAGCGAGCAAGCGCTTTTAGCACGGTTAGCCCGTACCGAAGGACGGCAAGATGCCGCCAACCAACTTTATGTAGGCCGTACCTTTACCAGCCTTAACGATTTAAACGGGCGCATAAACCATTGGCAGTGGGTGCTTAACGGCCTTAACGCCTTTCGCAGCGCCGCTATTACGTCTCAAATTACCGGGCAAACCGATAGCCAAGGCCGCATTATGGTGCAAATAACTATTATGGCCATCGAAGACGGTAATATGCTGCTTTTGCCTTACCCGCGTATCGATTCTAACACCGGCCTTACCTTTGGCCTAAGGCTTAGGCACTTTAACTTTTTGGGCCTCCTGCGCAGCTTAGAGTGGGATTTTAACTACGTAAACAATAGTGATGGCCGCCAATTTAACAGCGATATTCGTTACCACATTCCTATTATTGCCTTTAACCGCCTTTTTACCTTAAGTTTTAACGCCGGCGGTAATTTTTATCCCGAAAATCCCGAAACCGGCAGCAACGATTTAAAACACGATAGCCGTATCGCTGCCGGCGGTATCGGCCTTGATACTTGGTGGCAGCTTAGCCAAAATATCCGTTTAAATACTTTTGTCCGCCAACAGGTAAGGGTAAATGCTACCGCCATTGATGACAGTTTTCCGGAAGCCACCGACCCCTACTTTTTAACCACTACCGTTGGGCTTACCATACCAGTACCGCTGTGGCAAACACCTATCGGCCATATTTGGTATACCTTTAATAGCGGGTTAAATATGAACTACCGGCTGGAAGACAGTATTCAGGACAGCCGGGCCGGTTATGTGCCTTGGGCAAATAACCGCCTTTCCATCTGGAATGTACAGAACATGGGTAACTTTAGGCATGGCTTTCATGCCAATGCCGGTATCAATACCAGCGTCGATTCCTCAAAGGCCCGGCGGTTTGGCCTGTGGGGCGAAGAACGTGATGGCAGCCCCGAACAATATGCGTGGAACGTTGTTATTGACGCCACCTTTACCGGATTTACTAGGCTAAGCGAGCAATTAGGGATAAGCGGCCGCATCGGTTTTAATTACAGTATCTTCCGCGACCGTCAAGATGGTGATGAAAATTTGGGGCGTTTTGCCCGCGGTATTAGAGACGACCGTATTATCGGCGATATGCTCTTTTTTTGGAACTTAACCTTAATTAATAATGTTTTTTTATGGCAGTTTAGCGGTATTGGCGAGCTGCACGGCCATATTACCTACGATGGTATGCTGGTGCGTAACTATAGGGCCGATTGGCAAAAACCTTACAACGCTTTAGGGCTAGAGCTGGTGTACTACCCCGCTTTTTCTAACAACTTTAGGATTAGAGCCAGCATAGCCGCCGATATTGAAGGGATAATTAATAACTCTAATATCTTCGGCGAAATTTACCGGCCAGAGGCTAACCCGCCGCGCGGTGTAGGCGGCTCGCAATTTGAGATGTTTTTTGGCTTAGAACTTCATTATTAGTGAATAACTAAAAATTAGTGTTAGCAAAAGCGTAACTTTTTTGCCGTTATAGAGGTTGCCGTAAGCAACCTCTTAGCTATTAACTGTTAGTTATTACCTAATTAACCTTTCTTTTATTATTAATAAACCTTTGCAGTTCGCTAATGTTATTAACAATAATTTGCTCGGGCGAAACAATCATTTTACGCTGGCTTACATAAGCATTAAGCACATGGCGTGCAGAATCTACCGAAAGACCAGCCCAGTTGGCCACCGTCTCTACATTAACAGGGATAGCCCGTGCATTTTCGTTGGCAGATTGCGGCGGTAAACCGTCTATTAACATTAATAAAACATCTACCACCTTAGATACATCATCGTCTAGCTGTAATATTTGCAGCTGCCGTCTTTGGTCGTAAATACGTTTAGAAAATAATTTAAGCAAAGCTATACACATAGTAGGGTTATTTTTAACCAAAAGGCCAAGGTTTTCTTTGGTAAAAGAAAGCACGGTACTTTCTTCTAAAGCTATAGCTGTACTGTTACGCGGGTTATCGTTAAGGATAGACATTTCGCCAAAAAAATCACCGGCTTGTAAAATGGCTATCGTTTTTTCGGTATCACCAATTACCCGCATCAGTTTAATGCGGCCGCCCTTGAGCATAAAAAATTTATCGCCTATTTCGTGCTCGCAAAAAATAATATCGCCGGCTTTGTAGGTTATTGCAAACCTATTTAACGAGTTACTTTCCATCATTATCCTCCGTAAGCCTTAATAATCGGCCCTATTTTAGTCTTAAGCGGCGAACCTTCTGCCAGTAAATCGTAAAGTTTTTTATAAAAAATTACGGCCAGCTTTTTATCGTTTAAAGCTTCGTAACTGCGCGCCATCAATAATAAGGCATTGTTAATCAGGGGGGATTCGGGATATTTAGGAAAAAACGCCGACAAGTGCTCGATAACATCTTGATATTTTTTTAAATTAAAAAAGGCCTCACTCATATAATATTCGCTCTGGGCCAAATATGGCTCGAAGCTTTTATCGGTTTCACGCACAATACGGCCAAACTTTAAGATACTCGGCGCATATTTTTTTTGGTCAAACAAAACCTTTGCCTCATTAAATAAAGACTCGGCCTCGCTAATAACGGCGCTGCCGGCAGCTACCACCCCTTTAATTTTAGAGTAAAAACGTTCTTCGGCATCTTCGTTGCCGCCGATACGGCTTTGCGAATATTCTATTTTAGCTTTGGCATCGCCGGCGTATTTACCGGCCGGATAAGCCTTTAGGTAACGTTTAAAACTTTCGTTACTTTGGCGGTAAAGACGGTTTTTTAAAAAATAAAGCCCCACGCTATAAAGACCGGTTTCGGTATCAACGGCATTACGCTCGTCTTTTTGGCGCATATAACTTTGAATTTGTTGATGCACATCACTTAATTGCTTGCTATAATTACGCAGCAATTTTAACGTAATATCGCTGTGTTTTTTAATTATTTCTTCAAATTCGCCATAATTAAGCAAAACAATTTCGCTGGGGATTAAAGCCATCGCCGTTTCGTCTTGCGGCAAATTGCCTAAAGCGCTGCGCACACCAAAAAAATCGCCAACTCCTAAAGTACGCTTATCCCCCGATGAGTTATCATCATTTAACGAAGAAATATCATCTTGAAAGGTAATAGCCACCTTACCCGACTTTACTACATAAAAAGACGAAGTACGGTCGCCCTTAAAGTAAATAACACTATTTGTTTTATATAAAAGACTTTTGGACACGTTTTATTTTCCCGCCCTTTTAGATAGCGTAAGTATAACACAAAAATTATCTTTTAGCAATCGCTAAAAACGGAGGGTAAAAAATTAATAATTGGGAAGGCAAAAATTCTTAATTATTACTTTTTAATTCGGCCGCCTCTATCCTTTTAGCTACTTTCTCTCTAAAGCCGGCCGGAGGTTCTTCGCCGTCTAACATCTGTTTAAAAGCCCCAGTTAAATAATCCATATTAAGCCAATCTTCGTCGTCATCATTAACCGGCTTGGCCGGCTGCTTATCTTTACTCTCCGGCCTATCTTGATGATTGTTCTTATCCTCCGGCTTAGTTTTAGCAGAGCTTGGGGCGGGTTTAGCTTTGTTATTCACTTTGACCGGAGGTAACTTCATTTCGTCCTCTTCTTCCTCATCATCGGCTTCTTCTTTGGCTAAGTAATCAAACAAAAATCTTAAAGCTTTACCATGCCGGTTATTGTAAGCTTCTTCTAAT
>Ga0131853_10001577_pt1 | contig 40704 bp, 33 predicted proteins | sample TergutLab28metaG_FD_92764 | JGI IMG/M metagenome (GOLD analysis project Ga0131853, IMG submission 92764) | Labiotermes labralis P1 segment gut microbial communities from Petit-Saut dam, French Guiana - Lab288 P1 (version 2) (version 2) | ecosystem: Host-associated > Arthropoda: Insects >...
GGCCTCCTCAAGCGCGAGGGCATGCGGCGCGAACTCGACCCCGGCGCCCTGGCCATGCAGGACGCGGTCCGCGCCGCACTCGACCCCCTCGGCATCTTCAACCCCGGCAAGGGGTGAGCCGCTAGGCGAGAATCTCGGCCAGGCGGCCCAGGTCGCCGAAGGCGAAACCGCCGCCTTCGGCGAGGGGCTGGACCACGACGTGGTCGGCGCCCGCGTCCAGGTGCTCGCGCACCCGGGCGGCGGCCGCCTCGGCGCCGGACGGGATGATCGCGTCGATCAGCCGGTCGCTGCCGCCGTTCGCGATGTCTTCGTCGGTGAAGCCGTAGTCCTTGAGCATTCGCGTGTAGTTCGGCAGCTTCAGGTAACGGCCGGCGTACGCGCGGCCGGCGGCCCGCCCTTCCTCGGGGCGGGACGCGAGCGAGACCGCCTGCTCCGGCACGAGCAGCGGTCCGGCACCTAGGATCTCCCGGGCCTTCTTCGTATGAGCGGGTGGCGAGAAGTACGGGTGGGAGCCGGCGTAGCGGGCGGACAGCTTGAGCATCTTCGGCCCGAGCGCCGCGAGCACCACCGGCGGGAGTTCCCGCACCGGCGCGGCGCCGCCCTGCTGGGCCGGGTGCTCCAGTTCGTCCAGGAACTTCTCCATCTTGGAGTAGGGCTTGACGTACTCGTGCCCGAGTTTCGTGACCAGCGGCGCGTGGCTGACGCCGACTCCGAGGATGAAGCGGCCGGGGAACTCCGTGTCCAGGCGGGAGGCCTGGGCACGGATCTCCGCGGGCTCCCAGGCCCAGATGTTGGCGATGCCGGGCGCGGCGATGAGCCGCTCGCCCCCGGACAGCAGGCCGCGCAGCGCCTCGAAGTCGGCGGGCGTGGCGTTGCCCCCTCCGACCCACACCGACGTGAAGCCCGCCTTCTCGATGGCCTGCCCCAGCGCCTGCGGGGCCTGTCCCGTGGCGGCCGGCGGCGGTGTCCAGATACCTACGCGGCCCAGCCGCGAGCGCAGTTCTTCAGTCGTCATGTTCCCTGTCATGTCCCCGGGACCGGAGTTTCATGCCCGCACCCGGGTCTCCTGCCCGCGCCGCACCTGCCCGCGCCGCACCTGCCGACGCCGCACCTGCCGACGCCGGGGCAACCGGTCCCGCGTGGACTCGCGTGGTGCATAAAAGACCACTGGAGTCCGCGCGGGCGGAGCGGGGTAGCTAGGCGGCGCTGCTGGTGCCGAGATAGACGTCCCACTGGGGATCGCCATCGTGGTAGGTCCCGATGAGGCGCCAGTGGGCGCCGCGGGGCACGGCGGGGGCGACGGGCAGGGTCCAGCCCAGCTCGCTCAGGAGCCGGTCTGCCTTGCGGTGATTGCACATCTGGCAGGCGGCCACGGTGTTCTCCCAGGTGTGCTGGCCGCCGCGGCTGCGCGGTATCACGTGGTCGATGGTCTCGCCGTGCCGGCCGCAGTACACGCACCGGTAGTTGTCCCGGCGCATCAGGGCGGCCCGGGTGAGCGGAACGCGGTTACGGTGCGGCAGCCGCACATAGCGCCGGAGCCGGATCACCGAGGGCGTCGTCAGGGAGAACCTGGCGGAGTGCATGACCTGGCCGGTGACGTCTTCATGCACGATCTCCGCCTTGTCGCACAGCACGAGGCAGACGGCCCGCTTCAGCCCGACCGTCGTCAGCGGTTCGTACGTCACGTTGAGCAGCAGCACTCGTCGCACTGGCACCTCCGCAGGCACCTTCGTGAGGCGCCGCTCGCATCACCGGGACCCTTGTCACCCCAGTGTGACCGAAGCCACGTGCCTCTGCCAACACAATAAGACTACAGCCTTGTAAGCAGATTCTCGGTTAATGGAGCGTAACGACCCGGCGTTATGGTATTGGCCATGCCTTTCGACCCTGCGCAGTACCCAGCGGCCCGGCGGCTCGAGCTCGTCGAGGACCTGTTCGGCCATCAGGTCGCGGACCCCTACCGCTGGCTGGAGGACTCCGAGTCGGGCCAGTCCGAAGAGTGGCGCGACGCCCAGGAAGCGCTGTGGGAGCGCTACCGGGACCAGCTGCCGCGACGGCAGGAGTTCGCCGGCCGGGTGGGCGAGCTCCTGCGGGTCGGAAGCGTCGGGACGCCGGTGCACCGGGGTGAGCGCCGTTTCTACACCCGCCGCGATCCCGGCCAGGAGCACGGGGTGCTGTACGTGTCCGACGGGGAGGAAGAGAAAGCCCTCGTCGACCCGAACGCGCTCGACCCCGAGGGCCGCAGCACCCTCGACGCCTGGTCCCCGGACAAGGAGGGACGCCTGCTGGCCTACCAGGTATCGGCCGGCGGGACCGAGGAGTCACTGCTGCACGTCATCGACGTCGCCACGGGCCAGCAGGCCGACGGGCCGATCGACCGGTGCCGGTACTCCGGAATCGCCTGGCTGCCCGGCGGCAAGGCGTTCTACTACACCCGGCGGCTGCCCGCCGGCCAGGTCCCCGACGGAGAAAGCCAGTACCACCGGCGGGTCTACCTGCACACGGTGGGGACGGACCCGCGGACGGACACGATGGTCTTCGGCGAGGGCCGGGACAAGACCTCCTACTACGGAGCCGGGGTCAGCCGGGACGGACGCTGGCTGACGATCTCCGCCTCGATCGGCACCGCGCCCCGTGACGACCTGTGGCTGGCCGACCTGACCGCGTCCGACCCGGCGAAGCCGGACCTGAAGCCGGTCACGGTCGGCCTCGACGCCCAGAGCCACCTCCACGCCGGCCGCGACGGGCGGCTGTACGTCTACAGCGACCTCGACGCTCCCCGGGGCCGGATCGCGATCGCGGATCCGGCGAACCCGGGCCCGGAATCCTGGGCTGACCTGATCGCCGAAGACCCCGAAGCCGTCCTGCGCGACTACGCCGTCCTCGACGGCGCCGGGCACGGTGCCGGGCACGGCGCCGATGACGGCTCCGATGACGGCGCCCGGCCGGTCCTGCTGGTCTCCTGGACCCGGCACGCCATCGCCGAGATCACCGTTCACGACCTGGCCACCGGCGAGAAGCTCAGCACCCTCGAACTCCCCGGGATCGGCACCGTCGGCGGCCTGTCCGAGCGGCCCGAGGGCGGTCACGAGGCCTGGTTCGCCTACACCGACTACACGACTCCCGCACGGATCCTCCGCTACGACGCGGCCACCGGCGACATCGAGACCTGGGCCACCCCGCCCGGCAGCGCCGCGAAAACCGGGGCCGCGAACCCTCCGCAGGTCACCGCCCGGCAGGTCACGTACACCTCCAAGGACGGCACTCCGGTACGGATGGTGATCGTCGAACCCGGGAGTGGAACAACGATCCGTTCGGTCGAAAGGCCTTTCATCCTGTACGGGTACGGCGGCTTCAACATCCCGATGACCCCGGGCTACTCCCCCAGCATCCTGGCCTGGGCGGAGGCCGGCGGCGGATACGCGATCGCGGCGCTGCGCGGAGGCTCCGAGGAGGGCGAGGAATGGCACCGCGCGGGCATGCTCGGCCGCAAGCAGAACGTCTTCGATGACTTCCACGCCGCCGCCGGGTACCTCATCGATGAGGGCCTCACGACCCGGAGGCAACTCGCCGTGTCGGGCGGCTCGAACGGCGGGCTGCTGGTCGGGGCGGCGGTCACGCAGCGACCGGATCTGTTCGCCGCGGCCGTCTGCTCGGCACCGCTGCTCGACATGGTGCGCTACGAGCGGTTCGGCCTCGGGGAACTGTGGAGAGCCGAGTACGGGTCGGCGGCGGTGCCCGGAGAACTGGAATGGCTGCTGGGCTACTCGCCCTATCACCGGGTCGCCGGCGGAACCGGCTACCCGTCCGTCCTGTTCACGGTGTTCACCAACGACACCCGGGTAGACCCGCTGCACGCCTACAAGACGTGCGCCGCGCTGCAGCACGCCACCACGTCCGGAAAGCCGGTGCTCCTGCGGGCCGAAGCCCAGGTCGGGCACGGCGCCCGCGCGGTCAGCCGGACGGCGGGCCTGTCCGGGGACACCCTGGCCTTCGTAGCCGCCGAGACCGGCCTGGACGGATAGCGTTCCGGGGGATTCGCGCATACCAGCACGTCAGCACCGGTAGCGTGTATCCCCGGTATGCAACATTCCTCTGAGGAAGTCCCCAGGCGGTGTCGGCCCGGCGACGTGACGGCCGTGGCGGTCCTCATCACGCTGCCCGTGCTCGTGTACGGAATCCCGTCACTGGTCGGCCATCCGCTGATGCCCGGCGACGACCTGACCCAGAACTTTCCGCTGCGGGTGCTGGCCGGCCGGGAGATCCGGTCGGGGCACCTGCCGATGTTCGACCCCTACGCCTGGAGCGGGTCACCGCTGCTGGCCGGCTGGAACGCTGGTGCGGCCTACCCGCTGACCTGGCTTTACGCTGTCCTTCCCGGGGTAGCGGCCTGGACGGCCGGACTGATCGTCACCTGGGCGACGACGGGAATCAGCCTGTTCGCGTACCTGCGGGCACTGCGCCTGCGGACGCTGCCGTCGTTCCTGGGCGCGCTGTCATTCGCCTTCGCCGGGGCGATGTCCGCTCAGGTCACGCACTTCGGGCTGGTCGCGGGCATGAGCTGGGTGCCGCTGGCTCTCCTCGCTGTCCTGCGGATCACGGACTCTTCATCCCGAACGGATAGTCGTTCCTGCGACGGGCCCGCGTTCCTGTGGCCGTCGCGGCGGACGTTCCGGTGGACCGCGGTGCTGGCCGTGTCCTCCGGCCTGGTCATCCTGTCCGGGGAGCCGCGCGCGGTGGTCGACGGGTTCGCCATCATCGGCATCTACGCGGCGTGGCGGGCCGCGCGTCTCGGGCTGTTCCGCCGGAGTTCCTGGCGGCGGGCGCTGCCGGGAACCGCGCTGCTGGCCCTCGGGTTCGGCCTGGGCGTGGCGCTGGGAGCGGTGCAGCTGCTGCCCGGACTGGACGCGGTCAGTTCCTCCCAGCGCGGGACCGGGTCGATGGCGCTGTTCGCGGACGGGTCGCTGGCACCGCGGTGGCTGCTGCTCACGCTCGTTCCGGACCTGCTGGGCGGTTCCGGGTCGCTGACGCAGCCCGCCTTCTTCGACACCTACGGCCTGACCGAGATCACGTGCTACGTCGGCATCCTGCCGGTCGTGGCCGCGTTCGCGCTGCTCGCCCGTTCCTGGTTCACCCGGGGCGACGACGGGCGACGCCGGCTGCCGGAATACCTGGTGTGGCACCTGGTGGGGATCGTCGGGATCTTCCTGGCCCTGGGCGGGAACACGCCGCTGGCCCAGGTGCTGTACCGGATACCGCTGTTCGGCACCCAACGGCTGCAGAGCCGGAACATCCTCCTGCTGGACCTTGCCCTGGCCATCCTGCTCGCGTACTGGCTGGACAAGCCGTTCCCCCGGGATTCCCGCGCCGCTGACGCCGCTCGCGTGTCCCGCGGGCGGGCCTGGGAGGCGGCGGCCGGGCTGCTGCCCCTCCTGGCCGCCGGGGCCCTGGTCGTGGCCGGACTGGCCTGGGGTGCGGGCCTGCCCCGCTGGCTGGGGGTGAAGTCGGCGATGAGCGCCCAGGAGATCGGCGCGCTCAAGCCGTGGCTCGTCCCGTCCATGGTTATCGCGGCCGCGGCCGCCGTGCTGGTGGTCTTCGGGCACCGCCTCGGCCGGAAGGCGCTATCCCGGGCGTGCGCCGTGTTCGTGGTCACGGACCTCGTGCTCTTCACCGTCCTCGGCGTGGTGCGGGTCGCTCCGGTCTCGTCCTCCGCCCTGGTTCCCGCCACTCCTCCCCCTCCCCCCTCGGGCTCCGCCGGTCCTTCGGTACCCGCGCCGACGCCCGCGCGGCCGCTGTCGGAACTCGGGTACCCGGGACGGTTCGCGATCTACGACCGGCGGATGCTGGACAGCGACGACCTGTCAGTGCTCGATCCGCCCAACACCAACGACATCAGCACCGGCGGCATGCCCTCCGTGCAGGGCTACTCATCCATCGTCGACGGGACCTATGCGACCGCCACCGGCTCCCATCAGGCTTCCGGCGGCGGGCAGAATGTCCTGTCCCCCGCCGCCGTCGGGAACGGCACCCTGGACGCCTTGGACACCACGCTGCTGGCCACCGTGCCGTACTACCTGACCACCGCCGCTCCCGTGCTGGGAGGCTCCCGGGGACTGCCGTTGTACGGAGAGCGGCGCCCGGGCACGGGCCAGGAGGCGACCTGGTTCCTCGGGCAGTACGCACCGGTGTCCCGGGTCGTGGTGCCCGCCCCGTCCGGCGCCCGGGCCGCGGTGAAGGCGGGCGCCAGGATCGGTCTCACGGCCCCGGACGGGCGGACCCGGTGGTTCCGGGCCCGGGCGTCGGGCACGTCCGCCCTGGTGGTCACGCCGCCCCGGGCGGTAACGGCGACGACGGTGCTCGCGCGGGCCGGCTCTCCGGTCCGCCTCGGAGCGCCCACGCTCCGGCAGCCGGGCGGATCCGCGCTGGTGGCCGACGGCGAACTGCAGAACGACCTCACCGCGCCCCGGTGGGACCTGGCCGGGTTCGACGGCGGCTTCGCGGTCTTCCACGACAGGTTCGCCGCCGCTCCGGTCACGGTCCAGGCTCTGACCTCGCGGTCCGGTTCCTCCGGGCGGTATTCCCGGGCACGGGCGGGGCCGGGCCGGATCGCGTCGGTCCGGTACGCCGTCAGCGTGTCGGGCGACGCGGCCAAGGCGGCCGTGGCGTCGCCGGAGGGGGCCCGTCTCATCCGCTCGGTCGCCGCCATCCCCGGGTGGAGCGCTACCTGGCAGCCCCGGCACGGGCGGGCGGTGCCCCTGACGATCCAGCGGGACGGCGTGGTCCAGGCCGTGGACGTCCCGCCGGGGCAGGGGACCGTGACCTGGCACTACATGACGCCGCGGCTTCCGGCCGGGCTCGCCGTCTCCGGCGGGGCGCTAGTGATCACCCTGATCCTCACCGTGACGGGCCGTCGTCGCCGGCCCGCAGCCGCATCCCCGTTCCCGGCGCGGGAACTCGAATCCCAGCATGTCTAGTCATCTAGATGGCCAGACGGCTAGATGGCTAGACCCGGGGCGCCGGTATTCAATTCCCGCCCCCGGTCCAACTAGGGTGAGAGGCGATATGACTGAGGACACGGCACACCCCCCGCGCACCTTCTACGAGGCGGTCGGCGGCGAGGAAACGTTTACCCGGCTCGTCCACCGGTTCTACGCCGAGGTCGCCGCGGACCCGGTACTCCGGGCCGTCTACCCGGACGACGACCTGGGCCCGGCGGAAGAGCGCCTGCGGCTGTTTCTCATCCAGTACTGGGGCGGTCCGGCGAAATACCACGAGTTGCGCGGCCATCCGCGCCTGCGCATGCGGCACGTGCGGTTCAGGGTCGGAACCCGTGAGCGTGACCTGTGGCTGGCGCACATGCGCACGGCGCTCGACGAGATCAGCCTTCCCGAGGCACTGGAACACCAGCTGTGGGACTACCTGGTCATGGCCGCGAACAGCCTGGTCAACGTCCCGCCGGAGGAAGACCCCAGGAACAGCGAAGGCCGGGAAGGCTTGCTTTAGGCCCCCGGGCGTGAACCCGGGGGCCGCTCGCCTTACCCTCGGGTGAGCTTGCGGTAGGTCACCCGGTGCGGCCGGGCGGCCTCCGCCCCGAGGCGGTCGATCTTGTTCTTCTCGTAGGCCTCGAAGTTGCCCTCGAACCAGAACCAGTCCGAGCCGCCCTCCCAGGCCAGGATGTGCGTGGCGATCCGGTCCAGGAACCAGCGGTCGTGGGACGTGATCACGGCGCAGCCCGGGAACTCCAGCAGCGCGTTCTCCAGCGAGGCCAGCGTCTCGACGTCGAGGTCGTTGGTCGGCTCGTCCAGGAGCAGCAGGTTGCCGCCCTGCTTCAGGGTGAGCGCCAGGTTCATCCGGTTGCGCTCACCTCCGGACATGACGCCGGTCGGCTTCTGCTGGTCCTTGCCCTTGAACCCGAACGCGGCGACGTAGGCCCGGCTGGGGATCTCGACGTTGCCGACCCGGATGAACGTCTCGCCGTCGGAGATGGCCTCCCAGACGTTCTTCTTCCCGTCCAGGCCCGCCCGGTTCTGGTCGGCATAGGAGACCTTGACCGTGTCCCCGACCTTGATCGTCCCGGCGTCCGGCTTCTCGTCTCCGACGATCATCCGGAACAGGGTGGTCTTGCCGACGCCGTTGGGGCCGATGACACCGACGATGCCGTTACGGGGCAGGCTGAAGCTCAGGCCCTCGTACAGCGCCCGGTCGGCGAAGCCCTTGGACAGGCCGCTGACCTCGACGACCTGGTTGCCCAGGCGCGGGCCCGGCGGGATCTGGATCTCTTCGAAGTCGAGCTTCTTGTTCTTGTCCGCCTCGGCCGCCATCTCCTCGTACCGCTCGAGGCGGGACTTCGACTTGGCCTGGCGGGCGCGGGGGCTGGACCGGACCCATTCCAGTTCGTCGTCGAGGCGCTTGCGCAGCTTGGCGTCCTTGGCGCCCTCGACCTTGATCCGGGAAGCCTTGGTCTCCAGGTAGGTGGAGTAGTTGCCCTCGTAGGGGAAGGCGTGGCCGCGGTCGAGTTCCAGGATCCACTGGGCCACGTTGTCCAGGAAGTACCGGTCGTGAGTGATGGCGATGACAGTGCCCGGGTACTTCTCCAGGTGCTGCTCCAGCCAGTTCACGCTCTCGGCGTCCAGGTGGTTGGTCGGCTCGTCGAGGAGCAGCAGGTCCGGCTGCTGGAGAAGCAGCCGGCACAGCGCGACGCGGCGCTTCTCGCCACCGGACAGGCTCGTCACCTCGGCGTCCGGCGCCGGGCAGCGCAGGGCGTCCATCGCCTGCTCAAGCTGACTGTCGAGGTCCCAGGCGTCCTTGTGGTCAAGCTGCTCCTGCAGCTTGCCCATCTCCTCCATGAGCTCGTCGGAGTAGTCGGTCGCCATCTTCTCGGCGATCTCGTTGTAGGAATCGAGCAGCCTCTTGGTCTCGGCGACGCCTTCCTCGACGTTCCCGAGAACGGTCTTGGACTCGTCAAGCTGCGGCTCCTGGGCGAGCAGCCCGACAGTGTGGCCGGGCATCAGGCGCGCCTCGCCGTTCGACACGGACTCGACCCCCGCCATAATCTTCAGCAGGGTGGACTTGCCCATGCCGTTGGGGCCGACAACGCCAATCTTGGCACCCGGCAGAAAGCTCAGCGTGACGTCATCAAGGATGACCTTGTCACCATGCGCCTTGCGGACGGCGCGCAGCTGATAGATAAATTCCGGCATAGTATCCAGCCTAGGGGTTGCTACTCAGTGTCTTGTGCCGCGCGGAGCGGTCTTCGCCGGGTTATCGGCCGGCCTGCAAAGGCATACCCGGTCCCGGCCCGTGTTCTTCGCGCGGTAGAGCGCGAGGTCGGCGGCCGCGAGCAATTCGAACAGGTCGCGCCCGTGTACTCCGAGCTCCGCGACTCCGACCGAAATCGTGACGCCGACCGTGGCGTCTCCCGCGAGCACACCGATCACGCTCACGCCGCGACGGAGCCGTTCGGCGATGCGCAGGGCCTCTTCCACCCTGGTCCTCGACAGGAGGATCACGAACTCCTCGCCGCCGAACCGTCCCACGATATCGGTTTCCCGGACCTGCTGCCGCAGTTCGAGGGCCAGTCCTCGCAGGACGTCGTCGCCGACCAGGTGACCGTAGGTGTCGTTGACCTTCTTGAAGTGGTCGACGTCGGCGAGCAGCAGGGCGACCGGCTCGCCGGTGCGCAGCGCCCGGACGATCTCGGCGTCGGCCTCGCGCTGCCAGGTGGAGGCGTTCAGGAGCCCGGTCTTGGGATCGGTGCGGGCCGCCGCCTTCAGCTGCTGGTGCATGAGGCTGCGCTGCAGCATGATGACCGGGGGCAGCGCTACGCAGAGCAGCAGGGGGCTGAGCGCGCAGGCGATCGTCACCAGGACGCCGACGCACGTCTCGGTCAGGTCCAGGAGCATCCGCTCCCGGTCCCACAGCATGTCCGACAGTTTCCCGTCGGGCTCGGCCAGCCACGCGGCCACCGCGACCAGGCAGGTGTTCAGCACGCCGAACACGACCGCGCAGCACACCGCGATTCCCGCCTGCTGGGGCCGCACGAACCATTCCTGCGGCCCCGGGTAGGCCAGCCAGCTGAGCGCCCGGGCCTGCGGGGCCGCGGGGGCCAGCCAGCGGAAGAGGATGGAGGCGGCCGCCCCGGCCAGGCCGAGCGCCGCGGAGCTGAACACCCGGCGGTAGAGCGGGCCGCGCCGCACCCGCAGGTACAGCAGCAGGCCGAGCAGGGCCGGCGCGATCAGCGCGTAGAGCGGCGGCAGCAACAGTGCCACCGGCAGCCACCACGCCGACAGCAGGTCCCGGGAGACCCCGGCCGGCTGTCCCAGGCGGCGGGTGGCCTCGACGCATACCGCGCCGCACGCCATCAGCGCGGCGAACAGCATGATGTCCCACGCGCGGGCCGACGTGCGGGTGAACTCCCACCCGGCCAGCCCCGCATAGCCGATCTGTACTGACAGAATGTAACCAATGACGGGGACCGGCAGCGCGAACAGCTCCCAGTGCCGCGGCCACCCGACAACCCGGATAATCCTTCGTCGCCGGCGTTTCGTCGACTCCTGCACTGCTGACATGCCTCCGCCTGCCGTCGGTTCCGACTTCCTGGCGCCCGCTCCCGCCCGGAACTTCAAGTCACGCTAGGTAACAGAATAGATGCACCGTGTGCGTGGTGTGGGCAGAACCGGTATGTTGGGTGCCGCACCCGGGCGGGTACGCGGCCTCTTGCGCGCTTCCGCCCTGGTGCGGACACCCCTGCGGTACTCCCTGCTGGCGGCGATTCCGCCGGACATCGACGAGGAGACACACCAATGCGAGGCGTTATCTGGATCTAAACCGGCACAGCGACGTCTTCACGCCGCGGGTCGCCCGCGGCCGCCTCGGCAGTATCAGCATCGCTCTCGTCGCCCGTGCCGAAGACCCGGCCGGCACCCGGTTCATCACCGGGCACGCCGTCGCGGCCGCCGTCCGGCTCACTGGCCGGACGGACGGCTGGGTCCACATCCGCCTCGCAGTCCTCGTCAAACGGGCTTCTTTCCGGGTGGCCCGGACCGAAGCCCGGCCCGGGCCCGTAGTTCTCGCTGGGCCCGAATTCCGGCTCGGCGCCCAGTCCGCGGCTGGCCTCGCCCGCCGCGATCCCCTCCGCCGACTGGGGCGACGCGGACCGGATCCGGTTGAAGTGGGTCCACCCGAACAGCAGGTCGTGCCCCAGCGAACTGGCGTTGATCTCGACCTCGGTCCGGGTGTTGTTGTCCCGGTCGGTCCAGGTCTTGGTGCGGAAACTGCCGTGCACCGTCACCCGGTGCCCCTTGCGCAGGGACGAGGCGGCGTTCACCGCCAGGCCGCGCCAGCAGACGACGTCGTAATAGGACGCCGGCCCTTCCCGCCACTCCCCGGCCGACCGGTCAAGCCACCGGCTGGCCGTCCCGACCCGGACCGTGCAGACCGGAGTATGATCCTTGTTCGTCACTCGCAGATCCGGGTCCTTCGCCACCCAGCCGGTCAGTTTCACATAGGTCTGGTTGCTCATCGTCTTCCTCCTCAAGATGGACGTGCCCGGCGAGCGCCGGCGCACTTCCACGGTGCGGCGCGCCCGCCGCGTTCCGGAAGGTCGATTTCTGCCCTGTGGATAATGAGCCCGATTTGTCCCGGGCCTGTGGAGAGTGACTTGCGATCATGAAAATTCCCCGCCATGATGCCGCGTTTCAATCACGGCTTGCGGCGCATCCCCATAAAGGTCAGCAAAAGAGCGCGTCCATGCGCTATAAACGATCATCGGCAGCATAGTCGTGTACGCAACCATGCCCCCTACTCCGGACCTCGCGGCGCGACGATTTCACTATGCAAGTAATGCGCTGCATACCCCATATGCCCCGAAGGTCCGCGACTCGGCACCCCGACCCCTAGCCGCCTTATAGAACATCTCCCAGAGGGCAGGCCGGCCGTTACGGTCCGGGCCGCGCAAGGTAACTACTTATAGTACTGAACTGGCCACGAATCGCCGTCAACGGTACCTAGAATACCTAGGTACCGGGCCGGGCACGGAAGGAACTCATTGGTGATCCGCACGCTCATCGCCGAATCCACCGCCCTGACCCGGGAGGGGCTGGTCGCCATTCTCGGGCGGGAGCCCGACATCGACCTCGTGGCCACGGCCCGGAACGGGGGCGAGGCGGTCTCGGCCACCCGCACGCTCCGGCCCGACGTGGCCCTGCTCTCCGCGGCCTTCCCCGCGGACCGGGGAATCGGCGACTGGATCACCGTCGCGTCCCGCGCCCGGGAGGTCGCCCCGGAGTGCCGGCTCGCGATCCTCAGCCCCGGCTGGCAGTGCCGGGACATGCGCCGGGCGGCGGCCGCGGGCGTACGGGGCTTCCTGGTCTGCGACTCTCCGGCCGAGGATCTCATCGGCGCGGTCCGGAGGCTGGCCTCCGGCCGCCAGGTGCTCGACCCCCGGCTGCCCCGGAGCCCCCAGTCGCCGCTGACCCAGCGGGAGGCGGACGTGCTGCGCGCGGCCGAACTGGGCGCCACCACCGCGGAGATCGCCGACGCCCTGTGCCTGTCCGAGGGCACGGTGCGGAACTACCTGTCCCGGGCGATCGCCAAGACCGGCGCCCGCAATCGGCTCGGCGCGGTTCGGATAGCCGCCGCATCCGGCTGGCTATAGCTTCGGCAATATCCGGACATGCTGGATTTTTAAGAGCGAAAATTGGACGCAAAACAGTCGGCAAGCCAATTGAACTGATGACAGAAGTCACTATTCTTGGCACCTGGACGATGCCATGATTTTGCTGATACCTCGGAAACTATTTTGCACGGGAGTGATCGTGGATAAGCAGTATGAGCTGTACTGCATGACACATCCGCTTTTCTACGATTCCCCTCAGCTTGGCACCGGGCGAACGCACTTCCCCATCGCCCGGCGTCCGCTTCCCCGCGGATGGCGGCGAACTTCCCGGGGAGACTGGGTTATTTTCCTCCCGCCAAACCTGGAAATGCCGGACCAGGGCTGGAAGATTCACGTTTCCGCGTCCGCCGCGAGTTCCGCGGACACGCTCACGCGCGTGTGGGAATACTGCGTATCCCGCGAAATTCCCTTCAAAATGGTCGGCTCGGCGCGCGACGTTTTCCTGCGCAACATGAAGTACGCGGACCGCTCGTCCGCCGGGAAGATGGCCGCCATCTACCCGGGGAACGAGGCGGCCTTCGAGCGCATCCTGCGCGAACTGGACGCCGCGCTCCGCGGAGCCGAGGGACCCTACATTCTCAGCGACCTCCGGTACGGCAGCGGTCCCCTGTACGTCCGCTACGGGGGCTTCACCGAGCGGTTCTGTCCCGGGGGCGACGGCCAGCCGGTGCTGGCCATCGAGAACGGGGACGGCGTCCTCGTCCCCGACGTCCGCTCCCCGGTCTTCACCGTGCCGGACTGGGTGCGCCTGCCGGAATTCCTTCAGCCGCACCTGGACGCGCGCAACGCCGTGGGCTTCGCCAGCATGGACTACGACATCACCGGCGCCCTGCACTTCTCCAACGGCGGCGGTGTCTACACCGCCACCGACAAGCGCGACGGCCGCGAGGTCATCCTGAAGGAGGCCCGGCCGCACGCCGGGCTCTCAGGAGACGGCTCCGACGCGGTCGCCAGGCTCCAGCGCGAGTACGAGCTCATGCGCAGGCTGGACGGGCTGGGCATCGCGGCGGAAGCGTACGCGTGCTTTCAGGTCGGCGACCATCACTTCCTCGCCGAGGAATTCATCGACGGCAAGACATTCAACAAGTGCGTCGTCGAGCGCTATCCGCTTCTGGTGTCGGACCCCGGCCGGGAGACCCTGGCCGAGTACACCGACTGGGTGATGAGTACGTGCGCCGGCACGGAGCGGGCCACCAAGCTCATGCACTCGCGCGACATCGTCTTTCACGACCTGCACATGCACAACGTGATCCTGCGTCCGGACAGTTCCGCCGTGGTCCTCATCGACTTCGAGGCGGCGGGCGATGTCAGCCGGGACAAGCGCACCGGCCTCGGCAATCCGGGGTTCACCGCGCCGGCCAGCCGGAACGGCTTCGAGATCGACGACTACGCCCTCGCCTGCATGCGATTGTCGGCCTTCATGCCGCTGACCGCGATCCTGCCGCTGGACCGGTCGAAGGCGGAGCAGATCGCGACGGCGATCTCAACCGTCTTCCCGGTGCCGGACAGCTTCCTGGCCGAGGCCGTGGCGGAGATCGGGCGCGACGCTCCGCCGCCGGAGCGCACCGCCGATTCGGTGACCCGCGAATTCGAGGCCGCCGCCCGGTCGGTGGCCCGTGTTTCCCGGCCAGCCAGTGTCCCCCGGCAGGCCCGTTCTCCGGAGGACCCGGATGGCACTCCGTGGAGCCGGCTGTCGGCCGATCTCGTGGCCGCCATCCGGGCCAGCGCGACCCCGGAGCGGACCGACCGCCTGTTCCCCGGGGATATCGACCAGTTCCGCACGCCCGGCGGCGGGCTCGGTCTCGCCTACGGCGCGGCCGGAGTCCTGGTCGCGCTGGACGAGGGCGCGGGAGTGCGGGTCCCGGAGTACGAGGAATGGCTGCTCCGGAGGGTCAAGAAGGCCGCCGACGACATGCCGCTCGGCTGCTGGGACGGGCTGTCGGGCATCGCCTGGGCCCTTGGCCGGCTCGGACATTCCGACGCGGCCGGCCGGCTGGCCAGCCGGTGCCTGTCCGCGGACTGGGAGCGGCTGCCGCCGGACTTCTTCGGCGGCCTGTCCGGCTTCGGGACTGCCCTGCTGGAACTGGCCGGGTCCGGGACGGGCGACTCCGCCGCGCTGGCCGGCGCCGGCGTGCGGGCGGCAGAGATCGTCGCGGACTTTCTCCGCCATGATGACACCGACGCGGCCGGGCTCATGCACGGCAAGGCCGGGCAGGCGCTGCTGCTCATCCGGGCTTACGAGCACACCCGGGAACCCGGGTACCTCGACGCGGCCGCCGCGGCGATCGCGGCCGACCTCGACCGCTGCGTCCCGGACCCCGACGGCGGTCTCCAGGTCGACGAGGGCTACCGGATGATGCCCTACCTCGCGACCGGCAGCGCCGGGATCGGCACCGTCATCGACCAGTTCCTGGCCCATCGCGACGACCCGGACCTAGCCCGGGCCGCTGACCGCATCGTGATCTCAGCCGGCTCGACGTTCTACGTGCAGCCCGGCCTGTTCACCGGCCGGGCGGGCCTGCTGTACTTCCTGGCCTCCCGGGACGGGGCCTCCCCGGCCAGCCCGCGGGTCCGCGACCATGTCGCGCGGCTGTGCTGGCACGCCATGCCGTACTCCGGCGGCCTGGCCTTCCCCGGGGACCAGCTCCTGCGCCTGTCCATGGACGTCGGTACCGGCACCGCCGGCGTCCTCCTGGGCCTGGCCTCGGCTCTCGCGCCCCGCGGCGCGGCGGCGCCCTTGATCACCCGCACCCGGGCCGCTCCGGCCGGCCCCGCAGACCTCCCTGGACGGGATCCGGCGCATGCCGGGCCCTCGCGGGGAGCCGATCAGGACCGAGAACTCGCAAGGAGGTGAACGAATATGTCCCTTTTCGACATGCAGGGAATGAACGCTGAGGACAGCAAGGCGCTTCAGGACAACGGCCGCAGCGCGCTCAGCCTGCTCAGCACCGGCATTGGCGCGGACTGCCGGGACAGCACGCTGAGTGCTCTCGCCGGCGTCTGCAACGGCTAGTCGAATACGGGCAGCTCAGGCCCCAAACTGAGCCCTGGAGCTGGCGGGGAGCGCGGGTGCCATCCGCGTTTCCCGCCGGTTCCGACCTGATTCTTAGTATACGAGACCAGGACACGTGATTTGACGGGAAAGAGCCATTCCGCCACCGAAGGTGACCGGTTGCTCATTTCGGTGGCCCGCCATGACTGGATGTGGCTGGCCGGACTCGGTGCTGGGTCTCTCGCGCTGGCCGGGGCGGCGCTCCTGCTTCCCGCCGCGCTCGGCCGGACCGTGGACGCGGCGGTCGCCCGGTCCGGAAGCGGCGTCTGGGTCGCGGCCTGCGCGCTGCTCATACTGGTCTTCGCCGTCTCGGAGGCGGCCACCGCGCTGGCCATCGGCATCGCGAGCGCTAACGCCACCGCCCGGCTGCGGCGTTACCTCTCCGCGCACGCGCTCTCCGTCGGCCACCGGCTGCCCGAACGGGGCGGCGACACGGTGAGCCGCATCGTCGGCAGCGCGCCGGCCGCGGGCGGCGGGCCCGCCAGCCTGGTCGTGTCCGTCGCGGCGGCCATCCCCCCGGTAGGCGCCCTGGTGGCCCTCGGGCTGATCGACCCGTGGCTGGCGGTGTCCTTCGTCCTCGTCTTTCCCGCGCTCATCGGCATGCTGCGGCACCTGGCCCGGGACTCCTCGCAGATCGCGGTGGACTACAGCCGCGTCCAGGGCGCGATCACGGCCCGGCTGCTGGATGCCCTGGCCGGCGCCCGCACCATCGCGGCGGCCGGCACTCAGGGTTTCGAGCGCCGGCGGGTTCTCGCCCTCCTTCCCGAACTCCGCGGGCACGGATACGCGAACTGGCGCGTGCAGGCCCGCGCGGCCGCGCAGTCGACGATTATCGCCCCGGTGCTCCAGGTCGTCGTCGTGGCCGTCGCCGGCCTGGAACTCTCCCGGCACCACCTCACTCCCGGCGGCCTGACCGCCGCCAGCCAGTACGCGGTGCTGGCCACCGGAATCGGGGCGACCACCGCCATGGTGGCCCGGCTCGGCGTCGCCCGCGGCGGCGCCCGCCGGGTAGCCGAACTGCTAGCGGTCCCGGCCCCGGAATACGGCACGCTGACGAATCCCGCGGGGACCGAAGACCCTCCCCAGGGAAACACTTCCTACCGCGGAAGGCACCGGAAGCCCCGGAAAGACGGGATAGACGGGAAACACGGCGAGCTGGCACTCCAGGGCGTGACGGTGCGGCGGGGCGGGCAGTCCGTACTCCGCGACCTGGACCTGGTCGTTCCCGGCGGGGCCGCCGTGGCCATCGTGGGCAAGTCCGGAGCGGGCAAGTCGACGCTGGCCGAGCTGGCCGGCCGGCTGGCCGACCCGGACGAGGGCACTATCCGCCTCGGCGGAACCGAACTGCGGCGGCTGACCCGCGCCGCCCTGCGGGAGTCGGTGGTGTACGCCTTCGAGCGGCCCTTCCCGTTCGGAGCGACCCCGGCCGAGGCCATCGGGTTCGGCGCCTCTCCGCTGGCCGTTCCCGAGATCACGACGGCCGCGGAGGCCGCTGCGGCCTCAACGTTCATCGAGCGGCTTCCCCGGGGCTATGACACCGCGCTCGACGGGGCGCCCCTGTCCGGCGGTGAGATGCAGCGACTGGGGCTGGCCCGCGCGTTCGCCCGCGCGGCGGACGCCCGGCTTCTCGTCCTCGACGACGCCACCTCCAGCCTGGACACGGTCACCGAGATGCTGGTCAGCCGGACGGTCACGGAGCGGCTGCGCGGCCGTACCCGCCTGATCGTCGCGCACCGGGCGACGACGGCTGCCCGGGCCGACCTGGTCGCCTGGCTCGACGAGGGCCGGATCCGCGCTCTCGCCCCGCACGACCGCCTGTGGCGGGACCCGTACTACCGTTCCCTGTTCGGCGTCGAGGCGGAGATCCCGGCCACGGGAGAGCGATGCTGATCCGTCATCTCCGCGCCCGCCGGGCGGATCTGGCCTGGCTGGCCGCCTGGTCACTCGTGCAGTCGCTCCCCTCCCTGGCCTCCGGCTGGTCAATGGCCCAGGCCACCCGCTGGTTCCTCGCCGGGCGGGTCATGCCCGGGCTGGCGTGGCTCGCCCTGTACGCGGCGGCGGCGGGGGTCGGAGCGATCGGGGCCCGGCAGTCCTATCTGCGCGTGGGGATGATCGTGGAACCGCTCCGGGACGACCTGGTCGCCGCGGTGGTGACCGGCGCTCTCGACCGGTCCACCGCCGGCAGCGCCCCGCTGGCCGACACCCGCTCGGTCGCCCGCCTCACCCATCAGGCCGAGATCATCCGCGACTCCGCCGCCGGACTGCTGGCGGTCACCAGTTCGTTCGCGCTGACCATGATCAGCACCGTGGCCGGGCTCGTCACCCTGGTCCCGGCGACGCTGCCGTACGTGATCCCGCCGCTGGTGGCGGCGGGGGTACTGCTGCGACTGCTGCTGCGGCCCACGATCACGCGGCAGCGGGCATCGCTGCTGACCGAGGAGCGGGTATCCGAGGAGGTCTCCCGGGCGGTCACCGGCGTCCGGGACGTCACCGCGTGCGGGGCCGAGGAACCGGTCCTGTCCGGGCTCGCGGACACGATCGAACTGCAGGCCGCGGCGGCGCGCTCAGCCACGCGAATCAGTTCGGTCCGTGTCCTGTGCCTGGCCGTCGGAGGCTGGCTGCCGCTCGTGCTCGTGCTGACGGCGACGCCGTCGATGCTCGCCCAGGGTGTCTCGGCCGGCGCCATCATCGGGGTCATCACCTACATCACCGGCAGCATGCGGGTCGCGCTGTATACCGCCTCCCAGGGCGTGGGCAACGGCCTGGTCCGCCTCTATGTCACCTACGACCGGATCCGGAGCACGGGCGGCGCCGTCAGGGTCCCCCGCCAGCGGGACGCCGGCGGCATCCGGCCCGGCCCCGCGGGGGTCCCGGCGGGGGGAACGTCCTCCGGTCCGCTCAGCATCTCTCTTCGCGACGTGCGGTTCTCCTACGGGCCGCACGCGGCGCCGGTCATCGACGGGCTCAGCCTGACCATCCCGGCCGGCGACCATCTCGCGATCGCCGGGCCGAGCGGCATCGGGAAGTCCAGCCTGGCCGGGCTCATCGCGGGAACGCTGGTCCCGGACCGGGGCGAGATCCGGTTCGGCGGGGTCCCCGTCGGCCGCCTCGGGCGGGAGTGGCGCGTGCTGATCCCGCAGGAGGCGTACGTGTTCGCCGGGACGGTGGAGGAGAACCTGGCCTATTACCGGCAGGACGGGAAGCGACCGGGCAAGGCGGAAATGGACGCGGCGGCCGAGGAGACCGGCCTGGTGCCGCTGCTGTCGCGGCTAGGCGGCTACGGCGCGGAGGTCAGCCCGGCCGCCCTGTCGGCCGGGCAGCGGCAGCTGATCGCCCTGACCCGGGCCTACCTGTCGCCCGCCCCGGTCGCGATCCTGGACGAGGCCACGTGCTACCTCGACCCGGCGGCCGAGCGCCAGGCGGAGGAGGCGTTCGCCCGCCGCGGCGGCATCCTCATCGTCATCGCCCACCGCATCACGTCGGCCCGCCGCGCGCGGCGGATCCTGGTACTGGACGGCGTCCAGGCCCGGGTGGGCGATCACGACGACCTGATGGCCGTCTCCTCCATGTACCGGGACCTGGCCGGCTACTGGTCCGCCATTCGCTGATCGTTCCCGCGGGCGATGGCGAGTTCGCGGCGGAAGCGCTCGTAGGCGGCTAGTTCCCGGCCGGCCGGGGCGAGGACCAGGTTGCGGGCCACGGTCGTCACGCGGCCGCGCAGCGCGCCCTCGGCGAAGCGGCGTTCATGCTCGGCGGCGCCGTCGGCCAGGTTCCGGCAGGCCAGGGAGGTCAGCCAGCCGAGGAGCAGCGCCGCCACGACCACCGCCGCCAGCCCGATGACCCAGAACCGGCCTCCGAGCCCGCCGAACCCTCCGAAGCCGTGCGTCACCCCGGCCGCGACCGCCCCGGTCAGCGCCGCCACCGCGATGACCAGCAGGAGCCGCTGCCACGCGGCGGCCAGCCGCCAGGACCCCGGCACCGCCGTGCTCTCGGGGTCGGGCAGGCGCGTGGCCTCGGCCAGCCCGGGGGGCACCTCGTCCGCCCGCGACCGCGCCGCGCGGCGCACCGCGCCGGGCCACGGCTCGGGCAGCCGTCCGCCCGCCGCGTCGGCGAAGGCGGTGACGGCGTTGTCCACCTCGGACTGCGGCGCCAGCCCGGCCGCGGAGGAAGCGGTGCCCGGCGCGGAACCGGAACGCCGGAAGAGCCGGGCCGGCGGCCAGCCCGTGAACCGGGCGGCCTGGGCCTCCCGGACGCCGGCCCGGTGGTCGGCCACCGCGGACAGCCCGGAGGCGTCGGCCAGCGACCCGATCAGGACGGAGGCCGTCTCCGGCGGCACGTTCGCGGCCAGTTCCTCGGGCTCCGGCTCGCGCCCGGCGGGGTCCGCCGGGAGCGCGTCCTCCCAGGGCGGCCGGTTCCGCTCGGTCCGCAATTCGGCCAGTTCCTCCGCGGTCATCTCCCACGGCGGCTTGGCGACAGCGGAGGCCCCATCGGCACTGGTCCCCAGCGCCTGCGAAGTACCCTCCGCGGGCGCTATAGCGACACCGTCGGTCCCGTTGCGGGCGATGACGCTGGCGGGGGCGGGGGCGGCGACCGGGGCGGGAAGGGCGGCGGGGGCAGCGGGGGCAGCGGCCGGGCCGCCGTCGTAGGCGGCGTAGCGGGCGCCGACAGCGTCGATGTCGGCGGCGATCCGCTCCGCGGCCGCGCTGCTGGCCGCGATCGCGTCGGCCAGCAGCCCGCGCAGGCCGTCCAGGCCGGAACCGGTGCGGGCCGAGACCGAGTGCAGCCAGGCGTCGTCCAGTCCCTCCGACTCCAGGAGCCGTCCCAGGTCCTCGAGACAGTCCTCGGCCTGCGAATCGGTGAGCGTGTCGGTCTGGTTGAGGACCACGGTGAACAGGCCCGAGTGCCCGGCCAGCGGGACCAGGTACCGGTCGTGGACGGCGGCGTCCGCGTACTTCTGCGGGTCGAGCACCCAGATCAGCATGTCGGCCTGCTTGCTGATCCGGTCCACCGCCGCCGCCGAGGAGGTGACGACGGAGTCGTGATCGGGCAGGTCGAGCAGGACCAGGCCGTGCAGTTCGGCCTCGCCCGCGTCCAGGACGCTGGCCCGCTCGTACCGGTGGCGGCGGTCGACGCCGAGCCAGTCCAGCAGCGGCGCCGCGCCCTCCATTCCCCACACGCAGGCATGCACGTCACGGGTGGTGGGGCGGGTCACCCCCGGCACCGAGAAGGTCGCCCCGGACAGGGCGTTGAACAGGGTGGACTTGCCGCTGCCGGTGCCGCCCGCGATCGCGACCACGGTGTGCCCGGCCGACAGCCGGAGCCGTTCGCCGCTGCGGCGCAGCACGTCCTCGGATTCGGTGAGCAGACCGGGGTCGAACCCTTCGCGGGCCCGCCCGATCCTGGTCAGCTCGGCCAGCGCCTCGAGGCGCTCGGGCAGGTAGGCGTCGCTCGTGACCGCGTTCACCGGGCCGCCTCCAGCGCGTACCCGGCCTGGTAGAGGCGGACCGCGGCGATCGGGTCGACCGCTCCGGCCTCGTCCAGGAGCGCGGTGAACCGCAGCAGTTCGGCGTCCAGCAGCAGCCGGGTGCGCTCGTTCAGGTCCGTCCGGGCCGTGTCGATAAGCCGGGCGGCGGGCGCCGCGCCGAGCGCCGCTTCCAGGTGCCGCCGCGGCGCGGTCACGATGTCGTCGCCGGAGTCGCTGCCGTCGGCCAGTACCGCTGTCATCGCGATCAGGGTAAGCGGCCCGGCGGGCGCTCCGCCTCCCGCCTCGACCTGCCGGGCGGTGCGGGCTTCCCATTCGGATACCGCCGGCCCGGCCTGGACGGGCAGTTCTTCCCCCGAACGGATCAGGCCGTCTCCCCCGCTCCCGTCTTCCTCTCCGGCTTCGGAAACGGCCGGAAAGCCGAACGTGTCCGCGAAGATCCGTTCGGTATGACGGGTTTGCTCCCGGGTTTCGCGGGCGGCGTCCAGCAGGGCGGCGCCGGCCGGCTCGGCCCGCCAGGCGCCGGTCACCCGCTCGGCCGCGCGGCCGGCGACGGCGGCGGCCAGGGCGGCGACGGCGTCGCGCAGCGCGGCGCCGTACAGCGCCGCCCGCGGTTCGCCGGACGGGGTGCGGTTCCGGCGGGCCTTGCGGCCCGGGCGCTTGCCCCGCAGTTCGGTCTCCAGGTCGCCGCTTCCGGCGTAGTCCCGCCAGCGGGCGGCTACCTCGCCGCCGAGCAGCCGGGCCCCGGCGGTCGCGGTGGCGAACTCGGACCGCGCGGTCAGGTAGGCCGACTCGGCCTCGCCGCGCAGCCGGGCGGCCAGTTCGGCCTGGGCGTCGATGTGCCGGGCCAGCTCGGGGACCCGGGTCCTGAAGGTGTCCAGGGTGCCCGCCATGGTCTGGCTCAGCACCGCGACCCGGCGATCGGCCTGGCGCCCGGTGTCGGTGAGCCATTCCTTCACCGGAGCGTAGATCTCCTCCGGGAGCATCCCGTCATCGAGTTCGGTCTGCGGAATGGTGAACCGCCGGGCGGGCTCGATTCCGTTCGCCGCCAGCATCGCGCCGAAGTGCCCGGTCAGCTCGGCGGTGTGCCCGGGCGGCACCCGGGACAGGACGACGCCCAGGGCCGCGCCGCGGTCCCGGGCGTGCCGCAGGACCTCCCAGACGGGGGCGTCGGCGTAGCGGGTGGCGCTGGTCATGAAGAGCCACAGGTCGGAGGCGTCGAGGAACTGATAGGCGAAGGCCCGGTGGGATGCCGCGACCGAGTCGATGTCGGGAGTGTCCAGCAGCGCGATGCCCCGGGGCATCTCCTCGATCGCGGCCAGGACGAGCAGGCCGTCCTGGCCCGGGCGGGCCAGTCCCTCCTGGCGGACCCGCGGCATGGTGGGCAGGAAGACGTTCTCGGCGAACCAGCCCATCTCGTCCGGGTGGCAGGCCAGCACCGGCGAGTTGGTGGTGGGGCGGCGCACGCCGGTCAGGCTCACCTTGGTGCCGACGATGCTGTTGACCAGGGTGGACTTTCCCGCGCCGGTGGAGCCGACCAGCGCGACCAGGATCGGGGCCGCGGACTGGCGGACTCTCGGCAGCAGGTAGTCGTCGATCTGGGTGACGATCTTGGCCCGCTCGGCCGTCACGTCCCCGGTTCCGGGGACGTCGAACACGAGGGGGAGCGAGGCGACCCGCTGGCGCAGGTTCAGCAGGGCCGACTCAAGCTGCTGTGCGTCGACCCGGGCCTGGGGCTCATCGGCCCCTGCGTCGGGCATGCTTTCCGGCTCGGCCACGGAATCGACTCTATCCGCCGATTCCGCCGGTTCCGTTCCCATCGCCCCCACTTTCCGGTAACAGCTCCCGCGCGAGTTCCTCAAGCTCCGCCGCGACCGCGGCCACCTCGCCGATCACCGTGATGGCGGGCGGCCGGATCCCTTCGCGCGCGATGTCTTCGGCGACCCTCCCTAGAGTCGACCGAACGGCGCGCTGCGTCGGCATCGTACCGTCCGCGATCACCGAAACGGGGGACCCCGACGGGCGTCCGTTCATCATGAGCGCGTCGGCGACCGCGCCGATGCGCTCCACTCCCATCATCAGGATGATGGTGCCGTCATCGCGCCCGATCGCCTCCCAGTCGACGGTGGAACGCGGATCGCCCGGCGCCACGTGGGCGGAGATGACGTGGAAGGACTGGGTGACGCCGCGGTGGGTGACCGGCAGTCCGGCGCTGGTGGGCACGCCGATGGCGCTGGTGATACCGGGGACCACGGTGACCGGCACCCCGGCCCGCAGGCAGGCCAGCATCTCCTCGCCGCCCCGGCCGAAGACGAACGGGTCCCCGCCCTTCAGCCGGACCACGAACTTCCCGTCCTTGGCGTGCGTGACGAGCGCGTCGTTGATCTCGTCCTGGGGCATGGCCCGTCCGTAAGGGATCTTCGACGCGTCGATGACCGTCACGTCCGGAGACAGGTCGTCCAGAAGTTCCCGGGGGCCCAGGTGGTCGGCGACCACCACGTCGGCCTCGGCCAGCAGCCGCCGCCCCCTCACGGTGATCAGGCCCGGGTCCCCGGGGCCGCCGCCGACCAGGGCCACGCCCGCCGGGCGCTTGCGGTGATGCCGCGCGCTGATCTCGCCCGACGCCAGTTTCGAGGTCACCGCGTCCCGGATGGCGGCGCTGTGGCGGGGGTCTCCGCTCAGCACCCCCACCGTCGCCCCGCCCTCGGCGCCGGCCGCCGGCGTCCAGGCGCTGGAACTGGCCGCGTCGTCCGCGCGCGAGCACCAGATCCGGTTCTCTTCCGCCTCGGCCGCGACCGCCGCGTTGACCTCCGACGGCCCGGCGGCCGCGCAGACCAGCCAGGCGCCGACGCAGTCCCCGGCGGCGTAGGGGCGCTGATGCCAGGTGATGCGGCCGGCGGCGGCGAGGTCTTCCAGGGCCGGGGTGACCTCCGGGGACACCAGCAGGACGTCGGCCCCGGCGGCGAGAAGCCTCGGGACCCGGCGCGCGGCGACCTCCCCGCCGCCGATCACCGCGACCCGGCGGCCCTGCAGTCGCAGGCCGAGCAGGTAGGCCTCGTCCTGTGATCCGGTCACTGATGCCTCTCCGGTCGTGTTCATATCGGAATGAAAGTACCCGAGAGGCGAGCGGGGAACGCGCGCGGCCCGTGCCTGGTCAGTTGCGTGGCGCGGTCCGGAGCGACTGGGCGTCCCGGGGGGTCCCCGCCGCGATCGCCACCCGCAGCAGCGCGCCGAACGCCGCCGACGCGACCGCGGGGCCGCCCTTCTCCGAAATGTTGGACAGGCAGGGAACGTTGCTGTCCCGCAGCGTCTGCTTGGCCTCCGCGGCGCCGTTCAGGCCCACGGGGACGCCGATGACCAGCGCCGGGTGGGTGAAACGGCCGAGAATCTCCTCGATGGCGCCGGGGGCGCTGCCCACGACCCAGACGGCGCCGGGACCCGATTCGGCGAATCCCAGGCGGACGCCGGCCGCGGACGGGGAGATGCCGGCCGTCCGGGCCAGCCGCGCGGCCAGGGGCTCGGCGGCCTTGCAGATGACCTCGCAGCCGATCCCGGCGGCCACCATGGCCGAGTCCGCGACGACGGGGGCGCCGTACCGCAGCGCGGACACCCCGGCGGACAGGACGTGCTCGTCGCAGACCAGGTCGTGTACGTAGTCGAAGTCAGCGGTGGCGCACACGACCGCCTCGGTTACCGCACGAGTCAGCGGAGGCAGCACGCTGAGGTCAATCCGGGATCGCAGAACGCGGTATGCCTCGACCGTCGCCGGATCGGCAACGGTCGACTGGCCACCGTCGTCCTGACCGGTGACAGCAGAAGGACCCTGTGTCATATCTGCTGAGCAAACCGCAACCAGGGTCGGTTGTCCACGACATCGCGGGCGTGGCGCGGAACGGCGCCCGGCCTGTCCAGTTCGTTACTTTCCGGTAACGGGACTAGGCGCAGAGCCGACACGTTGTAACCAAGTGCCGATACACTAAACGAGAAGCAAGACTTTCTGGCGACACGCCGCCTGCCGCTTCAACGCGCTTTGAGGGGCCCGCCAGGCGGTCGTCAGCCAGTCATAAGCAGGACAGGGCACCTTTTCCCTGGGCCCGCCATACGACGACCCGGTACGGAATTTCTTTCCCCATCCCTGTCCTCGCCTGGTTTGAAAATCTGGACACCGCTACGGAGGCATCTGAGCGTGCAATACAGCAACCCGAGAGACGAGGCGATCGACGCCAAGGCACTGGAGACGCTCGCCAACGTCTACGGTGAGCGGGCGACCAAGCTCCCCCCGGTCGCCCTGGTGATCGCCGCGTATAACGAGGAGGGCGCCGTCGGCCCGGTGGTCGAGTCCCTTCCTCGTACCGTGTGCGGGCTGCAGGCCGAGGTCATCGTGGTGGCGGACGGATGCGTCGACGCGACCGCCAAGGAGGCCGACGCGGCCGGTGCCGTCGTCTGCGACTGCGAGGTCAACCGCGGCCAGGGCGCCGCGCTGCGCCTGGGTTACCGGATCGCCCGCGAAGGCGGCGCCCAGTACATCGCCACGACCGACGCCGACGGACAGTACAACCCGGCGGACATCGCGGACATGGTGCAGCCGCTCATCGACGGCAAGGCTGACTTCGTCACCGGCTCGCGCCGCCTGGGCAGCCAGGAGACCAACGACCCGATCCGCACGGCCGGGTCTATTTTCTTCGCCAAGCTGGCCAGCCTCCTGACCGGCCAGCGGATCACTGACACGTCCTTCGGCATGCGCGCCATGAAGGCCGAGGTGACCGGGGCCGTCCAGCTGGAGCAGCCGCAGTACCAGTCGTCCGAGCTGCTGATCGGCGTCATCACCCACGGCTACCGGGTGCTGGAGGTGCCGGCCACCATCCACAAGCGGACGGTCGGCGAGAGCAAGAAGGGCTCCAACCCGCTCTACCACCTGCACATCCCGGGCCTGAACAACGTCTTCTACGGCTTCCGCTTCATGCGCGTGGTCGTCGGCACCTGGTGGCGCGAGAGCCGCCGCCGCCACCGCCCCTCGTAAGACGCCAGGGCATGAAGAAGCCCCGTCCGGATCGATCCGGACGGGGCTTCTTCGCGTCTGCCAGTCTCTGGTCTTACTTCTTCTTCTCGGAGAGACGTCCCGGAACCCGCGCCGGCTCCGGGTAAGCGGCGGAGGCGGCGGCGCCGCCGAATCCGCTCTCAGCGGTCACGCCGTAGGAGGCGGAGGACGGCGCCTCGGCGGGGTGCTGCACGCCCTCTGGCAGGTCGGGACCGGTCGCGGCGGCCCGGGCGGCCGCGGTGCGGTCGGTGAAGAGCACGTAGTGGAAGATCAGGAAGCGCAGGACGAACGTGACGACGTTAGCGATGAAATAGGCGCCCTCAACGATCAGCACGTGCTTGAAGCCCGAGTGGACGTGCATCGCGAGCGCCATCTTGTAGCCGAGCTTGGTGGCCAGGCTCAGGACCACGACCACTACGGCCGAGATGACCCAGAAGGGGATGGTCTCGCGCAGCACGTCCGGCTTGCCCTTGCGCTCCCACGCCCAGCGGCTCAGTACGTAGCTGACGACCGCCCCGCAGAACCAAGAGATGACTGCCGAGACGGTCGAGGTCATATGGAAAAGCCCGTCGCAAATCGACAGGGCCAGCATGCTCGATCCAAGCGATGCCACCGCGACGCCGACGAAGCGAGTGAACCTCACTCCGACCTTACTACGGAGCTTGGTCCACAATTTTACGACAAGCCGATTTTGCGCGAGTGCCATGTAGTTCCTCAGAGAAGAGACCGCTGTTACTCAAGTAAACAACACGAAGCCGCAGGCCAGAGAGTCACCCCGTCGTTACGGGCGGAGAGCGCTGAATTGCTTCGGTTACACGTACTAGTAACACGTTACCCCTACTTAGGGATTCCCGCCGAAAGACTCGCACTCTCACGAGAGGGCCTTTCTAACAGAATTAATCCCCCCGGTTTTATAGGTTTCTTCCAGGGCCGACAGGTCCCAGCAGTCCGTCGCGTTCACCGAAACCGCGGCCGGGCCGACGCCCGCGCGGCGGACTCGCCCCCGCACCGCCAGCAGCCACGACCCGAGCACCCGGGCCGCGCACCGGTCCGGCACCGACTCGAAAAACGCCAGGTCGACCAGGCCGACCGCGTCATCCAGGGTAGCGAATATGACCCGCTGCCCGCTGCGCACGGGGGGAGTCTGCGCCGCGACTTTCACCCCGGCGACCAGGACCTCCTCCCCGGTCCGGCACGACGCCAGGTCCGGGGAGCGGACAACTCCCAGGTCGCCGAGGAGATCACGGTAGAAGTCCAGGACGTGCGCGCTGACGTCGAAGCCGAGGATGTCCAGTTCCGCGGCCACCCGCTCGGCCGGGTCGAGGTCGCGAAGCTGCCCGGCCGGAACCAGGTCCCCCAGGCCGTCCCCCGCCGTGAACAGCGTGGGTTCGGCGGAACTCCGCGCCTTCCCCCGGTACAGCACCCCGGCCCGCGCCAGCAGGTCCCGCCGCGTCACCCCGCCCCCACCGTTTGCGTTCGCATTACCGCCTGCGTCTCGGTCGCCGCCTGCGTTCGCATTATCTGTCGCCCCGGCAGCAGAAACTGCGAACTTAAGCGGGGGGCGGGACGAGGGGCGGGAGTAGAGCTCGTCGAAGGCGCCGGCCAGGACGAGGTTCTCGGTGACGGGGCGGGAGGCCCCGGCCCGTTCGGTGAAGTCGCGCAGGGACGCGTACGGCTGGCCCTCGGTGATCCGGGCGACCTCGGCGTCGCTCATTCCCCTCACCTCGCGGAGGGAGACGCGGATCGCGCCGGGGGAAGGAACACCCGTTCCGGCTGCCGCTGGTTCGGTTCTCCACTCGCCGGCGGACGCGTTGATGTCGAGCGGCAGCACCCGGACACCCGACCGGCGGGCGTCGCCGATGATCACCCGCTTGGGGTACATGCCCGGGTCGTGGGTGAGCACCCCGGCGTAGAAGGCCGCCGGGTAGTGCCGCTTCAGCCAGGCCGACTGGTAGACGGTGACCGCGAACGCGGCCGCGTGCGCCTTGCAGAACCCGAACGCGCCGAACGCCGCCAGCACCTCCCACACCCTCGTCGTCGTCTCGGGGTCGTAGCCGTTGCGGGCGGCCTGGGCCCGGAACCAGACCGCGGTCCGCTCCGGGCCGCCCGGCTCCGACAGGGCCCGGCGGACCAGGTCGGCCTCGGGAAGGCCGCAGCCGGTCATCACGTCGATGATCCGCAGCACCTGCTCGTGGAAGATGACCACTCCCCCGGTGTCCTCCAGGGCCGGCCTCAGGTTCTCGTGCGGGTAGCGCGGCGCCCGCCGGCCGTGCCGGACCCGCAGGAACGGCGTGATCATGTCCGAGCTGACCGGGCCGGGCCGGAACAGGGAGATGTCCGCGATCAGGTCGGCCAGGTCGCGCGGGGCGAGTTTCCTCACCAGTTCCCGCTGGCCGGGAGACTCGATCTGGAAGCAGCCGGTCGTCCGCGCCTCCTGGATCATCTCGTAGGTGTCCGCGTCGCCGGCGGGGATCGCCTCGAGGTCGATGTCGTTGTCCGTGGTCCGCTTGATCTCGGTCAGGGTGTGGGCCATCGCGGACTGCATGCGGACGCCGAGCACGTCCAGCTTGATCACCCCGGCGATCTCCGCGTCGTCCTTGTCGAGGTGGCTCAGCGGGAAGCCCTCGCCGCTGGGCTGGGTGGCGGTGCGGTCCAGCAGCGTCGCGTCGGACAGGAGGACGCCGCACGGGTGCATGGCGACGTGCCGGGGCAGTCCGTCCAGCCGTTCGGCGACGCGGAAGAGCTCGCTGAGCCGGGACTGGCCGAGCCGGCTGTTCCTCAGTTCCGGGAATGTGTCCAGGGCTTTCGTGATGTCTTTCGCGCGGATGTGCGGGAACGCCTTGGCGATGGCGCCGGTCTCGTCCGGGGTCAGGGACATGGCGGCGGCGGTGTCCCGGATCGCGCTGCGGGCGCGGTAGGTCTCCATCATGGACACGCAGGCCGTGCGCTCTTCCCCGTAGGCGTCGAAGATGACCTGGTAGGCCTCCAGCCTCCGGGCCGACTCCACGTCGAGGTCGATGTCGGGCAGTGTGGACCGCACCGGGGACAGGAACCGCTCCATGAGCAGGCCGTGCTCCAGCGGATCGACCGCGCTGACGCCCAGCAGGTGGTTGACCAGGCTGCCCGCGCCGGAACCGCGGATCGAGCAGCGGATGCCCCGCGCCTTGATCCGGTCGGCGATCCCGGCGACCGTGAGGAAGTAGGACGCCATGCCGGTCCTTGCGATGACGTCCAGTTCGCGGTTCATCCGGTCTTCCGCGGGCTTCCGGGCGGCCGCGCGGCCGCGGGCCCGGCCGAGGGCCTGTTCGCAGCGGGCGCGGAGCACCGCCTGCTCGCGGCCGGGGGCCTGGTGTTCCGGAAGATGATGACGGCCGATGCCCAGGTCCGCGGCCGGATCGAGGACGCAGCGGGCGGCCAGTTCGGCGGTATCCCCCAGCAGGCGGGCTCCTCGGTTCCGAACGCCGGCCGCCGCGCCCACGCGCTCCGCGATCGCCGCCATGTCGGCGGCGCCGGCCAGGTAGGCCCGGCCCTCGTGGTCAGCCCGGTACGGGGCGAGCCTCACCGAGCCGGCCGGCGCCAGGTGCCGGGCCGCGTCAAGCACCTGCGCGGTCACGCCGTCGTCCGGGTCCAGGTAGCGGACCGCATTGGTGAGAACCGCGGGCACGTGCTCGGCGTCGGCGAGCAACGCCATCCGGGCGGCACGGGAGGTGCCGCCTTCCCGCAGGTGGCCGGTGACCTCGATCACGATCTCGCAGCAGGCGTGCCAGCTTCGCAGCGTGCTCCTCGCCGCGCCGGGGAACCGGTCGGCCACCGCCCGCCCGACGTCGCTGTCCGGGCCGAGCAGCGCGATGAGGCCGTCGGAGTGCCCGGCGACCTGCTGCTTGGTGATGACCTTATCGCCGTTTATTGCTGTTATCAATCGGCAGAGGGAGGCCCAGCCGGCACGGCCGGCCGCGAGCAGGGTCACCCGGCCCGCCCCGGCCACCGCCAGGTCCGCGCCGAGCAGCGGCTTGATCCCGGCCCGGTCGCAGGCCTGGGCGTGCTTGAACGCCCCGTGCAGACCGTCCCGGTCAGTCAGCGCGAGGGCGGGCAGGCCCAGCTCCGCCGCCCGGATGGCGAGAGCATCCGGGGTTGCCGTGCCGTAGCGCAGCGAATACGACGACGCCACATGCAGGTGAGTGAACATCCATGGTTAATATATTCGAGAAGATCAACGGAAATCCATACCGGGGGAAAATGGTGCCGCATCTGGACGGAAACGCCCCGAACCGCCAGGATCAGGCATTATGAGCACCCCCATCCTCCTGGACTGCGACCCGGGCATCGACGACGCGCTGGCGATCGCGTTCGCCGCCGGGCACCCGGACATCGAACTGGCCGGCATCACCACCGTGGCCGGAAACGTCGGGGTCGGCCAGACCACGGCCAACGCGCTGGCCGTCTCCGAGTTCGCCGGCGCGCCGTCGGTCCCGGTCACCAGGGGATCCGCCGCTCCCCTGCTGCGGGCGGCGCGGGACGCCCGGGACGTCCACGGCGACAGCGGACTCGGCGGCGCGGTGCTGCCCCCGCCGTCCCGGGACGCCGAACCCGGCCACGCCGTCGACTACCTCATCGAGACGATCGCGGCCTCCCCCGGCGAGATCACCCTGGTCGCCACCGGCCCCCTGACCAACATCGCGCTCGCCGTGCGGCGCGAGCCCCGGCTGCCCGGCTGGGTCCGCGACTTCGTCATCATGGGCGGGTCCGCCGGGCGCGGAAACGTCACCCCCGCCGCCGAGTTCAACATCTGGTCGGACCCGGAGGCGGCGGCCATCACGTTCGGCGCGGGCTGGACCGTCCGCATGATCGGCCTGGACGTCACGCTCCAGGCCCTGGCCACGCCCCCGGTGCGGGCGCGGATGAGCGAGTTCGGGACGCTCGGCGACACGCTGCTGCTTCCCGCTCTCGCCCAGTACCACGACTCCGCCGCCGGCGGCGACCCGGCGGTACACGACGTGTGCGCGGTGGCATCGGTGGCGGAGCCCTCCGTGTTCGGCTACACGCCGGCCCGGGTGGAGGTGGAGACCGCCGGGCGGCTGACGTCCGGCATGACCGTCACCTCCTTCACCGGCTCCGGGCCCGGCACTGGGTCCGGCTCCGGCTCCGGGTCCGGGCCGAACGCCGAGGTGGCGACCAGCATCGACTCCGGCGCCTTCTGGGACCTGGTGCTGAAGACCTACTCAGGGCTGGCCTCGTCGATGAGCCGCTAGTGACCTGCGTCACTAGGCGCCGACGCAGAGACGGGCTGCCCGCCGGGGAATCTCCGTCCCCCCGGCGGTGGTCTCGTACGCCTCGACCGTCTGCTCGGTGAGCTCGGTGAGGTCGCCGTACCCCCACCTCCGGCCGTCCGACCCCGGCGCCCGCAGCCAGGCGACGCCGTCGGCGCACCAGAGCGTGACCCCGCCGCACACCGACAGCACCGCCATGTCGGCGGCCCCGTCGTCCGCGCGCACCAGCGTCGGCCCGAACCCCCGCGCCGCCAGGCCGGCTTCCAGCCTGGCCATGGCTTCACCCGCTGCCGACCAGGTCTCCGGGCTTCCCGGCTGGCGGGGCACCAGGGCGACCGCCGGCTCGGGGGCCGGCTGGGCGAACCAGACCGCCTTGCCCCGGAGATGTTCCTCCCCGAGGCGGGCCCGGGTCAGGTGATACCCCCAGTGCCCGCCCGACAGCTCATGCACGACCCCGAGGCCGCGGCCGCTCAGCGCCTCGGACGACACCCGGGCGTTCGGTCCGGGCGTCCCGTTCAGCCAGGCCGGGTAGGCGTCGAAGACCTTGCAGACGAGTTCACGGTTCGCGCCGCTGCCCCGCAGGTAGAGCCATAGCTCTGGATCGCCCTGGGAATCCTCCCCCCGGACGTGCAGAGTGTTGGCGGCTAGTTCGCTGACGATAGTCACGCCATCGTCGATGAGAGAGGGATTGAGCGCTAGGCCTCCCGCCACACGGCGGTAGGTGCGCCGGGCGATGCCGGCGCAGGTCGGGTCCCCCGGCAGCGGCCATGCTCCGCACCCGCCGTTCCCGACCGTCCGCAACGCGTCTTCCATAATCGTGACGCCTCCGGCTGTAGCCATCAGGCCGTCAGAGCCCCCCGGTCACGGGCGCGTACTTCTTGCTTTCCCCATCGCCCCCGCCCCGAAGTCCCCTGTCCGGGCTCCGAGTCCGTAATCTGTGAAGCACAGGTTCTGAGTCATGTGCGTCACTTCACAATACATGCCTGCACACTATTCCGGAAGCAAATCCCTGCCTTAAAAGGCCCGGCCATCCGCGCAAATCGGATGGACTCCGGCATTAGCCGCATGTCATTGTATGGACGCCGGGAAAATGCCCATTACAAATGATCTTGATGTCACCTAGGACTACCGAGATACCTAAATTACCCCGCCTCCGGATCTCCGGGCCGGCGCGGGCATCTCCCGGGGCAGCGCACGTCACGGGGCACTGGGCGCCGGCGCCGCGCCCCGGCCGGCCCTTTCGCCGCTCTCGGGGGGTTGGCCTCAGGCGGCAACCGAGAGTACATTCACAGTGGCGCGCCGCACTGACGCGGCCGCCCGGGGCCATGAGACAGGGCTCGAACGACAAGAACCCCCTGGGGGGCAGCCCAGGGGGTTCTTGCGCTAGTTCGGCGCCCGTCCATTCGGACGGCGGGAGCTAGACGTCGTAGCGGCCCTTCCGGACGTCGGCCAGGAACGCGGCGAACGCCGCCCGCCTGACGACGTGCGCGCCGCCCTCCGGTCGCTTGCTGTCACGGACGGCGGCAACATCGCGCAGGTTCGCCGCGACCTCCACGCAGCCGCCGTTGTGCGCGCTGAGGGCGGCCTTGCGCCAAGTGGCCTGAGACAGGTCGATCATGAGTTATTCCATTCTCTTTGCGAGTTTTTCGAGGAACACGGTCGTGTCCCCGGGTTCGAGCGCGGCGTCGCATGCCTGCTCGAACGACTTGATGTAGCTGTCCACGGATTCCGGCTTGCTCATTTCCTCGATCGAGTAGTCGGTTTCCACGAACACGAGGGAAGGCTCATCACCCGGGAAGCCGAAGATGTTGACCATCGAGCAGATACTCGTCGGCGGGCCGTCCTCGAACTGCTGGACCCGCAGTTCGACGTTGTCCCTCTTGCTCATCTCGGCCAGGTGCTCGATCTGCTCCCGGCGGTCTTCCCGCATTCCCCACCTGAACAGCAGGGACGCCTCGGTAATCACCACGCTCAGCTGGGGCGCGAGGCCGTCGGGGCGGTCCAGGATCTCCTGCCGCCGCAGCCGCGCCTCCACCGCCTTCCGCCGGAATCCCGGCGCCCTCGGGCCGATCTTGAGGAGCGCCTCCATGTAGGCCTGGGTCTGCAGCAGGCCCGGCAGCACGATGGGCATGTAGCAGCGGATGCTGTTCGCGTCGTTCTCGTATCCCGGGAACTCGTTGTCGAAGATTTCCCCGTAATCCCGCCACCAGGGACGTACCCGGCACCGGACGGCCAGGTCCTCGACCTCGTCCCGTTCTTCGCCTTCGACCTCATAGATGCGGACAAGGTCTCGGATGTCGCTCATTTCGGGGCGTTTCCACTGGTTGGCCTCGAACCGGCCGACCTTGCCGCGCCCCCAGCTCAGGATGTCGCAGACATGGTTGGCCGTGTAGCCGGTCTCGCCGCGGAGCTCCGCCAGGCGCCGGGCTAGGCGTCGTTTCGCGACCGTAGCGCCATACGCGTCATCGCCCATATCGCCCCTTTCTCTGCGTGTATCCATACCTCGCCCTTGGAAATTTCGGGCATTTAACGCTTAACCGTGATTCGCGGCTTAACGCGCTTTCCCCTTGAAACCGATCCCCGTATACCACCGGTAGGGGGAGCGTATCTAAATTGCGAATCGCAAATCAAGGTCTTTCACTAATGAAACTTATGGCTTATGAAGTACCCCACGCACCGAAATGCACCAGTACGCGACATAACCGTTTCACGGATTTCGCGGGCAGCATTAATGAAGCCCCGGCCCGGCGGTTCAGCGACCGCCCGGCCCGTCCCGCCCGGCCCGCCCCGGGCGGTTCGCCCGGGGCTCCGTCCGTCAGCGGGAAAGGCTAGACCGCCGCCGCGTCGTCGAATTCGCCCTTGCGGGCGCCGTCGAGGAAGCACTCCCACTCGTTGCGGTCGAAGACCAGTGTCCTGCGCTCGGCGTCCCCCGCCACTCGCATGAGCACCCAGTCTCCTCGCGTCCAGCGGGCCGGGTCCTCGGGAAAGGCGATCTCGATGGCCTCGCCCTCCGCCCCGGACCGCGACCAGCGTTGCAAGGTCAGGTCGATGCCGAGTTCCTCTGGCGTGGGCTTGCCGGTTTCCGTTCCAGCCACCGTGCCGTCCTCCGTGTCCGTGTCCGCTGTTGTCATGGGGTCCTGGCCACCCCGCAGTACAGCCACCGTGAGCCCTCGCTGTCCGCGAGATTCACGTCCTCCGCCCCCCAGACACCGCAGTAGGCGATCTCCGGGCCGGCCGTCTGATGCGGGCTCACCAGTTCCAGCCCGTCGAAGAACCGCGCGACCTCGGCCTTGGAGCGGAAGGTCAGGTGCTCGGCCGCGGTCCCGAACGCCTGACGGCACCCTTCCACCGCCGCCGGCGGTTTCGAGTCGTGGGTCAGGTGCGACAGGGCCAGGTAGCTTCCCCGCGCCTGTTCCCGCAGGTACCGGGCGACCAGGTCATGCGGCCGGGCCCGATCGCCGACGAACGCCATCACGCCGGTCATCAGCAGGCCCGTCGGCTCGCCCGGGTCGATCAGCGCCCGCACGCGGGGGTGCCCCAGGATCGAGTCCGGGTCCCGCGGATCGGCGTGGATCACCGCGACCGACTCGCCCAGGCCTGCGATCTTCCCGGCATAGGCCTCGACGACCATCGGGTCGCTGTCGGTATACACCACGCGGGCGTCGGTGCTGATCCGCCGGACCACCTCGTGGGCGTTCCCGACGGACGGGAATCCGGCACCGATATCGATGAACTGACGTATTCCCTGGCCGGCGATCCAGGTGGCCGCGCGCTGGTGAAAGCCGCGATTCGCCCAGACCGTATCTCGTAGCTCTGGAACTATGCCGAGCATCTGCTCGGCCGCTTTCGCGTCGGGATCGAAATAATGCCGCCCCCGCAGCATGTAGTCCCATATCCGCGCTGGAGTTGGTTTAGTTGTGTCCAACCCTGGCGGAAGGTTAAGTGCCCTCGTCATTCGCCTAGTCCCCCGGGGAGTTTCTGGTTGCGCAGTCAGTGTTGCATACACAGGGACCCCTGCTGAAAGTGGCGCGCAAGATAAGCACTAATACCTACTCGACAGCTGTTACTCGTGTGATAGCAGTGATCTTCTGATCCACGTATACCGACGCATGCCTACACCACTTACTGAGAGAATTCGCCGTCTTTATTCCGTTTTCGGCAACCCAGGACGACAACGGGAAGTTAATGACGTTAAATACCCCGGGAGGACGCCTCCCGGGCGCCGGGAGTCCCCGTCACCCGGAGCGGGCGGGCACAATGGGGCGAGACCATGACTGATGACCCGAACATCCCCACAGTACTCGTCGTCGATGACGAGCCGAACATCCGCGAACTCGTCCAGGTCGCCCTCAAGTTCCACGGCTGCTCGGTCATGACGGCCGCGAGCGGGGCCGAGGCCCTGCGCCGGGCCCAGGACGGACCCGGCGGGGCCCGCGGGCCCGACCTCGTCGTCCTCGACGTCAGGCTGCCCGACATCGACGGCTTCGAAGTGTGCCGGCGGCTCCGCGCCGACGGCAACGAGGTCCCGGTCATCTTCCTCACCGCCCGCGACACCTCGTCGGACACGGTGACGGGGCTCGCCCTCGGCGGCGACGACTACGTGACCAAGCCGTTCTCGGTGGAGGCGCTCGTCGCCCGGGTCCGGGCGGTGCTCCGCCGCGCCCGCCGCCAGTCCGGGACGGCGGAAGACGGCCCGTCCCCCGCCGCCGTGCTGCGCGTGGGCGATCTCGAACTGGACGAGGATCACTGGACCGTCCGCCGGGGCGGCACCCCGGTCGAGCTGTCCCCGACCGAGTTCCGGCTGCTGGCCTACATGATGCGCAACGCCGGCCGCATGCTCACCCGCGGCCAGCTCCTGGAGAACGTCTGGGGCTGGGAGTACGCCGGGCAGTCCCAGGTCCTCGAGACCTACGTCAGCTACCTGCGGCGCAAGCTGGACCCGCTGGGGCCTCCGCTGATCCACACCCAGCGCGGCGTCGGCTACAGCCTCCGCCAGCCATGACCGGCCAGTCCCCGGCCCGGCGGCGGCGCCTGTCGCTGCGGGCCCGTCTTCTGGCCGGCCTCATCGCCCTGACCGCGTGCTTCCTCATCATCATGGGCGCGGTCAGCTCCCTGTCTCTCGGACGGCTCGAGCAGAACCAGCTCAACAGCGACGTGCGGATAGCCTCCCGGCAGTCCGTCCCCGGCATCGAGAGATCCGGCGGCTTCTACGCCGCCTACCTCTCGCTCCGCACCGGACAGACCGGCGTCCTGACCCCGGCTTTCTCTCCCTCGTATCAACTGCGAGGGTTCCTGTCCGGCCTCTCGGGGGACACGCGCGTCCAGGCCCGCGCCGCCCTGGCCGCCCGCGGGCCGACGTTCACGCTTCCCGGCCACGATCCGCTCCGCGTCGCGTGGCGGGTCGTCCCCGCCAGGGCCGCGGGCGCTTCCCGGAGCGGCCTGCCCGCCGGGCCGGCCGTGATCGTAGTCGGGCGCCCGGTGCACGCGGTGGCGAGCCATGTCCGGGGACTCGTCGTCACCGAGCTGATCACCGGCGGGACGCTGCTCGTCCTGCTCGTCGTCTGCGGCAGCTGGCTGATCGGCCGGGGTCTCGCGCCGCTGGACCGGATGGCGAGCACCGCCGGCCAGATCACCGGCGGCGGGGACCTGGCCGCCCGGATGCCCGGCGGGGACGGCCGGCACGAGACGGGCCGGCTCGCGGCCGCGATCAACACGATGCTGGACCGGATCCAGCAGTCGTTCCGGGCCCGCCTGGAATCCGAGGAGAAGGTCCGCCAGTTCGCCGCCGACGCCAGCCACGAGCTGCGCACGCCGCTAACGACGATCCGCGGGTACGCCGAGCTGTACCGCCAGGGCGCGATCGGCCCCGACGAGATGCCGAACGCGATGCGCCGCATCGAGTCCGAAGCCGAGCGGATGAGCCTGCTGGTGGCGGAACTGCTGGAACTGGCCCGCCTGGACCGCGCTTCCTCTCTCGACCTCGCCGGGACCGACCTGTCCGAACTGGCCCGGGACGCGGCCGCCGACGCGCGGGCGGTCGAGCCGGACCGCCCGGTCACCGCGGACGTGCCCCCGTCGCTGGTGGTCACGGCCGATGAGGCCCGGATCCGGCAGGTGCTGGCGAACCTGCTGGCCAACGTGCGCGCTCACACGCCGCCGGGAACCCCGGCCACGGTACGGGCGAGCCGCTATTCAGGCGGGGTGACGCTGGAGGTAGCGGACGAGGGCCCGGGAATGACCGAGCAGGACGCGGCGCTGGCGTTCAACCGGTTTTACCGCAGCGAGCAGGCCGGCGGCCCTGGCAGCGGGCTGGGCCTGGCCATCGTGCAGGCGATCGCCGCGGCGCACGGCGGTCAGGCCCGGCTGATCTCGGCCCCGGGCCGCGGCACGTCGGTCCGGATCCATCTTCCCGCCGAACGGATCTGACGGTCCTCCCCCGCGGCCGGGCTTCCTCCGCCCGTTACCGCCGGTCCAGGATCGTTTCCACCTTGCCGTTGATCTCGTAGATCGTTGCCCGCATTTCGTCGAGTTTTTCCGACATCAGCCCCAGCAGGACCAGGTCCGCCGGAGGCTGGGGCTGCGCCCCCGGATCGGCCGTCCCTCGCAGAACGTCCACGAGGTAGTCGTGCGGGCACTCAAGCGCCCCGGCCAGCGCCACCAGCGTTGATCTCTGCCGTTTCTCCGGCCGCCCGATATAGCGGATCGTCGTTTCCGATATGCCGCTCTCCCGGGACAGACTGGCGAGCGACAGGTCGAGTTCGGCCATGAGACGGCGGATGGCCCGGTTCACCGACGACCAGTCTCCCTCTTCCGGCAATTCATTTCTCGACAACGCAGCCCTCCGCGATCCGGCCCCTCGGCACGGGCCGATATTAGCATCGTCGGGAAGAGTCGACGAATTCTATCCCGTCTCCACTGACGCGGGCAGGAGCGGCCCGGAGACCCCCTTGATTCGACGGGCGTACATGGTTAAATCAACCTTCAGATGCGCACTACACGAAAAGCCCCCTGGAAGGCCCGCACGTCCACGCTGACCCTGTCGGCCGTGGCACTGATAGCCGGGGCCGTACCGTATGTCTCGGCCGTCTCGGGCGCGTCACCGCCCAAGGGAACTCCCACCGCCAAGCGCTTCGGCGGGGTCCCGACAGTGGGTGCCCTGTTCTCCGCCGTCGGCGGCAAGAGCCACTTCTGCACCGCGAGCGTCGTGGACTCCGCGCCCGGGGACCTGGTCATCACCGCCGCCCACTGCGTGTACTCCAAGCCGGGCGGCTACGCCAGGCACATCCAGTTCGTCCCCGGCTACCACGACGGCAAGCGGCCCTACGGTTCCTGGCCGGTCAGGAAGATCACCGTGGCCAGCGGGTGGCGCGAGTCGCAGAACCCGGACCTCGACGTCGCCTTCCTGACCGTCGGGCGGGCCGGTACCCGCGTTCAGACCCGCACCGGCGGGCTCCGGCTCGGCGTCAGCCGACCGTACCGGCAGGCCGTCGAGCCGGTCGGGTACAACGACACCGACAGCCGCCCGGTCCGGTGCCGGACGAGGAGCTTCGAGTTCCGTTCCGGCCAGCGCGAACTGTACTGCCGCGACTTCTGGGACGGCACCAGCGGCGGGCCGTGGATCACCGGGTTCAACTCGCGCACCGGGGACGGCACCGTCACCGGCGTGATCGGCGGATACGAGCAGGGCGGAGACTACGACTGGGCCTCCTACAGTCCCTACTTCGGATCCGCGATCGGGGCCCTGTTCCGGCAGGCCGGCGGCACCCGGCGCTGAGATGACCGCGGCTTCAGTCGTCGACGAGGTTGGAGTCGTCCGAGGTCACAGAGATCACTCCCGTTACGTCTTCCACGGCGGCCGCGAGCATCGCGGCCGCGGGACGGCCGTAGACCGTCATCGTGACGTCAACCAGTCCCGGGCCCGGCCGGTGCTCGCCGACCGACACGTGGGCGACGCTGAAGTTCTGGCCGGTGCAGACTTCCAGGATCCGCCGGAGCACCCCCTGGCCGTCCTCATAGGTCACCCGGAGCGTCGCCGGGCCGATGCCGATCTTCGGCAGCCGGCGCAGAAGCATCGGGAACCCGTACAGGGCCAGGAAATACAGCGCGGTAACCGCCGCGGCCAGGCCCGCGAGGCCTGCGCCGGCGGCCATCCCGATGGCGGCGGTCAGCCAGATCGTCGCCGCCGTGGTCAGCCCGTGCACCGAGTCGCGGCGCACGATGATCAGCCCGGCACCGAGGAACCCGATGCCAGAGACGATCTGCGCCGCGACTCGCGACGGGTCGAGGACGATGACCTGACGGACGAGCACATCGGTGAAGCCGTACTTGCTGACCAGCATGATCAGCGCGGCCGCGACGCCGACCACCATGTGCGTCCGCAGGCCCGCGGCCTTTCCCCGCAGTTCCCGCTCCAGGCCGATCAACGCGGACAGGACGAACGCCAGTCCCAGTTCGCCGAACTGGAGGAGCCCCTGGCCTCCGGCGATATGCAGCATGGCAGGCGCCTCTACCCGGATTCGGCTACAGCACGCGCAGTTCGACGCTGATGTTGCCGGTCGTAGCGCGGGAATACGGGCAGACCTGGTGCGCGGCCTCGGCGAGCTCGCGGACCTTCTCCTGGTCCAGGCCGGGCACGTGGATCACCAGGGTGACGACCAGGCCGAAGGCCTCGCCCTCGGGCCCGATGCCCACCTGCGCGGTCACGGTCGAGTCGTGCAGCGGCGTGTGCTGCCTGCCCGCTACCAGCCGGAGCGCGCCGTGGAAACACGCGGCGTACCCGGCCGCGAAGAGCTGCTCGGGGTTGGACCCGGATCCCGTGCCGCCCATCTCCGGCGGCATCGCGAGATCGGTGTTGATTCGCTGATCGGACGAAGTGACATGGCCATTACGGCCGTCTCCAGTGGACACCGCCTCCGCGGTGTACAGAACCGTGTCGGGCATGCTCCGACCTTATCGTGGCTGCGCGGCCGACGCCTGGTCGTTGGATTCAGGTAAACTTTACGGGCCAACTCGCGCGGCGACAGATCTGACCGCTACGGCCGGTGACAACGTACGGCACAATGCGACCTGTACGTAGCCAACGTGTGACCTAAGCCGTGCACAATGTTCCACAGGCGCCAGTAGCTCAGCTGGATAGAGCAGTGGCCTTCTAAGCCACGGGTCGCGGGTTCGAATCCTGCCTGGCGCGCC
>Ga0131853_10001578_pt1 | contig 40703 bp, 17 predicted proteins | sample TergutLab28metaG_FD_92764 | JGI IMG/M metagenome (GOLD analysis project Ga0131853, IMG submission 92764) | Labiotermes labralis P1 segment gut microbial communities from Petit-Saut dam, French Guiana - Lab288 P1 (version 2) (version 2) | ecosystem: Host-associated > Arthropoda: Insects >...
ACACACACACACACACACACTCTTTGCTTTGTAGTGTACTATTGTATAACTATAATGAATGTACCTAGATTGGTCATGTAAACTGCAACTTTGAATACCAACATGGCTTGTGAGTGTCTGAAGAAAGAATGGCTTGGGATGGATAATGAAACAGGTTGTCACTGTGTGGGCTGTAAGTCTTTGAAGAAAGTAAGACTTTTTTTAATATATGGAATGAAAATGATTGAGAGCAAAAAAAGCTATTATATATTTTATTTCAGTACTCTTTTGCCTCCTAGTTACATTAATTTGATGATTAATTTAAAATGATAAAGCAGTCACTGTACAGGACTGGAAAGGCCCTGAGGGTTGCAGCAGGTTGAGGCTCCCAAATTTCAATGAAGTCGGCACGGGAAGGTGGTAAGGTTGTCATCCATATACACTGGCCGCATTTACCCTTTCTGTTTGAGGCTGAGTCGACCCCAGGACCATAGTGTAGCCAGAACGATGAAGTCAATGAAAAATTACATTGACACCAAAGGGAATCGAACCCTCAACCTTCCAGCTTGTAGTGCAGTGCCTCAACCAGCTTTGCCACCATGTGCACCACATTAATTTGATGCAGTTCAGAATTAAGTAGTACACAGCATAATGATGGAGAACGGTTTAATATAATGCGTCCTTAATGAGAAGGCTGTATACCAACACTGTAAGGTAAAAGTAAACAGGCAATTCAGATGACAGTAGAATAAAAGAATATACAATCATTTGTAGGTCATTTTACTGGGCAATTGTACGCCATAAGAAAATATGCTGAAATAGGATAGAGTTTTGATTATCTCTGAGGTATGAAAAGAGTGCAGTGCAGGAAACCAAAGGACAAGAAGAAGGAAAAGAAGAAGTAGAAGATGAAGGAGGAGGAGGAGCCATAATATACTATATGAAATCAGCAAGTCCATTTACATGGCTCATTGGGTTCCAGTATATTTGAAAATTACCATCCAGTAGTATTGTTGATGTTTCATATAGTAACATACAGAAATAGAAAGAACTTTCTGGTATAATGTGGATTGTATACTGAAAACTCTTACATCAGGCCATCAAACATGTACTATGATGCTGTTGTCCTTAATTGGAATATGTATGTTTTGGCTTTTCGCACGCCCTTCTAACATCTATATAGATTAGTTTCTGCTAAATGGCATATCTGAAAGCATGCTTATGACATGAAATGTCCTTATACTTTTGCATACATTTTCATATGTTGACTTTCATATAGAGCAGATATCATAATATGAGCTGTGGATTGTATGCCAACATAAGAGATATGTTATTTCTGTCATAAAAGTGGCTGGATGAAAAGAATCTTCAAGTAGTGAATACCATAAAACAAGCAGGAATTTTGGTACAAAGTGCTGCCAATGTATTTATTGCAAGATTTTGAAATGAAGAGTGAGTAAAGTCATGTATGAGAACAAAACTCCACTGAAATATGATGGATTCTGTTTCTGCGGTACTCATACTAATTTTGCCATCTGCAGCTATGTAAATTTAAGAAAATTTCAAATCTGGTACACAGTATAAATATATTTGATAATGGCAAGTGATCATTAATCATGATTGACACGTTACAGTATTACTTGTTAAAACGGATTTCCTGTTGGTCACACCTGTTGGCAGAATAGTCCTAAGGTTGTGATGATGTGGAACACATAAAATTAATTGACCTGCATTTGTTCTATCATAACATGCAACGTTGTGGTGTAAAAGTGGTATCAAAAGCAGAACTTCTGTGGATTACCTTAATGTCTACAAGGGCTGTGGAATATGTGTAGAAATTTCTAGGAAATTAAGTTTGGTTCGTGTGATTGAAACTTTGTGGTTGGAGATGTACCACAAGCAAGAAGCATGCTTATACAAAATTGCCCTGTCATATATTTCCAGGTCAATATGAATAGAGGTCATGGAATCTTCTTACAATAAAGTAAAATCCTATTACTGTGGCACTGATGGAACCGGACAGGTGCTGGATTATCAGACAGGACCCATGTTGACCTAAGTTCTTACAGGCTTTTTTTTATTACTGCTCCTATATTTGGGCTTCACAACTAATCAGAGGAGTATTCCATATGGATCTCTTGTTCTTGTGCTGGGTCAAAGTCATCATAGGTTTATTCTTTGTTATGTGAAGAGTCTTTGTACCTGCAGAAGTTGATGGATTGGTAACAAAGGAGCTAGGAGATGCCACAGTGGTTTATGAGCAGACATTGTCAGAAGCCTTTTTGAACATGTCCTGGAGAGCTGCTTGTTTCATTCATTAAGTTCTTTTCTGGTAAAAAAGCAAAATTTCTGGTCATGGGAGTACTTCAAGGAATAGTACTGTATTTCAGTGAAATGATTGTAGATGTAAATGAGTACAGTAGAAAGATATTTTAATACAAACAGATGTTTAGTTGTGTGAGCAGATGATTGATTTTCTTCTTATTCAGGAGTACTTTAATTAAGTAGGAATATGAAAATTAATGAGAAAGATTTTTTTTTTTTTGTCTGAAGAACATGAACATACCATCTTGATTTCTTGGTGAAGAAATGACTTCAAGGTACTTCAAAATTTTCACTGGAGTGTATAATCATTCTTCAAGCAGCGTGTTCATTTTTCACCATTGGGAGAAAGAGTGTTGTAATACTTATAAGTGAAAGAGTTATTTCTTCATGTAAAATTTAATTTGGAAGCACATGTTTTCGATATTCACTCTCAAGAATGATATGTGTTTTCTAAACATGTCCAATAAAGTGTTTTCATTTACCAAACATTGATTTCAATTTGGACTTAAAATTATGATAGTGGTGATATGAATGAGTATTTCTGAAACTTTGTTTTTAAATTTGCTTTGTCAGATATTGGAAGGGAGACCAGTGTGTGTGATCACAAAGTGACAGCCTGTGTTGAATCTTGCACACTAAGTAATCACGTTGTTTCTTGTAGACTGCAGATTTTGCTGGCTTGAACTGTGCATACAAACAGACAAACATATATATGTATATACAGTGTTACACATTGTGTTCATAATACACATTACACAAACACTGCGCAACCAAGGAACCAACTTGAGTGCTAAGTAGCAAGTATTGGAAAAGTGACGTATGTTCTGTAGCTTGGTGTCATGAAATAAACTTGCAGCTCTCAGATTTCAATGTTTGCATTCATGATTAGCCTGCTAATTGCCTTCCATGCATCACAGTGTCAACACATCACAGAAGTTGGTTCTTTGCATGATGACAGTGTTATTCTGCCCAGAACTAAATTGACTGATCTGGTTTGCATTCTAGCATATTGCAACATGATTTACCCGTTGGGTAATATTTTCCAAACACAACCAGTAACTCAGTTATAAAGTGACTGTAAAGTGTGTGTAAGGAGCTAAGTTGTAGATCCGATATAGTGCTATTAAGTGTTTGATATGAGAATACCTCCTAGAAAAAAGATACAGTTTTGGGATAGCACCATGAGGAGTGTTTTATCCTAGTCAGCATGACACAAGGGTTGTTAATGTTAGTGTTATTTGTTTGAGAAAGTCGGCAGGTTATTTCATAGCTAATTTGGACATTTCATCCAATGGAAATTAGAATTACAATATTCTGTTCACATGTAACCAGTTTTGAATCTTGGCTTATGGAATGTTGAGTAACATAATTGATTTGCTGGTAGTGTTGTGTGTCTTCACGTGAGCACCTGGTGATATGACTTCCCCTCCAGTTGCATGGCTCTGCCTCCTTCGGAAGAGGATTCTTGTTTAGATTAGATTACAACATGCTAATTCTATTACATTTCTAGGTGTAAGAATATTGTTATTCTTAATGTTCTACGTTTAAATTCAGTGTTTGATACATATTGTTAGAACTGCTTGCTAGGTCCACTGGTTGTGTTTGTGTAACATTTCCTATTCAGCACTTGCCAGTCAGGCTATACCCAATCTTCATGAAGTTAATTGTTCCTGTTTTCTATGCATGACTTTCAGGAAGGTTGGATTGAGTGTGCCTGTTGAGTGTGGATCTGGTCAATGTGTGAATACAAGCAGTGGTATCTGGTGTCTGCCTGCAGTTTTACATGTGCATTATAAGTTTGCAGTCTGCACTTTTTAGTATATTTCAGATTTTAATTGCATTCAGTCTAAATGAAGTTAAAGCCTTATTATTAATATTATCAAGTTCATTTGGAAAAATAGTGAAGTATAAAATATATGAGAAGTGACAGGACAGAGGGTTTTTAGTTAATATTCAATGTGTGCCTTAACAAATGTGTTTGACAATGTCGCAGGTGAACAATGCCACGGCTCGGGTGCAGACCAAGAAACCACCAACAGTTCCCAATGGTGAGTTGTGGAATTTTTGCCAGTCACAAAAACAAGAGTAGTGGTAATGATAAATTGAATCATAACATTTAAGTCACTAACATAAAGCAGGGCTGTCAGTGATGATTTCACATTTTGGTAGTTACCGTGTCCATATTATCTACATTTCATGTGTATGTGTCTAGAAGTTTACATTGCTGTGTACAGACACCACTACAGCTTATGATGGTAACTATGTTAAGTTTTACAAGTAAACATCTTCACATCCTTGCACCAGCATTTATGTAAATAGGTTGCTGGTTATGAAATAAAATGGTGGTCTTTGGTGGCACACTGTTAGCTCCACAGTGTCTCCACAATTTTCCATTTTGTTTGTGCTGAAATTACATCATTTGAGAACTTGTTTTCTTTGTTAAGATTAAGATTAAATTTTATTGTGGTGTAAACTTTTTTGAATGAGGTTTTTTGATCATCATAATGAATTGCATGTGTATGTCCTTAGATGTTAGTTGTACTTAGCAAAACTTCGTAGTTCATTTACACAATGAAAAGCAGTATTTCCTTCACTAATTAGGGGAAGATTTTGCAAGAATATTGTCAGTGTTCTATCTATATGTGGATGTGTTGTTTCCTATTAGAGGGACGACATATCTGATTGTTGCTTTGTAACTAGAGATTGTTACTTTAGTCAAAGCTTTACACTTTTTTTTTTTTTTTGGTTGAAAGGAGTATTTCTTGTTCATGGAACAGAGACCAGCAACACTGTTTTTTCTGTGTGTGAGCTGCTGGTGTCTTGATTCAACTCTACTAGTCTGCAGAAGTTGACAGCTTTGTTGACTTGGTTTCTTTTTTCTTTTCTTTTTTTTTCCCCCCTACACATTTAGTTTTTCTGACTAGGAATGGGACGGTGTCCACACTTGGTGAGAGCTCATACTTCTCTATCTTGATGTTGGATTTGATTAATTGGTTGTTTGTTGTTGGGTTTTTCCTATATGTTGCTGATTTGCTCCCTTATTCTTTGTCATTCTTTTCATGTCTTTGCTTTTAGTTTTGTCAGATTCTTCATCATTGTCTTTATCAACTTATTTTTTGCTGTATCTTCGGACCGACACTCAGGAAGCTGATTTGAAATACTCAGCAAAATGCTGAGCAGAAACTCAAACTTTAGACCCGTTTGAAGATGGAAATACAATTCAGTAATATAGTGTACATTTTTATGAGTCTAAGTGGTAATGTTTTGATTCAACTTCCAGACGTTAAATGTGTAGATATACACATTACAACCATTGTCACTATATATTAATCAGTACTTACTAGACTGTCTGCTTACACCTTCTACATTTTTTCCCTACATGGTTTATTACATGTACACTGAGTGTCCATTTTGTTCACAGCAGGTACCAGCCTTTATGTTTACAGATTTTGCAGTTTGTTTAAAATGTTGCTTAAGTTTGCTGATACAAGACTGTTGGATGGCATGTCTTATTAACAACTGCCCTTTTGAAGAACAGTTGCTGCATATTAGCTTCCTGAGGTGGGCCAAGCCTGGACTTGCTTCCTTGCCAGGAGTATTCTTAAATTGGATGTTCTTCATTAGAATTTCATCTGCCTCTCTTGGTTTATCCTTTTATATTTCTGTGTGTTGTTTGTGGTGCCATCAAAAGTGTAATAGTATACTGAGGCAGGGGTTTGGTAGCATTAATAATTATACAAGGGACTGAAGTTTTGTTGTCTTTGGTTCTTTGTTTTGGATAGTTGTGAGAACATATATTAAAGTGTGTTGTACAAAACTGTTTTAAATTTTTCACTACATTTTGTTAGTAATGCAGCAAATCATGAAGGGATTAGTGTTTTTAGATAACATAATAAACTTGTAATGTTACACATGTGTAAACATGCAGTTTCGTGCTGGAAGGATATATATATATATATATATTTCTGAAGATCATTGTTCTGGAAAGAGACATTAAGTTTACTATGTTGTGGGCTGTAATCCCATGTAACTAGGCAGTTACGTATTCGCATTTCAGAGGAACATACTGCCGTACAAGCCTCTTGCCTTTGTGGCTTCTCCTACCTTGAAGTTGGAAGTAGCATATTCGTCCAAAATATGTTCTGAGTGCCATTGAGTAATTTACAGTAGCACTTGTGCACACCATTCAAAATGTTTTAAATTACATAAAGAAAATAAGTGGATGTAGTAATGGAGACTACTGGTTGAGATTTGTAACTTCTAATTTTCCTACATCTCATGTTACGTACACTGACATTTACAATTGTAGTAATAGTTTACTTTCAAGTGTACTGCTATTTTTCAGTAATCAGTAAGGCACAGAATTTCCTATGTTTTTAGCATATTTTGGATATTAAATAATTTGGGGCACTTTTGAGTTTCACTGATCATATCATATTGTAGAGAGTAGCACATGTTTGTGGTTTGTAATGAAATGAATTGATGTCATAGCTTTAGACTTTTAAGTATAGGTTGCTCCTCATTGCTGTATTGTTGTACTCCAATATTAATGTTGGTTATCATTGCTTAGCTAGTTTATTGGTTGACGCTTGTCATGAAATACACACTTACTCAAAATTATCATCACATGATTTGACTGTTCACCTTTCACTCTTGTGTGAGAAGGCTGTGTGGCTTGTTATCACATCATCTGAAAACTGATTTTGGACAATTTAAGTTTAATTTCATATACAGTGAAACCTCTATCCACTTTAGTGGTATGTGTTGTTTTCCCACAAGTATCATTCATTACTTCTAGTCCTGAAAAATTGCCCACATGAGCAATGCATTATTATATCAGATGTGTTGTTTCTCGAAGTGTGTTTTTCTTGTGTCATTTATTCATTCAGGATTCTTGGCCTTGACTTATAATATTCTTGGAAACATCATTTCCAAGAAAAATGTAGCATAACTAACATTCTGTTTTTGGAACATACAGTAGTGGTAACTTTGCCATGCCAGTAATTACCATTAACTTACAAAGTTTTGTCACCCATCAGCTGAGCGTGAATGATATTGGGTGGTGGGGGCGATGGTATTTCTGTATCTTGTTTCTCTCACAACGCTGGAATTGTAAAAACATTTATAAGGGAGAGCCAATAAAGCACAATTTATGTGTGTGTAATTAAAGTGTTTGAATTTGTTTAACATTTGGTGGTGGCATTTGCATTTGTTGTGGATGGTGGTGGTGTGGTGTACCAACGTTTGGTGTTCTTGGTATCTTAACTAATATGTAGACCCAGGTTTCTTTTATTTCTCCATAAATCATGAGCTGACAAAACCTACCCTTTTCCTTTGAATTGCTGCATTACTAAGTTGCCATCCAGTTCTGTAGCAGATGTAAACATAATAAGTATGCTAGGGAAGTGGTTGGCTAATGGTGACAATGTTTAGAACTATTGTTTGTCACAGTGATTGTTACGGTTGTGTTTGCTAAAGGGAGTTGCTTGTGTTTGTGTCGTTCCAGTGTGCGTGCAGTGGCCAGAGGGTAGGTGTCAGCGCAGGGCAACATTCGCTTGCTATTTGTTAGTAGTTGCTGGCTTGTAGCTTGGTTGGCAAATGAACTGTTGCCTACCATCTTTAAATTGCCTGTAACTTGCTGTTCATTGCCTTTATGTCTTCTTGATTGCTACGTTCTAATTTCGCTTTACAAGTGTTACTTTCTTCTAAACACCTGTGTTTTGTGTATGAGATTTTATCTTGATTAGAACTGCCCATTCCTGCTTCCTCTCTGGTCATCAGCACCTCAGTTTCACTATTTCCATGAGTCTTACTGCAGCAGAATTGGTTATTGAATTGAATATGAGATGGTACTGTGTTAAACTTGGGATTGTATCTTGAGCATTTTTGCAAATTTCAGATGAAACAGTGTTCTTCAAACCGCTTGCAGGTCATGAAAGTTTATGAAAATAACCTTTCTTTCTTTCTGTTTATTTCTTTCCTTCAAATTCATGGCTGCCATAACTCTCAAACAGTAGACAGAACACCACAGTATTGTGAGTTGCTTTGAGAAAACGTTGTGATCTGCCGCAACAGAAATAAGAAAGTGAATGGTGTTGCATCATCTTTGGGAGCACCAATTAATTGAGCATAACTGTTGCAAAGTTTTGAGGATGCCAATCAGAAGCACAGAGAGATTTTTCAAAATTAACTGGCATCTTATTCCAGATAGCTTCATGTTGTATTTTGTCTTAATTTTGTGCTGAAGTTAGTGTTTTGGGATGCTCTTGTTTCGTGTGCTGCAGTCACTGCATTTTGAAGCTCAGAGGGAGAGGTCTGCACAGGTAGAAATTTTGAAACACAGCTGGACTGATCCTCAGAGATAACTTAAAATTATTCTGAATTCACCTGATTCTATTCCCCTGTTTTGCTTGAGTATTCATTGTAATTTATAACTATGAAACGTTACTCACCAGTTTCTCAATTTGAAAATTCCTCTTTCTTATTTTCTTCTACATATAACCTTAGGTAAGAGATTTTCACTCTTCTGGGATGTTGTGCAGCATCGATTGGTTGTTTGTTACAGATGTTCTGGGACAACCTATTGGTCCTGTCTTAAAGCGTGAAGATTGGACTGATAGGTTGTCCCACAACATAGGTAACTAGCAAGGAATGTTGTGTAACATTGCAGTAGAGCAAAGATCTCATTTACATCGTGGCAGAATCTTGAAATAATGCACAACCTTGGCTATTAAATAGTTTGTGATAAACCCTCCAGGAAGTCATTGACGTGAAATGCAATCTTCCCTGAAACCAGGTCATCATCTATTACCTAGATAATATATTACCATAAAATAAATTTAATAATAATAATATGTTTCAAAATTGTACATTTTATTCATACAAATATGATACCATTAGTTTTCATGGGTAGAGAATATAATGTATAGTAACACAATTTACTTGAGTTCACTTCTTACAATTATTTAGGCTTCCTTTCAATTAACACTGCATTGTCAGGCCGTTTAACCTTCTTTCATTTTATTCAACCATTTATACTTGACATTATTTACATATCTGCCTAGCTTTCTTATCTGATCTTTATTAGTGCACCTTAATATTTACCTGTAAACTACCTCTTTAGGCATTGTTAACCATATTGAATACTAGCTCAGTGCGGAGGCACTGTTGTAATCAAGAAGTTTACCTGAGGTGGGATCATTGCTGGTTGAAAAGAAACTATTGGTCATCAAGGTTCTTTACTGTTAGATGATCTCAAAGATGATGGTCATAAAAAATGCTCAGAACTTTCTATTCCCCCCAGCCCATGTGTAAGGTACAGTTTGTTGCCACAGAATTGTTGTTGGGGCATTAAGGTAAATTGAGAATACCTTGTCATGATTTGCAATCTGCTGCTGTTTGATTTTCCTTATATATTACTACCCTCTCTCCTTTCCTTCTCCCAAGAATCTCATTAGTTGCTGGTAATCAAAGGAAAGTAACATGTTGAGTACCATTATGTGAGTGTGCATTTGCATTGTGTGTGTGTATAGAGTCAGAGAATGCTTATTCGTATTCTTGAAATCATTCTTTTGACTGGTCACATTGGCAGCTTGTTCCTAACTGACACACACACACCAACACGCACAAACAGCGTGCACTGTCCTGAAGACACATCCCTTATCAGCCATCTTATATGGTGTTGGAAATGGTGTCACATGTTTGAATGGACTTTGTATTTCTATAGTTTAAACTAAATGACTGGTGTAATGAGGAGGCATCTGCAGACATTTTTAAGATCAAGGCTTCTCTTTTTATATTGCTGTTTAAACACTACACCATTAAAGTTCAAATAAAGGGACAAGAATTTAACACTGGGGTGGCATTATAACATTATTTTAAGCGTGTGTTGACACTGTGCAGTTCCTCACACAGACACTTCCTGTGTTTTGGAAATCATTTTGATTATTGTAGAGTGACATTATGAAATGCTTTTCATCTGTCACAGAACAAATATGCAGCATGAACTACTGGAAACTTGATAAGAAAGATACTGTGATGTCACTTATTAAACAATGGAGTGTCATTCCAGTATCCAAGAATCTGGTGTGTGAAAAGTTGCATACAGTAACGTAGTGTGATTTTATGAGGAGACAGATGCTTATTGAACTTTTCTGTATCAGTGTATTGCAGGATACTGAAACATTGAACATGAATTTGGAATATCGGTAGTTAACAGTAATGGCATTGTTGGGACTGTGTTGCACAATGGGCTGCATACCCTGCCGACAGCACTTTGAATACAGTACGTTTCAACACCATTTACCTCCAGTATTGGACATTCATAGGACTGTGCATCATGATATATTCTTATAATAAAAGCCAATGAGATGCACTATTTCTCAAATTTCTTTACCAAAATAAATTTGAGAAACAGTGCATCTCGTTGGCTTTTATTATAAAATTACATCCAGTACTAGTCAGTAATGATTCCCTTCCCATTGCAATTAATATGTTATACATATTACATGTACAAAGAGTATTTTTTGTGTCCCTGAGCATGGCATCTATCCATGCTGAATCAGCCTTCAAAGGCTGATTCAGCATGGAATTTATAACTTATTTTTCCTCTGCTGTTGAGTGTACCTGATGTTATAGATGATGTTTGCATTGCTAACCTCCAGTTCATAAGGAGACTCTGCACCTTCCGATTGGTTGATCTTGAAATATTAACCATTTCTATTTCCTTGAATAATGATGTCAATTAATTTAACTTACTGATCAGAATTTATATCTTCAAAAATCTCGAGCTGTGTAGTTGTATGCACACTCGCTGCACGTCACACTTTTAAGGACATGTAAAAGAACTTAACGAACTGCATGGGGATTTTGTTACACCAGTGTATGTTGTTTTGAGTGTTTATATTCTTCCTTAATGTAAACCATGCCTCACCTGGGAAGAAGTTAGATATTTTGTCTTAATTTCGACAGCAGTGAACCTCTATTGGAAACGGTTCCACCATTCTGTATGCTGTTCATTCATGTATCAATGTTAATGTTGAAATTTATTTTTACATATCTTTAATTATTTTTTAAGTGATGCACCCTTTACAGAAATATTTCAGATGAACACACATTGTTCCATTGAATGCATTTCACAAGTACATTCAGAGCATCTGAGGTCCATGTGCAATAACAGGTAGCAACAGCAGAGCCACATTGTAGGTTGTGGGTCCCACTAATGCCAAGTTTGTATTTTCCTGCACTCATAGACAATAAATCTGCCTACCTGTCATGTTGTGTGATACAGAACTATATTTTGTGTGAATTCGTCATTCAGGATCAGATCTTACGATGGTAGACAGGCCTCATTTACACCAAGCATTTAGGAAGCCATTATAAACATCCAGACATAAAAGCTTTTTAATTCCCAGTCTGTTTAATTGATATTCGTTTCCATAATTACTTCTCAGTTATCCTATATGGTATGAAAATGACATGAATTTTATATAACTTTGGTGGTGTTCTAAGGAACATTGTCTCTTTCTCATTTGGACATGTGGTCATAGAACCCTCAGGCTGAAAGTATATTTTGGTCAGCCAAGGTAATGTAAGGTAAAGAATTATTACAATATAAGTCACTTGTGAACAATTACCATAGAGTCAGTCTTGCATGCTAATGTTGTGCTTCTGCTTTGTGCTTTAGCAAGTGTTTTCAGTGTTGGGAGCTGTCATTACCTGGTGACTGGTGATATGGTAACAGGTTTATCATTTTGGAATGTTCTATAGCCACAATGTTAAAGCATCTTGATAATATTAGCATTATTTGTGCAATGAGTTGGTTGTTGTAGTGTCCGTGGAGATGTAATTAATTATGATAACCAGACTAACAAACCCTTGACCATTTAAGCAGCATTTAGTGGATCTGAATACTTTTTTGCCTGCTCAAAATAGTTGCCCCTCACCCCCCCAAATTCAAACTGGCCATCTCCCACAAGTTAGAAGTGTTCCTCTTGGGCCAACCAGCTTGGTTTCATAGGAACAGTCTGGTGAGTTATGGTATGGACTGTTAATTTCATCTGTGAATGTTTGTATACATAGAAATCTAGCTGTGGTTTGGAAGTGAAATATAACTTGTGTCCTAGCTGTGGAAACTTGAGATATAAAAATCTCTTGTTTTATATCTTGCAGTTGTTATTATGCACAGTTGTCTTGCTTGGTAATTATGAAATACTAGTTCCATTTACTTCATGGAGATAAAGTTTCTCTTGTTCAAGAACATTTCAACAAGTTATTGTGGAGTTTGTTCATCAAAGATTTTGAAAAATCTGATTGATATCAAGTAAAAGAGAGAATGGAAATTGATATCAAGTAAAAAAGAGAATGGAAAGGTAATGAGGTATACTTATTCTGAGTCATCCCATTGTATTGCATTGTTCACTTGAAAATAAAACATCAGTCAGACACAACCACATCAGTTTTGACGTGGTTTAAAAGTTTTGTGTGAATTTCTTGATGATGATTCATTTTGAACTGAAGCATGTAGGAATGTAGAATGCAGTTCATTAGATAGGGCTGTGGATATGTTGCATTTACACTGGAAAATGTTAAGTCATAAGCCTTCCATGTTCTGGATAGGTGGTAGACTGATTTTGGCAGATCTTAGGTAGTCATTTTGAAAACAGCAGCTAACTGAACATGATTTTATTTAAGAAGACAGGAAATGCATGTAAAACATAACGTGTGTGTTTTTGTATCATTGTTCCTCATTTATCCACATACTTTGTACTGTCCTTTATTGATTACTTCTATTTTATATATCATTTATAACCTAAAAAATTTACAACATTGAAATATGTTGTAATTGTTTACTTGTAACAGTATTCGATACACAGTTTGTAGGTATATTCATACTCTCAACTATATCTGTCTCTATCAAGACATTGATTAATAAATTTAAGAATTCCGTCAAGATGGAACAGTTTCCTCTTTAGTTCCTAGTAATGTTGAGGCGATTAATAAAATTACATACACTGTAATTGATCTTACCAGCTTATACAGATAGAGTTATTTAGCCAGATCTGAATATGCGTACCTCCATCCTTATTTGATGAGATGAGTTAGATCATTCCTGGTATGTTTTCCTCAAAAGGATTGTCAGTATAACGTTTTGAACCCTATTTAAGTCAAATTATGAAGGTTAACAGTGTACATGAAGGAGAGCTGACATTTTGATTTAATGATCTAGTGACAGTTTGTCATACATACATTCATAAAGTAAGCATTACTTGGTGAATGTTGCAGGACTGGTCGTTGTAGGCTGTGTATCTTGAAGATTTTTATTTGTTATGAACAATTAAATTTCAGTTTTATTTAAATAATTCGTTAGTGCTGAATTTTTTAGTCCTTTAAGACATTCAGCTATAACACTGGGTAAATTGTTCCCCACACTTTGAGGGATCATGTTACCTTCATCTTCTGGACAAAAGGCAGAGTGGGCATTGAGCCAATGAAAGTGGCAGTGATGCATTGGGCAGGGCATTGATGTACTGGCCGGCATGCTGGATATGAAGGTCAGGATATATGCTCATGTTAAGGAGATGGATGGGGTGGCCACACTGTATCCTTGAATTAATGATGCTGTATTGTCAGTGGAGATGCAGTAGGAGTGTGAAGAGTGGTGGAAAGATCTCTGTGTTCATTCACTAGCATTCTGGAATGGCATGTAAGAGCTCTATAATGTAACATGTGGAACAGAGTGGGAGCATAGACATTGCAAATTCTTCTGCAAGGGCCATTGTTATTTAGGCTCAAAGGAGCTTGTTAAATTTGTCCTCTGAAGTAGTTTTCGTAAGAACTGGAGCTACAGAATGGATCAGTTTGAAAACTTTTTTAATGTTGTTATCATGAATTACTGAACTGTACCAGTGCCTTAGTAAATTTTGAAGGGAGATTTCTGTCCTTTATTTTTGGGGCCTGTGTAATTTCTTTTATCATCTGGGAATAGCAGATCTCAAAATATGTCAGTATGAGGGTTGGCAGCCATATTTTGAGTGAGGATAATGGTACTTTAGTTGCCTTTGTCTGAAGGAGAAGTTGTAATTAGGTGGCCAGTCTGTGAGTCAAAACAGCTGGTCCACTGATGGCAGCATTCAGAATTTCTCTTCACTGCCATTTTTGGAACATTTGAATGAGTGCTGTGAATGAAAGCAGATGGAGTCTGATGCTCAAATATTCAACTTTCTAACTGCCTGGGATTTTATTTCTTTTCTATGTATATCTTAAAAATCTTCATAAAAATATATAATGTTTGGCTGCTGTATTTAAAATTGAATGTTGGAATTACATAGAATGTAAACCGTTATGTGAATGGTGGCAGGAGGATAATTACTAAATTATTACTCCTAGGGTTTAACAAAATTGTCTTGTGCTGATAGCTGGGTCAGGTGTTTGAATGGAGGGTAAACTAATGTTTCCTGATGCTGGGAACAGTGATGGTTATCGAAACATTACTTTACTCGCCATTCAGCCATGTGAAGTTCCACAGAATTCATTCGCTGTAGAAGCTTTAGATTAAATAACTTGGTGTTTATATAATAGTGAACTATTCTATTATAGGAAGAAAATAATGTGACTGTGCATGGTGCCATTACACAAAAGCAGGAACATTGTTCGTAATTGTATCCACCATCCCCACTATGTTTTATTTATAATGCTGGAGACTAATATGGCAGTGAAAATATATAAATAGGTTATTGAGAAAGTGGATAATTGAATTTATTTGCATGCTCTAATTTGCTGTTTGTAGAGTAGTATACAGGCAACTCACTTCCCTGGTATAGAATATGATGTGCGTCTTGTTTCTGTAGAAGTTTCTTGGTTTAATTTTTGTGTGTTTAAATTCATTTCAACATTAGCAAAATTTTAGGCAAATGTAAGGTAGTGCTTTGAATGAAATTTATGATTTTGTGCACAGATTGCTGCTTATAGCGGAATTTTCAGATGAAGTAAAAGAGTAAGTGGGTTTAATTGATCATTCTGTCATAGCTGAGGATGGTGAATGTTTTTACACAACAGCATTGTGCTGTCCTATGTTCATTAGACTTGCCTGTTGTCTGTAATGTCCTGTTACCTTGTGGGTCAGGCTACCGGCTTCCAGCTGTGCCTTGGTCCTGGCTGGGGGGTACAGGGACCCCTCTCACAACACCTTCCACCTCTACAACAGCTCCCCTGGTTTTGACACCACGTACTGCTCGGAGGAGGTACTATTCAACTGAGTTACAGTGTGCCGGGCCTTGTGTAGTAACATAGAAAGTGAACAGGACAGATGTCAGTCCACCATATTTACCACAAGTTGCACTACTTGGGTACAGCATGACAGATATGTCTCAGTATCCTACTTGTATGTTAAACTTGTTAGAGAAAGAAACGAGTATAGTGTATCATGCTATTGTTTTGGGTGGTTGGAAATTCCAAGTGGTAGAATATTACATGTAATGAAATTTTTAAATGTATGTACTGAGTCAAAATTGTTTTAGTTCTTTTTGTATAAATGACAAATGTCATTCTTGCAATAAGTTAATATGCATTTCATAACACATTAAGTGTTTTATTTGTAAGATCTTTCAGGCTGTATAAACACATTTTTCATTTATGTGCGATCTAACTTGCATTTTTTTTGGGAGGGGGGGGGGGTCAAGTATGGCCAATTCTTGAATGAAGCAGAATGTGATGGATTGACATCAGGTGCCATGTGTTTGTGTGTGATTTCAGAGCAGTATTGGAATGGTGTGATCTGCATGACTGTCCTAAACACCCAGGCGCATGAATTGGAAATTTGTTACAAGATAATGGAGAAATGTGTGATGAATTTGCCTGTTCAGACTTTACCTCACATTTTGCTAACTGAAGGAGCAGTCTGCACCAAATTTTGCACATGCATCTGAGACATGGGAAATATGCTTTAGAGACTAGAAACTTTCTTGTGCTTTTACTGTAATTTTCATAAGACTTTTTTAGATAATAAAACCCTCTTCAGAATCCTTTTTAACAAAGGAGAAGGAACTGTGTTAGAAGAATTGTGTCCACGTAATGTGAAATTAATCTCATTCACTGCCAGTCCTGGTTAGGTTTACTTTAATGCATTTATTGTGGAATTTGATGGAAATCTATTCTTAAATTCATACGTGGGGATGCAAGTTTGTCAGGTGTTAACTAGACTTCAGTTTGCCTTATACATCATCAGCAATACTCTCCTTTCTTGTGCAGTAGTGGCGCTTTTCTAGGTGAAATGGTTTATGTTTAAATGGGACATAATTGACAGATGTACCAAGTTTTTCCATGGCACAGATATTCTCATGATCTTGTTTGCACAACCAAGGATGCTTTAGTACAGTCACTTGAACTGTATGTATGTAGCATTTTGTGCCTGTAAACTATCTGTAGTGCCATTGGTTTTGCGTGTCACAGTATGAAACAGAGATCCATTTGTGAAAAAAATAGAAATTGTAATTAATGAAGGACCATTTTTATACAGTACTTATGTACAAATATGGGGGATTGCAACACTTTATTTTCTGTACTTCTCTTCAAAGGAACAACTATACATGTAACATTTTAACATGTAATATTCACATTCATGTGACAATAGAAGTAATAATGTTTGAAGGGCTGTGCTTTCTTTGAACTGAAGGATTGCCTGAGGGCTAGTTAGAAAGGGAAAGCACAGTTAGATTTCAAGTGTTCATTGGTTGAGGTTTATCCGTATACTGTCCCCTTAGTAATTCAATAAACAATGTCGGATATACATTAAAAATGCAATGAAATGTATCTAGCCTCTGGGGTATGTTGCAAGGTCCATTGCATGATAGATCTTGACTGAGCACCAGCCCAGGTTGAGACACAAGGTCCGGTGGACTGTTGACTTGATCCCCTTAACCCCCGCTGGGTCACAGCAAAGGCCTGATAGCGTGATGTTATGGTGTGTGGGCGTGCTGTGCATGGTCTTGTTTGTGTATGTCCCAGCAGCTGCAGCGCTGCGCGGTGTGGCAATCCAGCGTGGGAGGGCACGTGCTGCATATCCGGCGGCTGCAGCAGCAGCTGCTGCATTTGCTCGTCACCCAACACCACTTACCGCAGCAGCTGCCACTGCACTTCATGGATACACACCGTGAGTACCATTTCGTGTCACATCATTGGACCTTGAGATACACACTGTGAGTGCCATTTTATGTTATATCAATAGACCTGGATATAACAGCTGTCAGTGCTGGGCTGTGAGTACAATTTCATGCTATGTCTCTAAACCTGGAGATACAGTTGCCATTGCAGTTTGTGAATATGTTGTGTTGGTGAGTAGCATTTCATGTTATATCACTGGACGTTACAATACACACCATGAGTGCCATTGTATGCTGTATTAATTGACCTAGAAATACTGCTGTTGGTGTACATCATAGATATGTTGTGCTGTAAGTACCATTTCATTTTATATCAATAGACCTGGAGATCCAGCTGGCACTGCACTTTGTTGATGTGCTGTGCTGTGGGTACCGTTTTGTGTTACATTAGTCGACCTGGAGATAAACATTTGAGTGAAATTTTACATTATCAGTAGGCCTGGAGATACAACTGATTGTCTAAAAGCATCACATTATATTTATTGATAAGAAAGGACAGTATAATTATATTTAAGCTGTACACAATTACCAAGATCCACATAGACAATAAATTTTATTAGATTGGTTTTAATTGTGAATCTTGCGTGACAGAAATGACATGATACCCTCTTTCTTCCTCTATCTCACTCACACTCTCACACCCACACACACCATGCGTGTTCATACGTGTTGCATACATGCATTTTTCTTCTTAAATGTGACATATTTTTGTACAAGTAGTTGGAAATTATTTCTACCCTCTTTTGCATAAATGACATTCGAAATATATTTTGGCATATAATAATAATAGTATTAAAAAGTATTGTTTGGTGTGTGTATTGTGGTCCCCTAATCATTATTTGCTGAAATTTGAGTAAGTGATAATTGAGCAAATAAATCAAACAAAGTATGATGTGTCTACATTTAAAGAAAATTTTTTGCAGGAGTTAAATTATGAAAGCAAGTTGTTCAGCAGTAACGAGGTAAATGAATGATTTGTGTGTGCTCATGATCTTGAAAATGGTTCTTGATCTGCACTGTTTGATTGCATGTTTAACAATTGGGAATCTGTAGAGATCTTGAAGTTGCATTGATATGTAAAACATAACACGAACAATGTGTTAAGATTTCATACTAGATGTTGTTCATAATGTGTTTGTGTTCTAGTAATTTATCATGTTGATTGCTGCTGTCATTTTTATATTCTTTGTTTCAGACCACCTTCTTGAAACCTTGTTTTTTTAAAGGTTTGAGTTTTTCACTGTGGTTTTGAAGATTCTAGTCTTCAGAGATATTATGCCATGTCAGTTGGTAAATAGTTACTGACCTTTCAGAGGCTTGTTATGCTTTCATTGTCAGGGTATCCTGGTCTGCTTGACCTTGCCAAAGATGAAGACATAGCAGTACTTTGAAGCATGGGTGACTGTTTCCCAATTGACATGGCACTGTGTCCCAAAAGACTTGAATCTTTGTGTTGTTTTTGCACTATTGAAAATTGTCTCAGCTGCATAGGAGTGTTGCATTGACACTGACCATGAAAAGTACAGCGGTTGCTACAAGCAGCACACCTTAAAGCTTGCATGCATCCGTTGAACATGGCCATGGCATGAAAACCCTTCCGAGTAAAAGCGGTTGGATACCAGTGACTGCTGTGGTGCAAGGTACAGGGAAACACCAGTGTCCACCAAGGCAGTCATTGTGTTAAGTTGTTATGGTCACTACTAAGAAAATCAGATTTTATGTTTATTTGCAAAAACCTCATGAACTGAGCCTTCCGTGTGCTGAAACTGGTCTCGCACTATGGGTTGAACTAGACTGTTTCATTGGCAGGCATACTTGCAAAATAGCGTAAAGCAGCTGCTAACTTTGCAATGTCTGTTTTTTCATCTGTCCATCTGTAGGTCTGTGTGGAACGGCTCCCATTGGACAGATTTTCATGAAATTTGATATTTGAGGATTTTTTGAAAATCTGTGGACAAAGTCCAAGTTTGATTAAAATCTTGCAAGACTAATGGGTACTTCACATGATGAACTATGCAAATTTGCGGTAATATCTCATTGAATTCTTCTTAAAAGGAGAAGTGTTTCAGACAAAAGTTGTAGAGAATATCAAAACACATGTTTTATGTTCAATAACTTTTTCTGAAAATCATGCCATTTATGAGATATGGAAAATATGGTAGAGCCAGACTGTCCACAAATGACAACCTAATGTGGCACAGAGAAGACCCAATTTGCTTGGCCAATAACAAAAGCAAGAACACAATCACACATATTTTAATACCTATTGCTTCATAATTCATTAATGCTGTCTGATCTCATAAAATGTTCTGTGGCAACACTTAACAACAATTAAGAAACTGTGCAGTGACTTATCTGTGATTTTGATTTTTTTAGCCTTGTACTCTAAAGAAGGCCATGAGCAAATGAACATTCTTTTGTTTCCATGTAGTATCAGGCACTTTTCTTTGAAGACTGGCATATGTTTCACTGTTGTGGTGGCATTGATTTTCCATAAATGCATTGTTGTGTTTCCACTGCAGCAATTGTTACACGAATGCACCACTATGTTATGTCATATGTACCTTGCCTGTCTTTTACATGAATACACTGTGTATTTCAGTCATAAATCTGTCAAGTTAAAATTATAGGCAGTAACTTGGCAACACCAGATTTTAATACCAGGCTTGCAGTGGGAGCCGATCATTGCACTAAGCTTGTGGAAGTTAGGTGGGAAGAATACTAGATTTTCACTTGCTAGTTGCACTACGTGAAGTGTGATTAAAACCAGTTCTGGATCAAACCTTTTCTCTTTTTTGCTTATGGCTTTTAGTAACTTTGTTTGGGTGGGGTTGGGGGTAGGGGGAGTTATATCTATAATTGAATATGCTTTGTTGAGTGTGAAAATATATCTAGTATTTTCAAAACCTTGGTGACACCAGTGTTGTCTTTTTCACAGTAGTGTCTACTACGACCCCTTCTTAGCAGCTCATGCAGCAACTGCAGATCCAAACTATAGGTTACAGGTGAGCATTTGCTTATTATCTTTCTTTTATATAGACATTATGGATTGCTCTTTAGCCCATGATGCATTGTGATAGTAGTGTTATACTTAATGGTGTGTTGTGGTTCGTCAGTGATGTCTTACCACTGCAAAGGATTATATTTTGTTGCAATTGTCAGCAGCAGGATTTGGAATATTTCTGAAAACTAATCTAAATTGAGTTAGATGTTTGGTCCAGGGGAACTGAATGAAGAAAATATCCCATTTGTTTAATGCTTGCATTTTTGTCTATATAGGAGTGAACCAAGAGAGTATTGTTGTACCATTAATAATTAGCCGTCTTAATATTTATATCAGTATAGGAAGCAGTGCAGTAGAATTTCTTTAATTCAGTACTTACGAGATCAGACATGCCAGATTATCAAATATTCTTGATTATCCAACAGTACGTATAGTGACCTAAGTTCTGGCAGGTGATTTTTTAGTTAGTGCCCTCAGACAATATACACTTATCAGTTATAGTCATTTTATCTTAAAAAGACAGCTTTTTTAAGTGTCAGAGCCCCAGTCACAGGCTTTCATACAGAACACATTGCTGTAAACTACTTATCCAACACTTTGTATAGTTGCACTAATTTAGGCACCTTCAATCTTTGTTGCTTGAGAGAGCCCTTCACACTTTTGCTTGATGCCATAAATGATTGTAATTGGACCTTCCATTTCTTTATATCATAGGTGGTTAAAAATCCAATGTTGTGTGAAGCCATAACCACACTTTGGCTTTGCCAATTTCAAGTTTCAACATTATTGTTAAAGTTACATGTTTCCTCTTGCCAGCAATACCTTATTTGTTCATATTGGGTCTTTTGAAGTCGTTATCAATAGCCACTCATTAGACTCAATAAAGTCATGATAATCCAAGATGAAGTCACAGAATCGATACACATACCAGAAGATACCAAAGGCAAAACTTCATATCTTGGGACAATTTTCCTCAAAATGCTGAACTGTCAGGAGTGCCAAATTAAAGGAATGCTACTGTATTTATTATTTGTTTCACTTCTTGCTTGGACTTCTTGAAATACGTTATTCAATCAGGTATTAAGATTTAAAAATTACATTAATTGAATGGTTTATGACTATATAAATCTACCAAAGCATACTGTATTATCTTGCATATTGTACATGAAAATCCTATTACCTTTATATGCTAACTACCTTTGTGAGAAAATATAATATTAAAGTGGTAAGATTCTTAACAGTGTGTAGGACAAATATTTTTGCATGTGCCACAGTTACTGCTACATTTATGGTAATGAAATCTGAAAGTAGATCAAACCATACACAGTGTTATCAGATACTATACTGTCTATTACTTACGTAAAATATGATTGCCATATTCAGATCTATGATCTAAATGCAATAGAAATTGGAGATTTCAAGTTCAAATGCTGGACACTGATTTTTAGTGGTCATATTAGACAGTTGCCATTTTTGTAGTTTCATGCAACTTTTATGCAAACTATTTTATCATTTCTAATATTCATTTTTAATATAGTGATGTATAACAGAATGGTGACAGATTGTTAGATCATATAAAAACCTGGGCATCCACAAATATGCAATGTGTGATGACAGGGAATTCACTAAGTTGATAAGAGTTTTGAAGATTTTGAAGGTGAGAGATTAGATTGTTATCTTCTGGGTTATGGTAATGTGTAGTCTTGTAGGTGGTTACCACTGTTTTGTGAAAACTGCTGTCTTAAAAATTTTGGTCACCACCTTCTTTACAATATGGCATAACAACATGACAGACATGATCTAATTCTGTTGATGTTAATGAATTTGGTATGTCATGTAGGAGTAGAGTTTGAGAGTGTAAGGATCAAACTTACTGAGTATTTTCATATTATATTAGGCCTATTTTTTCCTCACCTAAAAAAAAACATAATTGGAGTTTATTTTGTGAAAGTTTTGATCGCTTGTGGCATGGCCAGTGCTAATTTATTGAGTGTTTAGGTCTTGGTGCATTTGAAGCATGGCCTTATCTATGCTTTGTCATGCTGATGCACTTGTGTGAGAATGTTATATATTTGTTCTGAATGCATATTTTACTTTTCCAGGCTATAAGCTTGCCTATATACAAGAAAACATTATTTCAGTACATAATATTTAAATATACCATTTTCTTCGTAGTTTATGTAATTTTAGAATAATTCACATTGCTTTGGTCTGGAGTTAAAGTTGCAGATGTTACTGACCTCAACGATTATGCAGTGTACAGGCATTTAGCATGACACCCATTTTGAAAATTTTATTTGGTTTCAGACAATTTAGGGGTATATTTAAGTAATATGAACTAAAATAAAATTTTCTTATTGTGAATCACTGGTGTTAAATTTGTGTTCATTTTCTGTGCTTCATGAGGAGAGTGTGACAGCATTATATTTGTATTTTGTAAACATAAGAAGCTGTTCTCATTCCTCCAACAGACTTCTTTCATAGTGAACTGCACTAAAATAATGAAAGTGCATAAGCTGTTGATTACTGCAGTATTATGCATGTACTGCTACACTCAGAAAGTTCTCTTATTACTAATTTGGGACTGAAATTTTTGGAGCAAGGCAAGCTGTTATGAAACCCCCATACAAATCATTTCCATCCATCCTAATGCATCTCTGGCAGGAGGTGTAGGGGTCTTGGAAGCATTTCTGGAATGCTTCTCCTTCTGTCAAGCAAAGAACCTATATTGAAGCAGCCTTGACATTCTGTGCATTGTCAAAGTGGTCATCACACAGTGTTTTCTTGCCATACAAAGAGGAGTGTTGCATGAGGCCATGTCTTTAAAATGTGGTGAGTGTGATAGCACACCAATGCTGTGTTCCACCAGTTCTTGCTGATTAAGGGTGGAGCAATGCACCAGAACATTATCATGGAGTAACGTCTAAGAATTCACTGCCCTTGTGTTTGGTAGTTGCTAGTTGGTTGCTTTTCGTAAACAACATAGCTGTCTGACACATTGTGTCTTGTTCATTGTAGATCCTTTGGGACTGAATTTCTTTGCTTATACTTTGGCTGCTGAAAAATACCTCCAGAATTACCTTTGCTCTAGACCATCCCTGGTGACATTTCATTTTATGTGGGGATATTAGTGATTTCTACCCAGTCTTCTGAGGCTTTATTTGTGGATCACATAGGAAGAACCATGTTATGTGACCAGTAATGATGTTACTCAGCAACATGGGATTGTCATATGCAGGTGAAATGAGATCCTAACAAAAGTCCTGTCTTTCTAAGTTCTGCATTACGTCATGAAATGTGCTTCTCAAAGTCATCAGATCCTTATAGAGGATGGCATGGTAGCTTCCTTCACTGTTGTGACAGTATCATTGACAGTCTGAGTACAGTTGGTGTATACACTGCATTGCACATCCCTATTCATCTGTTCTGTGCACACTTTTTTGTGAATACTATACACAGCAACTCCCATCCTCCTTGGAACTGATGATTCTGTTGAAACAATGGTGTGTCCAAGACTCTGGGCATCATATACATGTCAACAAATGTGATGTATCTGAAGGGGATTTTCACAACCACTGCCAGAACTTGATGATAACTTGTTGTTCCAGCTGTTACATTGCAAATTTCGGTGGAGAGTACTGTGTTGAAATATTAGTGTTTGCATGTACCCCTCATGATGTAGAACATGGCATCTTACACATTCAGCTGTATACAGTACAGACACCACAACAAATCTGGGAACTCTCTGGCTGTTTGTACATTCCTGATGACCAACAAAAAAAATTGATGACGGTTCTTATGGGCATGTCTTCCGTACAATAAACTACAGTGTAATAATTAAGCGCTTTTTCATTACAAAATTCTCAAACCCATTAAAACAGTTTTTTTTAACTTTGGTTTTCAGTTTAATGAAAGTATATTTTAAAAGATAAATATTGTGATGTAATATAAAGACTAAAACAGATCAAAGCATACTTATGTAGTTAAGAAATGGAAATTAAGAAACTTCGTAGATTTTAGAAACTGTGCCACAGTACTTGCATATCATCTTGACTGTTTAAATGAGTTGTTGCTATTTGTTCTACCTGCTCTTTAATGTTACATTTTTCTTTTTTTACCCACAGACAGTATTTTTGCATTTTATTTGATTCTCAAAGTTAACAGTCCTTATGTGAGGTAGGAACTGAGAGTATGAAGTAAATGTCATAATGTTATCATTGTTCCGTAATAGATCAACTGTAGGGAGCATAAAACTGAAAAATTACATTTCTCTTTGTATTCAATCTACAGTCATGTGATATATTTTCAAAACCAAATCTTACTGTTACTTAGCAGTAAAAGTTCTGTACAGTTGCTCAGTCCTTTCAGGCTTAATAGTTAAAGCGTGTATACTTTGTGCAAAAAATTCAGGTGCTTAAAATTTTCTAAGTCTGAAACTAGAAGTGATGTATGCATACAATTGGCATCATAATGCCAGTAATTTGTACTTTCTTTGTGTTTTGTACATGCGTGGTTTTTGTCTGCTTTCCATTACTTGTAGTTATTTATGCCAGGTAATTGGTTAAACAGAGTGTTTGTGCCAGATATAAGGAAACCTGGATTATTGTTACGGACTTCCCCTAAGAGGTGTGACTGGGTTCATGCAAAAGACAGATATGCCACTTCAGGGTGTCCCCTACCCTGTGCCCATCCACCCCTCCAGTATTCATTTTAAGTAGGCAGTTAGAATTTATTTCTAATGAATTGCCCTTTTTTTATTATTATTATTTTTATTAAAAAGATTCCATGTGTAAATGGTACTGTGGACCAACAGTTTTATTTGCAAGAAATATACTTTGTAAGTATTTGGTTTCTTAAAGTGTATACTTATACAGTATACACATTAGGATGCTTGCTCTTAAGAGGGGTGTTTACAAGACCTGGCATTTTTTAAGACAATATCCAGAATATCTGAACCTCAACCACAGATCACATTTGTCCATACTGAGATGAATGTGATGCATGGTTGATACCCAGCAACGTTATGCCATGGGAAAACACCTCAGTGCCACACTTCTTAATTTCCTACTGTCAGTAACAACATGCACAGAATTATTAGATGGGAATGACATTTCCACCATGTACTTTATAGAGACCTGGTATGATGTAGGGTAATATATTTGATAAAAATGAATTAACTGTTGTTAAGACACTATTTTTGTAGTGTAAGCTTACAAGTTTGTAATGATAACTGATGAAGTATTGGATCTGAACATGTGAAATTCGGTATGAATATATATAGTAAGTGTATGTATGTTCTAGATATTAAACATTATAAGTAAACAATTACAGACTTGGCAAAAGTGCATAACTTTGAGGTTATATCAGCATGTGCAATGTTTGCAGAATCAGTCCTTAAATAGTTAGTTCTTCACAAATATCAAATAAGAACAACAGTAATAAGACCCAGAGATTGCGGTCTATGTGGTGTGAAAGGAGGGTTTAAGGGTTCTGCTGTGATCTCCTTATATATTGTTTTAGTTTTGTAAAGAATTCATTACTTAGTTAGAGATTTATTACCATCAGACCAGAACCAAAAGGAAATGTACAGATGTCATGTTGGTGTTTAGTCTTCTGCAGAAGAGGAGGAGATTAATATTTTTCAAATACGTGTTATGATACAGACCTTCAGTATCCTATAAGTAAATGCCCCTGGTGTCATTCCTGAGTACTGTCCATTACTTTCTTTTTACTGCTGTATGAAATGAAAAAGTGTGGCATTAGGGTAGCTTCCTGTGCCATAATATTGATCATATGGGTAAAAATGTGCAGCTGATACAGCATGGTAATCTTATGAATCAGACTTTTTCTTTGTAGAGAAGGAAACATGATAGTGTAGTCTCACAAGCTAGTAACAACATATTCCTAACCCTCTGCTCCCACACATCACACACACACACACAACATTTAACTATATAGATAATATATGTGTCATTTGCAACCATTTTGATAAAGCCTTCTTTCCATAATTTTAACTCACACTTATGACTTTCGTGCTGTTGATATAACATAGTCCACTATAAATGTTTGATAATTTGGTACCTATTTTGTGTGTGATAGTGTATCTGTTAGTTCTTACATCCAATCATTATATTTGAACAGATTAAATACCAAATTTGCTTTAAAATTTTGCATCAGTATTGAAAACTTGACATGACATTCATAAATATTATGTAGGGAAAGGCTTACATAAAGTACATTGTACTTGAGTAAATCATATCAGTTTAGACAAAAGAAAAAGATCAGTTGAGTGTGAGATTGATGATGTGGAGCAGTCTTTGTTAGAATTATGTTGAAAATTATAACAGAGAGTATTGGTTTGATTTTATGGAGAGTTTGTTGACACGTTTATTAAAACAGCATGATCAGTAGGACAGGGAGATTGGCTTTTGTGAGAGGTGAATAATGTAATACTAAGGTGAATTGAAACTAATGTTTTCCCATGTGTGAGTCTGATTTAATACAGTCAGAAATTTTTGTGTCCAAAAATAACTGGGCACAGAATAAAAATTAATATATGGAGACTTTATTCAAATATGTTATTATGAATGAATTTCTTTGCAGAGTATGCAGAGTTGGCCGTATATGTACAGGAAAATTTCTCTGTATGTTTCATTTTGTGTTACTTCATGTAAATAATGTACCATAGGAAATGTTCATTAAGCTGTGGTATATGTTTTGATGCATTGCATTTCTTTGCATATGTCAGGGTGTCTAACATCTAGCAGGATGTACACGTGCACTTCTAAACCTAAAGTTTGCCCACATACACATTTAGAAAGTCATAGCTTTCATTGTTATGGAGTTCAGTTGTATAGGGTTAAGGTTACAGTCAGTGTAACCAGCTTCTTGATGTTCCATTATTACTGTTTCTGGAAAATAATTTTTGGGAAAGGGGGTTATTTTCTTCTCTGTTGTATTTTGTGTGTATGTAGTGCATGTGGACTGAAAAATTAATATAGTTTTATTGTGCAGTGAATATTCCAAAGGAGTGTTCCCATTTCTGTAGATGTTTTAAATAGAAAAGTTTTTCCTGCCCTAACTATGTTGTTATTCCGTAAGCCACCCAAAAAAATTAAACGGTTTTTAATACAGTTTGATATTTTGTTCCTGAGCCAATATTCTAGTTGGCATTGGGATGACAAAACATGATTACAGTGGCAGGTGATACTGTGTTAAATCAGAGTAGAGCCTGGAACTGTTAGGCACCCTGCTACTGTATCTGTGTCTGTGTGTTTGAGAGGCTGTTTCTTGTTTCAGGCTGGGAACCCTGCGAATGAGGTAAAACCGGTTGTTTGCTATTTGAATGAAGTATTTGAATATCCTAATATGCATCGCTTTTTGTATCTCCCAAAAGGCTCATGAAATTTGAATGGAAAAATAATTTATGCTGTATGCACTAGATGTTGATTGCGTATATACTTTTAACCAGCTAGATCTTTGCTTGTAATTATTGACAGAATGGATCTCCGGAGTATTTAGTTTGAGTCCACAGTTTGGTTTTAAGGCTCACCACAAGAAACTGGAGAGGTCTTTCAAAAATAATTGATGGATACCTTGTAAATGCCAGATACTTTAATGATAACCTTGTATCCTCTCCTTTCACATCACAGTAATTGCAAAGTCATGGTCTTACACCTCACTTACCCACAATAGGAATAGACAACATGCTGTAAATACTCTGTCATGTCATTCACTGCTGCACGTGAGTTTGGGCCCGTTGCAAACTCAGTGGACATCACTGACCTGCTAATGACATGCACTATCAGTATGTAAAGGTATCTAACTTACCCAGTGTGTGTGTTTATAGTCTGCTTACAGGCTAGTTTGGTTATTTGGAAATAGCAGGTTGGTTGTTTGGGATGTGGTTGGTGATATGAGCATGGTATTTGTGACGGGAAGGACATGGTGTTGTAACCTCAGTGCTTAATTAATGTATGTCTGCAATATGGACTTTCATTTCACACCAGGATTGGCAGGTCTAATGGCAAATGGCTTCAACAAATTGAGGGTAAAGTTTGCACTGCCTTGAAGTGATAATATCCGTAGTTGTTACTATAGTTGCACATGCCTCTATATCAAGAAGTATAAATTTGTTTTCAAATATTACTATTGTTACTTTTTTTTTTTCATATACCTTGTTTGTAGTTTTGTAGTATTGTTATTTATGAGTAAGTCACACAAGTGGTTGATGCATAAATTAAAAGACATTTAGCTTAGTTATTTAACAAAATTGTTTATTTTTGTTTAAAGGAGAAAATTGATGTATAGACATTATGTATCCCTTTGTGAAAGTTACACAGTGACATGCCCTTTCTGCTGGAACCACTGCTTGCCAACTGTGGACTCGGTGTAGTATGTTGCTGTAGAGTGTAGTTCTGCTTGGTTGTGCTCGCTGGCCGTTGGAAGTGGTTGCTGCTGCTGCATGCTGGTTATCATTGTGTTGCAGGCCGCCGCAGCTGCTGCAACCCCGCTACTAAAAACCCCTCTGTCGACTGCCCAACAGGCAAGTTACGCAGCAGCTGCCAGCTACACAGCCGTTGCCGCACGCGCTTATGGTGCTGCGGCTGCTGCAGCCCAACCTGTGGCAGGCTACGCAGCTGTTGCAGGGTGAGTCAGGACTTGGCATTGGAGAAGTTCTGGACTGAGTATAAATGGACCAGTATATATTGCCGCATGAATGTTAATTTTAGATAGGGTACTGACCATTTTGTGAAGGGAAGTTTTAATTGAAAAGTGACAAGCTTTGAAAACACTTTGTGATTACTCTAAACACATGATTATTTGTTTGTTATTGTGTGTAAGAAAGTGACTGAACCCAGTTTTGCTCATGACATCATTAAGATCCTTGTGGTTTCTGTTCATCTACAAAATTGTGAAAATTTAAGGTATATTACATGTTCCAGAGGATCTACCCAAATGTACCTCACCTGTGTTTTCCATGTCATTATCCTGAGGAGTCCTACATCTCCATGTTACTCTCCAATGTCTGTCCTGATCACCATTAATGTATCATACATAATACAAGTTATTAGTATTTCCATATTTTAGCACATCAGTAGATAATAACCTGCAAAGTTTTGAGATATGATTAACTCTGGTAGTATGTTTTATTCATACCTTCATTCTCTGCAATGTTGCATTCTTCTGGACCAGCTCTGGAAGCAGTGATGTCAGTTGATTTGGAATGAGGGCTTCTTCAGAGCCTTAGAATTGACTGTGTATGGAGGGCCTGTAGGCCTAGTGGGTAAATAGCTAGCCATACTGGAGTGGTTTGCAGGAAGTCACTGTAGTGTTCATTACAAGTGAAGACCTGTCATCTTGCAGCAACATATGCTTGGGTTGCATTTCCTGGAGCGTCTAAGTTACTTTGTCCAGTGGATCTTGACATCCATTGTGCAGTGAAGTTTAATTGCCACCTTGGACATGATCATAGTGTGGGAAAATATTCTTTTCCTATGTAAATGCATCTGTTTGTAAATCTGCTGTGCCTTGAACATGATTACGAGTGTGGTCATATATATTCACACACACACACATTGAAGAATATTTGACGAGCCTGTGACTGGAATGTGGTTGTTCCAGTAGTATGAACCAGGCCTAACAGTAGGCTGAGTCACATGAACCCTTGTTACATAGAAATAAGCCACCATCTTCTTGCTGTCACTTGTAATTTTTATTTCTAATGGGACTGGTTGCTGATCACTTCTTTTATGGGGTTAGATTGGTAAGCCCATGTGAGATTTCGGGTTCTCACAGAAATGGCAGTGAAGATTATTGTCTTGTGGGATGATGTGGTTGGTAGATAAGTGATTTCAGGAGAATGTGCTGTCTCCATCAGCATGGTGGAGGCATGGAGTGTGACAGTGGAGGCAGCAGGTTTTCCTAAATATTGATATCTATGTACCAAACTACATGGCATCACATCACAGGAAAGAGCTTGGTAGGTTGTTGCTTTGTCATGCTTGATAAAGGTGGGAATTGGTCTTGAGTCATTATTTGAAATTACTGAAGTATTCCACAGCATTATTCTGTTCATGTTTGCTCTCAGGATTATGTCAGACTCTGCAGCCTATCAACACCTAAATATTTCTCACATAATGTTCATTTTGTAAATATGGCAGAATTTGTGGGTAACTTGTATCGTATTCTGCTTTACTGTCTTTGTTTGTTCATTATGAATGTGGTTGCTGTGTAGGTGATGTTTCTTCATCCCATTTTTTCATGAAAGGTTTGTTATAATATTACACTGGACACTGGTTATTGTCTAAAGCGTATTTGATACACAGGTTTCAAACTGGCCCTGTTTCCATCGAGTGAAAGTAATGTTATGAAACATATTCCATTGGTTTTAAATGATTCATGAATGTGCGCTGATGATTTCCTGTGAGAAATAACCAACAAGTGCATGTACATATATGTAAATCTATTACATTATAATCAGCGTAGCCTCCTACATGTTTAGGCCACCCATTGTGGCCATCTTCAGGGAGGTGTTCTTTGAAGGATATATTACATAGAATGTTAAACAGTTTACAAATATAAAATGTTAAGGTTTATGTTCTAACACATTTTAAACCTTTTGTGAAAACCTAACATTATATTTGTAAATTGTTTTAACATTCCATGTAATATACCCTTCAAAGAACACCTTCCTGAAGATGGCCACAATAGGTGGCTGAAACATGAAGGAGGTTATGCTGATTATATATAATATACTAAATTTACATATCTGTATATGCACTTGTTGGTTATTTCTCAAAACCTGTTATGTTCATTTTGTTACATCTCTGCAATGAAATTGTATCAGGCCAACAGTTGTGTCAGGTTGTTTAAATCGGGCACTGTTTCAAAGACCTACTGTGTCTCCACTATCACAGTCTTGACATGTCTTGATACCTCAACACCCAGACTGTCTGGAATATGTAGCAGTACTAGTCCAGGGCTTGTGAAATTATACAAGTCAGTAGGAGTTATTGGGTGGAGTCAACTGATTGCTGTGTTTGGCCTTCCTTCTCTTCAGGTACCCATAGAGAAGCAAGGCAAAGTAAAATCCCCAAAATGGGTTTACATTAATATGAAGAATTTAAGGAAGGCCAGGTAACAGCCAGGACTATATTCAACTTTACCTCATCCAGTCCATAGTTCCACGAGTCCTCATTCCACAATGATGCTTTGTATTTACTTGTGAAATTTTGCACTCACAATTGCAGTGAAATTGTTCAGGAGGAAGTCACAGATAATGTGCCAGAAATGTAACCCATCTGACTATTGTACTTAATGATCAAGGACTTCCAGCACATGAATATAAAAAATTTTAATTATTTACATCAAGGGTGGAATTAGATTTATATATTTCTCTATTTTTTTATGTGTGTTTATTTTTCAGTTATGGCCGTGAATATGCAGACCCCTACCTTGGACATAGCATAGGACCTGTTGCTGGATATGGAGTAAGTAGTCATGCATTCTACATTGAACATTTAATGAATGATGATAATTTTATTCTTTTAATACAAAGTTTCAGCTTAGTGAGTAACCCAAAACTTAGTGTGCCTCAAAATTTGTCAGTATACTGTGAGAATGGCATGTTTTCTAGTTTTTTTGGTCAGCATCAGTAGATATGAAGTATGAGGTTCATTTGTAGTATAATTTCCATTAAATACATAAAAGCATCCATGCTAATAGATAAGTAAGAAGCTTACAGAACCATGTTATGAATTCATACTTCTTGCTTTGTGCATATTTATGCTTGATTTGTACACTTTTTTTGTTTTATTAAGTTACTGAGAAATATGTTACGTGATTTTGTTGGGTTAGTAAGACTGGTGGTCGCTTGAGTTTATTCTTTCCCGAAAGGCATTTGTCACCCTTGTCATTGTACTGTGATATGCTGGCATCCACTTTCGTAATATTTTCATTCTTGGCTGTTTTGACGTACTGTAATTAATGAGTGTACAAGGTGCATTTGATGAAAGCTTCTTTGTTCTATTTACTGTCTCATACACAGCAAAATTCTGTTAATCAAACTCATATGGACCAGACAGGTGCTGAATTATCAAATATTCCAGATTATCGGACAGTACCTAAGTTCTTACAGATAGTTTTTTGTTAATGCTACTATACTTAGGCTGTGCAACTAATTAGAGGAGTATTCCACTTGGATATGTCATTAGTCTGCTAGTGTAGGGTCATCATGTTCCTCTTTTGTGTTATCTTGAGACTTCATGGCTGAAGAAGTTGATGGAATAGGAGACAAGGTGTCAGGAGATACCACAACAGTTGATGTACATACACTTTTGGAGGCCTTTTTGAGCATGATTCTTAGTTCTGCGTATTTAATTGACAAAAGCATTTTCTGGTAGAAGGCAAGACTTCTGATTTTGGGACTTATAAGGTGCTGGACTGTCACGAATTCCAATTTATACAAAGCTGGGATTACAGGAATTCTGCTTCTTCTAGTTAAGTATATTATTTGGTGCCAGCCAAGTCAGACTCAAATATGAAAGGAGAACTGCTTGATAAGTAGTTTGTGTAACAAGGTAATAATTTTACAACTGTGATTATTTTGTAAATATTTTAATTCTGGTGGCATGTTCATTGTGTAAATCAGTTGTTTATTTCAAATGTACTTGATCTTTCAGGCAGCAGTTTACCGGAGTGGGTACAATCGATTTGCACCATACTGAAGTGTCTGATGTAAGACATATTTTGACACCAGCATACATGACACAACCACAACTTGCACGTTGCCTCATCTGTCACTTATTACTTTATCATCATCACGTCAAATATCAGTTGTCATCAGCTAGTGGCATTCATTCTATTGGACAGCATTGGAGAAACATCTCTGAATTGTTGGAAAACTATCCTATAGTTTTGTCTTATGGCAAGAAAGTGGACTTGTTACATAGTTTGGCAGCTATGTTAGATGGCTGGAATGGACACTGTAGCGCTGAGAGTGAGGATTACACCAACCACAGGCCAGATTTGGATCACTAGTGGGAAACTATATGCCTCACTGTGGATTATGAATATGGTTTTGAAAGGTTCCAATTTTTTATTGTTATTTCTAGTGTTTTTGGGTTATTTCTGATTTGTTCCTCTCTGTTAAGTAGGGTGTGTAGTTTGAGATGTTTACAAGCTTCCAACTCAACACAGGAATTTAGGAACAACTTGAATTAAAAAAAATCATTAAATTTTTGGTACTGACTAATTAATTGGTTAATTAATTGATGATCTGTAATTTTTAATCATTTGTTTATGATTGCTGTGTAAAATGGGGGTTTTGTCTTGAACAAGAGACCACATATGCTTTTTTTGGTTGCGTTTTATCGCTAGATCATGGCACATATAACTGAAAACCACCCTCCTTAGTTGTTTCCCATCATCATACTGCCATGTATTATATATATTTACATTTTTAAATCCGTACCGTTTGAACACTAAGCCTTTTCACAGACACATGCAATTCATGGTGTCATTTACTCCAATATGGAGATAATGTGTGTCAGGCAATATAATTTTTCTGCCATGTTGAAGATACACACATCATCATGGTTTTGTTTTGGATGTATTCTTTGTTGCTCAAAATTAGTTTTCATTTACATATTTATTATAAATGCAGTCCTTACTGGTACACTGTTAATATAACAGTGAACCGCTTCTTTATGTTGAATAACATATGAAAACACAAGTATGCTATTTGATTCTGGATCCATCAGGATCAATTGGACGTATCAAGTTGATACTACATTTCCTGTACATATAAATGTAGAGTCTGATGCTGTTAATATACTCAGTAAACACCTGCCACATGATGGTAGGTTCGCATACATGTGATAAAGTATTTTTAGAACAGCAACATTCATATGAGGCTTCAGTTGACTTAACATTTTTGTCTCACGTTTATGTGTTTACCAGTGAAATAGTTTCCTGTAAGAGATCTTATACAATCCATCTTTACATATACTCATCTTGTTGAAGGGTGGTGAATAGGAGGGTGGATGTTGTATTCTCATTTTTTTCTGACGATTCAGAATGTGTAAAAAGGGTAGATATATAGAAAGGGATAAACAAACTGTAAGGGGATGGTTGTGGGCCACTAAACAGTAGGCCTATATTTTACCATTAGTATGTCTGAGTTGCAGAGCACTGTATCTTGATATCCAGCACTGATCAAGCCCATCTGTCATATGTTGTGCTACAAACTGGTACCATAGATGACAGCTTTTTGGTACCACTAGACAGCAGCTGTTTTGATGGCCCATAATTTATGTCCTTTTGGCACTGGAAATGTCCTGAGCTGGAAGGATCAGCAGATCTGAAGTGGACATATCGGTTTCAATACTTTTTAATCAGTGTTTGTGTGTATCTATACATTTAAGTCAGTTTCCACAAAAAGCTCTCTCTTAAAACTCATGGTGTGAATGGCAGTGACTCTGGGAGCGACAGTTTTAATGGTGTGAACGAGACAGTTAAATGCGTTCCATTGTTTGTGTTAGGTAGGTTAGGTACCAGTAGGTTAGTTGTTGGAAAAAACACTTGACTGTAATGTGTACTCTGCTTTGTGACCCTTTGTCAAACGAAGTCTACATGATCCCATCAGGGATTTATTTTAGATGTAAAATACACAGTTTTTAGTTCGCTAGCTAGAAAGTATAAAGTGTAGAATTCTAGTAGTATTAACACTACATAAAATTATATTTCCAGAAGCTGTTATGTGGGGACATGTTTTTTATTCAACACTGAAAGAGAAAACATCAATTGATGCAAATGTATAGTGATGGATGAGACATTTTTCATAATTTTCTAAAACTGTAATGTTGAACTGAAGCAAGAGCTTGTTACCACCTTTCATATTGGTCTGCATTTTTGAAATTTAGGGAGTTTTTGGCTAAACCACTGATGTCCAAGTGGTACTGAAGAACCAAAGACATGACCAGTATTTTATCTGCTCAATTTCAAAAAGCGGTGTGTGTGTGCCAGAAGGTGACATGGATCGCATCAGCATGTATTTCTATTCTGTAGTTAATACTGTTTTCAGATTTCACTAATTCATGCTCTAGTTACAAAATGCAGCAGGCTGTTGAAAGTTTCATAACCCTAATGTCTTCCGTTTTGGCACAATTTGAAACTTCTCTGCACATTGGTTGTTATCAAACTAAAGCAAGCACAAAGGAGATCTTTTTATATGTAATGTGAGCCCATTATGTTTACCTCTCTTGTTATATTTTTAAATTACGTATGGCATTTCCCCTTTGGGAACAATGATGTTTTAGTTTTGTTCTGGTAAATATGGCAACATATAATGTCTACAGCTGTTTCTCAACATTGTAGATATTTGGTGAATACATGGAAGCTGTAGGTATTTTCAGGAGAATGTACAAGAGCTAGAAAGTGAGATTTATATATATTATGAAATGTTCTGAAGACAAGTGCTTGAATTTTCTTGTGTAGGAGTGAACAGCATAAGAATGAATCTCAGCCAGAATGTACAAAGTATCAACATTGTTACTTGCCGTATTGTCTGTGTATTCATGGAATAAAACATGCTATCAACTTTCATAGGAGTTTATCCAGTCTTTTATTTTTGTGAGTTTCAGACAACCATAAACAAAGCATACCTGTTCCTTATTAGGATGTTTGTAGAATTAAAGGTGTAATTTTTAATGAGTACACTCCCATTTCACTGATGTTGTGGAAAAAGTTATTACGTGACATTTTGGTAAAATCATTTTCAGTAGCTCATCAGACTGTCGCCAATAATATGAGGATTTTTGAGTGCTAATATGTGATACAATTTTATGTACCACAAAGCAATGTTTTAATTTGTATATTCCTTTGAAATGTAATATGATTGTCCATAAATGATAAAATTCATAGTCATGGAAAGTCAGTAATTTTTGTCTTGAGACCAACACCAGAAAATATTATTTCCATGTATTATAGACAGCTTGGGTAAAGCAGTAAGATTGGTTTCAGTAGAGCATATGCGGGAAAGTTTGTGACAAAATTGATTTGGAAAGTGGATTTTGGGGGATTGGTTTTTCCACCATGATGACACACCTGCTCATACGTACTCACCAGATTAGGTGCTGTGTAACTTCAGAACTCAAGGTGGCATTAAAGGAGGTAGAGTTAGTGATATCACAATGATTCAAGCAAAAGCATGGGACCTATTTGCCAAGTTTAAAATAGTACCCTTCTCCAAATGGTTGAATGTTGGTGGGATTGCTGGGTTCACTGTAAATTCTCAGGGAGATTGTTTTTTAATTGGACAGCTGATCCGAAGGTAAGTGTTGGGGAGAAATTAACTTTGTCCAAAACTATTTCATTGCACATTTGTTTAATCTGGAGAACAGAGTAAGATGGTGTTAAGGATGCTGCTGTAATGTTTTGTACGTTACAAGAATGCCCAATCAGAAGAAGAGATTTGCACATGGTATCAATATGGAATTATCAGGTTTGAATATATTATTATAGGTCATGTATGTTCCCATTCCACAGTGATTACTGCAGATCTTGTATGTAATTTTTTATCTCCCAACTCAAAATGTTCCACATCTTTTTAAAACATGGTGTTTTGTAAGTCAGCAGTGTTAAATTTTCTTTCTCTTTTCTATGGATTATGGAGAACTGGATATCAAATTGTGCAGTGAACATTATGACTTCATTTATGTGGTCAGACTATGAAGCAATGGAATTGACACTGTTGTGAAAGTATGGCTTGGTACATAAATTATTTATAGCCAGTTTCTGGTATGACTACTGGAGATTAGTGAAAATAAAGTTCTTGCTCAGTTACTTCTGTTGCAGCAGCTTAGCACATATATATATATATATTTTTTTTTCATAAAGTAAAAGTGAACAAAGTTGTTACAAACTGCATAAGTATTGGAAATACTTAAAAATTGTTCATGGAAGTGAAGGTCTATGGTTTAACATATTTAAAACAGGGATATGAGCACCCTTGGGGTTGTAAGGAGCAAACAGCTATTAAACAACTGCACATTTAAGGGTAGAGATTGATTGTGAGAATATTCATGAGGATTTAGGAAAGAGGTAGATCTGCATGAAGTTTGTTCCACACTCTGTAAATAATATACTGCAATACTTACATACTGTTTTCCAAACATGAACATTTCTGCCCACATTGAAGTTACTGGCTTAGTGTGTAACATTTTGGGTGCTTAAGTTGTGATGGTTCATATGTTTTGGGTTTACACAATGTAGTGTGGTACATAGCCATGTTCTGGAAGAATACGCTGCCTTTATCCTCATGGGGCATTTGAAGATGGCAACAGTACTTTGTTGTACTAAATCTTTGGCACCTGCCAGCCGGACTAGGTCATATGCTGCAAGACTTCAGCATCTTGGAAGCCTTTAGCCAGGATGCCATAGTATGGCGAATAGGTAACAGGCTGGATGATGCAGTGTTTGACACCCAGCACAGGCAATGTATTTTTATTTTCTCCGAGACCTCCAGACCGGTTTTGTGACCCATCCAGCCTCCAGTCAAGGAGAACGGGAGAGTAAAGCTCACTTCAGAGTGCCGAGTTTTGAAACGAGTGAAGCATTATCTTTATGCCTCTTATGTTCGTTAATGGCGCAGATGGGGATAAACTTTTTTTTTTTTGGTTGAGTAGCGTGTAATTTTGATGTTAAATGCTACATCAGGCTACATATTTGCGCGTTAATACTGACACCTAAACATGCGCCCTCAATTGCACTGCACACAATCTATGCTTCACTTTTCTACGGAATGGCAACTGGGAATGCTGTTCTCTGTGTACTACATTTGGAATAAAATACCCCATATATTTATACGCTGGACACGGCAATTGCAGTCCAAAATTTCCACCATTAATGCCAATTAGATGTGCTAAATATAGAGGAAAGTTAGCAATAATGTCCTATGTTGTATTCTGTGGGACCGGTTTTATGCTCAACGTTCGGAAAATCATGCATGATCGGTATTGCATCCATTCTTTGATATAGGGCCTGTGTTACTGGCCGAGAAGTATGTGACGTTTCGAAGGATCGTAGCTCTCACAATGCAGATTGACGCACTCCAATCCTTACCATCCACCAGCCCCCAGAAATTGGGATGGGCGGAGTCGGCAACAAAAAAAAGTGACATCTAAATGTTATTACAAGTACCAGTGACCAGCTATACTAGATGATCTGTGCCAACGATCATTGTTCAAAGCGACCGGATGGAGAGTCAGGTATTTCCTGCCGATGACAACAGGTGTCAGCAACGTCGCAAGACATGATTGCCTTAGTTGCAGCACGAACTAATCACAGGACGGCTATTTCATATTGTACTGGCCCACAAATCTACTGACCACTTGTCTCGTTGGTGCAGTTCGCAGATTTGTGCTGATAATTTAGCGTGGGACTTCCGTCTTGTTGTGTGGCGTTAGTTTCATTTCTGATGCGGAACCGCAGTTTCTTCTATATGTGTAACGTAAACTACAGCGTATATGATCTGTGGAATCCACAGATCGTGTAGAATCCCCGTGAACTACTCGGGCTAGTAACGTCACAGCGGAAGATTGTTGAGAAATCATGTAGAAAAGTAAGGTTGGTATTTCGTCTAGAGGCCAATGTTCAAATTTAATAGTCGTGTTGTGCTCGTGTTTTTGGGCCAGAATTGTTCAAAGGTTGAGAGGCACATTTTGAGTGTGAAGCGTCCAGAATACATAGTATGCACTAATGAGAAAAAGAAGCGTAAGTGCTTCTGAACCATAGTTTTTGCGCCTGCCAACAATGGTGTCAAATGGAACAGGCACGTGCGATGGTATTTCGCTAACACAGTACTGAATTCTTTAAAAGTGTTGAGTTTTGTTTGTAGTTGGCCAGGTTATTTCATTGTTGTACACAGAGTTATGATGTGTGATGGTTACTTTAACATAACCTGAATAGTTGACGTAAGATGAATGTTATTATTAAAATTATTTTCTGTAAGGAGGTTTTTGTTTTTGAAATTTTGCACAGCAATTCAGCATACTACAATTCACAAGCATGCAGCATACGTCTTATCTGGACTCGGTTTGGAATGATAATTACAGTATTCGGGGATGTTAAAGGATGTTTGCTTAAATCTTCATCCATACTGCTGTAAGCATTAGGGCACCACGTACTCATAAGTTGGAATCGACCGTATCATTCGCGAGTTACTATGGTCTGAAATATTTCTGTAATTCATTTATTGGCCTTTTTTTCCCCATAAAGTCCAGGCTAATTATACGGTTGTGAGGTTTTTGCCCATTTTATTTGGAAGATCCTGGATTGCAATCTCACACGGGATAACACCCATCCCAAAATATTCACATTGTGGCATTCTTGAGTCCTTCCAGTGAAATGTGAAATTACCCCCAAAATATACTCTCCTTACCAATTCACTACTCTAGATTGTCCTATTATTTAATGTTACATAACCTGTGCAGTTTAAAAAATGTGTAGGCAGTATATCAAGAATGAACAGCCATGTCTAGAATGGCTGTTGGGGTAAACATTTTCTGTGTAGTATATACCTAGGTGCACTCTCAGGGGTTCAGAAATGGCCAGATTGTTAATTTGACCATTTTTAGCCCCATCGAATATGGGGGTCAAGAAATATAAAGCTTTAGCTCTATATCCCAAAATTATTAGTTTCATTTGCCTTGTTCTTCATGAAAATTGAGCAGATGGCTGTTTGGGCCATACTGTGATCAAAACTAAGTTTTGCCCACTGGTAGTGGAAAGTGCTTTATCTTACAATAGGGTCACTTTCTTTGCTTACACCATGCAATGATGTTACCCTACTGACTGACAGATGCCTGTACTTCTTGAAACACTTATGTTCCTTACATTTGCATATATGTTTATGGTAGGGTCCACAGATTTTTAAAAATCTAGGAGTCACTTCAGGATTCTACATGTGAGAAGGGGACATGAAGCAAGTTCCAAACTGAGGACCCAAAAATGTTGTGCACCGCTGTTCAGAATTTAGTTACCTAGGCATATGTCATGTGTTTGAGAAAATGGTGTTGAGGAGAATATTTGGACCTAGGAGGGACGAGTTAACAGGGGAATGGAGGAGATTGCATAACGAGGAGCTAAATGATTTGTACTCCTCACCCAATATTGTGCGGGTGATAAAATCGAGAAGAATGAGATGGGCCGGGCATGTGGCGCGTATGGGTGAGGAG
>Ga0131853_10001580_pt1 | contig 40680 bp, 11 predicted proteins | sample TergutLab28metaG_FD_92764 | JGI IMG/M metagenome (GOLD analysis project Ga0131853, IMG submission 92764) | Labiotermes labralis P1 segment gut microbial communities from Petit-Saut dam, French Guiana - Lab288 P1 (version 2) (version 2) | ecosystem: Host-associated > Arthropoda: Insects >...
GGTGGCGGACGCTTGTGAGTGCGGTAATGAACCTTCGGGTTCCATGAAATGCGGAGAATTTCTTGACTAGCTGCAAACCAGTTAGCTTCTCAAGAAGGACTCTGCACCATGGAGTAAGTAAGTTAATGTGAACGAAATGAGATCCCATTGAGTAATATTTTTACTGTACCTTAATCATTGTTCTAAGTTGGCCTGAAGATAGCCCGGTCACGGCCGAAATAAGTAGCCAAGTATTACGTAATTGTAATTATTGCATCTTGTTTGATGTATGTTGTGTATTGATGGTGCATAATATATTATACAAATATGATAACATTTTCAGTGTAACTTTCTAACAAATATTCTGTATAAGTCTGCATTTTCTGTTCGTATCTTGCGCTTTATATGTCCTGTCTACACAGTTATTTCCTCCCGCACACCTTCTTGTCCTAACACTTGTAGAGGCGCATACTAAGAAATTTACTTAGATAACTTTTAGCCTATGAGGAAACATGTGTGTTTGGTTGCATCAAGTTGGCCTGTCTGTAATCGCAAGTTCTTCTGTACTTTGCCTTAAATCCACATATACCAGTGGTGTAACATCTTCTCTTCTAACAGTCGGCCCAAGCCCGCCCGCACAGCCTGCAAACAAGCAACTGCTTTTAATTAAAGGATAGTCAGAGACAGAACTGAATAATGAAGAGCATAAACATTTGTACTTTTGAGTTTATATACCGAAGCTTGTTTGGGAATTGTTGGATCTTGGAAAATCTCCTGCCTTTGAAGTTCGTCTGTCTCTTGTCCGTGACAAGCTGTATGATGAAACTGTTTCTCTTCATCTCACTTAAGTTCAATAAGCGCGCGCACGGACGCACACATGCACAAAACCTGCAGTTCTATCTACCCGTTATTTAAAAGCAAATTCTGTGTTCTACTTCAGGTAATGCCAATGTAATCGCATGTCAAGTAACCTATTAAAAAAAAAGTGCTGTAAGCTCCCTTACCCTGTCTCAGTTATATTTCTTTTGAAATACTCTAGTAATAAAGCACAGTTTCTCATTAAAAAAAAAACCAGCTTCATGAACAATTCATTTTCAATACATTTCGTCAAACACAGCTACATGTTTCGGGCGTATTTATAGCCCATCATCAGGAGGTACAACCGTATGGATGCAACAATTGGTACTTAATGTTCTTTTTAGATGAACGTCTGTTGTCCTGGCAGGGTTGGACCCAGCCTGGACAACAGACATTCATCTAAAAAGAACATTAAGTACCAATTGTTGTATCCATACAGTTGTACCTCCTGATGATGGGCTATAGATACGCCCGAAACATGTAGAGTTGTTTGACGAAATATAATGAAAATAAATTGTGCATCAAGTTGGTTTTTCTTTGAATGAATATGTCGAGTTGCACGGTCAACAAAACATAAAATTCACAGTTTCTCAGGAGTTGAATATTGTGATTAACCCCAAAACACACGACTTGCTCTGTAATATTTCTCCAGTTAGAAATTATTATTCCTAGTAGAGCTAAATCTTGCTTATTGCCAGCCACCTGGAAGCATTGAATTTTGAAACAAATACCTTACTTCCGTTTTTTAAGGAGGAAGTTTTTCCTTCGGTGCCAAAATTATGTTAAATGAGTTGACTAAACCCCGAATAAAACTTGACACGTTAAAAGTAAAGATTAAAAAAACTAATGTAAACCTAACTATGAATATTTAACACAAGCAATGATAATTTAAAAACTACTTTTAAAGCACATTTTTCGAAGGAGTGTAACATTTATTAAAACTGTAATGCTCTGGATATATCACTTTTTGTTTAATGTTTTGTTGAATTTTATGTTTTGTTGACCGTGTATCCCTATACAATCTTTTTCAAATGAAGCCACCTAGGTGCACACTACTTCTCAGCATATTTATTTCAACTTCTCTACATGTTTCGGGCAACTGTGTGCACACAGTTGCCCGAAACATGTAGAGAAGTTGAAATAAATGTACTAAGAAGCAGTGTTCACCTAGTTCGCTTCATTTGAAAAAGTTACCACTGTTTCATCGAAGTATAAAAAACATGGGAAAAATTGTTAGTTACAGCTGTACTTAGTCAAACAAAAGCTAGTCAGGTCCGAGCACATCTCATGACACCTGGATTAGGTTTCGAGTTCTTACAGTGAGCAGCGCTGACGAAGATTAAGATCTTTTGGGATCCGACGCCGTGCTGATAGGTAAACATTCACCGAAAATATTCTTCTTCGTGTTGTTCTTGAATACAAAATCCTTCGCACCGTCGGTAAAGTTCTACCAGTCGCCATGGCATCATACCTTTAAGACTTAAGTTCTAACGAAGCCTACTTTCCTATTCCACATATTTCATGTCCTTCGTATCCACTGTTAGTAGTTCTGTCTTATTTAATTTTTGTGACTTCTCCCTACTTATGCAGAGTTTCTACACGTCCTATACTATGCATGTGCCAGACGTAATCCCAAATTTTCGCATTGCCAATAGATTTTTGTAATGTAACACACAAGAACGTATATGAAATTTACTCATTTCTCATATTACAAAGTATTCCAGTAAATTTAGCATTTTATTCGAATCAATTCAGTGGTTTTGTCGATGGTTCACAACTTTTTGAGTGCCATTGTTTAAATCTTGCTAAATATTGTGGTTCTGACAAAGGACGTAACTATATAGACCTTCCAGGCAAGGAACGCCTACGTCTGCCTGTAAAATACATACTGACACCGGCCAATCTAAACGAATCGTATATTATGTACCTTTAGTACAATGAAGAGTCTGTGAATCTGTCTCTGACACTCACAAATCATCAGCGAATGCAGAGAAGAGCTTGAAATAGTGACAGAAGTTTTGGATGCTTATGGGAAGTTCCGTGCCAAATAATCAAAATATTTTCAAAGGTTCGGGGCGTATCACGTTATGTAAATTACCGTAAGTGTCATGCTTACAGGGTTGCAGGAGAAACAGCTGCGCGTCGAGTACAATACAGGAAAAATATATTAGAGTTTAGAGCTCCGATAAACGACACCAGTGCTCGATTTGCTCTAAGAAGAAAGAAAGGACAGAGAAAAGACAGAGTGGAGAAGCGATTGGCAATAATAAACGGAAGTGATTGACATCAATCTACAACATCGATAGCAATATCTCGACCGCGAAATAACACTTGATGGAAATAACCGAAAGTAAAGAGCTACTTCTTTAAATGTTTGTAGATTTATACTAAAACATTAATTATTACACGTCAGCACAACTATTTTTATTACACAAAGCTTTTCTTTTGCGTGACCTTAGAGGCGGGTGAAGTGTAAGGGACTTTGATGTGAGCATATTTAGGGATGACGCCTTGTTTGAGATATTACTTACTTACTTACGCCATGGAGAACAGTCCTTCTTGAGAAGTTAACTGGTTTGCAGCTAGTCAAGAAATTCCCCGCATTTCACGGAACCCGAAAGTTCATTACCGCACTCACAAGCGTCCGCCACCTGTTCCTATTGGGCCAGCCCAATCCAGTTCATATACCCACATCCCACCTCCTAGAGATCCATCCTAATATTATCCCCATCTACTCCTAGATCTCCCCAGTGGTCTCTTTCCCTCCGGTTTCCCCACCAAGACCCTATACACCCCCCTCTCCTCACCGATAAGCGCCACATGCTGTTTGAGACATTGACGATTAAAATATATGTTTGCACAGAATTTCTGGACTTTGGCTCTTAGGTTCGTACATAAGTAGATGCACTTAACTTGACTAGCTACGAACTTGATGGAAGGCATCACGATGTGCTAGGAATATACTAGAACACTAATTATTGTATGTCAGTACATCTATTTTTATTGTACAATGCCTTGTATAATAAAAATAGTTGTACTAACGTATTTTAATTAATGTTCTAGTATACTCCTAGCACATCGTAATGCCTTCCATCAAGTTCGTAGTTTTGTTACAAGTGGCAGTTGTAATCAAAATATTATTCGATGTAAGTTCGAACGAGGACTCGGTACGTGGCTAATTGTTAAATAAATAAGAGCTAAGACGTGCTGACTTTCAGTAAGAATCTCTGGGAAGACTATAAATTTATCATGCCTAAGGTCATCATGCATTTTCTCTGTCCGAGTGAAGAATGTGTAATTTAAATTATAAAAGGAAACATGGGCAGCGGGACAGCGATATAACGTTCGGAAAAGACAAAGGAGCCAGGACAGGGTAAATTTCGTGGTAATCGGTGAATGGTCGAGGTGATCGAATTGCGGAGTAAGAGTATGTGTACATATTGGCCTGGAAACTGTCTTGGGAAAGAAGAAAGAATCCTGAGTTCAGTGAGAAAAGCCGTCATTAACTTGTAAGTTCCAAACAATGACTATAGAACAAACAAGAATAATGGCTACAGAAGGCTCCAGTAAGAAGGGGGTACGTAAAGAGAAGAAGAGGTAAAAAAAAACAGACACCGAGACAGTGAGAAAGAAAGGGGAGGGAGTTTAAACAGGAAGATAAAAAAATCTCATTTCGAAGTTCAAACTCAATCTGTCACAACTTCTCACACCATTTCTCTGCTCCTTCCAGAAATCGCTTCCCGCTCTAAATCCCAAATTCTTTCAGCAGTGTCTTAATTTTGACTCTTTTAATGTTGTTTTCGATTGGTGGGGTTATATATTTTCTACAGTTACTGCATAATGAGTTAAAAAGAATGTGAAAAGAAGTTGCCTTTGCCTAATTTTGCTATCTCGGTATTTTCTTAGAGCGGCTGAGGAAAACCATGGAAATCCCAAATCAAGTTACACCGTTTGTGGGACAAAGTCCGAAACTGGAATCTGCCGAACACGAAGAAGGATTTCCCACCAACTGACAGCGACGTACGATAACTCAGTAACGCCAGTTAAACAACGCCCAATGAATCAAGTAGATAAAATTATCTCGGGCGACCAGCAGCGTGAGCTCGCAGGCAGAAGTCCAATGATTCGGAAACCATATCGGTTTCCATCATCACAGAATGACAGAGAATGATGTGGTGATAACTACCGTACGTCATCACTATCTAATCACGTAAGATGGTATGGCCAAGTGGAAGTACGTCGTAGCAAAATTCGCTCACAGTTGCCAAGTCTGGGACGTCGAGGCACTGATGAACAGATCGATAAACTGTTCAACTCCTTCGCTATTACCTCTCCAATTCTTGGACCGTGTAAGTTTCGTATAAGATTTATTCCAGCTTATTGCACCTGTACACGTCAAAATAAAACGATAAAGGTTATTCCTTCATGTTTCAGCCGATACGCGCAGCCATCATGAGAGAGTACACCCAAAAATCTCTGTTTGTTTTACCCAAATTGCTGAAGCACTCTGAAGTTTAGTTCTGCCCGAAAGATGTTCACAGACACCCTTCCAATCTTGACTCGTAGTTCCGTTGCTTAACAACCTTTTGGACACTTCCGGGCTTTTTTTAGTGTTGATGTTCTCTTACTGTCGTGTCTTAACCATTCGGGTAGGGCCAGTAGGTGGTTGCCAGGTACAGAACCGTATCAACCCGCTGTCCATATTAACTCTTGAAATAAGAAGCCCCCAAAAAATCCATTACGTACCGCGCAGTAAACACTTTTCATCCCGTTGTAAGAAACAATCAGCTTATCAGGAGCAATTAAAAAATTGCGAAAAACAAATATTAGCTTCGTCATGTCTGTCCGTCCGTCCGTCCGTCCGTCCGTCTATCTGTCGGCATGGAAACTCTCGGCTCCCAATGAATATGATTTTCATGAAATTTGATATTTGGGTATTTTTCGAAAATCTGTCGAGAAAATACAAGTTTCATTACAATCGGATAAGACTAACAGGTACTGTCATGAAGACCAATATACAGTTTTGATCATATCTCGTTCATTTCTTCATAAAATGAGAAATGTTTCAGACAAAAGGTGTCGAGAAAATAAAAATACACTTTTAGGTTAAATAACTTTTTTCCGAAAGTCATGCCTTTATGAGATAATGTGGAAGTATATTTTAGAGCTGGACAAGCCACAGATGACAATATGGCGCATGCACATTGCACGCTGGATACCTAAGTCTAAAAACACACTCTCAGATTATTTAATAGTTATAGATTCTCCACTGCAACAATGGTTGCATGAACGCGCCTCAGTGTTACGTTATGCGTACAATACATGCACTGTTGAATGTTAAATATGTTGGCGTATCAAGTAGCCAGTAAACTTTAAAGGACTAAAATTATTTGGGTTCAGTCGCCTTTAGATATCTTGTCTCTCTAGAATATAAATATATACTACGATTTTATTTAGTACACAATATTTGTACTTGTGCATTCCACGAAGATGTACGGAGGGAGTGGGGGTGTAGCTGCACTCATTCCTTACGTCAGCACCAGAGTTAAATAATCAGACTCAAGCCCCCGGCGGTGTAGCTTCGTGAAAGAGCCGCCGGTACTCATTAAATACGAAACTGGGTGAGAATCAGTGCCAGTCTGGGCCCCTTAGAAATGAGATTTATGTATTCTCATTGTCGACAATCGAACAAGAATTCTTCGGCTGTCTAGCTTGTGGTTCTAGCTGCAGCGATAATACTATCAAATGTTTTACTTTCATGGGTCCGTGCATCGTGAAACAAATTGAATAATTGCCCAAAAAAGATGCGACGGTATTCAGTTTATTACATATCTGTAGACAGCTCTACAAGTTTCGACTGTTGACACCCATCATCAGGAACTCGCATAACTGTAATTACAGCTTCTGGCACTCGTCAACCGGGTCTACTACCATCCGCTCTCGTTGTTGAGTTGGAACTAGCTCCAACTCAACAAAGAGAGCGGATGGAAGACCCGGTTGACCAGTGCCAGAAGATGTAATTACAGTTATACGAGCTCCTGATGATGGATGTCAAAACCCAAAACATGTAGAGCTGTCTACAGATATGTAATAAACTGAATACTGTCGAGTCTTGTTGGACAATTATTCAATTTACTATCAAGTGTATTTTATGGTTGCTTCCTATATCGTGTTCCACAATCACGAAGTTTTCTGTTTTCCGGAACTTTATGTGACCCTCGTAACGCTTGCATCTAACCAGTAAGTTCGGGCATTCAGCCCACCATACATGTTACCACATTTCCAGAGTGTACGGTAGATACTTGGCACGTTCTATTCTGAGTTATCTTTATTACTACTCCGCTTAGCCTGTTCATGTCTGGTCTTAATGTGACTCTCGGCCAGAAAACTGCTGATCACCTCGGACACGAACAGCATGTACGGTATTGTGACCACTTCGGTGACCCCTCTTGTCGGTTTGCTTAATTTTCTCTTTGGTTTCTAATTCTGATTCAGGGAATGTACTGTGCTATAACCGTTTTGTTGAAATGTTCTCTTTAAGTAACGTATTTCTTTCTTTAAGTTGTCCGAATCGCAAGTAGTTCTGGTCCGGTCCGGATATTTTATTTCGATAAAACAGCAATTTTTGTGATGGGTCGTGTTCTAACCTGGCTGAGAAATAAGAAAGAATATAGGTGGGTTTTTCTATACCTTGTGGTCCAAGTTTTCACTAGACTTCTTACTTAAGTACCAGAATGTCAGGAAAGGAAAGTGAATTTTTTCCTCAACATCCCTTGTAACTATAATGTTCTGGCAGACGATATTCACGAATGTAAATTACCTCTGTAACTCCTTATCCAAGTGCGGCCCACTACAAATATTAGATGTGTATCTGAGCCAGCGAGTTTGATGGTGTGAAGCAGCTTCTTGTGCTATCCGTTCGAAACTTTGTTCGCCCCAAATAATTTTTTAAATTTTATTCTCCGCGATAACTTCAAAATTACCTAAAAATTACTTATTTTCAAAGTGTTGCAGTCCAATAGAAATGATGTGAAGACTCCAAATTTGTTTGGTAAATTTATCCACATTTTAAATTAAGAGTTTCTAAGGGTGTCAAAAAATAAAATATAAGTCGGTCTTCAGAGAGACAAGAGTCAGTATTCCAGACGTTACAGTTTTCATGAAATACAAAATCTTACCAATGGGCCGAGCAGCTCAGTTGGGGACTGAGCTATGGGCTGAACGGTTCGGGATCGAATCCCGGTTGGGACAAAATTTTCCGCCCGTCGAGACTGGCCCTGGGGCCCACCCAGCCTCTTTTAAAATGGGTACCGGGTCTTTCTCGGGGGTAGAGGTGGCCGGGGCTTGGGCTCTCCCCCCACTTCATCCAAGTGCCGAAGGTCCTAGAAAAGAGTAGAGCTATATCTCTACTCAACCTAAGGGCCTGCGTGGCGTATAAAAAGGGTGAAAACCTACATGAAATCTTAACAAGAACCAGTAATACATCTTGACAGAGAAGTGCTCTATTTGTTTACGAGCTCTGATAGACGTACAGGATCCCATATTAATAAATATGAAGTTTTCGGAATAATAAGCGACAGTTAACATTATATTTCTGGCGGACCAGAGGGATGCCACAAAAGGCCTGAAGAAAGGCGACGTGAGCACTGGCCTATATTCGAGACAGGAACTACCCAAATACAAGCAGAAGTAATATCATGACAGTACATAGAGCAGTACACTGTATTTCATGGTGTTATATGTATTTGACGTTCAGGTGACCGTACATCGTGATAAATTATTATAATAAAACCAATTAGGTGCACCAATTTCTCATACTTATTTTTGGAATAATATTCTACATGTTTCGGACAGTTCCTGTGTCCATCATCAGGAGTTTTTCACTGTACACACAGCAATGGTATATGTCATACAGGTTTGCTGACAGCTTGCGAGCAGTATCAGGACGGAACTGCAGTTCCGTCCTGATACTGCTCGCAAGCTTTTCTTTACTTATTTACAAAATTTATAGATTATGCTTTACTACCGACAGTTTCATTACAAAAACTTAAGCATACGAATCTAAACAATTCTTTTAATTAGGAAAGGATAAAATTTTGCCAGCTGTAGGGAGTAACATAAAGGTTTTAGAAGTAAATAATCTTCAAACAAAAGACGGACAGAAAAGGTACACAGTTAAATAAGATGCAGACTTTACATTCCAGAAATACTTATGACAAAATCCCTATTTGTTCATATACTCAATGTACACCGAACAGAAATGTAGAAAATTTGCAGTATTATTAATAGGAATGAATAATTTACGGCTCTTCCAGTGGCTGTGATCGTCAGAACTACAACCCTACTGGTGGGGCGGATGTACCGCTATTTCAGCACGTTCCGTACTTTTCTGTCTTGTGTTTGCAGAGGCCTTGCGAGATGCTAATCACGCGTCCAAAAGCGCTCTTAAGTTTTGTAATTTCGGAGGTCGATTCTGAACAGACAGAGAGGAGAGGAGAGGAGACGATCACGTCCGTACACGCTAACGAAAGAATTTTATGTTAACTTACTTCATTCGCTGTCAGACAAAAATATTTCGGAAACCTGATAAAAGATGTCTCTATCTCCCCTTGGCAAACCCTGACGCTTAAGAGAAGCGGTCGATTTTCTTTTGTGGCGTGCATTCAGTTCAGAAGCCTGCCTTCCAGAATGGAAAGAGCCTTCAGTTTCTTTGTGTGTATCCGTGTGTGTTTGTTTGTGTGTGTGTATATATATATATATATATATATATATACACACACACACACAAATGTATATTTGTACTCGTATATTTGTATGTATGTATGTATGTATGTATGTATGTATGTATGTATGTATGCATGTATTTATGTATGTCTGTATGCACGTATGTATATGTATGTGTGTATGAAAAAACGTATGTGTTTAGGTTTGTGTGTGTGTGTGTGTGTGTTTGTGTGTATGTGTGCGTGTGTGTATGTGAGTGTGTATGAGTGACTATCAAAACATCGACCTAAGAATATAAATAGAAACCAAATGACTTTATTGCGCAGAAAGAAACATTCTGCGGAATAAAATAAACGGATTCTGTAGAGTGGAAGAGGAGAAGACGTAATTTTAAATATATATGATTGACAAAGTGTTTATTCAGGATTAATGAGCGATGGATTTAAGAAGTACGTTGGAGAGCAGGCAAGTAACTTCCGCCTGAATATTCTTTCTTTTAACCAGGGTCTTCTGGTCATTCTGGTGATCCGTTCTTTTCTCTTTAAGGGGGATGATATGAAGTGGATTAAGGCTTGTGAAAAAGTAACATGAAATTGAAGTACAGGAAATATAGAAGATAATTATATAAACTTATTTAAGGTAAGATCATAAGAATAAAGTAAGAAATTAATTGAACTAAAATGAAGTGAGAATACTAAACTAAGAAGCCTGAAATTTTAAGCAAACTTTGTTTCTTATTGTCAGTTAAAGTTCCGCATAGCGTGTTCATTGTCGGGTATAATTTCATGCACTTTTTCTCCGACCTGAGGATCCACTTATGACAGAAGATTTTTGAACTGCCTTTCATAGAGAATAGTCTCCTGGCATGATAATGTTTTTCCGAGAAGAATCATTAGAATAAGACTTGAAACATGCTGAATGAGCCTTTTACTCCCCTCTTTGATGAAAATGTCGTTCATAAAGCCGACATCCCTTTCGGTCTAAGCGCTGCTGATTGCAATAAAAGTTCCTAACTGACTGGCATGTTTAACGGTCGGTGGCAAGTTTACATTTTTTGAGTCCATGTTCGAATTCAACGACAAATCTGTCTATTCCCCCAGAACACTTTTACACTGATCTGATATTTCACGATCATAGCACGTAGCTTTCATTAAAAAAAAAAAACCTGGTGGATTTTCTGGTGCGGATGATCAGGGCTTAAACAGGTCACGAGAGATCTTTAAATCAGTCCAGTTTTACGTCTAATAACATTATTTTCCAACCTGGGTTTCATTCTGGTCATAATTAAATGTATAAGATCTAACTGTGATGTATGTAATTTGGCAATAAAATGCCAGATCAAATTTGAAACACGTAGTTTAGCATAAAGTAAATTCCATAGCAGTAACGAAGATACATTAGAAAATACTTTTTGCAACGTACCAAAACACTATTTTCGTTGTTACACCGTGCATGTTGTCAAGTCACTCAATTATTATACCAACTACTGCACATATATAAATTTATAAAATTTCCACATTAAAACATTAAAAGCGCTCCGACATGTTTCGGTCCTAGGACCATCATCAGGGAGCCATATCGTACTTGCTAACGTTACACTATAAAAATCACATTAATTTTGCTGTACCAGTTGGGTATTGTGGCAGCATGCCACTCTTCGCAACAGAACACAACACGGCATGCTGCCACAATACCCAACTGGAATAGTGAAATTAATGTGACTTTTTATAGTGTAACTTTAGCAAGGACGATATAGCTCCCTGATGATGGTCCTAGGACCGAAACATGTCGGAGCGCTTTCAATGTGTAAATTTTATAAATTTTTATATGTGCAGCGGTTGGTAAAATAATTGAGTGACTTGAGTACCAAAACACATTTTAAGTCGCTTCAATAGGCTGTGGCTTCAGACTGTTTTATGTACATCGAACACTCATATTGAAAGAGTTCGAAAGCCACTGCAGGGAAGCACCTATTCGCAGTAGAATAATGAGACATGATTTGTAGCTTAGTAAATAATGGTGGACACACAGCACCACTTTCATGAATGTCCACTCGCTCTCGTAAAATTGATTTCCAAATTTCAATGGCGTGGAATATTGTCAGTCGCTTTTCAGTGATTAGTGTGTTGTCAAATCATTTGCTGGACAGTGGCTTATGTCTCAGTATGAATGTTTGGCAAGGTTTTCAATTCGGCACTGCATCAGTCCACGATGTTTCCTCCCTACATTTATTTTCTGTGATGAAGGATGGCTTTAAGAGGCGAAAAACTTTTAATTAAAATCTGAAGCATTCCTCGAAATTCACAAGAACTTAATAATATTGAAATACATGAGAAACCATAAGCGAATTGCAGGATATATCTATGTGGAATTGCGAGGAAATACGAATTATGTTAATACGTTAAGAAGGAGAAGATAATTCCAGTTAAAAATGAATAAAACATCAATGTCGAAAGACAAAAATGAGAGATATTAGGCTGACGTCATTATCGTACCAACTGCGGTAAATCTGTAGAAAGTGAAAGCCATTTCACACACATACTGTTAAAACAAAATTTGCAGGAAATAATGATCATATAGGTCGACCACTCCTACTGAAATTGCTGGTTATCCATAGCGCATTGCAAAGGAGTTGAAATCCCACTGTTTACTGTGTAGTCAAGGCTGAATATAATTCTCGCATATAAACAAGTCGAAAGGCAAAATGACAAAACAAATTCCTGCCAAAAATTATTTCAGTTTCTGCAGCGACAGACTAAAACTGAAAGCTATAATATCGATAGTACGACCAGCTATTTGAAATGTTAAAACTTCCGACGTTTTACAGCGGTGAAGGTTCTATTGGTTTGGATTTAGCACACCGTGGATCTGGTCAGTTTGAATCAGTTTGAAAGGCATTACCTCATTCTTCCCACGTGTAAACAACCAGCCACTTTTCCAATCTGGCTTGCTTCTATGTTGAAGGGGTGCTGGCATGGTCCTCTGAAAAGGAAGAACCCACCTACCGAATGTTAAATTTTTACCTAGTTACGTGTGCTAAAACCTCCAGGTCTGAATACAGCTTGAAATGCAAGACAGAAACTTCAAGCAGAGCTTTAGAAGGTGAAAACAGAAGAGTTGTAGGGTTGGTGTAATATGGCGGGGTTATATTAAATTTTATAAGACTGCAATGAATCTAAATTGTGTAGAAAATTTCATTTAAAAATTCACACAGAACAGAATCGTTCTACACTACGAAGGCAAGTTGGTTAATGATGTTACTGAAAAATCTTACGAAACGCACTAAATATTCTGTGGGAAAATTTAGGATTGTTAAATGTTCCATCACATTGGGCCAACAATTAATATTGGGTATGTCCTTTGCCTAAGATTTCCTTATTTTTTTCTCAGTGAGGCGTGGCTACTCTTTTTCAGTTTAATGAGGGGAAGAGTTGTGCAGATGCCGCATTCACTTATACACTGTACGTAATCAGAAGTACAACTGGGATGTTGAATAAAGATAGACCAGCTTGATGTCACTTGCTTTATTATTTCATTATTTAATGCTCAACATGTTTCGGATGTTAATACATCCATCCTCAGGACCTTGCGACATATTTGATAAGTTATTTCATGGGTTGTATTATTCTGGTTCGATGTGTGTTGGTGTTACGTTGTGGTTTGGCTGGGGTGGTGTGGTATCCTTATGCAGGCTGAAGCCTGCATAAGGATACCATAAGGATTTAAGGCAGCAAAATATGGATTGGTAGTGGAGAAGTTGAACGAATCCATTGTTTATTCTGCCAGGAGTTATAGACCAAAGAAAGAAGCTTAAATTTCACAAATTTTAAACCGCCATACGATAGGATCTACAGAAAAATTTAAAGGAGTCTGTGCATCGTAATATATACATACTTACTCACTTAGACTTTGGAGCAGAGCTAAGAAATTCCACGCATTTTATGGAACCCGAAGGTTCATTGCCGCATTCACAAGTGCCCGACACCTCTCCCTGTCCTAAGCCAGATCCATCCAGACCATGAACCGCATCCCACATATTGAAGATATATTTTAATATTAACCTCACATCTACGCCTGGTCTTCCATGTGGTCTCCTTCCCTCAGTTTTCCCCACCAAAGCCCTGTATACATCTCTCCTCTGTCCCATGTGTGCTACATACCCCACCCATCTTATTCTCCTTTATTTGATCTCCCGAAAAACATTTGGTGAGGAGTACAGATCATTAAGCTCCTCAGTATGTCGTTTTCACCACTGACCTGTTACCTCGTCCCTCTTAGGCCCAAACATTCTCCACAGCACCCTATCCTCAAACACCCTCAGCCTACGTCCCTCCCTAAATGTGAGCGACCAAATTTTGCACCCATATAAAACTAGAGGAAAAGGTAGATTTCTTTGTATCTTAATCTTTGTTATTTTGCATAACACACTGGAAGACAAAGATTCTGCACCGAATTATAGCAATTATTCCCTGATTTCAATCTGCATTTACTTTCCGAATACAATTTTGATTTGTGCAAGCTAACGTGTATTTTAGATTAATTAATGCTATGAAAATTTTACGGAATAACACCGAAATAACAGAATAGATGAATTATTCTACAGTCTAAAATAAAAAAAACACATGTTAGGTAAGACTAATTACAAAGAATGGTAGGAAGATACAACTTCACAAAATAAAAGCTGATAACCAGATGAATGTGAATTCAAGGACAGACTAGAGCCAGTATCATGCAGTCTTTTTAGATTTGGTTCAGTGTGACAGAACTGTGTCCTTTGCAAAGGCATGTATATGGCAATAAAAGGTAAGGCGATTTAAGGTCAAGAATGGTCGTAAGTAATCATACTACCATCTCTGGTAAACCCGATCTGAATAATAAAATTAATAATCTTATGGAACTAAACTGAAGGATAAAAAGAAGCATATCAAAGAATATATTCAAATAAAATTAAACAAGATAAGGTACCAGCCATCATTTTCGATTGGTAAGAAATGTTTGTGTAGATAAAAAGAAGAAGAAGAAGAAGAACCAGAACCAGCAGATGGCAAAAGATTTTCTTCACAAAAAATTCCTTAGACCATGTGGAACACCTCAAAGAGAGAACGTTTCTTATCCAACTAATGTACAATATATAATTTGTAGATACAATTAAAACTATAAAATATTTAAAAATGCTCAAACATGTTTCGAATCACAGAGGATCCATCACCAGAGAGACTTGTACAGTGCTTGTATAAAACTTACACGGACACGATAGAACCATTCATGTAATTTTTAACCAAGCACTGTAGCTGGTGATGGATCCTCTGTGATCCGAAACACGTTGGAGCTCTTTTAAATATTTTATAAATTTAATTTATTTTCAAATTATATATTGTGCATTAGTTGGATAATAAAGTGTTTGTCATTGATGCACGGTGCAAACATGAAGAGAGAACATTTACTTCGTGCAATTATTACGAAGCATTTGGGAAAAACCAGCAATGTAAATGGCATTGGGAAAGATAGATTGCAATAAAGAAATCAGTTGAAAAAATAATATACGAGACTTTCTAAGAGAAAATTTTATTACAGGCTCAGAAATAGAGGAGAAATTGAAAAACGATAGAAGAAATGGTCTAACCTGCTTTGCATCTCAAAAAGAGTCCAAAAGAGACCTTATCGTCGGCGAAGAAAAAAGAGTCGACACAAAAATAATTTGTAAGAGTTACAAAGTTGTGAAAAGCTGCGACTTATTTGACATCCCTTTTGACTGCATACTTTTCGAAATATTGGAATCTGAAGGAAAAGAGGAGCAATATTCATCAATATTTACGGGACCAATTTATGAGGAGATGCAAAGACAGCATACATATCATATTCTCACTTAAGAATGACAAACACTACTTGAATTTAAAGGAATATGAGATTTTAATAAGAGTTGAATGCTAAACAAGCAGAGTGCTTATGGAAGTTGTGATCAATACTTACAGGAACGTATAGTCAGTTCTCAAACTTACAAGACTACATGTCATTCAACAGATATGGTTAGGCCAATCTTTTATTTTTTAACTTAAGGTGTTGTATTGAGATGAACGATGTGCATCTCTTTTAGATAAATGTCCTAGTTTTAAATGGTCCTTGTCAAATAAAGGCCACTTACTGTATACTATTCCCAGAAATACTCAGGATTTTTTTCATCCACTTGCGTAAGTTATGGGATATCTTTTGCAATAATGCTGCAGCAAAATCAGTTGTCTAGGTAAAGGACTGCAGCAACTATGTGCAACATTTATTTTAATATTCTATAACAAAACCAATAAAATGCACCAATGTATCAAGTTTATTTTATTTTGGAATGATACTCTACATTTTTCGGACGGTCTTTCCGGCCATTATCAGGCGTTCAAGTCTGTACATACAGCAACAGGCATTTGTCAAACAGATACTGCTGTCTGCTTTCTAGCGGGTACCCGCTAGAAAGTGGTGGTGGTGGTTGTGGTGGTGGTGGTGATGATGATGATGATGACAGCACAGCATAACGTCACGTGATATTACGCGGATCTCGAGGGGGAAACTGTAATCTTATACGCTGCATTGGTGTAAGACCTACACGTAGTTACTCTGTATGATAGATAATGATAATATTCAGCCTCGACGCATTATTCTTTGAAAGATGTACACTGACATTTGAAATGAATACATTGATAATTTCGCTCCTTCCTTAGTTATAAAAGGCTTTTCAAGATATGTAGACAATAAGGGGAATAGAACGGACAAATAAAACAGATAAGAAAAGAATACGGGAAATGCAAAGCAAGGAGATAAAAATAAGAAAAAGACAAAGAAGTTGGTACGGTCGGACGGCTGGATTACATAGAGTGATTAGCAAATATACACTAATACAGTCTCGCCATCGTGTCATCGTAATATGTGTTCAGTTTGTGGTACAATGTAAGTCATCACAAAGTGAGGTTTGTACGACTCACCGATTAGGTACATGGAGAATATCGTATTGTGAGGCTTATACCATTCACCATCTAATTCAATGGAGAATATCACGGCTTGAGGTTTATAGGAGTAACCAGGTAGTTGGATGGAGGATAACACAGTTTAAGTTTTGTAGGGCTAACCGAGTAATAAAATGAAAAACATCACAGCTTGAAGTTTATGCGGCTCACCGGGTGGCTAAACTGTTGTTCATAAAGGGTATACCTCCTGATGACAACTACAAACCTAATCGAAACTTTTAGATCATGCTCTAAGACTGGCGTCCAAAGACGGATGTTTTAATTTGGTTTGACGATTACTTCAATAATGCAACTGTGGATAAATCTTGTCTACTTAATTATGTCCACATAGCATCCTCTGCATCACGCCATAAAGGACCGTTATTAGATATAAACCCTATGAAGTAAAACTCCACATATTCTTAGTCTCAACACTGCGTTAATGTCTACTTTGGCCCACTTATTGCCCAAGACGAAGCATAAAACTGGATGAGTGGGGCACAGCGTATAATAAAGACAGTGCCTCAAAAGGGAATCAATCAGTTCCGAACGTAAAGTAACTTTAGCGAGACTGCAGTAAACACGCAGTCTGTTTATCTCAAAGCCTCGTGTTTCTCGTTAACTATATTACTTAGGATAACTGTGAATCAATGTCTTTATTGCCCATACTCATATCACTAACGCAGAATTTGAACAACGGGTCCCTGCCATAATGAATCTTTTGAAGCCTCTAATTCGTGTCAAGACGATTTACAGTCAGATCCTACATCACAGAAAAAATATAGCGTCTCCTTTACAAATGCAACTAGCTAATGCAATTTACAAAATTTAGCTATCAGTTTACTTTAAAGGGTTTAATCACTTCCGCGTTTTGTGCAATTTTCCTCTCTGATCCGTATGCAGTCCGACATGCTGTCGATATTAGGCAGCTTAGCTGCTTTACACAACATATCGGAGAAGTTGATACAGAAAAACAAAGAACAATTAAATGTATAATTTCTGAAGAACCTTACCAAGATCCTGCATCTTAACAGAATTGGGTTGCTGAGATAATTTAAGTTCAGCTCATAAGCTCTCTCTGTACACAGTCTAGTAATTCTATTACGAATTCTTTCATGATCCAAGAACATAAAACGAGCATAACGAAAGTTCATAACATGATATTTGGTGCAGTATAAGCTCAGCCGATAATGATGCTGAAATATAAATATGATCGTGTTTATGGGTGAGATGCATCCATAAATGTTCCATAAAGCGATATATTGCTGGTTACAGACAGCGTGGAAATTCACAGATGAGGGGACCGGACTGGTGGCAGCGATGGAGAAGCAAGCGTCGAAGAGCGACTAGACACGGTTATCCTAACAAGTCCCTTAACTTACAGAAACAGGCCTAAGCTGCAGTTGACCTAGGTTCACGAAGGAGATATAATGACGCAGATAATCCGAACCGACACAGAGTCCTGTTTCCTGGTAGGTCAAATTTGCATTTTAACGGCCAAGTTAACAGTCACAACGTGAGATTTGGACGTCACTGCTTCACCACCTTAATCCTGACGTTACTTCACTAGGCTTCTATATGAGGTGTATGAAATGCACAACGGCAGTAACTGATTTAGATATGCTAAATACTCCAATAATTGATGTTATTACCATTGCAACACGTGTAAATTTACAAACGGCACTGCGGAATATGATGTAGAGTTTGGACCTTCCGTGCTAAGCAAATTGGGTTTATGTAGAAGCGCATTACGCCTCTCAATTGTGTCGGTAAATTTCTTACTCAGCATTCTTTTCATGAAGTTAAACGCTTTTCGAGTTATCTGTTCTGATTGTTGACACTCTTCGTAACAAATACGAAATATGTACAAGTGGCCCCTTTATATGTTTAAAGACCAAAACTATGTTCCGGTAAAAAAGAAAATACGAATTTTTGGAAGCAGTAACCTACAAGAACTTATATTTTGCTTATATTTCTCTACGTGCTTCTATTCAAATCCATACATTATGTGACAAGTTTATAAGTAATGCTGGAAATCACATAAGACAATACGCTTCCGATATGCAGTCCCAAGCATGAAGTTTGACGTTGTTCAGAACAGACCTCATTATGTCGAAAAGCAAACATAAAAACCTCCATTCGCATGCCAGACTGCCTCGGCACAGGATAAATGACAACAAGAGAAATGTCTGAACACGAGCTTGTCTAGCGGTTATATTGCCTGTTCACCACGAATTATGGCGATGTAAATACAAATGTCTACCAGGGACTCTATGAACAGATTCTGTGAAGAAGAATAAAGAGAGGGAGATTTGTTTTGTTGTACAGTAATTAAGATATTGTTAAAAGAAAGAGGACAGGAAGAGGAATAGATAAGAGAGTAAAACAAAGACGAAGAGAAATAAAAGAGAATGCGTAAGAATACACAAAAAAATATCAGAAGTCAGTGGACCCTGTAGCCATCATTTTTAGTATAGTTGTTTCTTAGGATTACTGGCGTCAGTTACGGACGGTTCATGGCATGCGTTGTAAGTTAACGTTTTAAAGCCTAACGTTTTCTTTACGCACTACCAGGTTTAACGCTCAAAAATTCTACAAGGTGCTCGCTTTGTGTTGAGTGTTTTGCAAGGATCTCAGAACAACATTAAATGATTTTTTTTATAACCGTGGTGGAAAGTGTTTACAGCGCGGTACTGACTGATGCCTTATATAAAGCAAATCACGTTTCTTCTTTAAAAGGTTAATCTGCTAACGTATATTCAGGACCGTTGATGATAGGAGGGGAGAGATTTAAATGAGAAAACGTTAGGAGCTGATAACGGACGCTAGCAGTCCAGTAAGGAATTCAGTCGCGTACGAGTGTGGTGTAAGTGGGAGTACAGAGAAGTGACTGTGTCAGTTTCCTAGAAATGATGTAGTTGTTTTATTGGATATAGTGCTCCATTATTTTACATCAAGAATAAATTTAGTAAATAAAACAACAAATAAAAAGGAAATAATTAAAACTATATGTGATTCGGTGAACCACACCCGTTTCCCGAAAGAGGATCACCTGCCAGTCTGAGCCCCTCGGGACAACAAAGTTACGAAGGGTGATCGTGTAGAACCAAATCACTTTACTTTTATGCTCTACGCAATTCATATTTTCCTTCTTGCAGGAGAAATATTTCTGAAATAATTGCACTATCAAGAGTGACCAAAAAGCTTGCAAACCGATGCTTTAATCGAAGTACGGAGAATTACAAGAATAAAGGAATATAGTTATTTAACTCTTATCTGAATCCATATTTTTCCATAAACCTGTTTATATCCGAGTATAACAGTAACTTCTCAAAACCTGAAGTTAATATTTTATGTAGGGGGAATCAAAGGCATGTCTTAAAGACTACCTGCCCTTTTAAATTTTGTATCATATCACACCTAAACGAATGACGTATAGGTAATGTGTCAGTGTACATTGGAGACGATTCGCCGTTACGCTGGTCGCTTTCGTCCTAACACATAAAGTTCTGGCAAACATTACACAAGGCGTAAAAAATGTACTTTATGAACAAACGTTATTCCAGGTTTTCCACAGACATATTTATTTATTATACAGTCATAAACAACACAGTCAATAATTCTTCTGCTTTACCAGTTTCGACCTACATCGAGGCCATCATCATAACTATACATTATTAAAATTTCTAGATAGTGCATAGGTCTGATAAGGGCCTGGCTGTAGGCCGAAACTTGTAATCTAGAAGAACTGTTGGATGTGTTTTCATGAATATTTAAGAATCTATATATATATATATAGATTCTTAAATATTCATGAAAACACATCCAACAGTTCTTCTAGATTACAAGTTTCGGCCTACAGCCAGGCCCTTATCAGACCTATGCACTATCTAGAAATTTTAATAATGTATAGTTATGATGATGGCCTCGATGTAGGTCGAAACTGGTAAAGCAGAAGAATTATTGACTGTGTTGTTTATGACTGTATAATAAATAAATATGTCTGTGGAAAACCTGGAATAACGTTTGTTCATAAAGTACATTTTTTACGCCTTGTGTAATGTTTGCCAGAACTTTATGTGTTAGGACGAAAGCGACCAGCGTAACGGCGAATCGTCTCCAATGTACACTGACACATTACCTATACGTCATTCGTTTAGGTGTGATATGATACAAAATTTAAAAGGGCAGGTAGTCTTTAAGACATGCCTTTGATTCCCCCTACATAAAATATTAACTTCAGGTTTTGAGAAGTTACTGTTATACTCGGATATAAACAGGTTTATGGAAAAATATGGATTCAGATAAGAGTTAAATAACTATATTCCTTTATTCTTGTAATTCTCCGTACTTCGATTAAAGCATCGGTTTGCAAGCTTTTTGGTCACTCTTGATAGTGCAATTATTTCAGAAATATTTCTCCTGCAAGAAGGAAAATATGAATTGCGTAGAGCATAAAAGTAAAGTGATTTGGTTCTACACGATCACCCTTCGTAACTTTGTTGTCCCGAGGGGCTCAGACTGGCAGGTGATCCTCTTTCGGGAAACGGGTGTGGTTCACCGAATCACATATAGTTTTAATTATTTCCTTTTTATTTGTTGTTTTATTTACTAAATTTATTCTTGATGTAAAATAATGGAGCACTATATCCAATAAAACAACTACATCATTTCTAGGAAACTGACACAGTCACTTCTCTGTACTCCCACTTACACCACACTCGTACGCGACTGAATTCCTTACTGGACTGCTAGCGTCCGTTATCAGCTCCTAACGTTTTCTCATTTAAATCTCTCCCCTCCTATCATCAACGGTCCTGAATATACGTTAGCAGATTAACCTTTTAAAGAAGAAACGTGATTTGCTTTATATAAGGCATCAGTCAGTACCGCGCTGTAAACACTTTCCACCACGGTTATAAAAAAAATCATTTAATGTTGTTCTGAGATCCTTGCAAAACACTCAACACAAAGCGAGCACCTTGTAGAATTTTTGAGCGTTAAACCTGGTAGTGCGTAAAGAAAACGTTAGGCTTTAAAACGTTAACTTACAACGCATGCCATGAACCGTCCGTAACTGACGCCAGTAATCCTAAGAAACAACTATACTAAAAATGATGGCTACAGGGTCCACTGACTTCTGATATTTTTTTGTGTATTCTTACGCATTCTCTTTTATTTCTCTTCGTCTTTGTTTTACTCTCTTATCTATTCCTCTTCCTGTCCTCTTTCTTTTAACAATATCTTAATTACTGTACAACAAAACAAATCTCCCTCTCTTTATTCTTCTTCACAGAATCTGTTCATAGAGTCCCTGGTAGACATTTGTATTTACATCGCCATAATTCGTGGTGAACAGGCAATATAACCGCTAGACAAGCTCGTGTTCAGACATTTCTCTTGTTGTCATTTATCCTGTGCCGAGGCAGTCTGGCATGCGAATGGAGGTTTTTATGTTTGCTTTTCGACATAATGAGGTCTGTTCTGAACAACGTCAAACTTCATGCTTGGGACTGCATATCGGAAGCGTATTGTCTTATGTGATTTCCAGCATTACTTATAAACTTGTCACATAATGTATGGATTTGAATAGAAGCACGTAGAGAAATATAAGCAAAATATAAGTTCTTGTAGGTTACTGCTTCCAAAAATTCGTATTTTCTTTTTTACCGGAACATAGTTTTGGTCTTTAAACATATAAAGGGGCCACTTGTACATATTTCGTATTTGTTACGAAGAGTGTCAACAATCAGAACAGATAACTCGAAAAGCGTTTAACTTCATGAAAAGAATGCTGAGTAAGAAATTTACCGACACAATTGAGAGGCGTAATGCGCTTCTACATAAACCCAATTTGCTTAGCACGGAAGGTCCAAACTCTACATCATATTCCGCAGTGCCGTTTGTAAATTTACACGTGTTGCAATGGTAATAACATCAATTATTGGAGTATTTAGCATATCTAAATCAGTTACTGCCGTTGTGCATTTCATACACCTCATATAGAAGCCTAGTGAAGTAACGTCAGGATTAAGGTGGTGAAGCAGTGACGTCCAAATCTCACGTTGTGACTGTTAACTTGGCCGTTAAAATGCAAATTTGACCTACCAGGAAACAGGACTCTGTGTCGGTTCGGATTATCTGCGTCATTATATCTCCTTCGTGAACCTAGGTCAACTGCAGCTTAGGCCTGTTTCTGTAAGTTAAGGGACTTGTTAGGATAACCGTGTCTAGTCGCTCTTCGACGCTTGCTTCTCCATCGCTGCCACCAGTCCGGTCCCCTCATCTGTGAATTTCCACGCTGTCTGTAACCAGCAATATATCGCTTTATGGAACATTTATGGATGCATCTCACCCATAAACACGATCATATTTATATTTCAGCATCATTATCGGCTGAGCTTATACTGCACCAAATATCATGTTATGAACTTTCGTTATGCTCGTTTTATGTTCTTGGATCATGAAAGAATTCGTAATAGAATTACTAGACTGTGTACAGAGAGAGCTTATGAGCTGAACTTAAATTATCTCAGCAACCCAATTCTGTTAAGATGCAGGATCTTGGTAAGGTTCTTCAGAAATTATACATTTAATTGTTCTTTGTTTTTCTGTATCAACTTCTCCGATATGTTGTGTAAAGCAGCTAAGCTGCCTAATATCGACAGCATGTCGGACTGCATACGGATCAGAGAGGAAAATTGCACAAAACGCGGAAGTGATTAAACCCTTTAAAGTAAACTGATAGCTAAATTTTGTAAATTGCATTAGCTAGTTGCATTTGTAAAGGAGACGCTATATTTTTTCTGTGATGTAGGATCTGACTGTAAATCGTCTTGACACGAATTAGAGGCTTCAAAAGATTCATTATGGCAGGGACCCGTTGTTCAAATTCTGCGTTAGTGATATGAGTATGGGCAATAAAGACATTGATTCACAGTTATCCTAAGTAATATAGTTAACGAGAAACACGAGGCTTTGAGATAAACAGACTGCGTGTTTACTGCAGTCTCGCTAAAGTTACTTTACGTTCGGAACTGATTGATTCCCTTTTGAGGCACTGTCTTTATTATACGCTGTGCCCCACTCATCCAGTTTTATGCTTCGTCTTGGGCAATAAGTGGGCCAAAGTAGACATTAACGCAGTGTTGAGACTAAGAATATGTGGAGTTTTACTTCATAGGGTTTATATCTAATAACGGTCCTTTATGGCGTGATGCAGAGGATGCTATGTGGACATAATTAAGTAGACAAGATTTATCCACAGTTGCATTATTGAAGTAATCGTCAAACCAAATTAAAACATCCGTCTTTGGACGCCAGTCTTAGAGCATGATCTAAAAGTTTCGATTAGGTTTGTAGTTGTCATCAGGAGGTATACCCTTTATGAACAACAGTTTAGCCACCCGGTGAGCCGCATAAACTTCAAGCTGTGATGTTTTTCATTTTATTACTCGGTTAGCCCTACAAAACTTAAACTGTGTTATCCTCCATCCAACTACCTGGTTACTCCTATAAACCTCAAGCCGTGATATTCTCCATTGAATTAGATGGTGAATGGTATAAGCCTCACAATACGATATTCTCCATGTACCTAATCGGTGAGTCGTACAAACCTCACTTTGTGATGACTTACATTGTACCACAAACTGAACACATATTACGATGACACGATGGCGAGACTGTATTAGTGTATATTTGCTAATCACTCTATGTAATCCAGCCGTCCGACCGTACCAACTTCTTTGTCTTTTTCTTATTTTTATCTCCTTGCTTTGCATTTCCCGTATTCTTTTCTTATCTGTTTTATTTGTCCGTTCTATTCCCCTTATTGTCTACATATCTTGAAAAGCCTTTTATAACTAAGGAAGGAGCGAAATTATCAATGTATTCATTTCAAATGTCAGTGTACATCTTTCAAAGAATAATGCGTCGAGGCTGAATATTATCATTATCTATCATACAGAGTAACTACGTGTAGGTCTTACACCAATGCAGCGTATAAGATTACAGTTTCCCCCTCGAGATCCGCGTAATATCACGTGACGTTATGCTGTGCTGTCATCATCATCATCATCACCACCACCACCACAACCACCACCACCACTTTCTAGCGGGTACCCGCTAGAAAGCAGACAGCAGTATCTGTTTGACAAATGCCTGTTGCTGTATGTACAGACTTGAACGCCTGATAATGGCCGGAAAGACCGTCCGAAAAATGTAGAGTATCATTCCAAAATAAAATAAACTTGATACATTGGTGCATTTTATTGGTTTTGTTATAGAATATTAAAATAAATGTTGCACATAGTTGCTGCAGTCCTTTACCTAGACAACTGATTTTGCTGCAGCATTATTGCAAAAGATATCCCATAACTTACGCAAGTGGATGAAAAAAATCCTGAGTATTTCTGGGAATAGTATACAGTAAGTGGCCTTTATTTGACAAGGACCATTTAAAACTAGGACATTTATCTAAAAGAGATGCACATCGTTCATCTCAATACAACACCTTAAGTTAAAAAATAAAAGATTGGCCTAACCATATCTGTTGAATGACATGTAGTCTTGTAAGTTTGAGAACTGACTATACGTTCCTGTAAGTATTGATCACAACTTCCATAAGCACTCTGCTTGTTTAGCATTCAACTCTTATTAAAATCTCATATTCCTTTAAATTCAAGTAGTGTTTGTCATTCTTAAGTGAGAATATGATATGTATGCTGTCTTTGCATCTCCTCATAAATTGGTCCCGTAAATATTGATGAATATTGCTCCTCTTTTCCTTCAGATTCCAATATTTCGAAAAGTATGCAGTCAAAAGGGATGTCAAATAAGTCGCAGCTTTTCACAACTTTGTAACTCTTACAAATTATTTTTGTGTCGACTCTTTTTTCTTCGCCGACGATAAGGTCTCTTTTGGACTCTTTTTGAGATGCAAAGCAGGTTAGACCATTTCTTCTATCGTTTTTCAATTTCTCCTCTATTTCTGAGCCTGTAATAAAATTTTCTCTTAGAAAGTCTCGTATATTATTTTTTCAACTGATTTCTTTATTGCAATCTATCTTTCCCAATGCCATTTACATTGCTGGTTTTTCCCAAATGCTTCGTAATAATTGCACGAAGTAAATGTTCTCTCTTCATGTTTGCACCGTGCATCAATGACAAACACTTTATTATCCAACTAATGCACAATATATAATTTGAAAATAAATTAAATTTATAAAATATTTAAAAGAGCTCCAACGTGTTTCGGATCACAGAGGATCCATCACCAGCTACAGTGCTTGGTTAAAAATTACATGAATGGTTCTATCGTGTCCGTGTAAGTTTTATACAAGCACTGTACAAGTCTCTCTGGTGATGGATCCTCTGTGATTCGAAACATGTTTGAGCATTTTTAAATATTTTATAGTTTTAATTGTATCTACAAATTATATATTGTACATTAGTTGGATAAGAAACGTTCTCTCTTTGAGGTGTTCCACATGGTCTAAGGAATTTTTTGTGAAGAAAATCTTTTGCCATCTGCTGGTTCTGGTTCTTCTTCTTCTTCTTCTTTTTATCTACACAAACATTTCTTACCAATCGAAAATGATGGCTGGTACCTTATCTTGTTTAATTTTATTTGAATATATTCTTTGATATGCTTCTTTTTATCCTTCAGTTTAGTTCCATAAGATTATTAATTTTATTATTCAGATCGGGTTTACCAGAGATGGTAGTATGATTACTTACGACCATTCTTGACCTTAAATCGCCTTACCTTTTATTGCCATATACATGCCTTTGCAAAGGACACAGTTCTGTCACACTGAACCAAATCTAAAAAGACTGCATGATACTGGCTCTAGTCTGTCCTTGAATTCACATTCATCTGGTTATCAGCTTTTATTTTGTGAAGTTGTATCTTCCTACCATTCTTTGTAATTAGTCTTACCTAACATGTGTTTTTTTTATTTTAGACTGTAGAATAATTCATCTATTCTGTTATTTCGGTGTTATTCCGTAAAATTTTCATAGCATTAATTAATCTAAAATACACGTTAGCTTGCACAAATCAAAATTGTATTCGGAAAGTAAATGCAGATTGAAATCAGGGAATAATTGCTATAATTCGGTGCAGAATCTTTGTCTTCCAGTGTGTTATGCAAAATAACAAAGATTAAGATACAAAGAAATCTACCTTTTCCTCTAGTTTTATATGGGTGCAAAATTTGGTCGCTCACATTTAGGGAGGGACGTAGGCTGAGGGTGTTTGAGGATAGGGTGCTGTGGAGAATGTTTGGGCCTAAGAGGGACGAGGTAACAGGTCAGTGGTGAAAACGACATACTGAGGAGCTTAATGATCTGTACTCCTCACCAAATGTTTTTCGGGAGATCAAATAAAGGAGAATAAGATGGGTGGGGTATGTAGCACACATGGGACAGAGGAGAGATGTATACAGGGCTTTGGTGGGGAAAACTGAGGGAAGGAGACCACATGGAAGACCAGGCGTAGATGTGAGGTTAATATTAAAATATATCTTCAATATGTGGGATGCGGTTCATGGTCTGGATGGATCTGGCTTAGGACAGGGAGAGGTGTCGGGCACTTGTGAATGCGGCAATGAACCTTCGGGTTCCATAAAATGCGTGGAATTTCTTAGCTCTGCTCCAAAGTCTAAGTGAGTAAGTATGTATATATTACGATGCACAGACTCCTTTAAATTTTTCTGTAGATCCTATCGTATGGCGGTTTAAAATTTGTGAAATTTAAGCTTCTTTCTTTGGTCTATAACTCCTGGCAGAATAAACAATGGATTCGTTCAACTTCTCCACTACCAATCCATATTTTGCTGCCTTAAATCCTTATGGTATCCTTATGCAGGCTTCAGCCTGCATAAGGATACCACACCACCCCAGCCAAACCACAACGTAACACCAACACACATCGAACCAGAATAATACAACCCATGAAATAACTTATCAAATATGTCGCAAGGTCCTGAGGATGGATGTATTAACATCCGAAACATGTTGAGCATTAAATAATGAAATAATAAAGCAAGTGACATCAAGCTGGTCTATCTTTATTCAACATCCCAGTTGTACTTCTGATTACGTACAGTGTATAAGTGAATGCGGCATCTGCACAACTCTTCCCCTCATTAAACTGAAAAAGAGTAGCCACGCCTCACTGAGAAAAAAATAAGGAAATCTTAGGCAAAGGACATACCCAATATTAATTGTTGGCCCAATGTGATGGAACATTTAACAATCCTAAATTTTCCCACAGAATATTTAGTGCGTTTCGTAAGATTTTTCAGTAACATCATTAACCAACTTGCCTTCGTAGTGTAGAACGATTCTGTTCTGTGTGAATTTTTAAATGAAATTTTCTACACAATTTAGATTCATTGCAGTCTTATAAAATTTAATATAACCCCGCCATATTACACCAACCCTACAACTCTTCTGTTTTCACCTTCTAAAGCTCTGCTTGAAGTTTCTGTCTTGCATTTCAAGCTGTATTCAGACCTGGAGGTTTTAGCACACGTAACTAGGTAAAAATTTAACATTCGGTAGGTGGGTTCTTCCTTTTCAGAGGACCATGCCAGCACCCCTTCAACATAGAAGCAAGCCAGATTGGAAAAGTGGCTGGTTGTTTACACGTGGGAAGAATGAGGTAATGCCTTTCAAACTGATTCAAACTGACCAGATCCACGGTGTGCTAAATCCAAACCAATAGAACCTTCACCGCTGTAAAACGTCGGAAGTTTTAACATTTCAAATAGCTGGTCGTACTATCGATATTATAGCTTTCAGTTTTAGTCTGTCGCTGCAGAAACTGAAATAATTTTTGGCAGGAATTTGTTTTGTCATTTTGCCTTTCGACTTGTTTATATGCGAGAATTATATTCAGCCTTGACTACACAGTAAACAGTGGGATTTCAACTCCTTTGCAATGCGCTATGGATAACCAGCAATTTCAGTAGGAGTGGTCGACCTATATGATCATTATTTCCTGCAAATTTTGTTTTAACAGTATGTGTGTGAAATGGCTTTCACTTTCTACAGATTTACCGCAGTTGGTACGATAATGACGTCAGCCTAATATCTCTCATTTTTGTCTTTCGACATTGATGTTTTATTCATTTTTAACTGGAATTATCTTCTCCTTCTTAACGTATTAACATAATTCGTATTTCCTCGCAATTCCACATAGATATATCCTGCAATTCGCTTATGGTTTCTCATGTATTTCAATATTATTAAGTTCTTGTGAATTTCGAGGAATGCTTCAGATTTTAATTAAAAGTTTTTCGCCTCTTAAAGCCATCCTTCATCACAGAAAATAAATGTAGGGAGGAAACATCGTGGACTGATGCAGTGCCGAATTGAAAACCTTGCCAAACATTCATACTGAGACATAAGCCACTGTCCAGCAAATGATTTGACAACACACTAATCACTGAAAAGCGACTGACAATATTCCACGCCATTGAAATTTGGAAATCAATTTTACGAGAGCGAGTGGACATTCATGAAAGTGGTGCTGTGTGTCCACCATTATTTACTAAGCTACAAATCATGTCTCATTATTCTACTGCGAATAGGTGCTTCCCTGCAGTGGCTTTCGAACTCTTTCAATATGAGTGTTCGATGTACATAAAACAGTCTGAAGCCACAGCCTATTGAAGCGACTTAAAATGTGTTTTGGTACTCAAGTCACTCAATTATTTTACCAACCGCTGCACATATAAAAATTTATAAAATTTACACATTGAAAGCGCTCCGACATGTTTCGGTCCTAGGACCATCATCAGGGAGCTATATCGTCCTTGCTAAAGTTACACTATAAAAAGTCACATTAATTTCACTATTCCAGTTGGGTATTGTGGCAGCATGCCGTGTTGTGTTCTGTTGCGAAGAGTGGCATGCTGCCACAATACCCAACTGGTACAGCAAAATTAATGTGATTTTTATAGTGTAACGTTAGCAAGTACGATATGGCTCCCTGATGATGGTCCTAGGACCGAAACATGTCGGAGCGCTTTTAATGTTTTAATGTGGAAATTTTATAAATTTATATATGTGCAGTAGTTGGTATAATAATTGAGTGACTTGACAACATGCACGGTGTAACAACGAAAATAGTGTTTTGGTACGTTGCAAAAAGTATTTTCTAATGTATCTTCGTTACTGCTATGGAATTTACTTTATGCTAAACTACGTGTTTCAAATTTGATCTGGCATTTTATTGCCAAATTACATACATCACAGTTAGATCTTATACATTTAATTATGACCAGAATGAAACCCAGGTTGGAAAATAATGTTATTAGACGTAAAACTGGACTGATTTAAAGATCTCTCGTGACCTGTTTAAGCCCTGATCATCCGCACCAGAAAATCCACCAGGTTTTTTTTTTTTAATGAAAGCTACGTGCTATGATCGTGAAATATCAGATCAGTGTAAAAGTGTTCTGGGGGAATAGACAGATTTGTCGTTGAATTCGAACATGGACTCAAAAAATGTAAACTTGCCACCGACCGTTAAACATGCCAGTCAGTTAGGAACTTTTATTGCAATCAGCAGCGCTTAGACCGAAAGGGATGTCGGCTTTATGAACGACATTTTCATCAAAGAGGGGAGTAAAAGGCTCATTCAGCATGTTTCAAGTCTTATTCTAATGATTCTTCTCGGAAAAACATTATCATGCCAGGAGACTATTCTCTATGAAAGGCAGTTCAAAAATCTTCTGTCATAAGTGGATCCTCAGGTCGGAGAAAAAGTGCATGAAATTATACCCGACAATGAACACGCTATGCGGAACTTTAACTGACAATAAGAAACAAAGTTTGCTTAAAATTTCAGGCTTCTTAGTTTAGTATTCTCACTTCATTTTAGTTCAATTAATTTCTTACTTTATTCTTATGATCTTACCTTAAATAAGTTTATATAATTATCTTCTATATTTCCTGTACTTCAATTTCATGTTACTTTTTCACAAGCCTTAATCCACTTCATATCATCCCCCTTAAAGAGAAAAGAACGGATCACCAGAATGACCAGAAGACCCTGGTTAAAAGAAAGAATATTCAGGCGGAAGTTACTTGCCTGCTCTCCAACGTACTTCTTAAATCCATCGCTCATTAATCCTGAATAAACACTTTGTCAATCATATATATTTAAAATTACGTCTTCTCCTCTTCCACTCTACAGAATCCGTTTATTTTATTCCGCAGAATGTTTCTTTCTGCGCAATAAAGTCATTTGGTTTCTATTTATATTCTTAGGTCGATGTTTTGATAGTCACTCATACACACTCACATACACACACGCACACATACACACAAACACACACACACACACACACAAACCTAAACACATACGTTTTTTCATACACACATACATATACATACGTGCATACAGACATACATAAATACATGCATACATACATACATACATACATACATACATACATACATACATACAAATATACGAGTACAAATATACATTTGTGTGTGTGTGTGTATATATATATATATATATATATATATACACACACACAAACAAACACACACGGATACACACAAAGAAACTGAAGGCTCTTTCCATTCTGGAAGGCAGGCTTCTGAACTGAATGCACGCCACAAAAGAAAATCGACCGCTTCTCTTAAGCGTCAGGGTTTGCCAAGGGGAGATAGAGACATCTTTTATCAGGTTTCCGAAATATTTTTGTCTGACAGCGAATGAAGTAAGTTAACATAAAATTCTTTCGTTAGCGTGTACGGACGTGATCGTCTCCTCTCCTCTCCTCTCTGTCTGTTCAGAATCGACCTCCGAAATTACAAAACTTAAGAGCGCTTTTGGACGCGTGATTAGCATCTCGCAAGGCCTCTGCAAACACAAGACAGAAAAGTACGGAACGTGCTGAAATAGCGGTACATCCGCCCCACCAGTAGGGTTGTAGTTCTGACGATCACAGCCACTGGAAGAGCCGTAAATTATTCATTCCTATTAATAATACTGCAAATTTTCTACATTTCTGTTCGGTGTACATTGAGTATATGAACAAATAGGGATTTTGTCATAAGTATTTCTGGAATGTAAAGTCTGCATCTTATTTAACTGTGTACCTTTTCTGTCCGTCTTTTGTTTGAAGATTATTTACTTCTAAAACCTTTATGTTACTCCCTACAGCTGGCAAAATTTTATCCTTTCCTAATTAAAAGAATTGTTTAGATTCGTATGCTTAAGTTTTTGTAATGAAACTGTCGGTAGTAAAGCATAATCTATAAATTTTGTAAATAAGTAAAGAAAAGCTTGCGAGCAGTATCAGGACGGAACTGCAGTTCCGTCCTGATACTGCTCGCAAGCTGTCAGCAAACCTGTATGACATATACCATTGCTGTGTGTACAGTGAAAAACTCCTGATGATGGACACAGGAACTGTCCGAAACATGTAGAATATTATTCCAAAAATAAGTATGAGAAATTGGTGCACCTAATTGGTTTTATTATAATAATTTATCACGATGTACGGTCACCTGAACGTCAAATACATATAACACCATGAAATACAGTGTACTGCTCTATGTACTGTCATGATATTACTTCTGCTTGTATTTGGGTAGTTCCTGTCTCGAATATAGGCCAGTGCTCACGTCGCCTTTCTTCAGGCCTTTTGTGGCATCCCTCTGGTCCGCCAGAAATATAATGTTAACTGTCGCTTATTATTCCGAAAACTTCATATTTATTAATATGGGATCCTGTACGTCTATCAGAGCTCGTAAACAAATAGAGCACTTCTCTGTCAAGATGTATTACTGGTTCTTGTTAAGATTTCATGTAGGTTTTCACCCTTTTTATACGCCACGCAGGCCCTTAGGTTGAGTAGAGATATAGCTCTACTCTTTTCTAGGACCTTCGGCACTTGGATGAAGTGGGGGGAGAGCCCAAGCCCCGGCCACCTCTACCCCCGAGAAAGACCCGGTACCCATTTTAAAAGAGGCTGGGTGGGCCCCAGGGCCAGTCTCGACGGGCGGAAAATTTTGTCCCAACCGGGATTCGATCCCGAACCGTTCAGCCCATAGCTCAGTCCCCAACTGAGCTGCTCGGCCCATTGGTAAGATTTTGTATTTCATGAAAACTGTAACGTCTGGAATACTGACTCTTGTCTCTCTGAAGACCGACTTATATTTTATTTTTTGACACCCTTAGAAACTCTTAATTTAAAATGTGGATAAATTTACCAAACAAATTTGGAGTCTTCACATCATTTCTATTGGACTGCAACACTTTGAAAATAAGTAATTTTTAGGTAATTTTGAAGTTATCGCGGAGAATAAAATTTAAAAAATTATTTGGGGCGAACAAAGTTTCGAACGGATAGCACAAGAAGCTGCTTCACACCATCAAACTCGCTGGCTCAGATACACATCTAATATTTGTAGTGGGCCGCACTTGGATAAGGAGTTACAGAGGTAATTTACATTCGTGAATATCGTCTGCCAGAACATTATAGTTACAAGGGATGTTGAGGAAAAAATTCACTTTCCTTTCCTGACATTCTGGTACTTAAGTAAGAAGTCTAGTGAAAACTTGGACCACAAGGTATAGAAAAACCCACCTATATTCTTTCTTATTTCTCAGCCAGGTTAGAACACGACCCATCACAAAAATTGCTGTTTTATCGAAATAAAATATCCGGACCGGACCAGAACTACTTGCGATTCGGACAACTTAAAGAAAGAAATACGTTACTTAAAGAGAACATTTCAACAAAACGGTTATAGCACAGTACATTCCCTGAATCAGAATTAGAAACCAAAGAGAAAATTAAGCAAACCGACAAGAGGGGTCACCGAAGTGGTCACAATACCGTACATGCTGTTCGTGTCCGAGGTGATCAGCAGTTTTCTGGCCGAGAGTCACATTAAGACCAGACATGAACAGGCTAAGCGGAGTAGTAATAAAGATAACTCAGAATAGAACGTGCCAAGTATCTACCGTACACTCTGGAAATGTGGTAACATGTATGGTGGGCTGAATGCCCGAACTTACTGGTTAGATGCAAGCGTTACGAGGGTCACATAAAGTTCCGGAAAACAGAAAACTTCGTGATTGTGGAACACGATATAGGAAGCAACCATAAAATACACTTGATAGTAAATTGAATAATTGTCCAACAAGACTCGACAGTATTCAGTTTATTACATATCTGTAGACAGCTCTACATGTTTTGGGTTTTGACATCCATCATCAGGAGCTCGTATAACTGTAATTACATCTTCTGGCACTGGTCAACCGGGTCTTCCATCCGCTCTCTTTGTTGAGTTGGAGCTAGTTCCAACTCAACAACGAGAGCGGATGGTAGTAGACCCGGTTGACGAGTGCCAGAAGCTGTAATTACAGTTATGCGAGTTCCTGATGATGGGTGTCAACAGTCGAAACTTGTAGAGCTGTCTACAGATATGTAATAAACTGAATACCGTCGCATCTTTTTTGGGCAATTATTCAATTTGTTTCACGATGCACGGACCCATGAAAGTAAAACATTTGATAGTATTATCGCTGCAGCTAGAACCACAAGCTAGACAGCCGAAGAATTCTTGTTCGATTGTCGACAATGAGAATACATAAATCTCATTTCTAAGGGGCCCAGACTGGCACTGATTCTCACCCAGTTTCGTATTTAATGAGTACCGGCGGCTCTTTCACGAAGCTACACCGCCGGGGGCTTGAGTCTGATTATTTAACTCTGGTGCTGACGTAAGGAATGAGTGCAGCTACACCCCCACTCCCTCCGTACATCTTCGTGGAATGCACAAGTACAAATATTGTGTACTAAATAAAATCGTAGTATATATTTATATTCTAGAGAGACAAGATATCTAAAGGCGACTGAACCCAAATAATTTTAGTCCTTTAAAGTTTACTGGCTACTTGATACGCCAACATATTTAACATTCAACAGTGCATGTATTGTACGCATAACGTAACACTGAGGCGCGTTCATGCAACCATTGTTGCAGTGGAGAATCTATAACTATTAAATAATCTGAGAGTGTGTTTTTAGACTTAGGTATCCAGCGTGCAATGTGCATGCGCCATATTGTCATCTGTGGCTTGTCCAGCTCTAAAATATACTTCCACATTATCTCATAAAGGCATGACTTTCGGAAAAAAGTTATTTAACCTAAAAGTGTATTTTTATTTTCTCGACACCTTTTGTCTGAAACATTTCTCATTTTATGAAGAAATGAACGAGATATGATCAAAACTGTATATTGGTCTTCATGACAGTACCTGTTAGTCTTATCCGATTGTAATGAAACTTGTATTTTCTCGACAGATTTTCGAAAAATACCCAAATATCAAATTTCATGAAAATCATATTCATTGGGAGCCGAGAGTTTCCATGCCGACAGATAGACGGACGGACGGACGGACGGACGGACAGACATGACGAAGCTAATATTTGTTTTTCGCAATTTTTTAATTGCTCCTGATAAGCTGATTGTTTCTTACAACGGGATGAAAAGTGTTTACTGCGCGGTACGTAATGGATTTTTTGGGGGCTTCTTATTTCAAGAGTTAATATGGACAGCGGGTTGATACGGTTCTGTACCTGGCAACCACCTACTGGCCCTACCCGAATGGTTAAGACACGACAGTAAGAGAACATCAACACTAAAAAAAGCCCGGAAGTGTCCAAAAGGTTGTTAAGCAACGGAACTACGAGTCAAGATTGGAAGGGTGTCTGTGAACATCTTTCGGGCAGAACTAAACTTCAGAGTGCTTCAGCAATTTGGGTAAAACAAACAGAGATTTTTGGGTGTACTCTCTCATGATGGCTGCGCGTATCGGCTGAAACATGAAGGAATAACCTTTATCGTTTTATTTTGACGTGTACAGGTGCAATAAGCTGGAATAAATCTTATACGAAACTTACACGGTCCAAGAATTGGAGAGGTAATAGCGAAGGAGTTGAACAGTTTATCGATCTGTTCATCAGTGCCTCGACGTCCCAGACTTGGCAACTGTGAGCGAATTTTGCTACGACGTACTTCCACTTGGCCATACCATCTTACGTGATTAGATAGTGATGACGTACGGTAGTTATCACCACATCATTCTCTGTCATTCTGTGATGATGGAAACCGATATGGTTTCCGAATCATTGGACTTCTGCCTGCGAGCTCACGCTGCTGGTCGCCCGAGATAATTTTATCTACTTGATTCATTGGGCGTTGTTTAACTGGCGTTACTGAGTTATCGTACGTCGCTGTCAGTTGGTGGGAAATCCTTCTTCGTGTTCGGCAGATTCCAGTTTCGGACTTTGTCCCACAAACGGTGTAACTTGATTTGGGATTTCCATGGTTTTCCTCAGCCGCTCTAAGAAAATACCGAGATAGCAAAATTAGGCAAAGGCAACTTCTTTTCACATTCTTTTTAACTCATTATGCAGTAACTGTAGAAAATATATAACCCCACCAATCGAAAACAACATTAAAAGAGTCAAAATTAAGACACTGCTGAAAGAATTTGGGATTTAGAGCGGGAAGCGATTTCTGGAAGGAGCAGAGAAATGGTGTGAGAAGTTGTGACAGATTGAGTTTGAACTTCGAAATGAGATTTTTTTATCTTCCTGTTTAAACTCCCTCCCCTTTCTTTCTCACTGTCTCGGTGTCTGTTTTTTTTTACCTCTTCTTCTCTTTACGTACCCCCTTCTTACTGGAGCCTTCTGTAGCCATTATTCTTGTTTGTTCTATAGTCATTGTTTGGAACTTACAAGTTAATGACGGCTTTTCTCACTGAACTCAGGATTCTTTCTTCTTTCCCAAGACAGTTTCCAGGCCAATATGTACACATACTCTTACTCCGCAATTCGATCACCTCGACCATTCACCGATTACCACGAAATTTACCCTGTCCTGGCTCCTTTGTCTTTTCCGAACGTTATATCGCTGTCCCGCTGCCCATGTTTCCTTTTATAATTTAAATTACACATTCTTCACTCGGACAGAGAAAATGCATGATGACCTTAGGCATGATAAATTTATAGTCTTCCCAGAGATTCTTACTGAAAGTCAGCACGTCTTAGCTCTTATTTATTTAACAATTAGCCACGTACCGAGTCCTCGTTCGAACTTACATCGAATAATATTTTGATTACAACTGCCACTTGTAACAAAACTACGAACTTGATGGAAGGCATTACGATGTGCTAGGAGTATACTAGAACATTAATTAAAATACGTTAGTACAACTATTTTTATTATACAAGGCATTGTACAATAAAAATAGATGTACTGACATACAATAATTAGTGTTCTAGTATATTCCTAGCACATCGTGATGCCTTCCATCAAGTTCGTAGCTAGTCAAGTTAAGTGCATCTACTTATGTACGAACCTAAGAGCCAAAGTCCAGAAATTCTGTGCAAACATATATTTTAATCGTCAATGTCTCAAACAGCATGTGGCGCTTATCGGTGAGGAGAGGGGGGTGTATAGGGTCTTGGTGGGGAAACCGGAGGGAAAGAGACCACTGGGGAGATCTAGGAGTAGATGGGGATAATATTAGGATGGATCTCTAGGAGGTGGGATGTGGGTATATGAACTGGATTGGGCTGGCCCAATAGGAACAGGTGGCGGACGCTTGTGAGTGCGGTAATGAACTTTCGGGTTCCGTGAAATGCGGGGAATTTCTTGACTAGCTGCAAACCAGTTAACTTCTCAAGAAGGACTGTTCTCCATGGCGTAAGTAAGTAAGTAATATCTCAAACAAGGCGTCATCCCTAAATATGCTCACATCAAAGTCCCTTACACTTCACCCGCCTCTAAGGTCACGCAAAAGAAAAGCTTTGTGTAATAAAAATAGTTGTGCTGACGTGTAATAATTAATGTTTTAGTATAAATCTACAAACATTTAAAGAAGTAGCTCTTTACTTTCGGTTATTTCCATCAAGTGTTATTTCGCGGTCGAGATATTGCTATCGATGTTGTAGATTGATGTCAATCACTTCCGTTTATTATTGCCAATCGCTTCTCCACTCTGTCTTTTCTCTGTCCTTTCTTTCTTCTTAGAGCAAATCGAGCACTGGTGTCGTTTATCGGAGCTCTAAACTCTAATATATTTTTCCTGTATTGTACTCGACGCGCAGCTGTTTCTCCTGCAACCCTGTAAGCATGACACTTACGGTAATTTACATAACGTGATACGCCCCGAACCTTTGAAAATATTTTGATTATTTGGCACGGAACTTCCCATAAGCATCCAAAACTTCTGTCACTATTTCAAGCTCTTCTCTGCATTCGCTGATGATTTGTGAGTGTCAGAGACAGATTCACAGACTCTTCATTGTACTAAAGGTACATAATATACGATTCGTTTAGATTGGCCGGTGTCAGTATGTATTTTACAGGCAGACGTAGGCGTTCCTTGCCTGGAAGGTCTATATAGTTACGTCCTTTGTCAGAACCACAATATTTAGCAAGATTTAAACAATGGCACTCAAAAAGTTGTGAACCATCGACAAAACCACTGAATTGATTCGAATAAAATGCTAAATTTACTGGAATACTTTGTAATATGAGAAATGAGTAAATTTCATATACGTTCTTGTGTGTTACATTACAAAAATCTATTGGCAATGCGAAAATTTGGGATTACGTCTGGCACATGCATAGTATAGGACGTGTAGAAACTCTGCATAAGTAGGGAGAAGTCACAAAAATTAAATAAGACAGAACTACTAACAGTGGATACGAAGGACATGAAATATGTGGAATAGGAAAGTAGGCTTCGTTAGAACTTAAGTCTTAAAGGTATGATGCCATGGCGACTGGTAGAACTTTACCGACGGTGCGAAGGATTTTGTATTCAAGAACAACACGAAGAAGAATATTTTCGGTGAATGTTTACCTATCAGCACGGCGTCGGATCCCAAAAGATCTTAATCTTCGTCAGCGCTGCTCACTGTAAGAACTCGAAACCTAATCCAGGTGTCATGAGATGTGCTCGGACCTGACTAGCTTTTGTTTGACTAAGTACAGCTGTAACTAACAATTTTTCCCATGTTTTTTATACTTCGATGAAACAGTGGTAACTTTTTCAAATGAAGCGAACTAGGTGAACACTGCTTCTTAGTACATTTATTTCAACTTCTCTACATGTTTCGGGCAACTGTGTGCACACAGTTGCCCGAAACATGTAGAGAAGTTGAAATAAATATGCTGAGAAGTAGTGTGCACCTAGGTGGCTTCATTTGAAAAAGATTGTATAGGGATACACGGTCAACAAAACATAAAATTCAACAAAACATTAAACAAAAAGTGATATATCCAGAGCATTACAGTTTTAATAAATGTTACACTCCTTCGAAAAATGTGCTTTAAAAGTAGTTTTTAAATTATCATTGCTTGTGTTAAATATTCATAGTTAGGTTTACATTAGTTTTTTTAATCTTTACTTTTAACGTGTCAAGTTTTATTCGGGGTTTAGTCAACTCATTTAACATAATTTTGGCACCGAAGGAAAAACTTCCTCCTTAAAAAACGGAAGTAAGGTATTTGTTTCAAAATTCAATGCTTCCAGGTGGCTGGCAATAAGCAAGATTTAGCTCTACTAGGAATAATAATTTCTAACTGGAGAAATATTACAGAGCAAGTCGTGTGTTTTGGGGTTAATCACAATATTCAACTCCTGAGAAACTGTGAATTTTATGTTTTGTTGACCGTGCAACTCGACATATTCATTCAAAGAAAAACCAACTTGATGCACAATTTATTTTCATTATATTTCGTCAAACAACTCTACATGTTTCGGGCGTATCTATAGCCCATCATCAGGAGGTACAACTGTATGGATACAACAATTGGTACTTAATGTTCTTTTTAGATGAATGTCTGTTGTCCAGGCTGGGTCCAACCCTGCCAGGACAACAGACGTTCATCTAAAAAGAACATTAAGTACCAATTGTTGCATCCATACGGTTGTACCTCCTGATGATGGGCTATAAATACGCCCGAAACATGTAGCTGTGTTTGACGAAATGTATTGAAAATGAATTGTTCATGAAGCTGGTTTTTTTTTTAATGAGAAACTGTGCTTTATTACTAGAGTATTTCAAAAGAAATATAACTGAGACAGGGTAAGGGAGCTTACAGCACTTTTTTTTTAATAGGTTACTTGACATGCGATTACATTGGCATTACCTGAAGTAGAACACAGAATTTGCTTTTAAATAACGGGTAGATAGAACTGCAGGTTTTGTGCATGTGTGCGTCCGTGCGCGCGCTTATTGAACTTAAGTGAGATGAAGAGAAACAGTTTCATCATACAGCTTGTCACGGACAAGAGACAGACGAACTTCAAAGGCAGGAGATTTTCCAAGATCCAACAATTCCCAAACAAGCTTCGGTATATAAACTCAAAAGTACAAATGTTTATGCTCTTCATTATTCAGTTCTGTCTCTGACTATCCTTTAATTAAAAGCAGTTGCTTGTTTGCAGGCTGTGCGGGCGGGCTTGGGCCGACTGTTAGAAGAGAAGATGTTACACCACTGGTATATGTGGATTTAAGGCAAAGTACAGAAGAACTTGCGATTACAGACAGGCCAACTTGATGCAACCAAACACACATGTTTCCTCATAGGCTAAAAGTTATCTAAGTAAATTTCTTAGTATGCGCCTCTACAAGTGTTAGGACAAGAAGGTGTGCGGGAGGAAATAACTGTGTAGACAGGACATATAAAGCGCAAGATACGAACAGAAAATGCAGACTTATACAGAATATTTGTTAGAAAGTTACACTGAAAATGTTATCATATTTGTATAATATATTATGCACCATCAATACACAACATACATCAAACAAGATGCAATAATTACAATTACGTAATACTTGGCTACTTATTTCGGCCGTGACCGGGCTATCTTCAGGCCAACTTAGAACAATGATTAAGGTACAGTAAAAATATTACTCAATGGGATCTCATTTCGTTCACATTAACTTACTTACTCCATGGTGCAGAGTCCTTCTTGAGAAGCTAACTGGTTTGCAGCTAGTCAAGAAATTCTCCGCATTTCATGGAACCCGAAGGTTCATTACCGCACTCACAAGCGTCCGCCACC
>Ga0131853_10001581_pt1 | contig 40677 bp, 28 predicted proteins | sample TergutLab28metaG_FD_92764 | JGI IMG/M metagenome (GOLD analysis project Ga0131853, IMG submission 92764) | Labiotermes labralis P1 segment gut microbial communities from Petit-Saut dam, French Guiana - Lab288 P1 (version 2) (version 2) | ecosystem: Host-associated > Arthropoda: Insects >...
GGTAAATCAAAAAAAACTATCAACCTCATAAATCTATAACTCATTGCCCTCCTCCAATATAAAACGCTCAATTTTTAGAATTTCACCATTGCCTTCCATAAATTTCAAAACATTTCTGACATATATTCGAATTCCTGAATCTAAATAATGCTCTTTGTCGCTTATTCTGATTTTTGACGTCAAAACAGCAGTCATCCGACTTTTGAAATTATCAAAATCTGAAATTGATAATGCATATGCATCCACAAGCGGTCTAAAAGCTTCCATGATATCGCTTGCTAAATTGAACTGATTAAACTCGTTTATATGATGAATTCCAACTTGCGTTATGTACCCAGCTGCCACAATTTCTCTAGATACGCTAGAGAGTAAAATAGCATACCCATAATTAAGTGCAGAATTAATTTCTTGCTCAGTACGCCTGCCAAAATCTTGACCTAACAACGCATTAAAATAAACTTTTGCAGCATGTCCTTCACGGTTGGTTTTATCGCCATCCTCAACTTCTTCAATGTATTGAGAGAGCAGATTAGCAGCTTCATACCTGTCATATTTAATAAGCAAACATTTTTGCCACTCAATTTTTTGTTTAATAATTTCTTGCCACGCTTTTGCCTTCAATAAATCTGACCATTGCGATTGGCGTTTTACTTGCCCGCTTGTTAGATGATTTCCATACAAAAGAGCAAGCTGACCATAAGGCAAATGTTTTTCGTCACAAAATATAATGCTTGTATTATTTTTTACAAGTTCGCATAAGGCTTGTGCTGTAATAGCGCAAGCAGTAGATTCAATTATAAGAGTACCTATCTCACCTAAATGCACCCACTTTTCCTCTTCGCCGCGAATAAGCAACCAATTAAGCCTTGTTTCTATCTTAGCACGGCTTTTTACAACAACTGTTCTAAAACTCATAGGCTTATTCTCCGGCTTTTTTAATTATAATGCGTTTTTCTTTCAGCCCAGTTACAGACTGCGAAATTAGAGTTAATGGAATATCTTTGCTAATTTTTCTTAGCGGTTGTATTGCACCAACACTATTTCCTAATCCTAAGCTACTCAAATCAAACGCCTTAGCATTGCAACCCATACCTTGAATAAGACCTGTTAAAACTTCAATTTGTGTTGTAATTTCCAAAGATAAAAATTTTTCTATATTTTCCTTTAGTTTTGGATAAACATCTGGAAGCCCTAAATTTTTTCCTTTTAGCTGTTCCATTTTTTTACCTTCACTAGTTGGATAAATCGTTCTTAATTTAGATAAAATTGTGTCCCAAAGTTTTTCATTTTTCTCTTTTGTTAATTCTTTTGTTTTTGTTAAATGCTTTGCCTCACCGGACAATATTATTTTTCCATCTTTTACATATTCATCCGCTTTCTTTTTCTCTTTTTTAAGCCTTTCATTAAATTCAGAAATAATTCTAACATATTCTACAGTTTCTTTTTCTTTTTCATAATCTATAATCCATTGCTTTGCATTATGGAACGTAACATTAGTTATGTTGCAACCAGCTAACCTGACACGCATTGTACCAATCTCAAATAACGAGTTCAAATATACTTTATCTCTAATTATTTTCACTTGCGGGTCAAAATTTTTGATTTTTTCTATTTCTTTTTTAATCTCATCAATTTTTTCTTCATCAAGAAAACTCTGCTTAATTTTATTGCGGATTTTCTCAAGCCTGTCCTCTTGTTTTTGAACTTGTTTGTCTAGCTCGGACTTTTCTTTTAACTTTATTCTTTCAACGATATCATCAATTTTTTGCTCAGGAGTTTTTCCTTCCCATGCCTTTTTATCCTTTTGCGGCAGCTGATCAAAATACGTGATACGCTCTTCTTTAGCATTTGTATATTTATAAATAATGAAGTATGCTGTTTTAGCAGACTTAAAACCGCCGTATTTTGAGGTATCCGATAAAATATGCTGTTTGCCTTTTAGAGAAATCAGAGCAGAATTATCGTCCGAACCATCACCCGATAATAATTTCTTACCTTTTTTAACATCCTTTTGATGAGTATTAACTCCATAAACAGTAGCGTCATACAAACTGCCGTCTTTGCCTTTTGATTTAAGCTTTTTTGATACAGGCAAAAAATTGTATTTGAATACTTTATCCACAACTGCCAATGTCCCTGTTCGCTCAATAATTTTTTGAGTCTGCTTTTGATATGGGGTTCCATCTTTTTTAAATCTTTCTTCTGTTTCAAATTGCGGCTTTTCCCAAACATTTTCAACATCATACTCAAACAATTTATTTGCATTAAAACGCTTTTGCTTTTCATCTTGATATTTAGTCTTATAAAAATGAGAATTAAAACGCGTATGCCACACATTGCCTACAACTATATTAAGATAAGCATCATGGGCATGATGGTAATCATTTATTTCACGGCATTTTAATATATCAAATTTATGCCTAAATGCAGATACATTTTCAGCTTTAGAATAAAATACGACTTGCTTGCCGTGTTCAGTTTCATATTTATCTTTTAATAGCTCTGCCACTACTGTAGTTGCTTGTCCTGTAAAAACCAGCTGCCGTGCAATAAAGCCTTCTAATTCTTTATCAGATAATTCCGCCGTCCTGCTTAACCGCTCATATTTTGCCTGAGTAATCATACCGCTATCCAGCCATTTTTTCCATAAGACTTTAAGATTGGGAAGTTTTTGTGCAATTGCAGGTGTTTTATTAAGCGGATAATTTTTTCCTTTCTCACCGTTTAAGTTCCGTTTTGCCAAAACCAGATTATTAAAGCTGTCATCTTTAATAAGTGCTTGCGGTATTATATGGTCGATGTCATAACTAGAAGATTTCCCGCCCAAAACATCATCAAAATTGATACTCTCACCGCTATAGGCACACTTGCCGCCCTGCATAAAGTATAAGAAGATTCTTTCAGAGCGCAGTTTAGCATCATCAACATTGCCAAGCTTATCTAAAAGCCCTTCATCTTTAATTTCTTTGGCGAGTTTTTTTGCTTCTTTATAAATTTCTTCAATTTTTTGGCGCCTTGATTTTGTCCGTCCCTTATCGCCTTTTTGCTCATTACCGCTTCTGGTCACTTCAATAAATATTTTATCAGGGCGATTACCAATTAATTCTATCAATTCATTAACTACTTTGATAGCCTGCCAAACGCTGCGCTTGACGCTTGGACTTGCATAGCTTTCTTGAATACGCTTTTTGAAATCTTCTACGCTATCACTCTCTGAAATATTATTTTCAGCATCTATAAATGACTTAAAACCATATTCATTATTCCAAATAATCTCATTTAGATTTTCATTTGTATCCCACAAAATATTTAGAACCGAAATTCTAGGGTTGACTAAACCTGTGAATTTAATTACAGTTTTATTGTCATCATTGCCATGTTGAATAGGTGTTGTCAAAAATTTTTCACTCATATTGCCAAAACCACTAAAGTTAATGGCTTTTAACTTTTTAATTATATCTTCAGCATTATCACCATATTTTTGCTCTAACAAACTTTTATATTCTTTTTTAATACTATTTTCAACAAGCTTTTTATCTGTATGAATAGCATGCCATTTAATAACCTCATCATACATTTTCCCTTCTTGTGTTTTATAAAAAAATTCGTCTGTAAAAACTTCATCACCAAAAACATCTTTTGCTTGTATAAAAGAACTTAATGAAGTCGTAAATCCTATTTTGATATCAAAACCAGACAGGTCTTCTTTTGTTAGCATTTCACCCTCTGCATTATGGATTCCCTTAGTATTCAAATACTCCAACAATTTGTTTGTAGAAACTTTTTTATATACTTTAAACAGTTCATTAAAAATATCCTGTTTTAGCTCAACACTAATAGGATTATCATTAATTTTAAGTTTATTTAGTTCATTTAAAACAGAATATTTGGCATACACAAGCGAATTTTTTGCCATAACTGTTTCAAAACGCAATCTTGAACATTTTGACAGCATTCTTGTTATGAACTTTTCACCGCTTGCGTCCAAATCTATCGCTTTCTCAAAATTCCATGGACGCAATTTACCGTTAACCGTTTGAGGCAATTCATTATATTGTTTGCTTCTCTTAATCCAAACATGCCTCCCCTCTTTATCCTTAAAATATGGATTTGTTCGTCCAACAAAATATGGCACCCTAAAACTAATAATGCTAATAATTTTGTCTTTCAATGAAAAGCTGTCTGTATCTTTTTCATCCGATATTAATTCATATTTTTCTGCTAAAGTCAATATCTTTTTCAACTCAGCTTTATGTAATTGATGGGGAATTGTTGCATTTTCACCTGAACGTAATTTTTGCAAAAACTTTCTCTCTTCAATATCATTATGCATATCTTCTAATTTATACCCGTCATATTCAAATGAAAAATATCCGTTTTCATCTTTTTTAATGAAGTTTTTAAATACTTGCTTTGAAAATTCTTTCCCGCTATTGAAGCCTCCTTTTTCATAAAGTTCTTGTTTAATAAATTCATAAAATATATCTTGAGAAGAAGAGCCTCCTTTTGATAAAATAGATTTCCCGTCAACTAGATTCGAGCCTATATAATGTGCATAGTTAGCTATCTTACCTTTATCATATACATCTTTATGATTAGATTCTCTAAAAAACTTGCAATATAACTTTGGCTCATATTTTTTAAGTAATGCCTTTAGAAAATCAAGCTGTTTTTTATGTAAATCAAATTTAGAAACCATAGCATCACTTATACTTGAAAAACCTTTCAGCAGTTTCAAAAGCATAAACCAGTCATATATCTCTTTTAAAATCATCAACAACTCAAATTGCCCATCATCTAAAGCACCCCTGTATTTTGGCTCTTCTGTTTCCCAATTTTTTTCTAATTCAAAATGCGTAACTTCATCATTTTGATAACCCTCACCAAAAATATCAGATATTTTAACTTTAGATGCACAAATTATTGATAGAATCTTTTCTGCACGACCTTTTGATTCTATCTTAAACTCTGTCCTTAGTTTTTCATTTTTTTGTTTCTTGCCTATCCTCTCATCTTTGGCTATACTTTGGATTTCATTAAAATTGTCTAAATTGAAATGTACATTATTAAATATCCTATCATCATCTTTGCCATCTTCTGCAAATCTTTGAAAATAATCATTTAATTTTTCAAATAGAATTTTACCTTGACTTAGCACATCAAAGGTATCATTATTTGAATCATCAATATCATTTTCATATAAAAAATGTCCGCGGTTTTTTAAGATATGATGACAGGCTAAATAAACCAGCCGCATATCAGGCACAGCTTTTTTCCAGTTTTCTTCATCCATTAAAAATGCACGAAGATGATAAATAGTTTTGAATTGTTTATAAAACCCTTTATCATCATACATAACATCAGCAAACAATGAATTTAATGAATCAAGACCTTTTAATTGTTTGTCATCTTGCCAATAGCTAGAAGATTTAAGGCGGATAAAAAATAACGAATCAACCCTTTCAATCTCACACCCCAGCAACTCCTGCAAAAAAACGATTCGTTTTTTCACTCTTTGCAAACGCACTTTAGCTGCACGCTGCATGCGCCTATTCTCTGCTGTTTCTGCAGTATCAAAAAGCCGCACACCCATTAAAGGCTTGCCGCCGATTTGCGGCACTTGATAATTTTCATTAGTGAGCGCATACCCCACCGATTCGGTTCCAATATCCAATCCAATAAAAATTTTTTCTGATTTTTCAATTGTTTTATTCATTTTGCTTGACGCTCCTTTTTCTTTCGTGTTATAATTCTAATGAGAATTACACTACGAGTTCAAATAACTGTTCTTTAGTCCAAATTCTAAAGTCAATGTGGCTTATAAAATTTCGCACTTTGAAATGAGTGCGATTTTTTGTATCAATTATGTTTAATGAATACAAAAATACAGTTTATTTAATTATAACACAATTCTTGTCTATGCGCAATCGTTTAAATTCAATTTTCAATAAAATCTATAAAACCATAAAGTTTTTTTCTTCAATATCTGTAAAATCAATTAAAATTCAAGCTTACTCGCCGCCTAATAAAAAAGGTGTCCCTTTGAGACACTGCCCTCGCTTGAGGAGGCTTGGCTTTTTTGAGCTCGTTTATTCTCAAACGCAGTCGATAATTCTTATGCTATAAAAAAAACTGTAGTGATTTTTTTCAAATCATTACAGTTTTTTTGTGCGAAGAAAATTAACTAATCAAATCACTATACTTTAAAATATATTTAACTGCAAAATATTTTAATCTATGAGTCACCAATCCATCACCGCTAATAATAGAAATCATATAATAAAAATCGCTATAAAAGTTAAGATAAAACTCTAAAGTATTTATTAAAAATTGATGCTGATAATGCTGATAAATTAGATTTTCTAATTTTATAATATTATCTTTAATTAGCGGCAACCTAGTGTTTAACAGATAAATAATAGCACTATCCGTTGTCTCGTTAGTATCAAGTTTTAAGTTTTGATAAACTATAAAATCAACTAACTCTATTGAAAACAATAAAATATTTCTAAATGACCTATTGTCTTGATGCGTATTTAATCCCCTAATGCGCTTTCTTGGTATATTAATAGTCAAAACTTCTGCATCAAACTCATTCATCATCCTTGCTGCCACACTTTCAGCATCTAATCTATCTTTATAAACAGCCGCCGTCACATGAAAAATACCATCGTTAATAATAAACCCTCCGCCGCCACCATTTTTAACCTGTGTTGATAAATTTTCAGCCTGCACTAAATTTGTAGTAGTACCTAATGTCAAAATATAATATGTCCTTCTAGATAACCCTGCACCTAAATTAGGAATTAAAAATATAAAGACAGATGCAAAACCCAATGCAAGAAAAATAATTGCCAATATAATAGCAATTGGTTTTGAGAGTTTAATGCGCCCACGCTTAATTAGGTGCGGGGTGTGTAAATCTTTTATAAACACTAGTAGTATTTATATTGAAACAGCCTTATAAATATGCTTTTTATTATCTATACCTAATTTGCTTAGGTCTATTCACACTATAAGTATTGCCATGCCCTAACTGATAATTATATCCATTTCCCCACGTCCATATTCTGCCGCAAACTCCCGCCGCAATGCTATTATGCCCCGAAGCATACACACTTAAAAACACAGGCAAAGCATTACCATCATAATCAATTTCTAAAACTCTTGGACTAAAAACAGCACGCTGAGTATACCCAAATTCATCATGCCCCAATGCACCAAACTCTACGTTGCCCCATGTCCATATGCGCCCATATGCATCAAGAGCCGCACTATGTCTGCCTCTCGTGCTTAAAGCAACAAATTTTATACCTAACTCCACTATATAAGGTCTTGTTATTCTAAACGGCCACTCAATATCAAAAAACGCAAATACTCCGTCTTCTCCATCACCCCACACCCACATCCTGCCATAAACATCTAAAGCAGCGCTGCGGTCTTGACCAGCATTTATTATACACAAACTCAACATCAAGTCTATCCACTAATCCATTAAAAGTACCAAATTCTATTTTTTTAGAGCGAGTTTGATTAGCAGAAGCACCGATAATGCCATTGCCTAATTTACCATTAGCCCCTTCTCCCCATGCCCAAATATACCCGTATACATCTATAGCCAGAGCTAATAGACACAAATCTTGGCAAGTTGCTTTGGTTGATACATACTTCTAGTCGCCTAGGATACCATTCTGCTGTTGTAAGAAAAATCTGGTGTCCGTGACCTGTTTGCCCGCTCCAATCGTCGCCCCACGTCCAAATGTTTCCATAATAATCTAAAGCTACACTTAAGCTGCCACCTGCACTGATTGCAATAATATTATTAAATCCGTCAACATATTCAATCATATACGGGCATGAAACAATTTGATTTGATAGATTTCCATGTCCTAGACTGCCATTCAAATCATGTCCCCAAGTCCACACATTTCCGTCTTTATCTAAAGCCATGACATGACGAGACCCTGTGCTGATTGCAGTTATATCATAAAGTCCTTGAATACGACGCAGAAAATACTCCGTCTGTGATGGTCCGCCATGACCTAACCATCCAGAACCAAAATGCGAAGTCCCCCAAATCCCCCAAGTCCATACCTTGCCTTGACTATCTAAAGCAACACCAAAGTTGCCTGTAGTATTTGCATATACAAAGCCTATTATCTCAACAGACAAATCATATTGTGTCCACTCACTATCATAATAAACTTCTGCCTCAAAATCAAAAACTCCCATTGTATTAAGTTGAGTTTTTGAATTAACCCATCTCCAACCATTTGGCAATTCAACATCATATAATGTTTTATAATCAAATCCAATAAACGCTGTTAAATTGCTAGGAGTCTGTTTGCCGCCGTTGTCATAATATCCGTTTTCACCATTGTCATAATTATCTTCATCTTGCCCGCCTATAGTGCAAGCAAAATAGATACTGTCGCAATAAAAATAGCAACCAGCAACAAGCCTAAAATGATTTTTTAATTTTACTTGATACATATTTTTTTTTCCTCCTTAGAAAAAAGGTGGCTTTAAACCCCAACCTGAAGATGTTGTGTATTAAATGCAGCCATCTACTCCGCTTAAACTAAACTTATGTCATCATGCTTTCTTTCACTCGCTTTGTCATCATGAGCGATAGCGTAATGATCTCTTCCGTTAAAAAACATATTGCAATACTAAAGAATAAGGAATAGATCCTTAAAGGATCTATTCCTTATAATTTTGTCATTTTGTAAAAATCTCTTCATTTAATAAACATATGTCGCATATGTATACGACTCTTGCATTGTCAAGATTTTTTGCTTTAAAAACAATTTTAAACCAGCGTGCTATATAAAGAGTAATGAATTCATCTGCGGCACAGACTGCGAGGTATCTACAATAGACCTGTCATTAGTCCTGTCATTCCGAACGAAGCGAAGAATCTGAAAAAAATAAGATGTCTTTAAGTTGTTGAGATTCCTCACTTCGTTCGGAATGACAATTTACACAAGCAAGCTGCAAATAATTAGACCCGAAGAGATTAAACCGTTAGAGTTTGCGCCCTATCGCCCCATCATCGCCAAAGGCAATGATGTTCTGCAGCAAAAGCTGCTTAGGGTTAAACCGTTTTCGCTGGAAAGCAAATTTACACTTGTTAAAGCAAGTAAATTTGCTCGGTTGATAAAGTATTTTCCCTAAAATACATAAAGAGGCAGATTAAAAAACGCTGCCCCTTTATAATTATAATATGCTATTTAGCGTATTCAATGCTTCTAGTTTCTCTGATTACATTGACTTTAATTTGACCTGGATAGTCCATTTCTTCTTCAATCTTTTTAGCAATATCCTTTGCCATAAAAATTGCTTTTGCATCGTCCACAGCATCAGGCTTAACCAATATCCTGATTTCACGCCCTGCTTGGATAGCAAACGACTTGTCTACTCCGTCAAATGCATTTGCAATTGACTCAAGTTTTTCCAAACGCTTGACATAGTTTTCTAGAGTTTCTCTTCTTGCTCCTGGTCTAGCCCCGCTTATAGAGTCTGCAATCATAATCAGCACAGCCTCAACAGATTGCGCCTCAATATCCCCATGGTGCGCTGCAATACAATGAATGACAGCAGGGTTCTCTTTATATTTTTTTGCTAAATCTGCACCTATACTAATATGTGTACCTTCAACTTCATGGTCAACAGCTTTACCTATATCATGCAATAATCCTGCCCTTTTAGCCAGCGCCACATCCGCACCAATTTCAGCTGCAATAAGCCCTGCTAGATGCGATACTTCTAATGAATGTTTCAATACATTTTGTCCATAGCTTGTTCTGTATTTTAATCTGCCTAATAGCCTAACAATGTCTGAGTGCAAATTAAAAACTCCTGCTTCATAAATTGCTGCCTCGCCTGTTTCTTTAATGTGCGCATCTAAATCACGTCTGGTTTTTTCTACGATTTCTTCAATTCTACCTGGATGAATACGACCATCTGATAATAGTTTTTCTAAAGATAATCTAGCAACCTCTCGTCTAACTGGATCAAAGCCCGATATAACAACAGCCTCTGGAGTATCATCAATGATTAAATCAACACCTGTTGCGCTTTCTAATGCCCTTATATTGCGCCCCTCACGGCCGATAATTCTGCCCTTCATTTCATCTGAAGGCAGAGCAACAACCGATGTAGTAATATCTGACGAATGGTCAACTGCACATTTTTGAATAGCAAGTGATATGATGTCTTTTGCTTTTCTGTCAGCATCCTCTTTAGCTGCTGCCTCAATTTCTCTAACAATTTTAACCGCATCTTTTTTTGCTTGCTCTTCTATTTCTTGAATCAATTTTGCCTTTGCTTCTTCTTTGGTCATCTGTGCAACTTTTTCAATTCTTAAAATGATTCCTTCTAACTCTCGTTCACCTTTTTGTTTTAATTCTTCAATCTCTTTTTCTTTGGTTTTTAAATCTTCTCTAGATTTGTCTATCGCTTCAATTTTTTTATCTAGAGTTTCCTCTTTTTTATCAAGCACCTCTTCTCTTTGAGTGATACGCTGTTCACTTCGGCGCACCTCAACTTGCCTATCTTTCATCTCTTTTTCAAATTCTGTCCTATCTTTTAAAATTTCTTCTTTAGCTTCTAATGCAGCCTCTTTTCTTAAACGCTTAGCATCTGCAATAGCCTCTTGCAAAATTTTGTTTGCATCTGTTTTGATGCTTTCATCTTTTTTGTTTTTGATTATTCTAAATACTATTATACCCACAAATGCGCCCAACGCTAACGCAACAATAGGCAAAACAATAGCTAGAATAAGTGTCACATTTGCCAACAAAATGTGACTTAGATTGTTTAACATTCTTACTCCTTTTGCATATTTAAAATGCTTGCAAGCCAATTTAAATAAACTGACTAGCAATATAAAATAAAATTAGATATCTCTACTTAACATAATTTATATATTAAACAGTAATGTCCAAATATAGAATAAACTAATTTAGTTTTAAAGTCAAATGAAAAAGGACAAATTTTTAATTAATTTTAATAGACCCCATAAAAATAAAGCAAAGCATTAATTAAAAACACATGCTGTGCAATTCGCCGCTCAACTGGATTATGCAGCAACCCTTCATTATTTGGTCTTGATGTTTCAATCAAAAATACTGGCACATTAAAATGTAAAAATAATTCATTCCTAACACTGCCGATAGGTCCATATCCTATCAATACTCTAAATGGTCTTTGCAAATCATCATATATGCTTGTATTTATATAACCGACAGCAAAATGAGCAGCTTCTTTGGTAATAGGACAAGGATTGTGTCCGATGCTGTTTGCTAACGTACTGCTAATTGCCTCATGCAAATCAATTATTAAACAAGGATTAAATTGCTCTATAAGATAAGTAATAACAGCAGCTATTTGGTGCGCTATATTGCCATAGGAGTCACCTAGAAAATGACGGTTTAAATCAAGTCCGTCAATAGTCCTAACATTGCGATAAATAGCCAACGGATTAGCTTTTGGAATAATCAAAAACCTGCCGCTAGAAAAATTAAAATTTTCTACTAGATATGCAGCAGCTTGCCAACCAGCTGGTTCGTTTCCGTGTATACCGCCAATGATTACTACATTCTTCCCCTCACGGTTTGTATCAAAAATATGATATGTTATCATATGCTCATAGGTCATATCATAACGCTTTATTGTGCCCTCACGGTGTACAATAGGTTGTTGATTTGGCGGCTCTTCTGGCGGATAAAATGGCAAGCTACAAGCAATAAGCACCATTTGCAATATTATAATAAACACTATTAATAGTATTGTTGATTTGAAAACTGAGTATAATAAATTTCTTTTCATAATTATGTCTGTCCTTATGGTCTTATTTTACCCTTAATTTCATTCTTGCATGCAGCTCTACAAAATGCTTGTTTACATAAGCACGGCGCTTAACATTAGCTAGTATTTTTTTGCCTTCAGCACTTCTAGTAAAATATAATCCAAAGGTTGTTAAGCGTTTTGTCATTCTTAATAAAAATTTTTCGGCATTCTCTTTTCTGTTTGCAAATATTTCTGGCACAGCAAAAGCATAGCGCTTATCAATTTTTTTGTTTCTTTTTGTCTTAACAAGCAAATATTTTTGATTGTCAATAGGTGCAAAAACTTCACTCATTGCTTGATGAAAAATATTTTTTTCATATTTACTGCACTTGGTTATACTTACATGAACTGATTTTGATACAAAGTTTTTTTCAAATAAGGCTCTTGCTTTTTTATGAATAAGATGCAAATCCTTAAATGTTTTCAAAATAGCATGTGTTATCTTTTTGATAGTAGAATAGTGGCTAGGTCTAATAAACATTGAAGGAAAAAAGCCTTTTTTGGGACTGGGAATTTCATTTTGGATTAACACATCATCTGCTGAATTTGCTAATGTTTGCTGCCAGCGTTGGTCTGTTAACAACCTCCCGTTTGCCAACTGAGTCATCTTTTCATTAGCTGAATTTATGCTTGCTTCATCATACGGAGCCTTTAATGTATTTGCTCTAATTATTCCGCTCTCAATCACATCATTAAAATAACTCAAGCCTAAAAAGCTTTTAAAACGCCTTGAAAGTGTGTCAAAATCGGCAGAAGGAGGCGATTCATTATTTAACTTGGGTGACAAATGATCAGGCAAGATAGTAGTCAAATGCCAAATATTGCTTACCTTATCTGGTTTATTTTTATCCATTCTAATCGCCCGCCCACGCATTTGATTGGACAGCATAAAACTACCCACACAGCTTGCTAATATAAGCGTATTGATTACGGGAGAATCCCAGCCTTCACCTAAAAGTGACTTTGTCCCCACGATTCCATTTAAAATACCTGTATTAAAAGCATTAGTAATAACTGCAATTTTTTGTGCATTGTTAGAGCCTTCAAATTTTAGTTCACTATACTCAATACCTTTAATTGGCACAGCTTTCATCTTAGCCCCACTTTCTTTGGCTATTTTTGCAACACCATCTAAACATGAATTAGGCACTATAACAATGCGCCCAGACACAGCAGCAATTTTTAAAGATATGCATTTTCTTCTTAGCAATTCAAATATAGGAATCACACCTAATTCATTAATCTCTTTATCAGAGCCTAAAACAGATGAATTAAGCCTAATATAATCTGTCAATACCAAAAGTCTTATGTTCTCACCTAAATTCACCCACTCTCTATCCACAATCCTATCTATACTCCCTAATTTGCTAGTGCTAGTAATAAGCAATTTTTCATGCTCTTCACAACTTAATAATTTAACCCTTTTCTTTTCAACAAGACCATATCTAGATAAATAATTTTTTACAAAATCTCTATCCTTATCACAAAACAGCTGGTCATTGTCCATCATTCCTTGAAGTAAGTTTTGAGCTACACTTAAATCCCATGTCCCGCCTTTTTCACATTTTTCCAACACCTTAACAAACTGCTTTTTAGGTTTATATCCAGATGCTTCCAAAAATAAAATCATAGCATTAAATAAACTTGGTTCTGAGGCAAGTTCATCCTCAAATTCAAGCGGATCATTATAAAAACGACTATTTTGAATTATTCGTAAAAACTCACCTTCCGCAAATATTTTTGCAACTGTATCAGATACTTTTTGGTTGTACTTTGAAATTAAATCCACTTCATTTTGACTGGGAAAATTATAACAAATAAAATCCTGGTGCGGACAAAGCGCTTTTGTACGCACTAACTCCGGCACAAAAATTTCTTCATCAATTGGTCCGCACATTGCAATGTATTTATCCCACTCTGCTTTTGATGAATCATACGGAGGTGTAGCAGTCAAAGCAATTATGGTGACACTATGCTCAACTTGCTTAACAAATTCATATAAAGCCCTTTGCCATTCTGCACGCAAGTGGTGTGCCTCATCAAGACAAATCGTGCTTATATTATGATCTTTCATTAATTTGATTAAGTCAATGGTACAATAATTTTCTTTAGGAAAATCACTATCATCGCCGTCTTCTTCTTCAAGAGTAGTCGCTTTAGCAAGTTTTTCTGTTTTGCGATAAGCTGTGTATAAACCTTGGTACGTAATAGAAGTAAGTAATTTTGGAGATGACAGCACACAAGAAAAGTAATCTTCTATATCTATATTAGAAGGCAAAAACATATCAGAAAACCTATCCTTCCACTGCTCTCTTATAGCAATAGTAGGTGATAAAATCAATGCTGGTTTATCAAGCATCCTAATTAATTCTAATCCTAAAATTGTTTTACCACTGCCAGGAGCTGCAACAATATGTATCTTATTGTTATGAAGATGTTTGCAGCTATTGTCTATTACTCTCTTCTGATAGACTCTAAAATTCCCTTTAAACTTGACTTTTGAAAAATCTTTTATCATTTTCATGTGTGCATACTAACATAAGATAGACAAACTTGTCAAGAGTTTTATCTTGTTGTTTAAATAAGAGAATTCAAAACGCCATACTCACAATATTTTTACTTATCCATAGGAACCATAGTTGCCTGTCACACTTGCTAATATAGATAATTCAACTGAGATTTCTGATAATTCCATATTGCGATATATAAGGGTGAATAGTATAGAAGCTACAATAGTATAGCTATTAAATTAATGTCATTCTGCAAGAATCTCTTCTTGTAAAAAACATATGTTTCACATTATGATAGCAACCAAATAGTTATTTATAGATATGATTTAGCATTCCTAAAATGCTTCACCTGCAAAAAGTGACCTAGGCACAAATATTTTTTATACCAAACAAAGAGATGTATCAACATTTTATGTACTGCTTTAAGACTAAATATACACATAAGACAATGACATAAGAAAAGCGATACAATTCAAGTATCGCTTTTCTTTAATTATTAGATTCTCTTATTTTCTTACTGCAGCTCCACCAGTTGTCCTTGTTCCTGGCGCTACAACTTCTGTTAAGCTTGTTAACAGCCCTGCCACATCTGCAATGTTTGACGGAACAACAATTTTAGTTGCCTGTCCATTAGCCAGCACTTTTAGTGCCTCAAAGCCTTGCAAAGTCACATAAGCTGGGTCTGGTCTTGCTGCAATAATCCTAGCAATTGCCTCTGCTTGACCTTCAGCCTCAGTGATTAAAGCAACTTTTCTTGCTTCTGCTCTTAAAACAGCCGCTTGCTTTTCACCTTCTGCAACTAATATTGCAGACTGACGCACACCTTCAGCATTTAGGATAGCTTCACGCTTGCCACGTTCTGCTCTCATTTGTTTTTCCATACTGTCTTGAATATCTCTTGGCAAGATAATATTTTTAATCTCTACCCTTGTTACTTTAATCCCCCATGCATCCGTCGCCTTGTCAATAATAATCTGTAATTTAGAATTAACATAATCACGGCTAGTCAATGTCTCATCAAGTTCAAATTCACCTATAATATTACGCAAAGTAGATGCAGAAATATTTTCTAAAGCTAAAAGAGGATTTTCAGCACCGTATGCAAATAACTTAGGGTCACAAACTTGCCAATAAACAATGGTATCAATTTGCATTGTAACATTATCTTTGGTGATAACTGGCTTAGGCGGGAAATCTGCGACACGCTCTTTCATAGAGATTGTATGTCTTGCTCTTCTTAAAATTGGCGTGACATATCTTAATCCAGGCGATAAAGTTTTATCATATGAACCGAATTTTTCAACAATAACAACGGTACCTTGTCTGACTACTCTAATGCCCCTGATGACAATGATAAAAAGTATCAATCCTAAGATCCCTCCGATTACGATGCCTACAATAGCACCAGGTGATATGCCTAATAAATTATTAACATTCATTATTTTTGTCTCCTTTGTTACCGTTTTAAAAAAAGGTAACCCAAAATTTAAAAACTATTGTTTACTCTTCAATTATAATTGGTTCTTCTGTAATAACTTCTTCAACAGTAAACCTAGACCCCTCTACACTAATTATTTTAACCAATTTTTCAGATTCTATCGGAATTTTAGATGTAACCACCCACAATACATCATCAAACTTAACTGTACCATCTTCATCAGCCGTAATTGCCGATATAAGCCTAGTTGTTTGACCTATCCGCTTGTCTACATTCAAATGGGTAGGCGTAATCTGTATCCATTTTTTGACTACAGGGCGAGTAAGCACTAATAAAACACCTGATGCAACAACAGATGCGCCAAGCTGTAAATGCCACCAGTCTGATAATACCGGAATAAAAGATAAAATAAGTCCCACAACAAAACCTGCGGCAAACCAAATTGTGACTAATTCATGAGTGAAATATTCAACTACTAAAAAAACTGCAATTGCAACTGCCCAAACTGCGGGCATTACCCAAAATGGCATAATAAAAACCTCCAAAACTCTTTCAATATATATTATATAGGAATATTTTGTAAATGTAAAGCATTTTTTATGTGTTTTTTTTAAAGCTAAAATATGTGGACAAGTAATAAAATTAGCCCCACCGCCTGCCTTAATTAAATCGATAATAATTTAATAGAATCCCCTATTCTTCTATGCTTTCATCACTATCATCAACTTCAGGTTCTTCTTTTAATACAATTTTATTTGCAAGTGCCCTAATTTTTGTTTCAACCTCTTTATACATATCAGGCTTTGCTTCTAATATACTTTTAACCGCCTCTTTGCCCTGTCCTAAACGCTCTTCATTATAGCTAAACCATGACCCGCTTTTTTTGATAATATCATGCTCAACCGCTAAATCAATAATATCAGCCGACCTTGATATGCCTTTGCCATAAATCAAATCAAATTCAGCAATTCTAAACGGAGCAGCCAATTTATTTTTGACTACTTTAACTTTGGTTCTTGACCCCACTTGCTCTGTACCTGTTTTAATAGCCTCACCTTTTCTGACATCAAGCCTTACGCTTGCATAAAACTTTAGCGCCTTGCCGCCAGGAGTAACCTCAGGGTTTCCGTACCCGCCTAATTTATCACGCAGCTGATTAATAAAAATAATACATGTCCTAGTTTTGTGCGCTACACCTGCTAGCTTTCTTAATGCTTGTGACATAAGTCTAGCCTGCAATCCCATGTGAGAATCACCCATCTCACCATCAATTTCTGCCCTTGGAGTAAGCGCTGCAACAGAGTCTACCACGATTACATCAATTGCTCCGCTTCTGACAAGACTTTCGGCAATATCAAGTGCCTGCTCGCCATTATCTGGTTGAGATACATACATGTTTGATAAATCAATGCCTAAATTAGCGGCATAAATAGGATCAAGCGCATGCTCTGCATCAATAAAAGCAACCGTTCCGCCCAATTTTTGCGTCTCTGCTATCACATGCAAAGATAAAGTAGTTTTTCCGCCTGACTCAGGTCCATAGATTTCTACTATTCTGCCTCTTGGCAACCCGCCAATCCCTAACGCAAGGTCTAATGACAAGCAGCCAGTAGAAATGGCTTCTATCGGGACAACCTTGTTTTCATTAAGTTTCATGATTGCACCTTTTCCAAATGACTTTTCAATTTGGCTGATGGCAAACTCTAAAGCCTTTGCTTTTTCTGAATCGGTTAACCCCGTATTTGTGCTGGTCCCTGTTTTTACTTTTTCTTTTTTATCCATTATGTTTTTCTCCTAAAATTTCCTTAAGTATTTTAAGTGCAGTTAGTGCACCTGTTTGAATATTTTGTAATCTTGTTTTGTTTAACGCAATTTTTTTGATGATAGTTGTGTTTAGAGTTTTGACACCTATATATGCAATATGGGGATGAGTATCCGCATAGCCAGTGGCAGCAATTGATATATCACAATCATTTAGTCCATCCATCATTCTATTGCAAACTGCATATGATACCGCACTATAGTTATCTATAATATCTTGAGGGATATTTAATATTTGCTGCTTAGAAATGTTGCTATAACATACAATTCCCTCAATCAAATACTCACTAGCACCCGTATTTTGCACCAAAAGCGATGAAATCAATCCACCAGTAAAAGACTCGGTAAGCTTTAAGCGCATTTTTGAGGCTTTAAGCATTTGATGAACCTCATTAGTTAAATCATTTAATTTTTTCATTTCTCGCCTATCTCTTTTTTATAATATGGCGATTCTTCACTTTGTTCAGAATGACAAATTATAGAATCTTGGTCATTAGTTATTTCTTTTTTGTCATTCTGAGTAAACGAAACAACAGTAAGAATCTCATCCTTATCCTTATTATCACTATCTTTAAAAACATGCCTATTTTTCACAATATAATTTGTCCCTGAAATGATTGTAAGAATGGTAGAAATTAATAAAAGTATTATTCCAATTAGAAATATAATATCCGCCATATCATATAATCGCAAATATACAAATGACATAGTCGGAATTAAAAAAATCAATGCAGTCATCTGAAAAACTGTTTTCGATTTTCCTAATTTATCTGCTGAAAGTTCAACATTGTTGGATGCTGCTAAAATTCTAAAGCAACAAATTAAAAGCTCTCTTGATAAAATAATAATAACACAGATAGTTAAAATTGCAAACCATACTGAATACAACATCCACAATGCTGATAATGCAATCAAACAAATCAATGCAGCCGTAACAAGCAGTTTATCAGCAATAGGGTCTAAAAATTTCCCTAGTAAAGTAACTTGATTTAATTTTCTTGCTAAATATCCATCTAAAAAGTCTGTTAGACATGCTATTAAAAAGATTCCTAAAGCCACAAATCCACTAAATGACGCTGTAGAAGAACCGCTAATAAATAGAGAATGTGGTACAAAAACTGGAAAAATAAAAGCCAAAACAAAAATAGGAACTAGAATAATACGCATAACAGTCAGTTTTGTTGGTAAATTCATTTTATTTTTCTCCGATTTTTATTTTTAAATAAAGTTAAGATCCTAAAGCATGATGACATTAAATTTTAACATATCACAGAATTTAGTAATTAACTTAACTTAAGAAATAATAATTTGTCATTCTGTAAGAATCTCAACTTTATTTCTATGCTATTATATCACACAAACTATCCTCTGTCAACCGCTTTTCCTACTAAATCATAACCCCTTGATTTAATAATCTTTACATCATAAAAATTGCCTACATCAAGCACAAAATCTGCCTTGAAATATACTAAAGTGTCAATGTCGGGCGCACTGAACTCCCCTCTTCCATAAAACAAATTCTTGTCAAAATCAATGCCCTCATACAATACCTTTATTGTTTTACCTATCAAATCATTATTAAATTCTTTAACATTATCCCTTTGAATAAGCGCCAATTCTTTTATTCTCTTTTTTGAAATTGCTGATTTAATCTGATTAGGTAAATTGCACGCAAGAGTCCCGTCTTGTGGTGAAAACTCAAAAAAACCTGCATGATTAAATTTAAAATCTTTTAAAAAATTTGCTAACTTTTCAAAATCATCATCTTGCTCATCAGGAAATCCCACCATAAAAGTAGTCCTTAAAGCAATATTCGGAACCACACTTCTCAATTTATCAATCATCCCTTTGATTAAATTACTGTCGCCTCGTCTATTCATTCTTTTTAGAATCTTGTCGCTAATATGCTGCAGCGGCATGTCTATATACTTGACAATTTTGTGGTTTGATTTAATCTCTTCTATTAGTATATCATCTATGTTTTCTATATAGCAATACATCAATCTTATCCACTCTACATCTGTTTTTGATAGCTCTTTAATTAATTGAACCAGCCGCCTTTCACCATATATATCTATCCCATAATTTGAAACATCTTGCGCCACTAAAATAATCTCTTTAACGCCTAAATTCACTAGATAATTTGTTTCTTTAACTAAGTCATCTATTGTTTCAGACTTATAGCGTCCCCTAATTGATGGAATAGTACAATATGAGCAAAGGTTGTCACAACCGTCCGATATTTTTAAATATGCATAATGACTAGGAGTAGTGAGAATCCTATTAGACAGTAAAATATTTCCATCATTGTTAATTTTTTGCAACACTTCACCACGCTTTATGTATAAATTCTCAATAATTTTTAAGATATCAGTATAATCATTTGTACCTAAGAATGCGTCAACTTCTTTTAACTCTTCTTTTAGTTCTTCTCTATATTTTTGACTTAAACATCCTGTCACTAATAATAACTCACAAGCACCGCTCTTTTTATATTCAGCCATACTTAATATTGTATCAATAGCCTCTTTTTTTGCAGAATCAATAAAAGCACAGGTGTTGATAATTATCACCTGCGCCTCATTTTCAGTTGTAATTACAAAATTTACACTAGACAACACACCAAGCATCTTTTCAGTATCTACTCTGTTTTTATCACAGCCTAATGACACTATAGCTAGTTTTTTCATAAATCAACTCCCTTAAAAATCAGTGCCAAAAACCTTTTCAAACATTTCTCTTGTAGCAAAAATTTCTCTAGGTTTAGTCGGTCGCATATCATCTTTAGAACCAATAAAACCAAGTTGCTCTAATTCATCCATTATCCTAGCGCCCCTTGCATAACCTAATTTATAGCGACGCTGCAAAAGTGAAGTAGATACAGCACCTGTCTCAATAATTTTGCGTGCAATTTCTTCTAAAAGCGGGTCAAACTCGTTTTCTTCATTATCATCTGAGCCAAACTCGTCTTCAATCTCTACCTCTTTTTCTTTTAATATAGCACCCGCCGCCTCATCAAAATACTCTGCTGAATTATTCTCACAAATAAATTTAACAATTTCTTCAACTTCTTCAGTAGTAACATATGCACCCTGAATCCTTTTAGGCTCTGGCGCATCAATAGGCGCATACAATAAATCACCCCTGCCAAGCAGCATTTCAGCACCTGTTTGGTCTAATATCGTTTTAGAGTCGGTACCATTTGATACTGCAAAAGCAATCCTTGATGGCAAATTAGCTTTAATTGTACCTGTGATTACATCAACTGAAGGTCTTTGAGTCGCTAAAATCATATTGATGCCTGCAGCTCTAGACAATTGAGAGATAGATAAAATAAGCTGCTCCATCTCTTTTTTATAGCCGCCCATCATTAAATCTGATAGCTCATCAACTACAATAACAATCCTTGGCATTTTAACAACCTCGCCTCTTTTAACAGCCTCGGATGCATTGTATTCTTGAATATTTTTGACTTTATGCGCTGACAAAATTTTATACCGCTCATACATTTCAGAAACAACCCACTTAAATGCATTGATTGCATGCTCACGCTCATTGATGATTTGATTTATCAAAAGATGAGGAAGATTTTGATAAAGCGGAAACTCTACTCTTTTTGGGTCAATCAAAATAAGACGCAAATCTGATGGACTTGATTTATAAATCATAGATACAATTAATGAATTTAAGCATGCACTTTTTCCGCTGCCTGTTGTGCCGGCAACTAATAAATGCGGCATTTTTTCTAGCGGACTAAATACTATATCACCTGCAATATCTTTACCTAAACAAAGCGTAACATTTGATGATGCTTTGCTAAATTCTTCAGATCCAATCAAGTCTTTTAGTGAAACTATACCAATTTCTTGATTAGGAACTTCAACACCCACAGCACGTTTTCCTGAGATAGGCGCTTCTATACGCACACCTTTTTTAGCCGCCAATTCATAAGCTATATCATCTGCAAAATTTAGAATTTTTTTAATAGAAATCCCCGCAGGCATAGTTAATTCATACCTTGTGACAGCAGGTCCTGGTGCAACAGAAGTAACTTGAACTTTTAAACCTAGTGATTGAAGCACCTTTTCTAATTTTTCTGCATTCAAAGCACTGTCACCACCATATAATGACGGGTCAGTTGAGTCTGCAGTTAATAAATCTAAAGGGGGTCTAGCATACTGAGCAATCTTTTTAGTTGATTTTGATGATAATTTTTCTTTATCAGACTTAATAGCATCATCAATATGAATTTGATTGACTGGAATTTTATGATTTACATTGCGCTTTGAAAATTCTTTAGGAGCCGAATTATGACCTTTTATATAAGAACCTGAATAATCTTCATCTTGGTTAAAGATAGCTGATTGCAATTGATTATCTTGCTTTTGTGCTGTTTTATACGGAGTAGTGCCATACTCTATAAAAGTTGATTTATTAATTTGCTCATTTTCATCATCTTGATTATCATCAAAATTATCTAAATAAATAGTGGAATCATTTTCATTGCTTTTATTTTTTAATTTTGACGCAAAAGATAAATCTATACTTTGTGTAGTAGTTTGTGTTTGAATACTTTGACTATCAATTTTATCTTCATCAGCATCATCATTATCTAAAAAATTAACCGCATCATTAATTATTTTTCTGGTGAAGGCAGGTTGTTTATTATCTTTATCTATTTGATTAGAAATAGTGACTAAAGTATTTTTTACATTTGATAAGATTTCTTTTTTTAACTTTGTTTCATTTTTTTGCTCATCTTCTTCATAAGCTGGTGCAACAAACTCTCTATCAATATTAGGAACAAAATTTGATTTTGTATATTCAAAGGTTTCTTCTTTGATACTTTGTGAAAAATTTTGCTCTTGATTTATTTCAATTTGACTAGGTTCTTGATTTATAATATCAATAAAATTCTCATTTAAATTTTCAATGCCTTGATCATTATAATATGGTGTAGGATCATTAGGTAAATCTAACGGAATAGCAGAAAACTGATTCTTTGTTATTTCAGAAGCAATAGTTTGCATAGCAGCATCACTATTAATTGCAGCAACATTATTGTCGCAATTAATAATATCAGCCTCATGTCTAATCTGCGGCTCTAAAGAAATTTTGCTTGCCAAAATGGCATTAGCTTTTTGCGTCAAATCATCAAAATTATTATCTTTATAATTTGCAGTATTTTCAATTGGATATTGATCTTGATAAATAATAACAGATGGCGGTGTTTCTTGTTTAGGCTGCTCTTTTTCAACAATCGACGCAATATACTTGCTATATTGTGCTGCATCAATTATGCTGCCTTCATCATTATAAAATGGCTGCTCATCAATAGGCGGTTGAAAAACAACCTCAGGCATGCTGATTGGCTGCTTTTCTCTTGCCTTTTTAAGCTTTGTTTCAGACTCTATTGGTTTATGAGCAATCTTGCTTTGCTTAGTAAACTCATCAATAAATATTTCTGTATCATATTCTCTAAAATCAGTGCTGCCTATAGTCATAGGCTCTGCTTGAATAATGCCCGTCATACTACCATTACGCAACAACTCCTTTTCAGAATTCATATTAGCCAAAAAGCGGTCTTTATCATCTTGACCGATTCTATTTTTATCACCTAAAAGCCTTTCTCTTGCTCTTTCTCTATCTCCTTCTATATCAATAGCTTGATGCTCTTCATTATTTTCTTTAATGAAACCAAATAAATCAGAAAAAGATTTTCCGCCTAAATTTCCGCTATTAGATCCGCCACCAGTATAATTATTGCTGTCAATCCTATCATACTCATCATCTATCGCACTAAAATCCCTATACTCACCGCTGATATTTTTAGATTTAGAATCAGTAGATTTAATGCGTCCGACATACAAGCCATAGTTAGTAACATTATCTAAATCAAATTGTCCATCACTTTGAATAATATATTCTTTGCTGCCTGTCTTTTTAATCCTAGTTTTATTATATTGACGCTTATTTTCAGCATTAGGCTTTTTATTCAGCTTGATAATATCTGTCGCTAAAAGACTAGCAAAAATTAAAAATAGTGCCACAAAAAATAAATACGCACCAACCACACTAATAGTTGATACTACAGTCATGGTAAAAAATGAAAAAATGACTCCGCCAATAGAAAAATTATCACTAAAATTATATGTTGCAGACAAATGCTCACCAAAAGATAAACTTAATAATGAATGAGTAGTAATAAGCTGCAAAATCATTAAGCCAAACACCGAAATTAAGCTGATAAAAATTGCTCTTCTTTTGCTGACAGCAAGACGGCGTCCTTTTAATTTTAATATTCCAAGTGCAGCTGTAGCCGAAAACAAGGCAAATGAGACAACTCCCAATATCCCTGTTAAAAAGTTTCTTACTCCGCTTCCTATCACGCTTAATGCAATAGGAAAAATAAGGCACACAAGAAAAAAAGCACTTATGATAATTAATACTATGCCTATAGCTTCTGATGAGCTTTTTTTCTTTTGTTTGCCGTTATTTTTTCGTCCAGGATTATTTAGCATTGGTACCCCTTAGTCTTCTCCTAAAGTTACTCTTTAGCATAACATGTCCATAAAAAAATTACAACTATTTTTAACACATTTTTTAAATTTCACATGAATTTCACAAATTAGCATTTGTTAAACAATTTACCAAGACGGTTTAGCATCAGGCTGCTTTCCTAAATATGCTAATGCTGGTTTTTTATCAAATAACTCTTTAGCAAAAGCCAACACATTTTCTATGCTTACTTTTTCAATCTCTTTCAATCTCTTTCTCATATCATATAATTCATTGCATAGCAATAATAATTTTCCAAAAGCAAACATCTGTGTTTGAACACTTTCTTGGGCAAATGCCATACTTGCTTTAAGCTGTGCCTTTGCCCTGTTAAACTCTTCGGTCGTTACACCTTTATTAATCAATAATTCAATTTCATCCTTTATAGAAGAAATCACTTTTTTTGTATTGTTTGCACTATAATTTATGCAAATATTGAATGAACCTAAATCGACATGCACACTTGGATGAGAATAAACACTATAGGCTAGACCTTGCCTTTCTCTAATGGATTGAAATAATCTGCTGCCCATTCCCCCGCCTAAAATGACTGACAATAGCGACTGAACAGCTGTCAATTGATGATTTAAGGCAATTGACGGAAAAGCAAGCATTAAATTTGATTGCTCATAATCATGAATTTGAACGCTGTCTTTTGCTATAAATTTATTAACAGCAGGCATAATTATTTTTTTAGTAGTTTTAATCTTATTAAGAAAATATTTTTTTATATATTCATCGGCTTTTTCTAAAGTAATATCACCTGCAAAAGCAACTGTAATGTTTTTAGAATGATAATAATCATTTATATAATCATCTATATAAGCTTTATCAAAAGCATTAATATGTTTGGTTGTCCCTATGATTGAACGTGCTAAGGGACCGTCATACAAAGCCTCTGCTAAATTCTCATAACATACATCTTCGGGATTATCTTTTATCATACCTATCTCTTCTATTACTACACCCTTTTCTCTATCAAGCTCTGTTTTATCAAATATAGAATCAAAGAAAATATGACTAAGTGCCTCAAAACATTTTTCAGCCACATCAGTTAATGCCTTAAAATGATAGCAAGTACAATCTTTTGAAGTAAAAGCATTAATACCTGCCCCCATCCCTTCAAATGTTGTTGCAATCTCAAATGCATTAAGCTTGTCCGTTCCTTTAAAAATCATATGTTCTAAAAAATGAGAAATACCATTGTTCTTAGCTGTCTCATTTTTAGAACCTGCATTAACAAATATACCTGCCGCTACTGAATAAGAAGGCAGCGACTCTACAACTAGTTTTAATCCATTTTCATAGTTAAGTACTTTCTGCATAATGTTTTTTTCCTTTATGTTGTTTGCAAAATTGCCTGCGATACCGTAGTCACATTAAATCTTTGTGACCTAATTGTGCTAATAATATTTGGCAATGCTTCTATTGTATGATGAGTTGGATGCAATGAAACAAAGTTTCCGCCGCCCAAATTTTCTGTTGCCCTATCATGAATCAAGTTTCTGTTTCTATCACGCCAATCAAATGTTTCAATCGTCGGAATAATAACTCTATAGCCTAAACCATTAGCCGCCTTAATTGTTGCATCCGAATAAAAACCCATTGGAGGACTAAACAATGTCATCTCAAAATTTAAGATATTATTAATAAGTCTATGATTAGCTTGAATATCTTCTCGTGATCTTGCTTGATTGACTTGTCTATGATCAATTTGAAAATAACCTAAATTACCAATTTCATGCCCATCAGCATAAATATTTAGCAGCAAGTCCTCATTATTAAATGCCCATAGCCCGCCAATGAAAAAGGTAGCAGTCACACCTTCTCGCCTTAATGCACTTAAAAGCGGTTCAATATGCTCACTACCCCAGCTAATATTAAACATTAATGCAACATTATGTTCACTCTCTCCCCTATCTAATGGGCGAGAAATTTGCCCCACAGCAATTACACCTGAAAAAATACTGACAACCAAAACCAAAATGGCAGCAAAAGACAGCACCGCATTAGTAATGATATTTTTTAATGAATATTTATTTTTTATAGCCATACTTGTCCTCATACTAAAATTACTAAATGTTTTAGTACATTGTATGAGAATAGCTGCTTTTAAATTACAAATAAATTATTATTTATATTTACAATTTAATTATTAGGCTTTATTGTACACTAAATTAACCAATACTTGATTTATCAATTGTCACTTGCAAACCCATGTTATTTATTATTCTCTTCTTTGTCTTCTTCTTCTAGAGCCAAATGCAACTCTTGCACCTAACAGCAAAAAGAAAATAAATCCAAATGCTGAAATAAATGTCGGCCATATAGCACCAAGAAAATCATTTGAAAAGATATACTCAAAATTTGCAGAAAAACCATCTAAGCCCGGCCACCAAAAAGTAAGCACAAAGAAAGCAGATGATAAAACTGCTAAAAGTATCATTCCTAAAGTTCTCATTATTTTTCTCCTCCAAGAAAATTTTTTATTTTTTATTAAAGTTTTTTAACCAATTTCAAGTCAACCCCTTTCATGCCTGTTTTTATAACTTCAACTTCAACCATGTCCCCAATATTTATAACATCAGTGACTTTTTCAACACGCTTGTTTGATAGCTTGCTGATATGAATCATTCCGTCTTTATTTGGAGTCAAATACACTTTAGCACCAAATTCACCACCACTTTCAGTAGTCATAATCCTTGTAACATTGCCAGTGAATTTTTCACCCACTTCAATATCTTTTAGGATAGACATGATAATTGATTTAGCATTTTCAATAGCATCTTTATCAGACGAGGCAATATAAACCGTTCCGTCTTCTTCAATGTCTATTTTGACACCAGTGTCTTCTATGATTTTGTTGATTGTCTTGCCGCCTTTACCGATTACCTCACCGATTTGGTCAGGCTCTATATTAAAGGAAACAATTTTTGGAGCATATTTAGATAACTCTGCCTTAGGCTCAGAGATTGTCTTATTCATCTTGTCCAAGATATGAAGGCGTCCCTTTCTTGCTTGTTCAAGTGCCTCAGTTAAAATAGCTTTATCAATCCCCTTTATCTTTATGTCCATTTGTATCGCACTTATACCTGTTTTTGTGCCAGCAACTTTAAAATCCATGTCTCCTAAAAAGTCTTCTAACCCTTGAATATCTGAAAGAATTGCAGTTTTACCAGTTTTTTCATCTTGAATCAGCCCCATAGCAATGCCGGCAACTGGTGCTTTAATAGGCACACCTGCGTCCATTAATGCTAATGTAGAACCGCATACACTTGCCATTGAAGTTGAACCATTTGAAGATAAAATTTCAGAAACCATACGGATTGCATAAGGAAAGTCAGCCTCTGACGGAATAACTGTCTCTAATGCTCGTTCTGCCAATGCACCATGACCAATCTCACGACGCCCTGGCGCACGCATAGGTCTAGCCTCCCCTACAGAATATGGCGGAAAATTGTATTGGTGCATATATCTTTTATAGGTTTCTTCATCAAGATTATCCAATTTTTGCACATCACCGATAGTACCAAGCGTACAAGTAGTCAAAGTTTGAGATTGACCCCTTGTGAAAACACCCGTACCATGAACCCTAGGCAGCACACTAATTTCAGACCAAATTTGTCTAATCTCATCCGTTTTTCTTCCGTCCGGTCTAAATCCGTCATGAGTAATTTTTCGTCTGACTATCTCTTTTGTAATGTTATACAATACATCTTTTACTTCTCTAGTATTGTCTGGATAAACTTTTGCAAAATGTTCTAAAATTCCTTTCTCAGCTTCATCTTGTGCAATTTGCCTTTTTTCTCTATCAGTTTCTTTTAAAGCTTTTTCAATTAATTTTTCAGAATATTTTCTTACTTCTTTGTCTATTTTTTCATCAATTTTATAAAACTCCATCGCACGCTTAGGCTTGCCTACAGCTTTTACAATGGTTTCAATAAACTTGACTTGGCGTTTAATTTCCTCATGTCCAAACATGATTGCATCAAGCATCTCTTTTTCAGTCACCAAATCAGCCCCTGCTTCAACCATCATTATTGCATCTTTAGTACCGCTAACTACCAAATGCAACTTAGAAGTAGCCCTTTGCACTGTATCTGGATTGATGATGAATTTATCATTAATAAGACCCACGACTACCGACCCTGTTGGTCCTAAAAACGGAATATCTGATATTGACAATGCAATTGACGAGCCTAGCATGCCAAAAACTTCTGGCGCTATGTCAACATCAACTGACAATGCAGTTGAAACTATTGCAACATCATTAAACATGCCTTTTGGGAATAATGGTCTAAGCGGACGGTCAATTAATCTTGATGTCAAAATAGCCTTGTCTGACGCCCTGCCCTCACGTTTTTTAAATCCGCCAGGTATACGACCCACCGCATACATTTTCTCTTCAAAGTCAACAGCCAACGGAAAAAAGTCTAATCCTGGTCTTGGAGCACTTGCCATCGCAACATTAGTCATGACTACTGTATCGCCGCATCTAATAAGACATGAGCCGCTTGAAAGTTCTGCATATTTACCAATTTCGACAACCACTTCACGACCACCGATTTCGGTCTTAAATATTTTTGCTTCTTGCATTTCTTCTCCCTTTGTTTTTCAATAGAAGATTATTTTCTAATCTCTAATTTAATTAAAATTGCCCTATATCTTTCAATATCAATATCTTTTAAATAGTTTAATAGTGAGCGGCGTGATCCTACCATCTGAAATAATCCACGTCTAGAGTGGTGGTCTTTTGCATGTGTTTTTAAATGCTCTGTCAGGTGGTTAATCCTAAAAGTCAAAAGTGCAATTTGCACCTCGGGGCTTCCTGTGTCACCCGCTTGTCTTGCGTGCTCTGCAATGATTTTTGCTTTGATTTCTTTGTTCATTTTTTTGTTTCTCCTTAAAATTTGATCCACCTAAATCTAAGTAACTGCCTTGGAGTTGATTGGCAAAAACCTAGAATAAGGTATTTTAATAACCTATTCTATCATACTGTAAAATTTTTGTAAACTATTTTTGTGCAATTTTAAAAATAAATTTTAATATCCAATAAGATGGGATTTAAACTCCTCACCTTTAGATAAAGAAGAGATCCTTACAGGATGACAAAAATTTAATTGGTCTATTAAGTGCAAGTGCTGTTCCGCTTAAACCAAACTTATGTCATCATACTTTCCCCCACTATGCTGCAAGATTACTTTGCAAAAATATTATATTTTCTCTCTTGCAAAATAGTGCTGCTTTCACTATGCCCTGACAATACTTGATAATCTTTATCTAAACTTAAAAGACTTTTAACACTGTCTCTAAGCGTCTTTTCACACCCGCCATAAAAATCAGAGCGCCCCACCGTACCTTTAAACAGAGTGTCCCCTGTAAACAAATAATCGCCAATCAAAAAACAAACTCCGCCCTTTGTGTGTCCTGGAGCATTAATAATTTTGACCTTGATGTCACCAAATTTATAGCTGTCTTTATCAATAAATGTGGGCTTAAAGCAAACAAACCCATCTTTTAGCTTAAGTCCAAAAAAGTTGTTTTTAGGCAATTCAAAATCTTCTTCAGTTATATAAACTTGTATTCCTCTATCACTAAAATCCTTAGCAGCATGCACATGATCAGGATGACCGTGTGTCAATAGCACCGCCTCTATTTTTAATCCTTCCTTCTCTGTATATTCAAAAATAGGCTGTGAATCAAATCCTGCATCAATGATTATACAAGACTCACCCTCACTCACTATATAGCAATTGCATGAATTATAATCTGATACTATCACTTGTATTTTCATTTTTAGTTGTCTCCTTTTTAATCTAAGCGTTTTATTATCTTCCCCTATACACTTTATCCACATTAGGCAGCGCCGTTATTTTATCAATCAAAGGTTTTATTTGTGAGGCATCTGATAAATCTACTCTGATAACAATAATTCCTGTATTTTTTTTATCTATCCTTGCATTAAGGCTTTGAATAAACAGATTCTCCCTTGCAATCAAATTAGTAATTGACGCAAGCATACCAGCATTATTGCTTGTTTGAATATGCAGTGATACACCAAAAGACGCTGTCCTAAACTCTACCCAATGCGCTTGTGCCAATCTTCCAGTTTCAACAACTTTAACATTCTCACAATCCTTTCTATGCACACTTGCCTTTTGCCTTGCAACCACCCCTATAATATCATCTCCAGGCACAGGCTCACAACACCTTGCAATTTTAATCATAAGATTTTCAGCGCCCATTACTATCACTGCACCGTCTCCGCTGCCTATCCTAGATTTTTTTTCTTTAGAGCTTGCAGCCTGTTCAGACCCCTGTTTCTTTTTATAAAGATCTACAAATTTAAGTAGAATTTGCTTTGGGGTATACTCATTGCATCCAATAGAAGCATACATGTCATCTATACTAGACAGCATAAAGTACTGCAAAATTATATCCACCCATTTTTTTTCTAATAAATCATCTAAATTATAGTTTTGCAATGCTGCCTCGTGCGCTAAAGCCTCTCTTCCTCTTTTTATATTTTCATCCTTAATGCCTTTTTTAAAGTATGCTTTTATTTTAGATTTTGCTCCAGAGGTTTTGACAAACTTAAGCCATTCTCTTTTAGGAGCAGCTGTGTCCGATGTAATAATCTCTACATAATCACCTGATTGCAGTTTTGTATCTAAAGAGACTACTTTGTTATTGACCTTAGCTCCTATGCAGGTATCCCCTATTTGAGAGTGAACATTATATGCAAAGTCTATAGGAGTAGAACCTAAAGACATTGATTTAACAGCACCTTTAGGGGTAAAAATAAAAACTTGGTCACTATATAAATCAATTTTTAGTGACTCATAAAATTCTTGCGGAGATTCTTCTATGCCTGTTTCTATCATGTCTCTTAGCCATGATATTTTGTTGTCTAAATCGCTAGCTTGTTCTATGTTTTCTTTATATTTCCAATGAGCAGCAATACCATACTCTGCAACTTTATGCATATCAAAAGTGCGGATTTGTATTTCAAAAGGCATACCATATGATGACATAACAGAAGTGTGAATAGATTGATATTTGTTGGGTTTTGGGATAGATATATAGTCTTTGAACCTGCCAGGGATAGGCCGCCAAACAGTATGAATCATACCTAAGACTTCATAACAGTCTTTAACTGAAGGCACAATCACTCTAATTGCTGTCAGATCATAAATTTGCTCTAGTGTGATGCCATGTTTTTGCATTTTTTTATAAATAGAAAAAAAGTGTTTTGGACGGCCGCTAACTTCACCCTTAAGATTTAATTGATTAAGGATTTGCTTTAATTTAAAACACAGACTTTCAACAATATTTTCTCTTTTTTCAATATGCAGCGGGATTTTTTGTATAAAATTTGCATATAAATCTGAGTGAAAAACTTTAAAACAAAGATCTTCTAATTCACACTTTATATAAGATAAACCTAGACGAGAAGCTAATGGAGTATATATTTCTAAAGTTTCTCTTGCGATTAATTTTTGCTTTTTTTCTTTAATGAATTCTATGGTGCGCATATTGTGAAGTCTATCCGCCAGTTTTATTAAGATTACCCTAATATCCTTTGCCATGGCAAAAAGCATACGCCTAAAATTTTCTGCCGCTTGCTCTTCTTGCGAGGCAAAAGTTAGTTTTGATAATTTAGTAACACCACTTACTAATTCAAAAATTTCTTGTCCGAATTTTTTTATAATATCAACATCACTAGCTTTTGTATCCTCAATTACATCATGCAATAGTGCCGCTGCAATTGTAGCCGCATCTAATCCTAAATCAATTAGAATATTTGCAACTGCTATAGGATGAATTATATAATCCTCACCAGAGGCACGCTTTTGGGTCTTATGCATTTTTTTTGCATAGCTAAAAGCAGAGGATATCAAACTCCTTGCTTTTTCATCAAATATTTCTTTGTATTTTGGATTTAGTACAATCATATTAATTTTCAAGTTTATTTATTAGTTGTCTATAAATTTTAGACTGCTCAAGTTCTACTTTAGTTTCATCATTTGTGCTTATAGAAAATCCTTTTTCTTTATTAATATTTAGCAAATTAAGATCAATAAATATGGTGAGTGACAATATAAATTGTTTTAGGCAAATATCTTCTTTAAGACGAAGTTTATTAAAATAATCTTGTAAAGAATTAGATAATATGCCGCTAGAGCTCTTTATTAGCCTAAAATAAGTCCTTAGCATGTCTTTAGATAAATCGACACCACTGATTAGCTGCCTAAAATTATCAACTAAAGGAATAAAAATTTGAGCATTAGTTCTTTTTTTGATAAACGAAATCACCCCTTCATTTGGCGGAGAATCTAAAAATACTATCCTATTATAAAACGATAAAATTAGTTCATCATTAAATTCAGGAGACACAATAATGCGATTAAAATTGTTTTTTGTTAATGGTTTTATATATTCTTTTAATATGATAAAATCTTTATACTTGTCAAGAAAATTATTATAAGATATGCTAGACGCCGCAATAAAGAGAGTACCGTATATTGAAATAGGCGCAAAATTAGATAAATCCGTATAAGTGTTAAAGCTAGATTCACCCTCACTTTTAAAATTAAGCATTTTAAAAAAACTGCTTATGGCCAATTCATCATTAATATATAATTCATTAGTTAAACATTGTCTTAAAATTCCGCTTGGCTTGCCTCTATACGTATCCTCTTTCAATTCTAAAATCAACTCTTTTTTGCCTTCACCATGCAATAAATAATTTTTATCTGCATAAGAAAATGCAATAATACTAAAGCCTTTTTGTGTATTAATAACAGTGTGCGCACCGCCTTTAATTTGCTCTAATTTTAACTTATCTACAATCAGCTTAAATAATGGTCTAGAGTTGCTGTGACCAAATGGTTCTAATAAATCAAGGGCTTTAATCAATTCATTGTCAATCTCTTCTTCTAAAATATCAATATCATATGCGATTTGCGGCATAAAAATATTATCATCAAGTTTATTAAAATACTCTTGCAGCTGCAATTTAAAATTAGGAATATCTTTTTCATAAATAGAAAAACCCGCCGCCTGAGTATGTCCGCCGTATTCTATCAAATGTTTCTCTACACTAAAAAGTGCATCATAAATATTGATACCACCGCTGCTTCTTGCCGTACCTTTATAGCAATCTCCCGATTTTGACATTATGATTACAGGACGATTAAATTCACCGCATAGCTTTGCAGCAACGATTCCAGTAATCCCCTTTTCAAAAGCATCACTATATAAAATAATACTTTTTTGTTTATAAAGTTTTTCTTCTTCAAGCTGCTTAACTGCATCTAAATAAAGATTCTCACACAGCTGTTTTCTTTTATAATTATCAGTCTCTAATTCTTTAATTAAATCTAATGCCCTCTTTAAAGAACCAGTATCTAAAAGCTCAAAAGCACGTCTTGCATCCCCCATACGACCAGCTGCATTTAATCTAGGAGCAATTTTAAAAGCAATGTCTGTTGATGTTAAATTCTTTAAGCCAAGCGCCAAAAGCATTGCTTTTAAGCCAACCGATTTTGTGTTTTCAATTTGCTTTAAGCCTAGTTTGACTATAGCACGATTTTCATCTAATAAAGGAACCAAATCAGCAATAGTTGCAATTGTAGCAAGGTCAGTATAAGATTTTGAATCTATCTCACCTACAAAGCTTGACACAAGCTTTAAGGCTACACCAGCACCGCATAATTCTTTAAAAGGATAACTGCAATCATGTTGTTTTGGGTTTATGACAATGCAATTAGGAATCTTTTCAGGCGGCTGATGATGATCAGTTATAATAATATCTATACCTAAATCCATAACAAACTCAACCTCTTCAAAGCAAGAAATCCCACAATCACAAGTTAAAATTAAATCAGGATTAATTTCCTCAATTAACAACTCTAATGTTTTTATATTAAGCCCATAACCATCACTATCTCTTGACGGAATATGTACTTGATAATTTGCATTTTTTGAAGCAAAAAAGCGTGATAAAATAGCAGCAGAACACACTCCATCAGCATCATAATCGCTATAAATTAATATTTTCTCTTGATAACTAATAGCCTTTTCTATTCTTGCCTTAGCCTCAAGCATACCTTTTAATAAAAATGGGTCATATAATTTTGTTTCATTTGATATAAAATTTTGAATCGCCGTCTCACTATCAATCCCACGCAAAAACAATAGCTCTACAATCTTTCTAGGCAAATTAATGTTTTTTGATATATTATCTATTTGATTTTGCACTAAGCTTTTTTTCATAATAATGGTTAATGATTCTTAAGTTTGAAACCAACTCCTATATTCACAAAAAGCCTTTTGCGTGATTAGACACAAAAGGCCTTTTGAACTTTTTTTAAAGATTATTCTTCATTAATTGCCATTTGAGGCTGTGGCGGCATAATCATAGAATCAACAGACACAACTACTTTAGGCTTATCATCTATTGTTTGTTTTCTTATCCCTTTTCTAGGCTCAAGATTATTTTTTCTAATAATTGACCAAATTGACGGAGCAAGACAAGTTGAAGAGAAAAGACCGGCTAAAAATCCGATAGTAATAGGAAGTGAGAAAGCAACCATGTCAGTAATCCCACCAATCGCCGTGACAATCGCCATCATAGCAATCATAATAATAGTTGTCACTGTTGTGCTAATATTTCTGCCAAGAGTTTCAACAACTGACTTATTTGCAATTTCATTTGCCGTCACATTTTTGTTTTTTGCAAACATCATACTCCTATTTTCTCTAATTCTATCAAATATAATAATGGAGTTATTTATTGAATAGGCAAGGACAGTTATGATTATGGCTATAAATGTAGAACTTATCTCAATATTGAATATGATAATGAAAGCAAACATGATTATCATATCATGAACAAGTGCTACAATAATTGCAATACCAGAGGCAAATTCAAACCTAATAATAATATAACCAAGCATGAAAACCAATGCCCATAAAACTGCAGCAATCGCACTAATAATGAGTGCACTAGACACTGTACCTGATACTGCCGCATGCGGAACAGCTTGACCAAAGAAAGGATTTGCAATAGTTAAAGCATTTATTAAATCCGCTGTTTCTACAGTCCCAGTATAATTAAATACTAATCTAGTATAACTGCCGTTCACTGACACAGCTTCAACTGAACCAGGCACAAAACCAATGCCAGCCTCTCTTAGCATTTGTTCAAAGAATCCCCTTTGTGCATGTGCTAATATGGGCATATTATAAGTTGCCCATACTTGATTGCCAGTATGCGTAGATACAACAGGCACAGCTCTTCCAAACATACTATTAAGATGATCTGCCAATTGGTCAGTAACATCCTCCATCCAATCTGCTTCATACGCTGTAGGTATCGCCCTAGGCGCTCTAAATTGTACCCTTATAGTCAATTCACCAACAGCACCAAGTGTAGTAATATCTCGCCTATTTATATTGACAGTATGATGTTCACCATCAAAATAAAATTCTTCAGTTGATAAAAAATTGTAAACATTATCTATATGACCATCTATATTGTTTTCATTAATAGAATTACCTGCATTAATTTGAATAACATGCCCGCCAGTGAAGTCCATACTCAAATTAACAGCACTGCCTCTAACTGGCCACCAAATAAATGCAAATATAATTGCAAGCAATATAATGCCTAGCGGAATAAAGAAAAATATTTTTTTCTTTTCAACTAGTTTTATATCTTTTTGCAAAAGATTATCTAATGATAGCTTACGCATTGACTGCACCCCCTTCTAGTCTGTCTTTTCTTTCTTGCTCTTCTTTTTCTTTTCTTTCTTTTTTAAGTCTAGCCTCACTTTCAATTTGAGAGCTAACTAGCGCTGAATTTTGATCAGCAGTTAGTTCCTCATAGCCTTTGCCACGCTTTAAATTATATAAATTAGGATTTTTATGATTTAATCCTATAAATATACTGTTCATCCATCTTGTTATTACTAATGATGCAAATGCCTCTAACACAATACCTAATAGCAACGTAATAGCAAAGCCTTGAACTGGACCAGTACCAAAGATAAACAATACTATACCCGCAATAATAGTCGTAATATTGGCATCTAAAATAGGTCTGACTGACCTTCTATAGCCATAGTACGCTGCAGATTTTATAGATTTACCATTTCTATATTCATCTTTAATACGCTCTATGATAATGATATTACCGTCAATCGCTATACCTATGGCAAGCAGAACGCCCGCAATTCCAGGCAGTGTCAACTGCACCCATGGGAACATAGCCATAATCATAATATAGCTCACAGTAAAAATTAACAGCGTAAGCGAAGCCGCCACACCAAACATTCTATAAAGATAAATTAACACACCCATTACAAGCAAGATACCAATGATACCAGCAATGATACCATATCTTAATGCATCTTGTCCCAAAGTAGCAGATACAGTAGTCACTTCAAGTCTTTCTAATAATAGCGGCAATCTTCCTGCATTGATTTGCCCTGCTAATTCATTAGATCGTTCAGCAGTGCCCATACCTGTCACTACAGCTTGTCCTGTAGTAATATGAGAAGATATCCTTGGACTAGATATAAGCGTTTCGATTGCGTCATCACCTTGACCCATAACTGTCCAAATTTCAATCACTTCATCAATATGCTGAGTAGCATTGGCAAATGCCCTTGCACCATACGGAGTAAAAACAAGATTTACTACATGATCAGCCAATTGCATACCAGCATGTGCTGAAACAATGTCACCACCAGTAATGATAGTTTCATTTCTAAAGCGAAACTCAATTTGAGCAGGCTCACCTAATATACGCAGTATTTCTGACGGATCATCAATATCCGGAACAGATACCCGCAGATTGCTAGCACCCTCTCTTTGGATAGTAGCCTCAGTAAACCCTTGACTCATTAATGAGCCTTGAAGTGAGGCAATCGTGCCAGGCATTAGGTTTTCTAAAGTGTCATCAGCACCTTCAGGCAGATGCGCACGATAAACAGCCGCTACACCACCGCTTAAGTCTAAACCTAGGCGAATATTGCTGCCAAATGATGTCCACGTAAATTGACCAAACCTCATTGGCACAAAGCTAAAAATAAAGGCAGTTATTAAAAATGCACCTATTATGACTAGCTGGATTATGCTTCTTCGTTTTTTCATTATGTCCTCGTTTGTTGTTCTTGTATAAAGCAATTATTGCCAAAATTAAAAAAAATATTACTGCAAAAATTACAAAAATTAGCAAATTGACAGTTTATTATATAACAGTTGCCGCATCAAGTCAAATAAAATCAATAGTAATTTAGAAAGTTTTTATAATGATAAACTACCTATCATCAAATATATTTATCAATAATTCTAAACTTAACTGCAAATTACTTTAAGTGCAATTGCACACTCTATCCTTTTTTTCATTAACTCACATGATATTTTATGCGCTGCATTTATGTTTCCGCCAAATTCTAAATTGTTTGCATTGCAGCCGCCGCTGCAAAAATATTTTGCAAAACAATTATTGCAATGCGGCTTTGTTAATAGATTGCTCTTTTGAAAATAATAAGATATTTCTTTATTTTTAATACCAGACTCTATATCTCCCATCCTATATTCTTTCATCCCGTCAAACCTATGACATGGATATATGCTGCCATCCACTGACACACACAAATATTCTCCGCCCACACCACAGCCGCTCAATCTCTTTTTTAAACACGGTCCGCCTTTTAAATCAATATTAAAATGAAAGAAATTAAATGCTTTGTCTGTCCCTTTTCTTTTTTGATACTCTGCCGCCAATATCTCATATTGATTTAATAATATAGGCAAATGCTCTTCTTTTATAGCTAGTGGGTGGTTATCTGGCAAGACTACTGGCTCTAGAGAGATTTGATCAAATCCTAAATCAGCTAATGCAATTACATCTTTAGAAAAATCTAAGTTGTTAGCAGTAAAAGTGCCTCTTATATAATAACTGGTTTGTCTTTTTTTCTTAAGGACAAGTGCATTTTTTACTACTTTAGAAAATGTCACGCCACCTTTTAAATCAGGTCTTGCTTTATTATGAATATTTTCCCGTCCGTCAATACTAATCACAACATTATGCATCTCTTTATTAAAATAATCAATCATCTCTTCAGTTAAGTTTAAAGCATTTGTAGTGACAGTAAATTTAAAATTTTTATTGTATAGCTTTTCTTGCTCTCTTCCATAAGCAACCGCATCTTTAATTGTCTGATAATTTAATAATGGTTCACCACCAAAAAAATCTATCTCTAAATTGTACCTATTGCCACTATTTTTAATTAAAAAATCTATGCAAGCTTTAGCTGTTGCAAGCGACATATTTTTTGAAGTAGTTTCTTTTGAGTGATAGTCGCCTCCGCCTGCAAAACAATAACTGCATGCTAAATTGCATTTATGAGAAATATTAACACATAACGCCTTAACTTGATCTATAGGAGTACTTTCAAAATTAAAATTCGATTCAGAAAATAATGATCCTCTTTTAATAAACTCATCAATTTCTAATTTAGCTTCATCAATTTGCGCTTTAGCATAAGACGCCAAAAAATCCCCTATATCTAGGGAATTTTTTTGCTCTATCAATGCTTTTGTTAAACTATCTATCTCAAAGCAAGAACCGCTTTCAACATCAATAGCAAAATCTTTATAAAGACATGAAAAAGTGTGTACCATTTTAATCTTGCTTAATCTCTTTATTGTTTATCCTAATTTCTTTTAAACATTCTTGATTGCCCACTGTACAACTTGTTTTGCATGCAGATTGACAAGAGGTTTGACATTCCCCACAACCTGAATGTCTATCATTATTAATAACTGTTTCAATAGCCTTTTTGATATGTTTCATTTAATTATCTCCTTTAAAATATTTTAATAGATAATTAAAAAAAAATCAAGCGTTTTGAATGTCAATTTCAATACAACTTTCATATAATCAAATAAAAAAGTATCCTTCGGACACTTCGGACGTCTTGCATTGACGCCCCTTTTTTGTCATAGCAACTTTCTCTCTAGGAAATTTTTCCTAGAGCATAAAAGACTAGAGTTGTTAAATATAATTCAACAACTCTAGAAAAGAAAGATAAATTATTTAATATGTAATTGTGATTTAAGAAATTCTTTTTGCAGCTTTTTTATCACATCTATACATGTAATTTTAGAGAGCATTATTCATGACAAGCAAAATAAACTATTTAAAGTCACGCTATAGAATTATCAATGCCAGCACAGCACTTATCAATGTTTAATTTTACCGATGCAGAACAACAAAAAATAATTAAATCACTTCATGTTTAGATTTTCTTAAATTCACACAAATAATTCCGCATACTAGACCTGTTATTGCTCCAAACGCAATATCATTTAATAAAGATAGAGTAAATCTAAAGCCTTCTGAATCCATAAGTGAAAACACAACAAAAGTAATCATTGTATAAAGAATACCAAAAATGATTCCCCTTATCCAACCATTTTTAGGCAGCCTAAAAACAATAATAGCCGCAGCCAAAATGCTTATACCTTTTATTATTTGAATTATGATAGGCATTGTTGTAGTGGGAATATTAGTAGAAACTATAATAGCAGCAAAAATTAAAATAAGCACAAGTGAAATAATTAAAGCAATGATGATAGCTTTAAACATTTCTAATGAATAGCTGGTATTTTTCTTTTTTGTTTTTTTCATGAGTAATAAAATCCTCCTAGTACTTTATTTGTATGCGGGAATTTTTATTTTATGAATAAAAAAGAAATTAATGCTCAAAACCCATCCTTACAAAATTTCTTAATAGCAGAGAAAATAAAATTACAAGATTTTTTCAATCAAATATTAGTAGAGGCAGATAGCAAGCAATGCAAGATTCTTAATTAGTAATGAGATTATTTAGCATGCTGAACTCACGAAAACCTCTTGAGTGATTGTCATAATGCAAAATATATTTTTATAAGGAGAGATACTTACGGTATGACAAAAAATTAAAACTATTCACTAAACACAAAAACTGCTCCGCTTTAATCTAATCTTGTCATGCCTTAAAGCATCCCGCTCCTTAAATTTTTTACCCGCCCTGCTAATTCAATTTTATCATCCCGTAAAGATTTTTCCTTTATTTTTTGTCACACCATGCACACACTTTGAGTCCAGTATTACTAAAGCATCTCTTCCTATTCTCCTAATCCCAAAATCTACCCTTGTTTTGAGCAGTTTTTTTGAGCTAGTTTTTCCTTTAATATCACTAGTTTTTCTTAAAATATAAAAAAAGGTGTGCTAAAGCCCACTTCCCTCACTTAGAGGTTCGGCTTTTTTGAGTTAGCTATCCTTTTCACGCAGACGTTTTTTCCTATACTAGAACAAAAAGTGCCCTTAGGGCACATAAGCCCGTGCTATGAGGTCTTCGCGGGCTTGCGCCTTGCGGCACTTCGGCATCTTGCATTTGCGCACTTTTTGTTGATGCTAGCAGCCTTCCTTCACATCGA
>Ga0131853_10001582_pt1 | contig 40643 bp, 28 predicted proteins | sample TergutLab28metaG_FD_92764 | JGI IMG/M metagenome (GOLD analysis project Ga0131853, IMG submission 92764) | Labiotermes labralis P1 segment gut microbial communities from Petit-Saut dam, French Guiana - Lab288 P1 (version 2) (version 2) | ecosystem: Host-associated > Arthropoda: Insects >...
CCAACTTAATGCAGTGGATTTATTCCTGGAAAAGCCATATAAGGCAAATTTAGAGTTCACAGAGACTATTATAACATGTATTCTAATGTAAAAGGGCCTTAGGCCCCAACCACAAGAAACCCCAAGGTACCCAAATAATTTTCAAAAACATCCCATTGAGTTATTATAACTTGGGAGGAATGCTGCTAATATCCTCCCAAGTATTTTTTATATATTATGTATTACATGAAGATTGCCAGGTAAGCCAAAATATGTCATAATGAATAAAAAATTCTGAAAGCAATAAAAATTTAGTTGTGTTATTTCAGTGCAGTTCATGGACAACTTGTTGGGTCTGACTGAGTAATCTTATAATAACTGAGTAATGAGATGTCTTAGTAGCAAAATAATTTTAACTTATAAAACAAAAATAACAGCACAAACAGTAGCACGTTTTGAAATTAAATAAATATTAGTAAAGTTTTATTCAAAATAAATGAAATTAACTTTAAAAGCAAAGCATCATGAAAATGGTTACAGTACACTGCTTAACTGCCTGTACAGTAGCTCCATTCTTGTGTTCTAAAATGACTGGCCTTAATCCATGCTTTTAGTGCAACGGTTCATTTCTCCAAAGAAACGGACATACTGAAGCTACAAATTCTTGAAGGGTAAATGCTTACAGTTACCATCACACAAGCTTGGAACAAACCATCCTAGTTGCGCTGAATATTAAAGATGGCATATATTATTTGTAACCTTCACCACCAATCTATGTATGAATCTTGCATCACCCATGTTCCCCAGTTCCTACATCACACAGCAGATAAATCAGTCTTTCTATATCCACACACAGTATGAGGCACAGTTGAATGATGAACTGTAAGGAGTTTTAAGCTACACTCCCCAGCAGTGTTGCTGCTCAGGTGATACTTAGTAGATCTAAATTGCAAGGGACTTTTCTCCTATCTAAAACAAATGCAGCAGATGGCATCTGCTTCCAGAAGACCCCTGTTTCAGTCACTTTAAAAAATAAATTTGCTGGAAGATGCTCCACAATAACAACTTCACATAATTCTCTGAGATTATTTTTCCACTATCTCCATGTCTGCACTGACCGAATGTTTACTTATTCCAAGGTTATGCAATTTAGATCACCTCCCGACATGACCAAGTTATTATTTATTTGCCGCGGAAGTCTCCTCAGCTGAGTCATCACCACATTGTTGTTTTAAGTCCTTCTGTTTAAGAATTGCAATGCACTATGGGTGAACTGGTTCATAATTTATATTGCACTTACTAGCTGCATCTACAATGTACATAACAAATTGCAGGATATTTTTAAACTGCACTGTAAAAAATCCACATTTGTTTGAATTAGCTAAGTTGGAGAGGAAAGTGGGGAGAGTCATCTCTGTTAATAGCACAAATTTTTTGTTCTGTAAATATATATTTGGACTAGTACAGTGAAACCCTTTCACTTGAGAGACCATTATCATTACAATTGGTAGTCTACAGGCCATAATCTGATCACAGCAAATTCCTGATCAATGCAGGTATGCTTATGCAGATAGTTACCTTCAAACTGTAATAACTCAGGTGCCAGGTCAATCCAGTGCTACTGGCACTGTCGATTATGAAATGTACAATTTTTGAAGGTGGTATGTCATGAGATGACTATGGTATACAAACATATAGCAACATAATAAAAAAAGCATAAAATTATATTTGTGCCAACAAATTTATGGTACATTTGAGAACTGCACTTCTCTGGGCTATTACATAGCAAGTAGTGGTAATTTCTTACTTACATTTCAGGACAACCTATCAGTCCCATCATCAACAGAGAAACCTCGAAAATGGGACAGATAGGTTCTCCTGAAACATCGGTAAGAAATTACCACTACTCACTGCATAATAGCCCAACAAAGCGCAGTTCTTATCTAAATTGTAACAAAAGCTTGTAATTATGGTGTACTTATTTATAATGCACTTAATATTTAATTTAAAATGAACAAATTATTTGCTAAATCTGGAACATGCGAATTCATGCCCAACAAGCTCTAAATCTTCACATGTTCACACATTTCATGATGACCCTATTAATTCATGGGCCTCAATTAAACCCTTAGCTTCCAGCAGCATAAATAACATTAACAGAAGGACTGAAAAGGACAGTGTACTGGAAACACTCCAGATTCATCTTGTTGAGGCACCTGGTTAGAATATCATCTAGCACACCAAACATGCTGATTGAGTTTCTTCATGCTCTTCCTCAGTCCTTCCAAGATTATGCCACAAATGCTTCCTTCCATATCCTTTCCATTCATTAATCAGCACACTAATGAATTCAGTATATTCTTATATACTGAGAGCATCATGAAATATACCACAAAAGCAATCAACAGAAGTATTCATTATTATTATCATCCATAGGCACATAATTTAAAGTTAAATGTGAAATTTAACCCTTTGCCGCTAATGGACAACTACTGCCACAATGAAGTGGAATTCTGAGAAAGCCAAATGATAACTACAGTCATCAGACAATAACATGCAAAGGAATGGGTGGTCCATTTAAATCCTGGTCTTTTGCAAAGCACACTGGGCATTTACCTCCAGCCCTAAAGGGTTGATACACTCTGTTTACCTTTTCTTCTTTTCATATACATTACTGGCATGTCTCGTTTTACGCCAGGGTTACATTCCTGAAAAACATCACTAAAATTGATATCACGCTAATTGAACACAAAATTCCCATTTAAAACAGTGTATTGCCTGGGGTTAGGGGATTAACAACCTCACCCTGTATAGTGTATAGCTACTCAGCTAGTGGACATATGAATCATTGGGTATATATGTACTATATATTCCTGTACAGTATGCATACATTTCACAATTAATTGTTTATTTATTGATTCCTAATGCCATAAAAATGCCAGACTCAAATCCATACTTTTGGTATGGTTTATTCCTATAGGACTCGGGTAGTCTTGCTACACAAATAAACACTCCCTGTTTCAGAATGTTGGTATTTATGTTATCTAAACATTTAGCACTTTCTTTAATTCTCAGCATTATCACAAACTGTACATACGCTACTATGAGCAAGTCTAACATTACAGCGTACGTCAACAAATAATTCACCTTTTTCAAGTCACCTTATTACATATAATTGCTCTTCAATACCGATTGTCTTTCGGTGACTTTTCACTTGGATTGCACTAGCTGATGTAGATTCACATTTCTCACTCATGATGGGAACACAAGCCAACGCTGCTGATGAGAAAACTAAATGAGTTGTGTAATTATATCACCAATATGACCCATACATGTGACTAGTGGTGTGACCATGAGATCATTTTCTGCTAGCCTCCTATAGAAAAACAGCACAGCCACAGATCGTCCATGCAAAATCTTGTTAAACTAAAAATTATCACATATATTCAAAAAGTGGTGTAAATTTTCCAGTTGTGTGAAAGTGAACCTGCACAAAAGAAACGTAAAACGAGACCTGCCTGTATACAGTGGTGTATTCTTCTGCATGTGTAATCATGCATCTGTGCCTTAATGGCAAACTTTACAGGGGCATGTGCACATACCCCTATTTAACCCTTAGTACTGAACTTCTCAAATGCAGAGTTATTAACATCATTCTCAAGGAACCTAAGTCCTGTACTGGGTAAGGGTCCACTGTACTTCTCTTGTACACTGAATCTGTGATATGCTATGAAGAAAATAATTCCATATTTAACTGAAACATATCACAAAATTTAAAAAACTAAATTATAAGCTGGTTTATCAGGCACCTCTGGGACCAAACTGTTGCCAGATATCACAATTTTTCAGATGTTACAGCATAACACCTATGTGTATCTTGGTGTAAATGGCAACCTCATGGACAGAACTTGGCATTTAACTTGTCACTTGATAACCTGTCCCATTTTCCCTGCTGCACTTTTTATTCCATTTCATCAATAATTACAGAACATGGTGTATACAAAATCTAAAAATATCAACATGACAATAAGACACACATTTTGCTGTTTCTATATTATTGTTTGCTTACACAAATCTACCCAGTAAAGACTCTTTCTTGATTACATTTGCATTCTGAACTCTAAGATATGGTGCTGGGTGCTGCCAGTGTACGGTACAGTGAAATTTAACTGGCCTCTGTAGATTTATGGTTTGTAGAGCTTTCCAGAACAACCAGTGGCAGATAAACCAACTTTTACTCTACCTCTCTTCTGATGATTAGAAATTCCCTTGCTGAAATGTAGATGCAGATGCTAAAAGATTCATTGCAGTGAAATCAATGTTTTGATTATCATGATGCTCAGATGTAACTTTTGTTACAGGTTCTACTCCAGTCCTTGTTTTCAAAAGTTCATTTTTGTTGTCACATGAATGTTGAATGTCTGGACCAGTTGGTACTGACACAGTTTTGGAATTATACAATGTCACTGCATCCTTTGGTAGTCTCTGAATGACAACTGTTGTAATGCCAGCACTGTTTGGAGGTCCTTCTCTGTTCGACAACATACGTTCCTGTTCAACTTCCAGATCTGGGCTAGCACCTTGGACTAATAATGTAAATTTGCCTGAAATGAACAATGTCAAACATAAAATAAGGACAGGAAATAACAAACAACTATTCTGTTCAAGTTCAACTAAGCTTGCCAGCTTTTTTTGTTGGTTCTACTTCTTTCAGTCCCTTGAAGTGAATGCTTGCACGGCATTAATAGGCACCAAGAATCTTAACTTTCATGTACAGGTCTCTAAAATATATTAGGAATGTCCGTACAGATGATCTTATCAACTTGTGTTGCTGCAGAGGAAAGAAATGGGAAAAATTTCTTTTCAGCTATAATCAACGACTTATATGGAACACCTAGTTTTGTTACAGGTCATGACATGATCAATATGTAGCAAGAATGGAATAAAAACAGCATACTGATTGGAGGACTTACTGGAATACAGCCACATGAAAGACAGAGGAGATGGAATGACAGCATTAAGATGTGTTGTATGGAAATGCTGGCTGGAATAATGGGAAATATAAAGAAGCAGCTCAAACCAAGTCCAGTGATGGGAATGGATATTCATGCTCAACTGCTAAACTCTTCCCTTAAAATCTGTTCTCCATCTGGATATAATACTTACAATTTCATATGAATTAAACAGGGTATATTAAATTTTACCAATCATCTCAAATCATCAAAAATTACCTTCCATGTTGAGTACAGTCAATTGAAACTACCTGCAAGATTTCTGTTAGTACTGGACCCAAGAATCACAAACACCCTTGCAGTAACCTACCGATGTACAACTTCAGTTTATGTTAATAAACAGACACATAACTACTTATGCAATTATCAAGCAACACAGTTTCAGACTTATGTAGTTAAAAAAAAAATAAGAAAGAATAAAAATAAAAATATTACATGTGCCAAATTTTTCCTTATAAGAATAACATTTTAAGTTTCAGTTTTGTCACCACCACACAAAAATGTCACCTTCAGCCAACAAGACTAACATCACGATTAAGGTAAATGAAATAATTTGTCATCATTTATATTTAAATGAATACATTTTATAATAAACCACAAATGTTTATTTCTTATGTTTAAAATTATTGACAAGAATATTGTGTGTGTGTGCATGTGTGCACGTACATGCATACATTCATTCATATATATATATATATATATACACACTTAACCACATACTCAATCCAGACTTGTGCAAAATTTGACTTGTACCAGATCCTGAGGAACTGAACTACCTTTCAAGTTTATGGGTGTGTCTGTACCTACAAAATGTTTTGTCTCCTGACCTGAGTCTGCTGCGGATGGACCAATCCCATTTCCACTATCTTGTAAGTCTGTGCTGACTTCTGACTTTGAATTCTCAGACTCAGATTTTGATCTTTCATGTGTCTTAATGTGTTTGTAGCACGCTGACATCTCCACGAAACCTAGTGAATATCATAATTAAGATTTATATTGTCCTCCTCAAAACAGTAATTATCAGTTTCATATTATAATGATGAAGGTCTGTGCAGACAGAGATGCTGGTATGATATTCTTTGCATCTCTCACAAACACAAACATGGAGTCATTTTACAAACCACAGGTCACTGAAACATGGACAAGTCTGACAAATTCATATGCCCTTGTATACAAATTTTAATTCTAAATGCACAATAAGGGCAATTATAACTATTTCAATTTTAATAACATCCAAGAGTATCAATTATTATATTGTAAACATGTTCAGATGTACTACTTTCGATATTTAGACCATTATTTGACTGGAAGGCCAAAAATTTCTGTTATCTCCTACATGTTTTTTAAATACAGTGTCCAAAGTCAGCTATGTTCTGTTCTAGCTGTCTGAACTGATCATGTAAGCAACTGTTGATCAGTGCACCAACACTTTGGAGGGAAGAATACTGATGAGAATGTGGGCCAATTAAGGGTGACATACTGGCAAAATGATAATACATCCTATGAAAGTTCAGTCACAAATGTTTCATCACCCAAGAAAAAGTTATCATACATGAACAAGAAGCTGCCTGAACCTGACACCATTACAGGCAGGCCACATTCAGAATGACCATCAATGTGAGCAAAACCATACAGACAGACTGAATGTGTAAATCAATCCCTCAAGAAATCACATTAGAATCACTACAGAAAATGAAATTTTCAGTTTCACACTGCAGGATCGCAGATAAAGTACTGTTCCCTCATATCATGCCACCTGAGATTTCAAAATGAGCAATGCAGATCTGCAAAAATAAAAGAGATTTGTAAATATTTCCTGAAGACTTCTGTCTGATGAGTTGATATTTCATCAGAGTACTAAAATGAGGAAGGGCTATTCAGGAAATTAGAAGTTCATTTCTGCAGCAAGAGAAACCCAAACATCTTAGAGTAACAGTCAAACAATATACTGCACATTATGATTTGGATCCCCGATTGTCTCCACCTTGTCGTGGTGGGGGGACTTGCGGGCCTCAATGACCTTACGGTTATGCCAGCGGGAACTTTCTGTTCCTGGTAGGGCCTCCCAAGCCGGACTGGCCGTAAGATAGAGGCCAGACTAAGAGAGACAAACTGATCCTCCAAGAATGGGAGTTTTGCAGATGGGTTGGTAACCCTCGCAAGGAAAACAAAGTACTCATAAGCAAAGACGCACAGCCTTGGATATCAGCGGATCAAATGACAAAAGACCTGGCAAGAAAAAGGAAAAACAACTCGGAATACATGAAACACTAAATGTAGCCGCATGGAATGTTAGATCTATTGGAAACAAGGAATCTGAACTGGTAGAGGAAATAAAAATCAAAGGTATAAATGTAACAGTTATATCTGAAACAAAGAAAAAACTAAAAGGAACCAAAATTATAGGTAACTATACAATACTATACAGTGGAGTTTCCCAAAAGACACAAGCTCAATCAGGTGTAGCTTTAATGATAGACCATAAATGGACTTCTCAAATCACAAACTACTCATTTGTCAATGACCGCATAATAACTGTTTGCCTCAAAACCAACAGAAGGCACATAACTATAATAGGAGTTTATGCTCTGGAAGAAGGTAGAGAAGAAGAAACAAGGTGTTTCTACAAACAACTACAAGAAGAAGTTGACAAATATAGTAAGAGTGACAGCCTAATAATATCCTGAGACCTTAAAGCTAGAGTTGGAAACCAGCCAATAACAAATGTTGTAGGAACCTTTGGAGAAGACTGCGTGAACAGAAACGGCCAAACATTAAGAGAATTTGCAACTTTTAACGATCTCAAAATTGCCAATTTCTTCAGGAAAAAAGAAATTCACAAATACACGTGGAGTGCTCGAGGAACTAAAACCATTATTGACTATATCATAGTTAAGAGAAGACTAAAAAATCTAGTACAAGATATTAAGATATTCTGGGGCAGTGACACAGGATCATATCATTTTCTTGTGACATCTCGAATTAACCTATTAAGCAGATGGAAACAAAAAAGCAACAATAGCAAATTGGTAAATGAGTTTGTATACAAAGTGTACCTATTACAAGAAGAAAGTATACAAAGATTATATCAACAAAGACTAGCCAAAAACCTAAGTGAATACCCTAGGGCTTCAACAATAGACAAAGAGTGGGAAAACATAAAAATTGCTATAAAAAAGGCAGCCAACAAAGCAATAGGAACAAAGAAAAAATATAGAAGAAAGAAAGGTCTAAGAATCCGGAATGAGATAAAAAATGCCATTGAAAACAAACGAAGAGCTTAACAAAAATACCTACAAAACCCTAGTGAAGAAAATTTTGAAACATACAAAATAAAAAGGAACATAGCTAAGACAATAGTCTCCAAAACACATAAAGAATCTTGGGACAGATTCATAAGCAGGATATTTTTGGCCAACAAAGCATGGCCTATAAAGTACTAAAACACCTCAATCGAACAAAGACACTATTGAAATGAATAACATTGAAGATCAAAAATGGATAAAACACTATAAAAATTTATGGTATATGAATTCCCCACAAAACGATAATGATGAACAGGAAACAACCTCAACCCCATCGGCAGGAATAGATGAAATCTCTGATGAGGAACTCGAACAGAGCCTGAAGTCAATGAGAAACAGAAAAGCAGCTGGACCAGATGGATAAATTCTGAGCTCTACAAATACAGGAGACCCGTCCTCTCAAACCACTTACTTGAGTTAATAAATAAGTGTTGGAAAGAAAGATCGATTACAGAAGAGTGGGGACATGCAAGAGTGAAATCCCTATTCAAAAAAGGTAAACGTGATGACTGTTCAAATAACAGAGGTATCAGTCTTTTAAATAGTGGTTACAAGATATATGCCAAGATAATTACACGTTTCAAAACTATATCAGAAGCAATATTATTTGAGGAACAAAACGGATTCAGAATAGGTAGATCATGTATTAATAATGTATTTACCATTAAACAAACAATAGAAAAAAGAAGGGAATTAAACCTAGAAACTCACATAGCCTTCCTGGATCTAGAAAAAGCTTTTGATAGAGTAAATTGAAACAAACTATGGCAAATTCTTAACAAAAGAGGTAAACCCTATCATTTAACTGAAGTAATTAAAAGCCTATACAAAAATACCAGTGTACAAATTGACATAGGAAGGAAAATTCTTGACAAAATATATATCAATCAAGGAGTACGCCAAGGGTGTAATTTATCACCGGCTCTTTTTAACATTCACATAGACAACCTCCTAAGAAACTGGAAACACTAAGCTGCCACTGGTATAATGCTTGAAAGAAACTTTTCCTTAACACATTACTCTTTGCAGACGACCAAGTAATAATACAAGACTCTGAAGACAAACTCCAGAAATCTGTCTATATATTAAACCAAATGAGCAAAGACTACAACCACAAAATATCTATGGACAAAACAAAAATTATGGCTTTTAAAGGAAAACACTCAGTGCATTCTAAAATAGAAATAGATGGATCAATACTAGAACAAGTGAAACAATTTAATTATTTGGGATGCAAACTGAGTTTGGATGGTGAACCAGATTTTGACAAAAAAATAAACAGATTTCAAGGAATACACGGCACTATCAGAAAACACTTAAAGAAAACCCGCACAGATAACCAAATGAAATTTTATGAAGTTGTAGCTAGACCACCACTACTCTATGGCAGCGAAACATGGGTAACCACGAAGAGAGATATGACTCGCCTAGAAGCTGCAGAGATGCGCTTTCTAAGAAGTGTTATGAGATACACAAGACTGGATAAAATAAGAAACTAAGTCATAAGGCAAGAACTAGAGACCTCTGGAATACAAGACGTGATACTCAAATACAAACAAAACTGGATCAACCACCTTGAAAGAATGGACACCACCAGACTCCCGAAACACGCCCTCAACTATAAACCTCGAGGAAGAGGATACTGTGGACGACCCAGGAAATGATGGCAATTCGTCGATGCCGGAACAGGTCAAACGACCTAATCCATGGAGGAAGCTGATGATGATTATGATTTGGGCAACAATGCCTGTCATGCAATTGCTCTGGTCCTTTCATGGTTCTATCACTCAAACTACTTATCTTGACATCCTATGGGATTGATTTGTGCTTCAGATTGACAATTTAGGGCTCACTGCTCAGGTATGTTTTTGACAAGATAAGACTGCTAATTTTGCCATCAGCACATGACAATTCCTGAGTAAAGCATTCCAAGAAACATGGTTTTTTTCATGACATGCCCACCTTTACCTGCCTGTCTGGGTTAACTTCCCTCAATCCCAGACTTGTCATCCTGTTACAAGTGTTAGGGAGGTTTACAAGACAGGAAGTGGCCCAGACACATCAGTGGACAACTGAGGAACCAGAAAAAGCTGTGTAAGATGTATTTGTTTTCATCACTCCAGCAATGCTGCATCAAGTCTCACACCAATCTTACAGGCACATATTCCTTTGTTACATACATAAGTTAACCAAGATATATAATGATTCTTCTTGCCATATACAGCACATAGACTAAATAAATACATCTACATGCATCAAAATTCAATTACCCACGGCTAGCACAAACCTGTGACGAGTCTGGTGGAGGGTAACTTACAATTCACAGGTGTGTATTAAGTACAGTAACCCCTTGCCCAGTGCAGTTTTGACTATATGTGGTAGATAACAAATATATGGGGAAAAACATCTGCCAAACAGAAAATTTTAAATGCTTGTAAATAACATGGGTGATTTCTCACTCAACCACTTCAGAAGCTGACAGCTTCAGCTACCAGAACACTGCATGAACATTTAATGCCCAAAAATACAGGTATTTTAAACACTGTGGGGTTCACAAGCAACTGCATTCACCTAAACTTGCTTTTCCCATAAGAAGTCCAGGCAACACAGTTTTGTCCAAAATTACATGGTCACTCCCCCTTACCCCCACAGTTGTTGAGGGATCATGGTTAAAATATGGTTCATAAAGTGAGATAAGAGGTTTTGATGGCAGTGTCTAGGAAGCCTTTTAGAACACTGTGTAGTCATCCTGAAGATGGAGGCAGCAGGTTCGTCCAAATGTTGGTAATTTCCACCACAATACAAGCTGTCACATCCCAAGACAATAATCTTTAAGCTTCATATGTCATTGCTGTATTACATGTAAAAATGGTTGTTTTCTAGTCTACACTACCTGATATGTACAGTAAGATGAATATGTGGCACACAGACAGATGATACAGAATTTTTTTTGTATATCATTACCTTTCCTGCAGTATTTGCACTGATAGGGTTTCAGACCCCAGTGCCGGTTCATGTGTTCATTCAGAGACTGCTGCCGAGTGAAAGTTTTTCCACATTCCTCACACACAAATGGGCGTTCACCTGTGTGTACCCTCTTGTGACGTTCCATATCACCTATTCACATAAAATGTACATTTTTGAAGCCAATTTGCTCTATTACTATGTAACAGCTGAGAGATTCAATAGATTCTTTAAAAATATATATTCATCACCTTTTGTAAGGAATTTAAATTGACAAAGTGTGCATTGGTACTTCCGTAATCCGGCATGTCGCTGCTCATGCAGTCGTAGCTGAGATTTCTGTCTGAATGATTTTCCACACTGGTTGCACAAGTGAGCCCGTTGGTTCAGATGCATTGCCATGTGAGATTGGAGAATGCTGGTTTGTGAAAATGCCTTATGGCATACAGAACATCTGCAACATTTAATGTAACAAATATTAATAGGAAAAACAAATAAAGGAAGATGAGATATGTTATGCATGGGAGATGTGAGATCTGCAATTGTCAATCTCATGACTATGGAAGTAACCATCTTCTCAGATGCAAGATTAAGTAGTGTGGAAGGCACACACTTGGCAGCACATTCCTCTATGACATCAGCATGTGTCTATAAAACTGCGTGTGATCACACCCCAGGAGTTACCTTCATGCAAGGGAGATTTGCGAAATCCAAATAAAATTTTGGTCAGAAAACAGGAAGAGAGAGATTTTAGTTTCACTGACTTCACACATTTATTTATTTCACAGTTTATTTAATGATGCCTTATGAATTAAACAAGTTACATGCTTTAAGAAGAAGATAACTACAAATGATGAAGTGAGATACAATTGGCAAGAAACAGTATCTGTTTTAAGTAATTTCCTGGAAGGAATGTAAAGAAGACAATTTTGAAGCTCAGACAAAAAAACTGGGTGTCCCAAATACAAACTAGTTAGGCTAGCAGCTACACTGCAACATTCAGGTTTTTAATACAAACATCCTCAATCTGTAATTGTACAGCAGGGATGGGAAACTTATTCAGTGCCAAATTTCTACCAAAAATTGCTTACCTATCATGGAAGATAACAGTCATCTTTACTTATTTAGTGGCCTTATAAGTAACAATAATATACTGATGGGTGTAGATAATTAGACATACTTTGCACATAACAATTACTTCATGCCTCCTGAATTTTATGGTGAAATTTCATGAATGAAAAAATTAATAAACAGTATAAAAAACTGAAACATTGTGTTTCACTGTAGCTGTCCATCTCTGGATAACTTTCAATATTCATGGTGGAAATAAAAGGTAAAGGTAAAGTGATCCTGTTACAGGCCCGGTGTGGCCCAGAAGGTGGGTAGAGGTATAGCTCTACTCTTCCATGACCGCAGCACTAGAAGGGGGTGAGCAGTCAGCAGCACGCCCCAGCCACACTTTACCCCTGAGAAAGACCTGGTACCCATCTCACAGGAGGCTGGGTGTGCCCCAGGGCCAGTCCGGACAGGCAGAAAATCTCGTCCCCACTGGGATTAAATCCCAGACCATCCAGCCCATAATAAGTCACTATACCGACTGAGCCACCCGGCCCACATTCAGGGTGGAAATACCAATTAATAAAAACAAAGTGTTTGCATAAAAAATTTTGACCCACTGAACTACTCAATTATCAAGTGGCCCCAGAATCTAGTATAGATAAAACCTGTAACCACTAATTCCAGCCTAATGCTCAGCTGCTGCTAAAGTTGGTACTGATGCCTCCTGTTCCCTGCTACACAATTGTGAAGAAACAATCAATCTGGTTAGAAAGTAATAAACTCTGTCAGTGCTACTGACAGGAGAATTTACCTCAATTAAGGTACTTCAACTTACTGATATGGTCTCTCTCCAGTGTGACGCCGCATATGCACTTTAAGAGACTTCTTTTCTGTGAAACGAGATCCACACTGAGTACACTGCCAAGGCTTTTCACCACTGTGGGATTTGACATGTCGCTTTAAATTTCCTTTTGTGCTGAAGCTGGCATCACAACTGGGACAGGCATAAGGCCTTTCACCACTGTGTCGACGTCGGTGTACTAAAAATTATGGAAACAAACTTATTATATAAGATGTCTTCGCCTGATATTAACATTTTCAGAATAGGGTGGATATTAGCTACTAGTCTCCAAAAACAGATAATGCCACATCAATAAATGTTTTTAAAATGAACTCACAGTTCACTTCAGAATAAATTACATTCAAACATTACAATTGGACACTCTTTAAAGTGTCAGAGTAAAGTATAAAATTGGTAACTGTAGATGTGTCTCCAAAATATAGGTAGATGAATAATTTTGAGTGTCGCTATAGAGGTAACTACGAGAGTTTTGAGACACAGATAATCTAAAAATAATGCCATAGCAGAAAATAAGAATTTTGTCCTAATTCATCATCTGAAAAATAGCAAGGGAGGGGAGTCTGGTAATCTTAGCATCACACACAAAATTATACATGTACAGTACAGGCACTGTCATGAAAATTAAAGATTATGAAGGGAGTTCATCTCACACACAGAGTCATCTTACATTCCAGAAAAGGGAAAAGAGGTAAAATTTTCCCTGTCCACACCATGAAAGCACAGAGAGGAAGTATAAATATAGGTCCACTCATTCTTAACCTTGGCAATAGTGGAGATCAGATACAAATTTCATGGCCTGGCCACTATAACCCTGGGAAATAATACCGTTACCCATTAAATAGGAGGCTGGGTCCGATCCAGAGATGGTCTGGATGGTTTTGGAGAAGAGAAAAATACAGTATCTTCATCTCAACAACTGTTGTCAGAGAATTTAAAATGGCAGACTAAATGTAACTAAAGATTATATCTGTTACAGAATCTTCTTATTATATGCTTGTATATAAAAAGTGCATGAAATTTCTAAATTCTGAATGACACACTAATGAGGCACACTTATGAGAAATACTGCTCAAAGTTCCAGGTGGAAGTGTAATAATGGAAAAGGGGCTAAACATACACATATTTTTATATGATGGCTAACACATTTAGGAAGCAACACTGATTTAAGAGAAAAATTATGAAGACTGAGGGAAAATATTCTGATAGATCACAGATCTAAAAGTTCAAATAGGAAGTTTTATTCTGCTTCAGAAAGTCCTAAGATATCAGTCTGCAAGACACTGTAATAAAGTAGAATAATGGCATCAGCATACTGGTGATATTAAGAATGACTTGTTACAGAAAGAGTGTGTGTGTGTGGATGATAATGCTGATGACATTTTAACATATGTATGGGTGGGCCTATTGCTAAATATTATCCAATATGCATAACATAATATTATATGTGGTACGTACCACTAAGATCTACAGATTGTTGCATAACATGTGACAGAAGTAAAATTTACACATTTTACAGAATAATACAAATAATATTTACATAGTGTAATATTTTTTGTGATACCAGCTATTAGCTGGTATCACAAAAAATATTTTGCATATCATTACACACACAATGTGTGATACAGATAAGAATTATACATTGTAACAAAACATGTGATTCTGGCCAATAAGAATTACATAATGTTAAATAATAACATATATAAATAAAATTTACATATTGAAACATCATATGTGACCCTTACCAATAAGATTTCCCTTAGTGGAGAACCGAGCCTGGCAGTCAGTGCAGGTATAAGGCTTGGTATGTGTCCAAGAGTGAGCTGCACACACACACAGTCATATCATAGTACAGAAAACTTAACAGATACAAATCCAAAAATGACAAAATTAAGGGCACACTATGAAAACATAATTGAAACACACACACAACCCTATACAACGCTGTCAAAAACAAACAGGAAAGTATACTTATATATAAAATACAAAAGTAATTAATAACTTGATTATGATGCTTTGGATACAGTGGGCTAACCTAGAATAAGTCACGTTATTCCACCCAGGGTATTCAGTCTGCAGTCCTACCCATATGAAAACTGCACAACCATAATTGATCTTTGTTCCTGGACACAAAAGAGAAACAAAAGCTTCTAACCTGTTAATTGTGAGGGGGTGTTAAATGTTCTCTGACAATACTCGCACTCATAAGGAGTATCATCTGTATCTGTCTCTCTTCCATTTTCCCCCTCCTTCTTCTTTCCTCGACGTCCCCTACGTTGTACAACAGACTGCAACACAGGTTCCTTGGATAGTGCAGGTTGTGAGTTTGTTGTTATCATCAAATGCACAGTGTTGCCATCATCAACATTTTCTTCAGTCATCTGCAATGTAATTCAACTGAAATACCACCATGATGTTAAAAAAATAAACAGGACAGGAATCAAGATTTTAATACAAGGACCGAGACACAAAATTATGAAAGTCAACAATATTTCTAACCACATAATATGATTCCCTAGCTGGAAGCATAAAACAACAGGAAGTTTTTTTATGGTGAATTTTGGGAATGTGGAGGTTTGTTGATTCAAGCTCTGTTTTGAATTTATTATATACATTACCTTGCACTCTTTAGCCACCATCATTCTGGTGTCTCCAATCCACACAATTTTTCAATAACAAAAATAAAAAAAATTATTACCTACATCCCACTATAGATATCCTTATACAATTTCCTACACTGTTCTTGTGCTGGATAGTACACCACATTTAAACAAATTTCATTTCACCAATTAGCTAAATTAGTTTTACTCAGATATGGCTCAAGAAGTTCACTAGAAAACTGTTCTTAATTAGCAGGTAATAGACACTGGTTAACCTCAAAAGATGTTACAATACACACGCTGAATGCCCAAAATTAATTCAATTGCAAATGTAATCAACTTTGCAACTGCAGTAAACTTTTTGTTTTTATTATAATTTAAATGAACCTCAGCAATACACTATAATTTAACTGGCATTAGGATTATAATAAAAACTCTATACCCCTTTCCATATACCTCTTCAACTTGCATTTCTGGAGGAGTAGTGTTTGATGCTGAGCCTTCAGTTTCCTGTCTAGGGTTGGTGTCTTGATTTGCTCTTTTGATACACTCATCCACTGTCTCCTCTGCCCCCATATCCACTTCCTCCAATGTCAACTGCCGGGCATTTACCCCTGCTGGAACTTCCAATGTCACCTGCTGCATTTCATTGTTTTGTAACAGATCCAAGTTTGGTATGGTGTCCGTAACAATCAGATGTCCATTAACTGAAATAATTTTGGAAAATGAACACAATGCACCACAACTCATGAATATCAGACTGCAATAATGAACATTACTCAATACAAGATCCATTAATCACTTCTCTTTCAACACAGGCACTGTGGTGCTTCACACATATTTATTTTACAACCTTCTCTCATACATACCCTGATATAACTACCATACCCTTTCAATTGACAGGGATTTAAGACTAGTACCAGAAATCACACACTAGTTACATACTTCCCCATGGCAAATAAAACCCAGATGACAAGAATATGATTGTAGTGTTCCATCAATGGTCCACTGATATCAGGTATTATCTTAGATTACTGAGTCCCAAAGAAATTTCAGTTGTCACTACACAATTTGAATTAAAAAAACCAAATAAAAACACAATTTCCTGTTCCAATTGTAATAACTAGTATTTTGACACATCAAGCAACACAATTTTAAGACATAAACAATTAAATTTCTATTTATATTTGCTTGTTGCCAAACCAGAATTTCCGTACCTTTTACATACATACAAATTAACAAAAATGGGATTTTACTAAACCTAATTTGAGATTTCATGTTTCAATCATGTTAGAAGTGCAGAAGAATAGAATGGAATAGTTTCATAGGTGGTTACCAACATTTCAGTGGAAAATTGGCAACCATTTACTTAGCTACATGCATCATAAACTAGACAACTTCAGTCTAAAAGACAAGACTTCGATCTCTTTTCTTTATACATTACTAACATACACCTTTATGATCTCTAATCTAAATTATGTACTTACCTGTATTTAATACAAACATAACTAATCTGCCAAAATTTAAAATGACAAATGTAAAATAAGTTTAAAATAAATGAATTAATAAGAAAGGCATGTTCATTTGCACAGATGTAAGCACAAAATTATGCAGTAAATGGATGCAAAGTCATACACACCGTATGATGGCTGTATTCCCTAGATTGGTATGCGTCCAGTTGTTAATGTTTATATAACTTCTAATAAACTAAATGCATGACAGTCGGGTCCCTTTCATTAATAAATATTCCATCTTACTGCCTTTGCTTATATACCAAAAAGTACTACATGCATTTTTATTAAAAAAGAAGTACCATGTTTGAATGTTCTACCACGTCGTCCACTTGGTGAAGCAGTGCCCTCACTATCAGATATATATCTTGTCATGAATGTTGGAGCCATGCCCAAGGATACCAACTGTGAGGCATCTATATAATCTGGAAGCTTTATGACAGAAATAAAAGGCAACATGACTACATCAGAAATTGTCATTTTCAAAAATGTTATGCTTGTTAGACTAATTCCGTTACTGCTTGTTCTGTGCTAACACAAAAAAAGTCAAGTAAATGCTATGCATTACAACAACATGTCAATTCATCACAGCTATTACTACAAGATAAAAATGGACTTATCTACCGTCAGATGTAAATACATGTTGAGAGTTGAATATGCCATATTTAGGACAATGGCTCTTATTATAGGTTTATTTGTCACATGTGTATTTCTATGTGAATTCAGAACACTATGAATATAAATCTAACATGTTAACCACCTGACAACTAAGGTGAACTTCAAGATACAAGATGTCACACATTCAGTACCACTCAGTTTCACACAAATTAAAACAAATAATTAAAAATCCTGAGCTGATTCAACACTGAAATGTCATGTATATTACATATACATCAAGAACTGAATGCATAAGATCCTTCATAAACATGACATAAAATGATCACTGACAGGATCAGAGAAACAACACATACCACCTCCTCTCTGATCTTACAAAATGGTATAGGTTTTACACATATATGACCAAAGCACAACAAAAGTTTATGCTACCCTGAAATTATAAAACACTTTTCACAGTTCTCGCATAAACAATTTCCATAAATGACATCCTACTTTATCCATTTTGTGTCATAAAAAGTGAGGTCACTCAGTAATAACAGTTAGTAGAGTAAGACACGAGCAAATATTCTTATAACATGTTTCAGCCACATTCTGACATAAACCAATAGCCTTCTGTAAATTATCCCACATGTTCAGGACTAAATAACTTTTGATTTAACAATTCTGATTATTTCTGGTTTACATAGCACACTCAGAAATTCTTAGAGTATGATGATGAATGTTCTGATGACTGAACAGAAATTGTGGTCAAGGTTCATCTTACAACCTCAATGGAATCTGTTTCATCTATTATTCTTTGTCATCCAACAGTTTAATTAAATTTCTGTTTATAAACAGATGCTTCCACATTCAACCTGACTTGTGCAGATAATGGATCTGTGAATGAATATGTATATGTATATGCATGTACGTAAGTTCTACAACCGTAAAAAAGCTATAATTTCCATACTTTTTAGATCCGTAACAAATTATGTATGTAACACTTCTGTAACTCAAAATATTTGGATTCATTTATTGGTATCCCTGTGAGCCTTTTTTCTTGCAATTCAGCATGTTGTTGTTTCAAATTCTATCAATGAAAGCTACTTAGCATCATATTATATAGTTCTACATAGCATTCTCAAATATATAACACAATTATTTATATTTCATGTAAGAATTATATATTTGAAAGATATATATTGCACCATGAACTTTTTGTAGAAAGAACCACTTTTCAAACACATACACTTAAATTCATTAAACTGTTTGGAAGAGAAAACAGAGAGACAAATATAAATACAAATGGTTAGACATGGCTTTCCCATTAAACTTTGCCACAGCAGTAAAACTAATTATGAAAATATGACTCACATGCAGAAAAAAAATTAAATTTCCATCATACCAGGATAGAGTAATAAACTCATATTATTATCCAAGTATTCATTCATTAAGGAAAATCAACACACATTATGGAAAGTGACCAGATTGCAGCTAAAATGTAAATATTTAATCTTTGTTAACATCATCAATGTGAACAATGAATTATTAGACTCAACTACCTGTTACTAAACCCTCTATGTGTAGTTGGTTTTTTCCATCTTTCTTACACAATCTAAAAGTCATTCCTAAGTAGTGAATGAGGAAACAGAATTAACACTCAAACAAGCAGCATTGACGGCAAAGATAACATAGAGCTTTTGTCATTGCTAAATCAGTAGGCTTATTATATATTGATAATCTGTTTCTCAATGGAACGTTCTAATCTGATGTTTCTAAACATATTATGATCCCGCAGTGACATGCACAATGTATCATAAGGTGTTATACTTTTTCTCCTTCCATCTGAAATGTGAGTGCACTGATGTCTTCCACAGAGTGGTTAACAATATCTTGTAATCTTTCTGATATAATGTTCCAGTAGTGGACAGCTTTAAGTTTATCCTCAGCATCCATAGCATGAACCATGGTAACGGCATCTTCAATCTGAAATAATATTTTTAAGACTTTTCTAACATGTTACACACACTGCAGCTGAAATCAAGACCGGTGAAAACACTCGTCACTTATGTGTAAATGGACTGCACCTTGTTTACCCAATCAGCTGTTGGTTACCTGGAATAACTGATCAATTACTCTACATTTATCATTGAGCAATATCCAGAGATTATCCGAATAATCTTACCTTTACTTTGAACGACTCTAATAAGCTTGTTACGTCCATGATTTTAAGTCCAATGCATCAAAAAGAAACTTATAACAAATTAAACAGAAAATAAAACTATTTGTAGCCCAGAATCTAAAACAAAATGGCTGGACTATACACTCCATCAAAATTTCCAGACTAAACAAATGCCTAATTGTCTAATACTGTTCTCTGATTCGCTCAAACTGATTGGTTACTCATCCTTTGGTCATGCCTGAAGATCTCACACATACGATCAGTCTTCCGATGTAAATTCCAAAAGCGCCATCTGATGGATATAGTGTGAACCACAGTTCAGTCATGACATCTCCTGTATCATCTGTGGTATGGACCTCGATCGTCTGTGGTAGGAACCTACCTTAATCCATGGTTATGAAACGTAGTAATCTGTGGTTAGGAACCAAGTAGTAGGCACAAATGAGGCGTGCGATGTTTGAAAGTGACTGAATTTGAGATTTTAGCAGGCTGAAATGGAGTAGCATGTGAGTAGCAAAACTTTACAATACACAGAGCAGTACATATGTCGTAGTTTCTTATATGTATCCAGTTATAATGTGTACTGTTGATGTATGCACATGACGTGTGGTAGAAGGAAGAAGTTTGGTTAGGTTGTGCGCTGAGAAAACGAATATGTTGTGTTAAGTGTTGGCAGATCACGGGGTAGAAAGAAAAGCAAATAAATGGTTATTCCCACGCATTTTTTTATCACTAGTGTACTTGTAGAGGGGTTGGTAAATGGTGTGGATGCCAGTTTTATAAATTAGCCCGGCACTATGGTCTCAATTTTCCCTCTAAACTGTTCTTGTTTTACTTATGGCCCTGGATGTCCTGTTGGTGTCATTGTAAGACTAGCCATTCCGCAGAAAATAGAGCTGCCGTATCGTATTCTGGAGATCTGCGTGGGCTCACCACAGACTATTAATGTAGTGATGATGGATTTTTTTATGCCGGTGGATTGTTTGCAGATATCTCCATGTGTGGGTGAGTTTCTTGTAGATGGGATGCCCCAGGGAGTTGGGATGGTGTGTAACCAAGACATCGAGGAAGGATAATTGGAAGTTCCTTTCCTTTTCTGTGGACAGCTTGATATTGGAGTTCAGATGGTTTAAGTAGCTTCTTTGGGTGGGAGGGCCATGTAAGCAGATCCCAAATATGTCACGTTTCCATGCCATCTTTTTTGTTTCATCAGGTTGTTACGATGGCTTCATTCCTATGAGTTGTCTCGAGTTTGTCAGCTAGGGGTTTGAAGAGGAAGGTGTCTCTGGTAGGACCCTCAGCTTTTAGTAGAACTACTTGGCACATAAATGTTGTGTTATTGAAACTGTTCTGTGTCAGTGTGGTGAGGTTTCGCAGGAGAACTGAGTTTATATGCTGCTGATGCTTATGAAGTTGTGTATGAGGATTTTGGTGAACGGGGAATCAATGTCACAACTGATGAGGATGCCATTGTTGGTGTTGGTTTACTGATCTAGAATCTGTACAAAGTGTTTTGAGTTTTCTGTGTGGGAGTACAGAGTCACAATTGATGGAAATGTAGTCCTCTGTTAGCACAGTGGTTAAGGTGCTGTGCTACAAATCGGAAGGTCGCTGGTTCGATTCAAGATAGTGTCATTGGAATTTTTCATTGATATAATACTTCTGATCACACTGTGGCCCTGGGATCAACTCAGCCTCTAACAGAAGTGAGTGCCAGGAGTATTTTCCGGGGGTAAAAAAGCGTCTGGTGCATAGGGCTGACAACCTTACCACCATCCTGGGCCATTGTCACATACTCTTGGAACCTTTACTTCCTGGAACCCTCTGGGCACCTCGGGCCTGTGATGGGACTGATATACCTTTTTCCTTTTTTTTGTAGTCCTGTGTAGGTATCTACTTAGCTGGTAATTTAGGGTGCTGTTTACACTGTAGGACATACAGGATCTTCATTTGCAATTCAACCAGGATATATTTTTCAAAATCTCTTAGAGGTGCAGGTAACTCATTTAAAATCATATGTATATTGTTTTTACAGAAGGATAATTTATTTGGAGATCTTCCAGTTTGAAAACGATAATTCTTGTTCGGTCATTCATAGCGATTCGAATTATCTTATGATGCAATACAAGTGGTGGGATAGGCGTCCAGTTTGGGAGTGCATTAAATAAAATGTCTACGTAGCACATTAAAAATTAATGCCACATGAGGCAGTGATCCTGATTCAAACCTTCTAATTGCAGGGCATTGAACATGTAGCTTGTGGGCTAAGTGTGTCCTGCATGCCCCCTTGGTGCAGCCCACCAGATATAGTTAGCAAGAAGGAAATTGTAACTATTATTTAGCACACATTAACTAGTAGCTAGTGGATCTTCATGACTTGCCTGATGCTACCATTATGTAACTGACTGCCATGACTTGCCATTCAATTAAAATTTAAGTTCCTGCTATTTTCAGGGCTTGTTGTGCACTTTGAAGATGGATGGACTCATTTACCACAGTGTGGGAAAAACTTGGTTTTCTGAATGTTTCGAGACACATATGGCATGGGATAGTACCTTAAAATAACTGTCACTTCATATCATGCACTCTTGGTCATTATATATCATGATCATTGTAATTGTAAACCACATCTGTCAATCTCACAGCAAAGATGTGAAATATAAATGTGTAGGCACCTAAGCAGTCAGCATAGATGAAGTTTTAGTTTGTGTCCACGTTATTTATTATTAATATGCAGTACTTTAGTTGTGGGTGTAATGCTACTTTCTAATTTATTTTACGTTAATTTCTATAGGTTAGATTATCATGACAATTTTGGCAAAGTCATGTCTGGAAATGGAGAATTTTCTGAACTGGCCTTTGTTGTGGGAGAACTCAGTGAAGATTTTGATCCCATGATCCCACCAGCTACTGGAGAAGAATATATCCAGAGAGTTGTGTGAGTATTACATAAAACTGAAGTTGCTTCAAAATACTAGAATAGAATTAATCCAAATTCTCAGTACACTCTTGGTAACATCTGAAGACATCTTTGGCAGCACTGACATCTCTTTTCTCAAGAATGTGAAGCATCTGAATCAACAATTTACTAAAGACAATGTCAGACTTCTGACCATATCCTGACTTCCTGTTTCTGTTTGAACAGCCGCTGTTATGAATGAACAGACAGTGGTGTCATGGTTTACTTGTGTCCCCAATGGTAGCTAGCTAGTTTTTGAAGGACGTCCAGGATGAAGCTCTGAGTGAGGCTACCTACATGACTGTCCCTTCTGCTTGTTCCATTATGTGGATGACACTTTCATAATCTGGTCCCACAGGGCAGAAAGACTGTACTGTATAAACAAGCTAGCTCATTGCACAGTTTACCATGGAGAGTCACAGACATAGAACTGCCTTTCTTGGACATTCAAATTTACTGAAGATCAGGTATCCCTTGATGCCTCAAAGTATACAGGAAACTGGCCCACACAAATCTTTATTTAAGTGCAAGATAACACTACCAGCAAGTATGCTGTGCTGTCCACCTGAACACACAGAGCCTTAATCATCTGCAGCCAGTAGCCTCCTGAAACATACTCTGTACAACCTGCCAAAACAACAGATACAAGTCCAAACATAACCATATGCTATTAACCCATCTCAGCCAAAGATGAGACCACAACAAGATTTTTCCGGGGGGAATCTCCAGTGTGCTTCGTTCCATCCAATGACCTATACCTACAGTCATCAGATATATATTGCCTCCCCTGCACATGTGGAAAGACGTGTGTTGGACTGACCATTTGCTCCAACAAGACCAGGACTGAAGAACACCACAGCATATCCAGCTGTACCAACCAGAAACGTGGACTGCATCAGAAGAGAGCATTGACTTTGGCCATTGGATTCTGCTCAACAACACTAGTGACCCAGGCAGAAAGTCTGGGTTCATGTACTATCTCCTAAAGGGAGCAACAGAGCTGCACCCTAACCACTCTGACTGGAAGGAAGGTTTCTCCCTGACCAGGTCATGGGAGAATCTCACCCATTTCTTATAGTGAAGGAAGCAGAAGACATTCTCCAAGAAATGGGCATTAATTAATTGTAACCCTTTGGCACCAAACTGCATGTGTGTGTGTGTAACGTGCAGTGTGTCACTCAGAATACTTAATGTTATGTAATTATATCTGTTCTTATACGGCCTACATTGAAATTCTGGTCTACTGCACATTCCACCAGGTATTTAATTCTGGCACCAAAGGTTTAATACCAGTGCCCACATGAACATGAAGAGGCTTGTTACTCTCCAACTTCCACCTCCCAACCACTGTAGCCAAAAGAAAAATCATATACGTTTAATGTAGCGCTTCTTTCAAATTTTTCATCACTTGTGATCCTGAAAAGTTTGTCTCAGTATAAAATATGCTTCCTTTCCATTTTCCATAGCTCCAGTTGACCACTGTTTTTGCATGCTTCCTGTGTAATCAGTACATTTTCTTCTCCATGTCACTTGAGCATTAACCTGAACTAAATTAAGCCACCCTGAAGATTGAGGCAGCATGTTCTTTGAAATATCATAATACACTTATTATCCTACATGGTGTAGTCACCCAAATCATCTTTTAGCAACACCTGCCAGGAAGGCTTAGCAACTTCAGTCAAGACACTAGACCTGGTACAGTGGTAACAGTTTGATTTCCTATGTATTGTTTGGCATCATATGGAAGATGTGATTCTATGCTTAGTGAATCAGCAGAGTCCTGATGGAAGCAGTTGTCACTCATTCACCTGAAACTGAGGTAGATTGCCATAGCATACATAAGGACCAGCAATTATGGTTCAAATTTAGACTAGTAATGCCCAAATGGCTTCTGAAATTAGGTCCCTTCAGTAGTTTGTGTATACATTATCTAAGGGAGGATTTTTTCATTTCCAGTTTGGAGGCTTCCAAATGTGAAAATGTGCTGGTTGCCAGTGTGGATGAGTCTCGGTTAAGGGAGCAGACTGTGAATATAGACGTTGTAAGTTGTTGAAAAACTGAATCACTTTGTCACAGCAAATTATTTAGTTGCATGTTATTATCTGACACTTTTAACAACACAAACTCATCTACACTAAACCTATGGATTATTCATTATTTTTCAATTTTCAGTCCACAAAAGTCCCACCATTGGTTACACCATCCATTGAATGGCAGCAGTGTCAAGTTGCTGATTTTTCTTCAGTACGCCAGAACTTGGCAAGGTGCAGGTCCTCAAGCATCTTTAAGCCCTCTAGGTCATTGGTATGTTGATTTCATTTTTTAAGCTTTGTCTTATATATTTCCACATGAATGTACTGTCATAAGATACTCAAAACTGTTTTGTAAATAAATACCTGAAAATTGTCAAGTGTGGTACATACAAGTCCTAAACCTATTTCAAGGTTAGAATTTCAGATATTTTCATTCTATTGAGATCATAATTACTGTATTAAGTGAATTTCAGACAGTGAGTTTATAATTTAATGAACATACCCAAAGGTGTTCTTAATGTGTGGCCAGGAGAAGAATGTGTCGTGGAAGGTTTTGTCTGTAAATCAGACAGAGGTCTGAGTATAAGTTTGGCTGTTAGTTTCCACTTTTGAAATTGTCTGTATATACTATTACACTGTATCCCATGTATTTAATTCTTTTCACACTTCTTTACAGTGTTTGTTGTTGAACACAAAATTATGTGTATTGATCACACTGAGAAAATGCAATGACATGTCAAGCCCTGCTGGAACAACAAGCATCCCTTGAAATATTGTGTTGCATTATGGACTACGCTTTATAAATGACATTTCTGGAATTAATTATTATGTCGCTGATTTTTGGAAGTTGAAGTGTAATGCTTCTCAGTGCATGAGTTTTCCAGGTGGTCAAAATAATAGATTGCACGTATTTATTTAAAAATGCCTAATTTTGAACTCCTTCTTACTGTGAGATACCAAATTAATCAAGATTTTCTCTCAAGTGATTAAGTGAAAGTTGATATTCAGATGGTGTGATCAGTTACGTCAGCCTTCTGGAATTTGGTAATTATGCATTTTCTGGTGAAGTTTAATCTTGTTTTGTAATATTCGTATTTACATAACTGAATGGTACAGTGTTTCATCTGAAAAGTTGATAGTTGTTTGACAGTTTAAAAAAAATTCCTTGTTTTTGTGGAACCCAAGAGTCCATTACCACTTTTTAAAAAGCCTGTCAGTGGACTCCGCCCTGATTCAGGTTGATTCTAGTCCATACTTTCATACCCTATTTCTTGAACAGTTAATTATGCTGCAGTCTGTGCTTAGGCCTTTAAAGTGTCCCTTTTTCCCATGGGGTTTCCCAGCTTAAAATTTTCAGTGCCTACCTTATCGCTTGTGTGACCAGTCTTATCCTAATAATATAAGGGGTTCTTTTTAATTTATAACATATATCCAGGAGGAGCAAAAAGCCCCTGTGCACCTGTGCAGGAAGTGTGTTGCACTGTGCTGGAAATGCAGAAGTCCCCTACAGAAAACACTTTAGGTGGCATACATGATTTCTTGAGCATAGTCCCAATTCCCACCAGTTCTTCACTCTTGGTGTAGTACTTTACATTCCTTCACTGTGACTTCCACTGCAACCTGTATCATACTTGTAACATGTGCATGGGACTTTTTGCTCACCCTTTACTAGTTCCCTAAATAAAAGCAATAGGGCTCATGTGGCTTTATCAGCCAGGAAGAAGAGATGAAGCAGGATGGTACTTCCTGTGTTTCGGAAATGATAATGAACCTGTGGAGAGAGGAGCTTCCAGTGGTGGTGTTCTACCATTGTTAAGTATTCTTCTGTCAATGAATCAGGTATGCGTAATTATTGTAACTGCATACATATCTGTAATATATGTTATGTTTATTGCACCATAATGGTAAATGTGAACATGTCTATATAAATCAAATCATGTATATAAAAACAAACCTAATTGATAGAGCTTGTGTGCATAGCTTTTGAAAATAAATATTTCTCCCCTTTTCCGAAGAGCACATTTGTATTGTTGATTCCACATTGTATTCATTAAGAAGCGTGTATGTATGTTAAACATTAGTTTTTCAGGAACTTGCCTGAATTCAAGAATACAGAATACAAAATGTTGAAAGTTCTGGTGAAGTATGCCATAGTGTATGAATGTATTGAACCCTGAATGTATTTAGAAGCAGACCTCTTCATTTCAGCCACTAATACATCAAGTTCTTGAATATCATGTGGAGTGGTTGGAGACGAAGTCAGACTTATCCATGCAGCAAGGTCGATGGTTATATTCATTACTTGCTTGCCTCGAGCTGCCACTTCTTCCTGAAACGTGCAGCTTACTGCGTACGCTAGCACGAGAATGTTCCAGGCTTAGAGCATTGCTAGTAAGTTGAACTAATGTAAACAAAAGGAAATATAAATGGAGAGTTTAACGTGTTTCTGGAGGCACTTTAAATATAATTTTAGCACCATAATTATTGTCAATGGTTTGAAATAGATCATGAATTCTTAACTGTCATGAAAACTTTTTGTTGTATTGAAATATTACTTTAAAAAGGATTGATGCTTTATGTTCTTTTGCAGACATCTATTGACCATCCATCCATGGCACCACTGACCCTCATAATCTGCCTGGTTGCAAATTACTTCAGACAGATGGATCTGGCAGACACACTGCTGTTGTAATTTTTGGAATTTGTCATCTGTTTTATGAGATTGCCATAGTGTTGCAGTTGAGAATATGTTGGTTGTAGAAGCAGCTTTGCTTATGGAGGTGTATTGGCTCTTTAACTTCTAGGTACTTGAATAGGAACATCTTTAATCATAGAATGAAATTGAGTACATAATATTTGATACAAAAGAGCATTTATATTTCATTTCTTTCAAAAACTTATAAACCTTTAAACATACCTAAGGTTTATCCTCTCTCATGTTTAATTTAACCTCTTCATTGGTCCTACATGTCCTACAATGTCACATACTGCATGACATTGGAAGGAAAGGGTTAACAGAAAGAAAGAATGAAGAAAAACTTGGATGCAAGAATTATAACCATCTTTGTGAAGTGAAATATATTTATTAAGTTGTGGTTTACATGTATCACTGTTGTGTAATGCTAGGTTCTTATGGAGCACAGACTCCTTAAATATAGACCTATTGGCAAATAGAGAAGAAAAAGATGCAGAATCATAGTCTAAACACAATTGCAATTGAGCATACCTATGCACATAGGTACTTACAATTTTTAGACGACATCCCCGTTGTGTTTTAAATATATACATATAAAGGAAAAGAAGGATGCAGAAACACAGTCTAAACACAACCTGTACACATGTACGAGGGGAAGTCAGAAAGTAAGGTTCCCTATTTTATTGCCACCAAATAGCTTCACATAGTGAGATGCCTCTTTATTCACTTATTACACTTCACTTCACTTATTTTTCCACATAGCCACATTCTCTGTTGAAGCACTTGTCTAGGTGGGAAATCCATTTCTCAAAACCCTGTAGATAGAAGGTGGGATCCTGATCACATTTGCACCTCATGCTTGACATCGTCATGTGATTTGAATCACTTGGCACAAAGATGTTTTTTCATGTTGGGGAAGAGATGAAAGTCCGAAGGTGCTGGATCCGTGCTGTAGGGCGGATACTCAAGAATTTCCCAGCCCCATCGTTCCAAAAGATTCGCTGTCGCATGAGCTGTATGCAGTCGGGCATTGTCACGCAACAACAGCACCCTCTTGTCTGACATTGAGCAACGAAAGTGCTACCATTTAGCGACCAATGTCTGAACTTTAAGTGAATAAAGAGGCATCTCACTATGTGAAGTTATTTGGTGGCAATAAAATAGGGAGCCTTACTTTCTGACTTCCCCTCGTATATTGAATCCACAATGAGAAAGTCTTGTATAAAAAATTATAAGTACCTATTCACATTGGTGTGCTCACTTGGATCTACTGCTCATACTCTACACTAATGGTGTTACTATAACATAACACTTATTCTTCTCCCTGTTCAGAAATGTTAGGTGCTCATGCAGTTCCCCCATATACTCCAATATGTGCAGAGACTTAATACTCACTTTATTTTACTATTTGCATTTAATTTTGAATAGCAATTTTCTGCTATTTTTATCTCAGTTACAATCTACATGCGTGACCATGTGTAACAATCAGATGGTTTATAAAAAAAATTAACTCTGACTGGAAAAGAGAAGGGATAATACTCATTATGATGATGACACATGTGCACCCTGTGATTAATATGAGGGCATGGGTGAGACATCTGGTAACTGGAGGGGCGATAGATGTCACATGACATACTGGCTAGCATTCCCTGTTTTGTAGGGATTTTCCTTTCACAAGTGTGCTATTTCAGGTGTGTTTTTAAAACAAGGATGACTGTGATGTTTTCTGGCATGTTTGATTGGCAGTAAGACAGTCATCCACATTGTTAAATTGCAGCACCTGCAGGATGTGCCTATGATGATCTCTTTAATTTTTGCAAGGTGCTCAGTGTCCTGTATCGTATTTGATCTTCACCTCCATCTAGTGCTAAGGTTAAGAATGAGTGGAGTTGTGTGCCCATTCCCCCCTATGCTTTCATGACATGTGTACAATTTCTCTTTATCTTATATATTTAAACATTGTGAGAAAGTTTTAAAGCTTTTTCCTTTGTCCACTAAACCATGATTTGCACAGCAGAAGCATGGTGGCAGTTTTGTGTAATTTTCAGGCTTGTAGGGAATAAGCCTTGAACTTGTAGACAAGTGACATAACAGTTACTGTCCACAATTACATCAACTTGTTTAGTGAAAAAGCTGTTTTTAATCTGAAACTGAATAATTACAACTATAAGTAGGCATACTAAATGTGTTCAAAGTCAGAATGGGTACATGTGTCATGAAACTAATATCAAAGCACTTTTCACTATATCACACATTTGTACCACACGTACTGCTTATATCATTTCTTACATAGTCTGTCACCTACACACATTTCAAATGCAGAGAATACAAGACCTGACAGTCATATTCAAGGGTTTTTTGCCAACCTAAGTTAACATACATATACATATGTAACCATGGTTTGGGCCTAAGTTTCATATAGATGATCCATGTTTTTGAAGTTCCTATTTGCTGTTTTATTATGGAGTTATGTGAAACACAGACATTTGTAATTAACAGTTTGGCTTTTTCTGCAGAAGCATCCATAAACCTTTCCAGAAAGAAAATTTTTTGTTCAGTAACCCGGAAGAATATCCAGTTACTTTTCCTTTGCTCAATTGAATATTAAAAAATCTACCATTTTTAATCGACATATAGATATTTTCTGGAAGAACATCTGTAACCCTTGGAAATATGGGAAGTTTTTAGGTCAGCAACCTGAAACAATATTCAGCTACTTGTCATCCGCTCCATCGAATATGAAAAATCTTGTGTTGTAAATTATGTTCCCAATGGGGGTAAAGTACTATTAAGTTTTCATGAAGATGGCCTTTCGTCAGCAACTGTTACCTTGACAGACATTGTTAAGAACTGTTTGTACATACTGGTACCTGCCACAGTGCTAAAGAAATTATGTGATATAGTGGGATAGTGTAATACTGCTTTGATTGTGTCCACTCTGCACAAATTAATGTTTATTTCAGATAATGAAATGGGCATCAGTTACTTCCAAGTAGTATATGGGCAGTAGTAATTAAAATTTAACCCTGGGAATAATTCTTACAACTTTCATCTTATTAGACTTGTTTCTGCTGCTACACTTATTTTGGACTAATGTAAAGTATTGTATTGTATTAAAGATTCCATAAATCCATAAAAAAAGTAGTATGTTGGATACAGAACATGTAAATGGAAACATTATGCAAAAGAAGTAAATAATAATAATAAAGCATAAGATACAAATTAAAATGAGAATGATTTGAGATAATCTAATGTGCTAAACACTAAGATGGAACATGAAATTTCTTGACAGTGTAATATAAATAAAATTTGATGGGATTGTTATTTATAGATACAGATGACATAACAGGAGGGTTGAGAAAATAGCATAATAAAGCCCTTCATGATTTGTATATCTCACCAAACAATTTAACACTCATTAATTTAATTACTCTGATATACAAAAAGTAGCTGTTGTTGAGCAGCAACGGAGTTACTACTGGTGCGATCTAATAATAGGTTGTTTACTGGGGCAACAGTACTGGGCTGTCTATTTCATTGTTCTGTCTTGTAGGTCTAAGAAATATTTTATATTCCAATTTAGTGATTAAATATTGCTTCCCAGCAAATTCAGCTGGGAACAGGTGCGTTAATGGCCCACAGGATAATTGTTCGTGCTGCTGCAAAACAAACTGTGCTTATCGATCACGGACCTTGCAAGAATGGCCAAGTATTTTTCGCATGGCAGTTTATGTTTCCGTGATGTTATGCGAATCGCTTAATTCATCGGGACAGACGTGGACAGAAGATGAACCGTGATGATCGGTAAGCTCCATGGGGTGTGTATCACAGAAAATAGTCACTTCAGTTTTCTGCATCAGGCCGCATGTAGCACGGATCAATCTGCATTTAGCACGTATTGAGCGTGCGATGTCATCAATGGCAATGGGCGTGTTAGTGACACGGATGATCTGCGTATGGCAGCACGGTAGTAACGGACTATTCCGAAAGGACGGTTGTTTGAGTGCTTGAAAAGTAGAGTTGTAGGGGTGGAGTTAATGTATTTCTTTTTCATTAAAATTATAATCCTTCAGGGATGGCGTTAAAGTACATTGTAGCATTCCTTGTGCTAGTGCTGTGTGTCAAATGTAAGTTTAATCTACGTCATTTCTTACAAAGGGTTGCATATTGTGACTTGTGTGTTTGTTACAAATTATGGAATAGTTAACACGCAATTGTTTTAATGCGATTTTTCACCTGTGGATGGTGTAACGGCAACCATTTATCAAGTAGTTAGACTTGAGCGTGAAGTATTATGAATAGCCTCATGGGTCTAAGTTTTGTTCGGTTAGGAGCTGAGACATTTATGTAATAAATCTGAAAGTAATGTACATTTTTAATATGTTGCATCTTTTACCCTGTACTAATAAATACATAGGTCTATATATATGTCACCATGAACCAAGAGCAGCATATCCCTTGTTCTGTTCTTCTTTGACATGTTTTTGTAAAATTGATGTATTTGATTTCTACATTTTTTACTATTGGAAACCTTTGTACACACCACTCCTTGAGGATGGTCTGTTGAGGCAGAGACGTAGCGGAATAAATAATTTGGTTGTGATTTACAGTGCTTGTTTATGACACTTGTTTTTCGTCATATATATGTCAAAATTGTTGATTCCTGAAACCAGCGTTAGTACCGTAGTTCTGTTGTAGGCTACTAGAATATTCAGTTTATTTTAAAGAAGCATGTAGTTGCATCGTGTAACATTTGCTAAGATCTAGCGCCTTGTGCGGATTTTTCAGCTGAGAATAGTGTGGCATGTGTTGCACTTTCTTGATTTTCACTTTGTAACTGAATTTTACAGTTATTACTGAAAGTTATTGTTCCATGTTGATCTAAACACAAAGGATGTTTGTTTTGCAGGCTGTGTTAAATCTTTCAAACATACTTTTTTTTTTGACAAGTAAAATCGAAATTTTATCTGATCATGTTAAACTTCATATTCTTGCGTATCATGAATAACTAACATTATGAATGCAAGTTCTGTGATTCAATATGTAATTTCTTTTATGTAGTTCATTATTATAAAGATATATTGAAACCTGCACAATATAATTTTCTTTGTCTTCTTGTATGTGAAGTTTGGCTGCCTTTGTTTTAGTATGTCCTGGGTTATGTTTTGTCTCTTATGTATAAAAGTAATATATTTAAATGTATTACTGACAGTTATGTTGCTTTGTTGTGTATGAGTAATTTGATTCTGTGAGAGACAACTGTACAGATGCGTATCAATTTATTTAACATTCGTTTTCTTTACAGTACACACTGCCTCAGGATGTACTATTCCATTTATAATTCGAGGGTCTTGGTTTTCCTGGGAAAATGGACAAAATACTCTAACTGAGATAAATGCAGAAACAATGACTCGAAGAGGATACTGTGTTGCTGTCAAAGAAGAATACCATGTTAATTATACGTTTGTGTTTCAAAGCAATAAATGTTATCATTGTGTTAAGTTTATGGTTAGAACTGTAAATGTGTTGGAAAAGATTGAAAGTAAGTATACAGTTTGGATGAAGTGGGATGTGTTACTTGTGGCTGAATTTCATATACAATCTTCATATCATATATATTATAAATTTTTAATTTGTAGCAGTGAAATATTGGTTTATGAGTTTTAGATATAATTTTATCATCATTTTATTGTAGTGTTAACAGGAATTAGTTGATTATAAAATGTGACGTAACTAGTCATTCCCTGAACTTAATGTGCTCTTAATTTCATGATTAATGTGAGTTTGGTTTGTTAACATACTCCCACATATATGAATTTCACCACATGTTCAAATTATTGTCTTCTGCACCTGGGTTATGAGACGTGACTATATGCACACAAACCCCAACTTACACATTAGTTATGGTTCAGAAAGTCTGATGCAAGTCAGATTTCGTGCAGGTCGGAATTGAGTTTGCATGTGCTCAACTACGTATGTATTTAAAAGGGAGTCCAACTGAAACCCAAGCTTTGACACCCTGGAACTGACTGGCCACAGCGTGACTGTGTTATTGCTCAGCAGCAGTCTTCCATGACCTTCGTCTCATTATTCTTTCATGTCCACAGTGAAAAATTTGGTACACATTTCAGAAATGTTGTTCTTTCAATTTTTTTAATTTTTTATATTTCCATGAATTAAAATTCTGTAAGTTAGAGAGTGTTTGTGACAATTTCACTGTGTTTATTATTGCATAAACATACTTTCTAGCATCTGTCAGAATTTCTGTGGAAAATGAAATTAACATCCCTATACACACCATGAATGCATGAAGGAGAATTGAAGGTTTAGTTCAGTGATTATTAGTCTTGGTCCTGGGTTGAGGTGAGCGGTCAGCCTCATAGCCTAGCTGCTTTATTCCCAAGCACAGAGTCCCTGGTACCCATTGAATAGAATTTTTGTGTATTTGTTTTATGTTTGTGCCGAAATATTGTAAATGGAGTCGTGTGAAACTGAAGGAACATCCTATGTCAATTGCCTGTGTATTCAGTAGTTGTACTTATCCATATTTAGAGGCCCTCCTCTGCTAGCAACATTGAGGGTGTATTATATATGGATGCCATGGGACCTACTAAAAAATGGATGATATTGTCACTATTTGTAATTATTTAAGAAATGAGCATCCTGATGATGTAGTGCCAAGGTTAAAAATGAGTGGTGCTGTCCATCTGCTCCCACTGTGTGCCTTAATGGCATTCAGAGGGAGAACTTCACCTTTACCAATAATTAATTTAACATTAAACCATCCATAAGTTCCATAGAATAGAATTATTTTTGCTCTGTACTGTATGGAAACATAATTTAATTGGATTTGCTGTTTTAAACAGAGTCCATGACTGAACTTTATTCTGAGCCATGTATATTCATGTCATATCATGACATTTTACAAGTTCCATTTTAATGTTGTCTTCCCATGTATACCTGTTGAAAATTGAAGATTTCATAATTAGGGTAGTTGGAAATTTTGGTAAAAAATATGTGTTTAACATTTGGCCATAGTTAATTCGTTTTCTAGAAGCATATTTGAATGGTCTCCAGGTAGAATTATTGGTTCCAGTAAATAGATAATGACCATTTTTACCATTGGGTCACTATTCATATATGTTCCATTTTTATTATTGTTGCATAACCCCTGAAGTTATGTGGTAAACATTAAAAACCACTGTCCATCAATCCTGTCTGCAGTTCTTGTTTAGTTCTTCTAGTCCCACTAAATCGCCCATGTAAAGAACTAACAAGCTTCGTTGAACAGAGTTTATCTTGAGAAGGTAACAAGTCCTCAGTTAGTCAAGAAATTCCCTGCATTTTATAAAACATGAAGGTTTACTTAGGAGCCTACCAACTGTCCTTATCCTGAGCCAGATCAATCAGTCCTTGCCCCCTTTTTATAATTCTTGAAGACAGATTTTAATATCTTCCCATCTATGCTTAGGTCTTCAAAGTGATTGCTTTCCCTCAGGTTTCCCCACCAAAACCCTTAATGCACCTCTCCTCTACCTCATACATGCTACATGCCCTGCATTCACTCATCTAAAAGGTTTATGATTATATCTGTTGCATTGTTTCTTAAAATGTTCTTTTACGCTCTCAGTAATTCAGAATTCGTGGTCCTGGCCCGTAATATTCCTAGAATATTCATTTTTGAGAAAGAAAGTAAGGAACGCAATGTTATGTCTTTTGAATATGAAATGTGGGTAAACTACCCATAGTGGTAGGTAATTACAGCTGTAAAATTTTAATTATGAAATGCTGCCACTCTTTTCCTAAGTGATCGATGGTGCTGGAGTGGCGGGGGTGAAGGTGAGACGCTGAGAAGGATGTTGATACGCACAAATATACTTTCATTTATGCTTGTTAAGAAATGTTCATCCTTCCATGTGCTAACTTTCATAATCTCACCATTGCTTAAGAACATTATTGTCACAGCCCTTGCACTGAAGTACACCCGTAAGGAAAGTGTGCCTTTCACTGTACTGGTTTTCACAACTCACAATAACTCAGTTTTTATAGGAAGCTCCTTTTCTGAATTGGACCAGGCATGTAGACAGTACAGGCAACATTTCCTTTATGCCCTAGTGTAGAGTATGCCTTTCTCCGCCAATTTTCACGTCACTAACTGTTCCTCAGTAATTTTTGCAAGGAACTAGTATACCAAGAAATTTAATGAAAAATCCATTGAATTGTTTAGTCACTGATTCTAGGTCATGGATGGATGTACATTGTATCCACATGAGGTGTCCTTACCTCAAAAAGAGCAACCTAAAAGTAGTTTGCCCACTGGTATTATTTATTATACTCTTTAGTATATGTGGGAAGTGTATACAGTAAATATAATGCCTTCCTGCAGCAGGTGTTTTCACCACATTTTTTGTCTTTTTTTCCTGGCCTACCTGCAGCAATGATTGACGGAGATTTCAGTGTACACACCATTACAGTTCTTTTTTTTTTCCCCAGCGGGCTGTGTGAATTTGGCTCATGATGAAGAGCGAACAGTTGAAAGAGTGTGCCGGGAGTTAAATCCTGATCAACATATTATAACGTTGTTCTCAGAGAACTATGTGCCTGTGAACTGCCGATCTAGTTTAGAAGGTGTTTGGCAGTTTGCATATCAGGTTTGTTGGAAATATTGCTTTCTCTTTCTTTTCTTTGAAACAAGAACAGTTTAATTCTAAAGAAAGATTTAAAGCATGCCAAAGACTCTCCTATATTTCAGTTTCTCAGATTTTTAAGGATGCTGTAGGATAGTTTACCAAATTCATCAGTGTAGCTGTTATGCATGCAATAGAAGCATATGGATCAAGTTTGGGCATCTCAGTTGGCATACTGATTCAAGAAACAGCTTAAAAACTAGTGTCTTAAAAATTAGAATATGTAAAGTGTAGTGGGCAGTTATTTAATAAGAATGGAAATATTCTCTTTATTTGTATGTCCTGTGCTTTCTCCGCTCTGAATTGAACATTTATTCTCTTGAAATGTCCGTTTACCATCATGTTGATAGAATTTCTCTTACGTTTTCTGCCTAAAATTAATTTGTCTGTAGACACTATGTAATGGGGAGATTCATCTCAAGCCCCTAAATGATGTTTGAAAACTTTTCACGCATCATCATCATCATCATCATCATCATCATCAGTGATAGTGGTAAATTAATTTTATTTTGAAGTAATGAAATCTGCTCGTTAGGTACTCCAAGTCAATTTAAGTTGCATTTAGACATTGAAAAGGACTGGTGGATGAAAGATGTCCTAACCAAGACCCTAAAGCAATACATTTTTGTGTACAGTGATTTTGGGAGAAAAGAAATGAAGTGCTTAATTCATGAACTGGCATGTATACATTCATCACTCAAATATTGTGTTGTTTCTGCTGCTGATGTTGTGTGTGTGTGATTAACTTTGTATTTATTGTAGAACCGTTTCCGGTTTACTGGAGAATGCAATAGTCCTGATGCACAGATACGCTCTTGCCAGACAGCAGGAACGCAATTTCTTATAACAAATCAAAAATTCAATATTACATACAAGAAATGTCCAGGCATGACAGGAACATTTGATGGGGGTAAGTGTGGTTACCAACATTAATGCAGAATATGATTATAAAATGCAGGAGTGGTATATGAGGGGAAAAGAGATCAACCTATACTGTCAAGTTACAATAGCTGAACTTCATGAAATGATTTAGTTTACTTCATAAGAGCACATGCTCATAGCTAAATGTGTGGTTGTACCAGATTCCCTTCTCAGAGGACAGTGCAGTCAAGTTCAACAAATTTAGTACTGTTTGCTACATGGTACTGACTGCCAGATTTCACTGATATGTATCCTGACAATGTCAATAAGCAGGCATAGTGATAGAAGATATACAGAAGTTTGAGATTCTGATTTCATTTTGTAAAACCATAATATGAACTGATTGCATAACAAAATTTGAAATTCAAAATATACATTTCTAGTGAAATAATGTTTTGGATGAAAAGTTTGTGATCTGAGGGCACAAATATGTGTAAATGGTGGTCTGTTGGGAATAGTAATTTAAGCATACTGCCAGACCATAGAACCTGGGAGTGAAACTGTGGCACCCCAAAATGTAAACTGGATCAGACTGTGAAGTATTCAACAGCTTTGTCATATACATACAGTGACATGGAAATGTACTTCTTCATATGTATATGTCCACACCACAAGTTTTGCAATCTGCCTGCTCCAAACAAAGGAGCGCTTTAGGCCACAGTAAAAATGTTGCCATATAGTAGTCACATATAAATGTAACTAACTGTCTGGAGCAGAGTCATTCTGAAGGTTATAGTCACCTAGTCAGGGAACTCCTTCTCTTTGTTTTGAAAACGAAGGTTCAGCACTGCATTCTCAGATACTTCAACATTAAGCCATCTGTCCAGTCCACACTTCCCAACCCCTTTTGTTTAAGAGCCATTTTATTATTTTCCTCCCATCAATACCTGATTCTTCTCAGAGGTGTCATCCCATCAGGTTTTTTGACAAGAGTTGTGTGAGTATTTATTGTCTTTTCCGTGCCTGCTTCATAATGTTCACCCTGTGTTCTCATGATTTCATCACCCCCATATATTGGGTGGAGTAAAAATTATGAGACATGTCACCATGCACTGTTATATGACCTTCATCTTAGGTCCAGATAGTTCCTCAGGACCCCATATTTAAAAACCTCATTCTGTGTGCTTATAAACTTATCTGGCACTATATGTAAAAGTAAATTTCTGTACACAAGAGTAGCATAAGAAACCATTGTTGAATGGTTAAATAAGAAAAATAAACATTCTCCTGATGAAATGTGTGTCTAATGTTTAGGTGTAAAGTGTCTATAATTATCCATATGTTCTAATAACTGATTTTTGTCTGTTACAGTGGTTGAATATAGTTGTCTAGGTGACTGGTTTGTGGATAAGAACCACTTTTTTGCTGTTGCTAATACGAAGGAGTCTCGGAAGGATGAGAAATACCGTTGTTTCTTAAAGAATCGAGATGACGACTTGTATATTGGAGTTTCTATAACAGCAGAGTGCAACACACTGAAAACAGTGGAGAAAAGTCCCGAGAGGTTACGAGTTACTCCAGGTACTGATGAAGAAATTATTTATTTATTTATTCTTGGTTTATTTAAGGAAATGTTCAGTTTTTGAGATTACACAGGTTGTTTCTGTAATACATAGCATTACTGTGAAGTTATGTTTTATGTAACATTGGTCCTGGGATGGTTCATTGGGCTATGGCCCACAGAAAAGAGCATTCTTGAGTGTGTGCAGTGGCTTTACCTACATTGCAAGGCTCCCTCCATGATGTCACCCCTCTCACACTTAGACATGGTTTGCATGTTATAATGTTTCATGTAACAGTATTGCTGGGCAAATTCAGTTGTCCCGTTCTAAAGGTGGTTCATGACTACTGATTCATATTGGCATTATTTACAATGATGGTAGTTACAGATTCGTGCATTTCCCAGTTGCTAAATTGTAAGCAAAATAATTCTAGCTTTGGCTGGCACCTAGGGGAAATTTTTGGCAGTAGAATGAGTAAGATGGTGGGTAGTCTGGACATGGGTGCTGGAAGACAGAATCCTCGATCATGATGATAAGCATCTTGAGACTGGGATACAGGGGTATTGCAGGTGCTGAACATGTTGTCAGTTTGACTCTGTGGCAGGTCCTCTGTGAGCAACTCTTTAATCTTTGCCACCTCTGTCAATTCTAAGGCTTGTGCTCACAAGATTGCTTAGAAAGATTGGCATTTTGTCAGTGGCTGCTTCTGTGGTGTGCCAGTAATCCTTTTTTTTATGTCCCTCATGCTGTTGGCTGATAGGGCAGGATTTGCTTGTGATAGCATCATGAAATACGTTGATGATCATTTGTGGGCAGATGTCACTGTACAGGGAGTCATTCTTTAATGAGCCAGCAGCAGTTGTCAATAATGTGTACGGGGCATAATACAAGATACAGCTATGGTGTATCCTCATGTTTTCCAGCGTATGCTGACGGTGACAGTTTATCATAGCTTTTACATGGTATCCTTCCACAGCTGCTAGAGAATGTCCAGTTATAGACAAGGGTGTGCATGCATAGGGTAGGGTTCCTGAAAGATGGTGTTGCACCTTATTTTAACTTTTATGTTTGAATAATTTTGGATGACAGTTGTCTGGAATGATGGGTATGTGAAGGCAGACCATTTTCATGGCCTAGAATGTCCTGTGATTTAAACACACTGGATATTTATTTATGGGTCCATGTTAAGAGAATCGTGTAAGCTATGCCATTAGCACAACTACAGAAGAGTGGAAGATGGATACGAGTTAATTCATATCATGCCTTTGGACTTTCAAGCACACGTGTCAGTTCTTAATGAATCAAGCTGTGTGCTGTGTGGAAACCCAAGTTTAATGCATAGCTTTTTTTTAATTATTTATTGTTTTATGTTGTCAAAGTGGTAATCTGTAACATTGGAATTAGCAGTTTGTAATTAAACGCTTGTCTCTGAATTCCTTGTTATTTATCCTTCTTCCAAATTAAAATTTGACACAAGTTAAAGGTGAAGCATACTAGGGCCCATGTTTACATACACATAATTTTTCATTGCATGTATGCATAGAAGAAGGTGCTGTGTCCTGAAAAAACACTGTGTGTATGTGTACTGTGGCAAATCATAGGCTGAAAGTATGTGGAAGGAAGTGATTCTTGTGCAGTTGGCAGTAATATTTCTACTTGAGACACTGACAGCTGGCCTCCCCCCCCCCCCCCCCCCCCCCCCCCCCCCCACACAAATACACGTCAAAAAATAAAAACAAACCCCCCAAACATTTATGGTACCCACAGAGAAAAAAAAA